>Ga0187894_10001957_pt1 | contig 25458 bp, 26 predicted proteins | sample GBC1701081metaG_FD_136650 | JGI IMG/M metagenome (GOLD analysis project Ga0187894, IMG submission 136650) | White microbial mat communities from a lava cave in the Kipuka Kanohina Cave System on the Island of Hawaii, USA - GBC170108-1 metaG ... | reverse complement strand
TCTTCCTCAAGACAACCCGCGCCGCCGGGGCGCGGGAGGTCACTCCGGTGGGCGCGGTCTTCCTCAAGGCAACCCGCGCCGCCGGGGCGCGGGAGGTCACTCCGGTGGGCGCGGTCTTCCTCAGGCACGCGCGCCGCCCGGACCCCAGCCGGGCTCGACGTAGGCCGTGTAGAGGCAGTCGAGCAGATGCCAGAGGATCTCGGTCTTCCGGATCAGCGCCGCCACGCACCGCGCCTGCAGCTCGTAGGTCGTCGCGTGGCGCACCACGAAGTCGATGGCCTCGAGCGAGTCCTGGCGCGCGCGCGGCGGGCGCGACCGGAAGTACTCGAGCGTGTCCTTGCTGATCCACGGGTAGTGGCGCTCCCACGCGAGCACGCGCCGGGTCATGAGATCGGGCGAGAAGAACTCGGTGAGCGACGAGGCGACCGCCTCGAGCAGCGTTCGCTCGCGCACCAGCTCGACGTAGCCATCGCACGCGAAGCGAACGCCGGGCAGGACGGAGCGGCAGCTCGCGACCTCGTCGCGGTCGAGGCCCACGCCGTCGGCGAGGCGCAGCCACAGCTCGAGGCCGCCCTCACCCCCCTGATCGCCGTCGTGATCGCGGATGCGCCGGATCCACATCCGCCGGAACGCGGGGTCCTCGCACTTCGACAGGATGATGGCGTCCTTGATCGGGACGCGCGTCTGGTAGTAGTAGCGGTTCAGCACCCATTGCTGCAGCTGTTGCTGGGTGAGCTTCCCGTCGTGCATCAGCACGTGATAGCGATGGTGGTCGTGGTAGCGATGCTCGCCCTCCCGCCGGACCCACTCGATGAACTCGTCGCGGGTGAGCGGCGGCCGCCCGGCGTCTTCTCCTGTCATAGCTTCACCTCCATGCCGTCGACGGCCACTTCCCAGCCCGCCGCGTCCACGCGGCTCCGCTCCGGTGAGTCCTCGCGCAGGATCGGGTTGGTGTTGTTCACGTGGATGAAGATGCGCCGCGGTGCCGCGAGGCCGTCGAGGCGCGCGAGGCTGCCGTCGGGGCCGCCGATGGGAACGTGCGCCATGTCCTCCGCGCGCTTCGTCCCGAGTCGCAGCGCGACCAGCTCGTCGCTCGACCAGAACGTGCCATCGAAGAAGACGCACTCCGCGTTCGCGAGTCCGCGGCGAACGGCATCCGTCACCGCGCCGACACCCGAGAAATAGGCGACGACGCGTCCCGTCGCACGCTCGCGGAACCGGAAGCCGACGCTGTCCTCCGGGCTCGGCGTGGCCCCGTCCTCGAGGTGAATCGGCAGCTTGCCCGGCACCGCGACGGGCTCGACGAGAAGCCCGGACGGGTGGCCGTCGACGTCAGCCAGCTCGTCCTCGCGGCCGATGACGAGGGGACGCCACGCGACCTGCCCGGGAAAGCGCTCGAGCGTCCGGTACAGCACGTTGCCGTCCGTGAACCCGCGGCGCACGGCGTGGGTCGCGTAGATGGCAAGCCGGTGAGATTCGCGCATGGAGAGGAGCCCGAGGCAGTGATCGAGGTCGCCGTTGGTCAAGAGGATCGCGCCGATCGGCGAGTGACGGGATCCGCGGGGATGAAGTGGTGGATAGCCTTCGATCTGCTGCCGGACCTCCGGCGAGCAATTCACGAGGAACCACCGCTCGCCATCGGCGCTGACCGCGACGCATTCCTGGGTGCGCGCCGTCGCCCGGAGCTGGCCGTCACGCAGCCCGCGGCAGTTCGGGCAGCCGCAGTTCCATTGCGGGAACCCGCCTCCCGCGGCCGAGCCCAGTACTCGGATCAGCATCGTCGATTGCCGGAGGCACTGCAGCCCTTCCCCCCGGGCCTCACGCCCGGTGAGAAGGGCTGCGATTCGAAGAAAATGTGGCGGCTAGAAGCGGTCGTCCTGTTCCCGTTCGAAGTCGTCCTGATACGAATTGATCTCTGCGTCCATTCTCACCTCGACGAATTCCGGGGCTTCCCAGGCCATCGCTCTCACCTCCATCGTTGGCGTTCGGGCTCGGCACAAGGCTCCACACGGAGCCGCGTGCTGGCGATTCTAGTTGACCGCCCCCCGCGGGTCAAGCGGGCTTTAACGTTCCCGGTTCGCGAGTTTTTCGGCCCCCGGGCCCGAGCATTGACCTCTGGAAGGGTTTGTGGCGGACTGGCAGGACCATGAGGGGGATGTGGGCGCCCGCGTCTGATCGCGCCGTTCGAGCGGCTACGCGGCTGTCCATGACCGCCCTTGCGGTCCTGGCCTCGCTGCTCTTACCGGGCGGGCTGCCGGCTCAGGAGCAGAATCTCGCCGCCGCGCGTCATGGGGCGCAGGTCGTCAAGTACACCTCTGAGCAAGGCGGCCAGTGGCAGGCCAGACGGCTCATCGAGGAGCATGCGCCCCCGGGCGGGTGGGCATCCGCGGACAACTCGCTCCCCCAGGAGATCGTCGTGCGCCTGGCTCGTCCTTCGCAGTTCAACACGCTGGTCTTCAACCTCGACACCGGCGCTCCCGAGACAGAATGGGCGCGCGACGTCTCCGTCTACGCCGCCGACCCCTTCCCGACGATGGGGGGATGGAAGCTGGTGGCGAGCGTGCAACTCACCCGCGTGACGGCCGATCAGGTGTTCTCGGTCTCGCCCGCGGAGGGCCGATTCGTCAGGCTCCTGATCACGACGGCCCAGACATCGGGCGCGCCGCGGGTCAGCCTCGGCCACTTCAGGCTGTTCTGGCGCTGACCTGACACCGGCCGGCGAGCGCGGTTGCGTCAGCGCTTGAACGGCGGCACGTAGGTCAGCCCGTACTTGCCCAGGATGTCCTGAATCGTCCGCTCGGCCAGCAGGCGATCGAGCGCCTGGTCGACGGCGTCGCGCAACGGCGGGTCGGCGTTGACGAGCCGCACGGCGACGTTCCACTGAAGTTCGGGATCGCGCACGTAGCCGTCCGCCACCTTCACCGCCGCCTCGGGGTGCTCCTTGAGGAACCATCCGAGATACGGGTCCGTGACCATGCCGGCTGCGACTTCGCCGTTGGCCACGCCCTCGATGATCTCGAGCTGGGCGCGATACGCCGAGGTGCCGATGCCCCGAGTCTGCAGCTGGTAGTGCGGCCACGAGGTGTACTCCACGCCGATCTTGCCGGCCTTCACGTCCTCCACGCGGTGGATCGCCGTGTTGGATCGGGGCACGAGGAGCACGTAGCCGCTGCCCGCGTAGGCCTTGGTCAGGAGCGCGCCGCGGACAGCCGGTGGCTTGTCCAGCGGGACGACCGCACCGATCACCGCGTCGCACTCCGCGCGGCGAGCGTGCCGAGTGAATATGATCCACTCGGGGATGAGTTTGACGCCCAGGAGTTTCGCGATCGCGTCGGCGATCTCGAGCTGAAAACCCGGCTGGGCGCCATCCCGGCTCGAGAATGGGAGCGCATCGGGATGCGCGCACACGCGCCACCACCCGCGCTCCTTGACCGCGGCGAGAGACGCCGCGTCGCCCTCCAGCGGCCAGAACCAGGCCACCATCGACGCGAGGCAGAGCACGGCGAACGGCCGGCAGGTCATGGTCACTTGTCCTCCGCGGTTGACAGGGACATGACGTACGCGACGAGTTTCCAGATGTTCTCGCGAGGCAGGACGGCCTCGTAGCCCGGCATTCCGTTGGGCGATCCTTTCGAGATCCGGGCGTAGACGTAGCCTCGCTCGAACTTGTGCGCCCGCAACTTGGGGGCCCTGGACGGTCCCCCGTCCTTGCCGTGGCAGTAGCCCGTGCACGTCTGCCTGAAAAGCTGCGCGCCCTCGCTGATGACCTTGGCGTCCGTGAGGTCGAATGGCGGTGCCGCCGCGGCGCCGGGTCCCTGGGCAAAGGTGGGACGGACGACCGCGCTCGTCCCGAGGGCGACGAGCGCGGTCAACGCAATTCCACTGGCGGCGAGCGAAAGCGATCGCATGATGGCGGCGGTGCTTCAGATGTTACACCGCGGCGGGACACGGGATCGACATGTCCCGCCGCGGTGCGCGGTTCGAGCGGCCGCCCTACTTGAGCGTGAAGACGAACATCGCGCTGCCGGCCGGGAAGTGCTCGACTTCGGGCCAGAGCGCCGGATAGAGTCCCAGCACCAGCGACCCGAGGCCGCTCGGCACCGCCACGTACTGCTTGCCGTTCACGGAGTAGCTGATCGGCCCGCCGCGATGGCCGGAGCCGGTCCGGAAGTTCCACAGCTCGGCGCCACTGTCGGAGTCGTACGCGCGCACGACGCCTTCGATGTCGCCGTGGAACACGACCCCGCCGGCCGTCGAGAGCACGCTGCCGATCGGCGGGTACTTGTAGTGCACCGTCCACTTGCGCTCGCCGGTGACCGGGTCGCGCGCGTCGAGGTGGCCGTAGGCCTCGCCACCCGGCGGGTGCTTGGCGACCTGATCGCCGCCGAAGAACAGGCCCGCCGCCGGCTCGGTCACCGGGGTCTGCTTCTCGACCGTGACCTCCTCGCAGACCTCCATCGCGGTGTTGAACCAGATCTTCCTCGTCGGGTCGTAGGAGCCGGAGTTCCAGCTGCGCCCCCCGGCGATCCACGGGCAGATGAACTTCGGCTTGCCGACCTCGCGCGGCGGATTCCGCTCGATCAGCTCGCCGGTCTTCGGGTCGATGGTCTTCACGAAGTTGTACGTGTGGGTCATCGGCCACACGTTGTGGATCTTGCCGTTCGCCCGCTCGTACACGAAGACGAAGCCGCTCTTGTTCTGGTGGACCAGCAGCTTCTTGCCGTCGCGATCGATCACGAGGCTCTCGCCGAGACCGGCGTCGTAGTCCCAGTCGTCGTGCGGGATTTCCTGGAAGTGCCACTTGAGCTGCCCCGTGTCCGGGTCGAGGGCGAGCACCGACGAGGTGTAGAGGTTGTCGCCGGGCCGCGCGCCGCCCCAGTCGTAGTCGGGCGCGGGGTTCCCGGTGCCCCAGTACACGAGGTTGAGGGCGGGATCATAGGAGCCGGTCATCCATCCGCCGCCGCCCCCGAACTTGCCCGAGTCGCCGCCCCAGCTCTTCGGGTCGTCCTTGATCGTGTTGAACTCCCAGGCCTTCTGTCCGTTCGTCGCCCACACCGCGTAGATCTTGCCCTGGATCGGCAGCTCGCCGGCGGTCTGACCGAGAATCACCTTGTCCTTGACGACGAGGGGGGCGCCCGTGAAGTTGCAGCTGCACTTCTTCGTGTCGAGCAAGGTGGTGACCCACGCCTCCTTGCCGGTCTTCATGTTGAGCGCGATCACGCGGCCATCGAGCGTGCCGAAGTAGACGTTGCCGTGGCCGGCCGCCAGCCCGCGGTTGTAGGGCTGGAAGAACAGGGTCGACACGACCGGATCGAGCTTCGTGTAGTAATGCCAGATCTCCTTGCCGGTCGCGGCGTCGAGCGCGAACACGCGATTGTTCGACGCGATGTAGTACATGACGCCGTCGATGACCAGCGGCGTGGCCTCGAGACCCTGGACGACGACGCCGGACTGATGGACCCACGCGACCTGGAGGTCCTTGACGTTGGACTTGGTGATCTGCGCGAGCGGGCTGAACCGGTAGCCATCGTAGGTGCGGTGGTACATCGGCCAGTTGTTCGGATCGTCGGACGTGAGTCTGGACGCCCCCTGCAGCATCTGGCCTTGCGCGACGCACGGCAGCAGTACGGCAGCGACCAGAAGCACCATGGTGAGCGCTTTCCAACGAGACATCCTCGTCTGCATGGTTTAGCTCCTTCCTGCGAGGGGTGGGCGTCCGCGCCCATGAACCTCCGCGCGCCGATGCGAAAGTCCAGGCTCTTCGGTATATACGAGAGCCATCGAAGAGGTGTCAATAGCACGGAGCGCGACGACGCGCCGCACGGAGCAGACACGATGACGGACCGTTCATCGAGATGTGACGCGCCGAGCCAACGCAGTCGTGTGGCAACGATCGCCGCCGCCCTGGCGTGCGCGGCGCTTCTCGCTTCACTCGCGGGCGGGCCGGGCGCCGCGGACAACGCCACTCCGCTCGCGATGCCGGACGGGTTCAGCGCGTCCGTGTTCGCGTCCGGGCTCGGCTCACCGCGCGCGCTGGCCGTCGATCCCACCGGAACCCTGCTCGTCTCGATGCCAAGCCGCGGGCAGATCGTCGCGCTGCCCGATCGCGGCGGACGAGCGGCTGACCCGGTCGTCGTGGCCGACGGGCTCCACCTGCCACACGGGCTCGCGTTCCGAGGCGGCGATCTCTACGTCGCCGAGACCGGTCGGATCGTGCGCTTCGCGTACGACGCGACGACACGGCGGGCCCGCAATCCCACCGTCGTCGTTCCCGACCTCCCAGCGGGCCAGCATCACTGGACGCGGTCGATCGCGTTCGGTCCCGACCGCGGCCTCTACGTGAGCATCGGCTCGTCGTGCGACGTCTGCCGCGAGGCTGATCGGCGCCGCGCCGCGATCGTCCGCTACGACGCGGATGGCTCCGCCGAGCGGCTGTTCGCCACGGGCCTCCGCAATCCGGTCGGGCTCGCCTTCCATCCGCGCACACGCGCCCTGTGGACGACGATCAACGAGCGCGACTGGCGCCGCGGCGGCGCGCCTCCCGACTACGTCACCGAAGTGCGCGCCGGCGCCGCCTACGGATGGCCCGACTGCTATGTGGAACGCGGCGCGTTCCTCCCCGATCCCGAGCTGGCCGACCGCCGCGGATGCAGTGGTCTCACGTTGCCGACCCTGGAGCTGCCAGCGCATTCGGCGCCGCTCGGGCTCGCGTTCTACTCGGGGACGGCGTTCCCCACGCCATACCGGGACAGCCTTTACGTGGCTCTCCACGGTGCGCGCCGGGAGCTGCCGGTCGCGGGATATGCGGTGGTGCGCGTGATCGTTCGGGGAGGACGCGCCGTCGGGGTCGAGGACTTTGCCACTGGCTGGCGCGCCGGCGATCGCATCTGGGGCCGGCCAGTCGACCTCGTGACCGGCCGCGACGGCGCGCTGTACGTCTCCGACGATCACGGCGGCCACATCGTCCGGATCGCCTTCGGCGCGCGCTAGCCGAGCGGCGAGGAGGGCCCATCTGCTTCGTTGCCGCCCTCGGCCGCACGCTCAACGTACAGAGAGTACGCCTCGCGTGCGGCCGTCGGGCGGCGCCTCGCATCTGGGCCCTCCTCGCCGCTCGGCCGGCGGCACCGTCAACGGGCCCGCCGTCCCCAGGTCGACGTCGAACTCGGCTAGTAGCCGAGCTGCTCGCGCATGCAGATCAGATATGACTGGCGATAGGCCGGATCGCGCTGCCCTGCCGGCGCCATCCCCTGCAGCACCTCCTGGCTCACCGTGCCGCTGGGAGCCGAGGGCGGTGCCCCCGGCTGCGTGCTATCCGTGATTCGACCACCGGTCGGATTGTTCGGCGCGCCCGGCTGCGTCCCACCTGGCGGCGGCTGCCCCGGCAGCTGATCCGTTGTGATCTTCGGCCCGGTCTGCTCCGGCCGCGTGCTCTTGTCCGTGCGCGCCATCGCCTGCGCTGCGCGCTGGTTGCACATCGTGATCTGCTCACGCGTCGGCTGCGCCGCACTCACGAGGCCGGCGCCGAGAACGCCGAGGACGACGACCCCGGCCCCGACGACACATGTCCCGCGTGTCAACGACTTCGACTTCTTCATCCCTTTCCTCCTCCGTGTTCCGGTGCACCCCGGAATCTCGCTTACTCCGGGGCGGCGCCGCGCGCGGGGAGCCCGCGGTGGGCGCACGCGCCGCCGTCGTCGCGGGACAGCCCGCCGCCCATGTGGTCTACGCGGGCGACGGCCGACGCATCTCGCTGTTCGTCGCACCAACGCCACGGGAGCGCCTTCCCGAGCGCGACGAGCACGTCGTCGACGGCGTCGAGGTGTACGTGGCCGCGCTCGGCGCGGACCGCGTCGGCTGGTGGCAGGACGGCCGGCACCTCTATCTCGCCGTGTCCCAGACGACCAAGGAGGACCTGCTCGCGCTCGCGTCGCTGTGCGTGCGGAGCCGGCGCGCGACCGGTGGGTAAGGCCGGCTTCGAGCAGTACACGCGTCGAACGGGCCGACAGATTGCTCGGCCCTTCAGGAGAGGCGGATGAGCACACGTCTTCGCGGATACGCGTCCTTCGTCGTCGCCGCGGCGCTCGCGCTCCTCGTCGCTTGGGTGAATCCCGCACTGGCCGACGACCCCGCGTACCAGGTGCGCCACCTGGTGTCCGACGTGCCCGGGGCCGCCGAGCACCTCGACCCGAACCTCGTCAACGGTTGGGGCGTGGCCTTCAATCCGTTCGGGTTCGTCTGGGTCGCGACGGCGGAACGGGCGTCTCGACGCTCTACGACGGCAACGGCAATCCCCAGTCGCTCGTCGTCAGCATCCCCGGAGGCAAGCCGACCGGCATCGTCTTCAACGGATCCAGGGACTTCGTCGTCACGAAGGGCACCCTTTCGGGTCCCGCGGCGTTCATCTTCTCGACAGAGAATGGGATCATTGCGGCGTGGGCGCCGGCTGTCGATCCGACCCACGCGATCACCGTCGTCGACAACTCGACGTCCGGCGCGATCTACAAGGGCCTGGCCCTCGCCGCCGACGGCACGCGCTTCCTTCTGTATGCGACGGACTTCCACAACCGGAAGATCGACGCTTTCGACCGATCGTTCAATCCCGTGACGGTGCCGGGCGGATTTGCGGACAGCTCGGTCCCCCGGAACTACGGCCCCTTCGGAATCCAGAACCTGGGCGGCAGCGTCTACGTCACGTACGCGCGTCAGGACCAGGACCGCGAGGACGACGTGCCGGGACGCGGCGAGGGACTCGTCAACGCCTTCACCGCCAGCGGCACTCTCATCCGGCGCATCGCCAAGGGCGGCCCGTTGAACGCGCCGTGGGGACTCGCCATCGCCCCCGCCGACTTCGGCGTCTTCAGCAACATGCTGCTGATCGGCAACTTCGGCGACGGGGTCATCAACGCCTTCGATTTCTCGCGCAATCGGTTCGTCGGAGCGCTCAGCACACCCGATCGCGAGCCCATCGTCATCCCCGGCCTCTGGGGCATCGCGTTCGGCAACGGCCTCAACAACCAACCCACCAGCACGCTGTTCTTCGCGGCGGGCCCAGACGACGAGGAGCACGGCCTCTACGGGCGCATCGACGTGGTGGCAGCGACGCCGTAGGATCGATCGCGCGCGGGTGGGCCTTCGCAGATTCCGCGCCATTCGACGCGGGCCTTACATGAGCGGCCTGTGCTTTCCGAACGTGCGTCGGATCACGTCGAGGGCCTGCTCGCGCGTGAGACGCCGTGCTTCCTCGCTGGTGAGGCAGTTGACTCCGTCCCACCAGTGGCCCCAGCCCTCGCTCCTGCAGAGGCTCTCGAATGCCGACGAGTCGAGGCCGGGTGACCGCGGCGGCGTCTGGCCGGGCAGCAGATCAGCCGCCGGCGCGACGGCCTCGAGCCGTTGCGCGTCCTCGGCGCGGGCCGCCTCGTTGGCTCGAGCGTGGCCCGCGAGCACGACGGCGAGCAGCAGCGCCGCCGCGGAGCCCTCCACGAGCCATGCGGCCGGCGCGCGGAGTCGGGTCGGCATACCTCGACATCGGAGCCACGGCGGCACGACATGAGCCCCGCGTCGGCCGTCGGACCGCCGACGGGGCGCTAATTGCCCTCGAAATGTGGGATAGCTCGCCCGAGGTCAGCCCTCACGGCGCACCTCGGCATCCTGAACCCTTCCAGACCTCTGGCCCGCGTCGGACTTTCTCGCGTCGCCACGCCCGTACGCATGCGGCGAAACCGTACGCCTCGGCGATGTCGCGCGGTGACCCCGGTCTCGCCGTGGCCTCCCGTCCGGCTCAGGCGGGGCTAGAACCCATCATCGGGAGCGCGCTCGTCGGACGGGTCGCTTGACCGTGGGGCCGCCCTGCGGTACGCAAGGACGGACGCGCTCTCGCGTCTCGATCACAGAGTCTCCAGGAGGTGCGTATGTTCGCTCGGTTTGGGTCGACACGCCACGACCTGCTTCGGCGGGGCCGAGGTATTGTCGCTGCGGTCGCGACGTCCGTTGCGCTCACGCAGATCGCCGTGGCTCATGCCGGTGGCGTCGTCGGCACGTCGTTCCCGGCGGACTTCCCGGTGATCGTCGACGCGTCCCTGGGCACGCCGGTCATCGGCTTCGGCGCGGCCGGACCCGTGGAGCGCACGCCGGTCATCTTCCTGCACGGCAACAACGACACACCGTTTCCCACCGCGTGCAATCCATTCGGGCGCATCCACGACTTCGCGCAGTTCTTCGCCGACAATGGCTACGCCTTGAGCGAGCTGTGGGGGCTCGGCTACCAGGGCGATCAGTGCGATCTGATCGCGAATCCGACCAACCGCTCCGCGTTCGCCCACTCCACCGAGGCCAACGTGCCCGACCTCAGGCGCTTCGTGAACGCCGTGCTCGACTACACGGGCGCCAAACAGGTCGACATCGTCGCGCACAGCCTCGGCGTCACGCTCACCAGGGAGTGGATGCGTCAAGACCGCGAGCACCACGTGGTGCGCCGCTTCGTGGCCATCGACGGCCCGAACCACGGCATCATCAATTGCTCGCCGTCGCCGCTGAACTACTTCCAGGCGCCGGCGTTCGGCGGGTTCACACCGAACAGCGCGATCTGCTTGGAGTACGGCGCCGCCGACACGCCATTCCTTCGCCGGCTGAACCGCGGCAGCGAGACGCACGGGTCGACGCGGGTTCTCGTGATCCGGAACGCCGACACGAGCTTCGTGTACTTCTCGGCGCTCGACGGCGTCTTCACACCCGTGCCGGCCGAGGATCGGAATGGCCGCCCGCACGATTTCTCCCGGAGCGCGGTGCTCCAGGGCGCGCGCCAGGTCGATCTCGTGGGCCAGGGCCAACACGACGAGGTCCTGGGAACGGCGCACCTCGGCATCCTCAACTCTCCCGACACTCGGGAGATCGCGCTGGACTTCCTCACCCGACGTTCACCGCGCCGGTAGCAAGGAGGTGAACGCATGTACCTGCCGAAGCATTTCGAAGAGACCCGCGTCGACGCCCTGCACGGGCTGATCCACGAGCATCCGCTCGGGACGCTGGTCACGCTCGGCCCGGACGGGCTCGAGGCGAATCACATCCCGTTCGAGGTCGATCCCGAGCCCGCGCCGTTCGGGACGCTGCGCGGACACGTCGCGCGGGCCAACCCGCTCTGGCGGACGGTCTCCAGCGACGTAGAGGCGCTCGTCGTGTTCCAGGGCTCGAGCGCGTACATCTCGCCGTCGTGGTATCCGACGAAGGCCGAGACGGGACGCGTCGTCCCGACGTGGAACTACGCGGTCGTGCACGCCCACGGCCCGCTGCGCGTCATCGAGGACCGGGCGTGGCTCCGCGCGTTCGTTGCCGCTCTCACGGATCGCCACGAAGCGCTATTCGCCGAGCCCTGGAAGGTCACGGACGCCCCGGCGGAGTACATCGACGGCATGACGGGCGCGATCGTCGGGCTCGAGCTGCCGATTGCACGGCTGATCGGCAAGTGGAAGATGAGCCAGAATCGAGCCGTTCAGGACCGGGCCGGCGTCGTCGAGGGATTGCTGCGCGAGGGCGGCCAAGCGCGCTCGGACGTGGCCGAGCAGGTGCGCCGCACGAAGACCGACTAGTCCCGGCCGGGCGGCGCCGCCGGGCAGAAATCGGTGACGCGTGCCGACGATTACCGCGTGAGAGGCCGAACGCGCTCGAGCACTTCCGGTCCCGGGCGCCCCTGATCGACGACACACCATCCCACGAGGTCTGGCTTCCGGCCGAACAGAACGATCACGGTCCCGTTGCGGGGTGGCGCGGACTGGAGACCGCCATCGACTCGCCACCCGCCGGCCCCGCCAGGGGTCAATGCAGCTGATGGAGCCCGCAGGCCAGCCGCGCCACCATCCCGAAGTCGCCTGGCTTCGTCCTGGCAGGCAGGATAGGTCGCAATCCCACCGAGCAGTACCGCTTCCCCAAGGGCGGGCCCCGCCGTCGTCTCCACCGTCGCATCGGGCACATCGACCGCCCAGATCGCCCGCTGGATCCCGGGGAGCTCGTCGGGAGCCGTGATCTCCTCGTGTCGGAGCAATTCCGCCCAGGCTCCATCCGGCGAGTCGGCGAGGTAATGCACGGGGCCTTCACCGGGACCGTGCCAGCGAGCCTGCGGCTGATCCGCCGTCTCCCAGATGAACGGCAGGCCTGGCGGTGCGTGCCGATAGAGAATCACGTCGCGGGCGAACCGCTCAGGGCGGCCGCGAGCGCACGCACCTGCTGGGGGCCCGCGTCGTCCGGCTTCCAGCGCCCGGTCAGGAACTGCGCAGGAGATCGACCGCCGAGTTGGGTGCGTTTCCGTTCGAGCCACTGCCGGATTCCAATCTCGTTGTAGGCGCCGGCGAGATCCCCGACGATCAGCGCGAGCCAGTGGAGTCGGGCCGCCACGTCATCGGGCGTCTCTCGCGCCGTCGCGGCATACCGGCGAACACTCGCCGGCGAGATCCCGAGCAGGCGGGCGAGCGTCTCGCGATCAATGATACGGAGCAACCGTGACCACTCGGTCGAGGGCACCGGGGAGCCTTCGAGGGCACCGTTCAACTGGTCGAGGCACTGCTCGAATAGAACCGGATCGTTCGCCACGGCCGGCAACGTCGGGACCACGGTTCCGCCGATCCGCGCCTTCCGCAACCGAGCGGCCAGTCGACCGAAGATCGCCGCATCGAGCGTGAGCCCCCGGTCGCGCTCGTCGAGCAGGCCCATCGCGTCGGCACGAGCGAGAGCCCGTGCGCCCTTGAGGGCCAGCCGCGGGCTCGTAAACGGTTCCCCTACGGACTCTCGCCTCGAACACTTTGAGATACCAGTCGATCATCTCGTCGTAGCGGTGCGTGTTGTACACGACGTGGGCGAACTTGGTCGGTGACGCCATGGCCGACTCCTTTCCTCGGAGGCTGGAGCGCGCTCGCGCCCCTGTTCAGAGACGGTACCACCGGCCGCCCGGACGAGCGCGGTTGGATGGGGTCGCGGTCAGGTCACGGCGGACGTCTGGTTGGGAGAGTCGGCCGGCAAGACATCGAGGGGGTGCAAGGCCGAGACCTTGCCCCCCCGGGTTCCGTCGGAATCTCGGCGCTCAGCGCGCCGCGATCTATCGGGCCCCGATCACGGATCGACGCAGGCAGCGCCGGCGGGGTTGAATGCGATCTCCTGCCCGTCGGCCTTGTTGCCCGCGCCGTCGACGTTTCCGGCGCCGATCACGAACTGGCAGAGGGCGTTCGTCTGCTGCGTGTCGCCACCGGCGACGTTCTTCGAAAGCGTGTGGCCGCTGCCCGTGATCGCGATGCCGTTGCCCTTGTTGCCGCGCGCCGTGTTCTGGGTCACGGGCCCGTCACTCGCGCTCACCACGATCCCGTCGAGCCCGTTGCCCTTGTTCTTGTCCCCGGCGAGATTCTTGAGCAGCGTCGTGTCAGCGCCGGTGACCCGAATCCCGTTCAGTGCGTTCGAGTAAAGCTTGTTCTCCGACACGACGTTCCCGGGCCCCTCGACGAGGATGCCTTCGCCGCCGTTGCCGGTGAACGTGGACTTCTTGATGGTGTTGCCGGTGGCGCCCGGCGTGATGTGCGCGCCGTGACTCGTGCTGCCGGTCACGCCGCTGGCGGTGTCGACCAGGTTTCCGTCTCCGTCGATCACGAACCCGACGCCGTTGCCCGTCGTCCCCAGCGCGCCCCGCACCTCGTTGCCGTTGCCGGTGATCCAGAAGCCGATGCCGTTGCGGAACGACCGCGCGTTCCTCACGAGGTGGTCGGTGCCCTCGATCTTGTACCCGGCCACGTTGCTGCCGGTGGCGTGCACGTCGATCGTGCTGCCGTCAGCGGCGCCGGCCCCGACGGTCACGACCGGCGCCGAGGGGTCCGGCGTCGTGAGCGTGACGCTGCAGCCCACGACCGTCACGCGCTTGTCGATGACGATCTTCTCCACCTTCTTGCCGAGATGCGGCATGATCAGCAGCGTCTTGTCGAGCGGCAGCGCGTCGATCGCCTTCTGGATCTGCGTCGCGTCGTTCGGATCGATGACGATCGTGACGTCCGCCATGAGGTTCGGGAACTTCGGGCACGTGCCGCCGCCGGTGAAGTTGCCGAAGTCGTTGCCGTCGAGGACGACGCCGGGCGAGATGGTGAAGGTGTAGCCGCGTGGCCCCGGTGTGATCGTGCCGCCGTGCGTGTGGCCGGTGCAATCGGCCAGCGTCTCGCCAGCCGGCGGCGGGACGTTGAAGGGCGCCGTCTGTGTCCAGCCCGGCTTCTGCGTCTCGCACACCGTGTAGGTTCCGGGCTCGAGCGCGAACTGGTAGAGGCCCACGGGCGGCCCCGCGGTCGTCAGCGTGTGCAGATGGATCGCCGCGCCGCCCGCCGTCGTGCCGAACACGTGAATCTCCCAGTCGACGAGGCCCGGCTCGTTCGGATCGTGCACCCCGTCGTGATTGAGATCGTTGAACTTCACGCCGAGTTTGTTGAACTCCGGCAGCACGCACACCGACGTCGTGCAGTCCACCTGGAGCGCGAACGCCTGCGGCGGCGTCGGCGAACCGGTGCACACCGGGAAGTTGATCGTCGCTGGCGACGGCGTGACCGTCCCCGTGTACGTCACGGCGGGACTGAGCGTGCACGCCGAGAGCGTGACCTGGCCGGGCACGCCACCGGAGCCGCCCCCGGCCGCATCCAGCTCGCCGGTGCCGTTGCTGCCGGACACCTGTCCGTTGAACGACCTGACACCGATGACGCCGCCCCGCGTGTTGCTTCCGTTGGGCGAGCGCGCTTCGACCGAAGACGTGTCGAGGCTCACGTCGCCGGAGGCCTGGACCGTCACGACACCGCCGTCACTGCCCGGCCCGGTGGCGTTGGCCTGCACGGCCTCGCCCGTGCTCGTGAACGTGCCCGCCAGCGCCTTCAGCGTGACCACGCCACCGAACGAATTCGAGTTCGACGCGGTCGCCGAGTTCGCGTGCACGGCATGGTTACCGGTCGTGTCGTTGACGATCGTGATGTCGTTCTGCGCGATCACGTCGATCCACGCGCGGAACGGCGCGCGGACGCCATTGGCGTTCACTTCGCCCTTGTTCGGCAGTACGCCGTTGATCGTGACGTTGTGGCCCCAGATCTCGACACACGCCGTGAAGGCCGTCGCGAGACCGGGCGGATGCGCGATCGGGTCGTCGTTGCACCGATTCCCGGCCGCAGGCAGGACATGGCCGGCCCCGATCGACTGCACGAGTCCGTTGATCTCCACCTCACAGCCTTCCAGGTGCACGAGGTCCGCGCCGGGGTCCTCGCCTTCGCTGCTGACCACGCCGTCGGGCGTCACGATCAGCTTGCATCCCGACTTCAGCGTGATCGGACCGCCACCCTTCGGGTTGCCGGCGCCCGTGCCGCCGATGCCACCGAACGAGCGGACCTGGCCGTCGACGTGCATCTCGGCGCCGGCCGTGATGAAGATCTCGCCGCCCGACCCGCCAGTGGCGTTCGCCAGAACCTGGCTCCCCGGCTCCATCGTGAACACGCCAGTCCCCGGCGTGTTGGGGAAGTTGCCCGACGTGATCGTGATGTTGCCGGCCTTGCCCCCGCCACCGCTGGTGCGGCTGCTCGAGATCGTGGCGCCGGCGGCCGGACTGGACGGCGCGCATGCCGCCGTGGCACTGTTCGGCCCGCAGAGCGTCACGTCCCCGCCCACCGTGATCTCGATGTTGGCGCCGTTGCCCCCGCCGTTGTTGTTCTCGGCGAGGATCGCGCTGCCGGCCTTCATGACGAGATTGCCGGTCACGGTGATCTTGATCGCGCCGGCGCCCACGCCGGCGCACGCGCTCGCCCCGGGGACGCCGACGTCGTTGCAGAGGATGCTGCCACCGTTTTCGATGATGAGGTCGCCGACGACCGCGTAGGTATCGCCACCCGAATTGATCAGTGTCGAGAACTGCGTTGGCGCCGCGATCACTGCCGCGGTCGCCGTCGACGCCGCGCCCAGGGTCATCAGCGCGAGAAGACCGATCCCGATGCGTGCGCTCCACGCCGATGTCCACCCCTGCCGCTCGTTCGAGGCCCCCATGTGCCCTCCCTCTCGTGAATGTGCCCGGCCCTTGCCACGGTGCCGCCGTCTGCAGACACAGTCCGGCCACGGACAGACTGCCAGCGACGCGTTCGTTCAGGGTTGACGCGCGTCCCGTGTCGGGACGCGGCGCTCACCGCGCGTTGCGGCTCGCCTCGGGGCGGCACTCCGCGGTCAGTCGACGTAGAGCACTATAGGGGAGCGGATCTGCGTGGCCCAAATTTTCGCGACCGAAATTTTCGGGCGCGACAATTTTCGGACGCGGCGCGGGGACGTTCCTACAGCGGCACAGTGAGGAGCGGCTGGACGCGAGCGCGGCGCGGGGGCCTGTGCCCGCCGCGCCGCGCCTGATCCTCGCGAAGCGTCACCCCGTTGCTGGCGCGGCCAGGTACCACTCGTTGTCGAACGCGTCACGCACCGCCGCTCGGCGATGACCGTACGGCTGAAGCGCCGGCGCTTCGATCGAGACGGCTCCGGCATCGAGCGCGCGTCGATACCAGGCATCCACGTCGTCGACGTACACGTAGAACATCGTGGGCATCGGCCCCCACTCGTCGTGCGCCTCGCCCATCTCGATGATGGAGCGGCCCACGCGAATCTGCGCGTGGGCGATCGCGCCCTCGGGATGCCGATGCATCGCGACTTCCTCGGCCGCGAACGCCTCTTTCATGAACTCGATGAGCCCGGGTGCGCCGCGCGGATGCAGGAACGGTGTCACCGCGCCGAGACCGGGCGGGACGTAGCCGCCCGTCTGGTGCGTCGCGATGTACCAGTGGTTGCCGGCGACGTCCTTCACGCCCGCCTCGCGATCGCCGTACGGCTGGTCCACCGGCGCGTAGAGCGACTCGGCCCCGGCGGCGAGCGCATCGCGATACACGCGGTCGGCATCGGGCACGTAGAGGTGAAGCCCCGTGGGCATCGGCGTGCCCGCCCATGCCCCGCCGCCGCCGATCATCAGCTCCGAATCGGCGATCAGCACCTCGGCGTGAACGCCACCGCCTCCGCCGGTCGTCCGAAGGTGCTCCTGCGCGCCGAAAGCTCGTTTCACGAACTCGATCAGCTCGACGGCGGGCCTGACGGCCAGATACGGAATCACGGTTCGGATGCCTTCCCGGGGAGTCACAGCAGTTGCATTCACCGCATTGGTGGTGGTCATGGCAGCCCTCCTCATCAGGTCGGCCCCGAGTTGTGCCCGGAAGGCCGGGCGGGGTAGACCGCGCAAGTCGTGGGCGATGCGGATCAACTCGGCCAGCTCCGGATCGGCAGCGGCAGTGCGCGCGTCGGCGAACGCCGCCTCCAGCGCCTCCGCCAGCCGATCGAACCGCGCCTCGTCACTCATGGACGTCCCTCATGTGCGCGCGCAGGCTCTCGAGCGCGCGATACTGCAGCTGCTTCACTGCGCCCTCCGTGCGCCCAAGCTCCCGGGCGACGTCGGGAATGCGCTTGCCCTCGACGAACCGCTCGACCACGACACGGCGCTGATCGTCGGGGAGCCGCGCGACGAGATCGGCGAGCATCGCCCGCCGGTCCACGTCGGCCATGCTGCCATCCACCGTCGGGTCGGGCTGGGGCTCGCCGCGCTCGCGCGCCGCGCGCTGCCATCGGTCGGCGATCGCGTTCCTCGCGATCTGCGCGAGCCACGCCGCGAACGGCACACCCCGCCACTCGAAGCGCCCGAGATGCGCGAGCGCGTGGTGAAAGACCTCGGCCGTCACGTCCTCGGCCTCGGTTCGATCTCGGGCGCGACGGACGACGAACGCGTAGACGCGGTCGAAGTGGCGCTCGTACAGCTCGCCGAAGCGCCGGGGATCCGCCTTCGCGGCCTCGATGAGGAGGCGCTCCTCGTCGCCGTCCAGGGGGATCTCCGCAGCGGATGCCTGTGGCGCCATGGGCCTCATACCCTAAAACGCCCGACACGGCGACAACGTCACGCGCCGAGCGGGTGCCGGCGTTGATTCCCTCACCTCGGCGTGTTAGAACCGGGTGACCCCAACGAGGAGGCGCCCCGCCATGGATCTGAACTACACCCCCGAAGACGTCGCGTATCGCAAGCAGGTGCGCGCCTGGCTCGAGCAGAACCTGCCGCGCGGGGAGATCAAGACGCTCGAGGAGCGCCGCCACTGGCATCGGAAGCTCCACGAGGCCGGCTATCTCGGCATGGGCTGGCCAAAGGAGTACGGCGGCGCGGGCGCCCGCCCCATGGAGCAGGCCGTCGTCGCCGACGAGATGGCGCGCGTGAATGCGCCGGCGCCGACCAACGGGCTCGGCCTCGGCATCGTGGGGCCCACGATCATCGTGCACGGCACCGAGGCGCAGAAGCAGCGCTATCTCAGGAAGATCCTCACCGCCGAGGAGCTGTGGTGCCAGCTCTACTCCGAGCCGAACGCCGGCTCGGACCTCGCCTCGCTCAAGACCGCGGCGGTCGACGCCGGCGACCACTTCGTCGTCAACGGCCAGAAGATCTGGACGTCGAGCGGCGCCGTGGCCGACTGGGGACTCCTCCTCGCCCGCACGGACACCAAGGTGCCCAAGCACAAGGGCATCTCGTGCTTCCTCATGAACATGCGCCAGCCCGGGGTGGACGTGCGCCCGCTCAAGCAGATCACGGGCTCGTCGGAATTCTGCGAGGTCTTCATGACGAACGCCCGCGTCGAGAAGGCCGACCAGATCGGCAAGCTCGGCGAGGGCTGGGCCATCGCGCAGACGACGCTCGGCTACGAGCGCGGCGGGCGCGCGCTCGCGCGCATCACGAGTTACGCGGCGCAGTACCACCGGCTCGTGGCGGCGGCGCGAAAGCTCCAGCGGCACGGCCGCGCGCTGCTCGACGACTCGTTGGTGCGACAGAAGCTCGGCCGCATCTGGGCCGACCTCGAGGTCGAACGCTACGGCGCGCTTCGGACGCTCACCATGCTCGAGCGCGGCGAGCATCCCGGCGCGAGCGGATCGTTGACCAAGCTGTCCTACTCGGAGCTGGAGAAGCGCTTCATGGATCTCGCGCTCGAGATCCTCGGCCCCTACGGCCAGCTCACGGACGGCGCGCCGGACGCCTTCAAGCTCGACATCGACACGGCCGTCGGCGACAAGGGCACGTGGGCCCACGCGTTCCTCTGGTCGCGGGCCGGCACGATCTACGCGGGCTCCAGCGAGATCCAGAAGAACGTGATCGGCGAGCGCATCCTGGGCTTGCCGAAGGAGGCGCGGGCCGATCGCGCGGGAGCCAGCCGATGAACTTCTCGTTCACCGACGATCAGACGCTTCTCAAGAACTCCGTGCGCGCGGCGCTCGACGAGCGCTGCCAGACGGCGCACGTGCGCCAGATGATGGACGACCCGCGCGGCTATGGCGACGATCTGTGGGGCGAGATGGCGAAGCTCGGCTGGCTCGGCCTGCCGTTCCCGGAGGAGCAGGGCGGCGCGGGCCTCGGCCTGGTCGAGCTGGCTCTCGTGCTCGAGGAGCTCGGACGCGCGGCGTATCCGGGCCCGTACTTCGCGAGCGTCGTGCTCGGCGGTCTCGGGCTCATGCTCGGCGGCAACGCCGCGCAGAAGGAGACGTGGCTCTCCGCCATCGCGGCGGGTACGGCGCGTGCGAGCGCCGCGCTGCTCGAGGACGCGCTCGACTGGGCGCCGGCCTCGACGACGGCGATGGCTTCGCGCGCCGGCGATGGCTGGACGATCACCGGCGTGAAGCGGTTCGTGCCCTGGGCGCACGTCGCCGATATCGTGCTCGTGCCGGCGCGCACACCCGAGGGCCTGTCGCTGTTCCTCGTCGATCCGAAGCAGACCAGTGTGTCGCTCAAGCCGATGGTCGGCATCGACCTCGCGAACCGCTGGTCCGAGATGCGCCTCGACGGCGTGCGGGTGCCGGCCGATGCCATCGTCGGCGCTCCCGGCGCAGCGGGGCCGGTGCTCGAGGCGCTCCTTCGACGCGCCGCGGTGTGCGCCTCCGCGGAGATGCTGGGCGCGGCGCGCCGCTGTCTCGACATGAGCGTGGGCTACGTGAAGGTGCGCGAGCAGTTCGGCCAGCTCATCGGCTCGTTCCAGGCCATTCGCCATCGCTGCGCCGAGATGCTGCTCGAGACCGAGAACGCGCACTCCGCCGTGTACTACGCGGCGTGGGCGCTCGAGGCGGGCGCGGAGGACGCCGGCGTCGCCGCCTCCATCTGCAAGTCGTTCGTGAGCGACGCCGCGCGCAAGGTCTGCGGCGACGCCATCCAGGTGCACGGCGGCATCGGCTTCACCTGGGAGTACGACCTGCACCTCTACATGAAGCGAGCGAAGGCCCTCGAGCCGCTGTACGGCGACGCGGAGTTCCATCGCGAGCTGATCGTCCGGCACGTCGCGGCATGACCGCGTCGACCGCGCCCCTCGCCGGCGTGAGGGTCGTCGACCTCACGTCGTACATCGCCGGCTCGTACGGCGCCATGATGCTCGCCGACATGGGCGCCACGGTCCTCAAGGTGGAGGCCCTCGAGGGCGACTCCTTCCGCGAGCTGCCGGGCTTCTTCGGCTGGAACCGGGGCAAGCAGTCGATCGCGCTCAATGTGAAGGACCCCGACGGCCGCGCCGTCGTCCATCGTCTGGCCGTGGGCGCCGACGTGGTGATGGAGAACATGCGCCCGGGCGTCGTCGAGCGGCTCGGTGTCGATTACGCGACGCTTCGGGCGCTCAACCCGCGGCTCATCTACTCGTCGGTGACGGCGTTCGGCCCCGACGGGCCGTATCGCGATCGGCCTGGCTTCGACCCGTTGCTCCAGGCCATGGGCGGCGTCATGTCGGTCCAGGGATTCGGTGGGGCGCCCCAGTACCTGCGCATCGCGCCCACCGACTACTACACCGCGGCGCTCGCGTGTCAGGCCATCCTCGCAGCGCTGTTCGCGCGCGAGCGCACGGGCAAGGGCCAGCGGGTCGAGACGTCGCTGCTCCAGGGCGTGATCGCGCTGCAGGCCGGTCTGTTCGTCGACTATCCCGGCAAGGAGACCGTGTATCGAGAGACGCCGACCTACCGCATGTACCAGGCGGGGGACGGCGAGTGGCTCTTCCTCGCCTGCGGCAACCAGTCGTTCTGGGCCAAGCTCTGCAAGGCGCTCGGTCGCGAGGACTTGATCAGCGATCCGCGCTTCGGCTCGTGGCTCGCGCGGCGCGACAATGCCGAGACGCTGACACCGCTGATCGAGACCGCGTTCAGGTCGAAGCCGCGCGACGAGTGGCTCGCGATCCTCGCGGAGCACGACATCCCTTCGGCGGGGACGCAGACACTCAGGGAGTTCATGCGCGATCCGGCGGTGCTCCACCACAAGATGGCCGTGACGTATCAGCACCCGGAGGTCGGACCGCTCACGCTCATGGGCCAGCCGCTCCGCTTCTCCGAGTCGCCGGTGCCCGACGCCGGGCCGCCGCCCACGCTCGGCCAGCACACGGCGGAGATCCTGCGCGAGGCGGGCTACACCGACGCCGACATTGCCAACCTGGGCCGTCGTGGCGTCGTTGCGGGGAAGGACCTTCCCGCATGAGCAGCCCCGAAGCGGCTCCGGTGGCGCGTTACGAGACCATCCTCGTCGCCCGCGAGGATCACGTCGTCACGATCACGCTGAACCGCCCCCAGGTGCTGAACGCGCAGAACAACCCGATGCGCCTCGAGCTGTTCGACGTCTTCGCGTCACTTCGCCAGGACGAGGACGTCCGCGCGATCGTCGTCACTGGGGCCGGCGAGCGCGCGTTCTCGGCAGGCGCCGATATCAAGGAGTTCCTCGAGCCGCCCGTGCCCACGCGCTTTCGCGAGCAGCGCAAGCGTCTCGACTACCGCGGCGAGATGGACCGCTGTCCGCAGCCGATCATCGCCGCCATCCGCGGATTCGCGCTCGGCGGCGGGCTCGAGCTGGCGCTCGCGTGCGACATCCGCATCGCCGCCGAGGACGCGCAACTCGGCCTCACCGAGATCAACCTCGCGATCATCCCCGGCGGCGGTGGCACGCAGCGGCTGCCGCGCCTCGTCGGCCGCGGCAAGGCGCTCGAGATGATCCTGACTGGCGCGCGCGTGCCGGCGGCGGAAGCGCTGCGCCTCGGCCTGGTCGAGCGCGTGGTGCCAGTCGCCGAGCTGATGCCCGCGGCGCTCGACCTGGCAGGCACGATCGCGGGCAAGGCACCCGTCGCGCTGCGCTACGCGAAGGAAGCAGTGGTCGGCGGTCTCGCGCTGCCGCTCGCCGATGGTCTCCGCCTCGAGAACGACCTCGCCACGCTGCTGCGGACGACCGAGGACCGAGTGGAAGGCGCCCGCGCCTTCGTGGAGAAGCGCAAGCCGAACTGGTCAGGCCGCTAGGGCATCTCGGAGGCGAGGCCGCCGCCCGCTGCCAAGGCGCCCTCCCTGGATGATGAAGCACCGGGAGATCGTGTTCGGGCTCCGCTGCTATTGATCGGAGCGTGGCTGAGCGTCGGAGCGCCGCCCCGGGCCGCGTCCTTCAGCGATGCTGGCTCACGGTGTCATTGGAGCTCGAAGGCGCCGATATCGCAGTCGGACCCTTGGGGCCGTGCGACCCCACGCTGATCGGTACCGGTGCAGGCCGGATCAGAGGACGGGACCGCATTCACAGCCGGACTCCCAGGCTTGAGGGCGTGGGTCCTGGTCGGCCCGCCGTTGTTCTTCAGGTCGGCCAGAATCTCCCCAAGCCCGACGGTCGGCCCCGGCACGATATCGGTTGACCCTGGCGCAAAGCCAAGGACACCCGGCGTGCCATTGAATCCGAAGAGGTTGAAGTCGTCGGCGGCGACGGTGCCACGGTTGTTGACCTCAGGCCCTGTGCCCGCCTTGTTGCCGGAGATCAGGTTCCGATGGAGCGTGAGGGGTCGGTGTTCTGTATGCCGCCCCCAAACCCGTAGCCGTACTTGGCGCCGGCCGCGTTGCCCGAGATGGTGCCGTTCGTGATGGTCAGGGGCGCTGACTCGTAGTACCCGTACCCGCCGTTCATGATCCCCCCGCTGCGGCTGAACCCCCCATTGGCCTTGTTCCCCGAGATGGTGCTGTTTTCGATGGTCGCCGGACCGAAGTTTGCTATGCCACCTCCACCCCCGTAGTTTCCTTGTACGGGGCCCCCGCCCCCGTAGCCGCCCTTGGCGCCGGCCTTGTTGCCCGAGATGGTGCTGTTCTGGATGGTCATGGTGCCGGTGTTCCGGTCGGGGAAGTAGAAAGACCCGTTTTGTATACCGCCACCGGTGTTGGAGAGGCTCCCAAGAGTCCGATTGCCCGAGATCGTGCTGTTCGTGATGGTCAGGCTCCCGAAGTTTCCGATGCCACCCGCGTAGACAAAGTACCTACTGACCTTGTTGTCCGAGATGGTGCTGTTCTCGACGGTCATGCGGTCGCGGTTCAGTATGCCGCCCGCGTGGTCGAGGCGGGAGCCGCCGAGGACCGTCCCCGCGACACTATTGCGCGCGATCGTGCTGTTCGTGATGGTCACCGTACCCGAGTCGTTTGCGACGCCCCCACCCAACAACGGCGGAGTCGTTCCCAGTGGCCGTGTTCCCCGAGATGGCTCGGCTCTCGATCGTGAGCGTGCCGGCGGTATTGCTGAGGCCACCACCGCCGCCGCCGGCGTTGTTGTCCGAGATCGTGCCGTTCTGGATCGTGAGCCTGCCGTGGTTGTGTATGGCGCCGCCATACTCCGCCGCGTTCCCATTGGTCAGCGTGACCTTGTTGAGGGTCAAGTCTCCCGTGGCGCCCACGGCGATGAGCCGGAACGGAGGCGCGGCCCCCTTGCGGGTGATCTCGGCCCCGTTGCCTTCAATGGTGATCTGACTCCTGATCACCGGCAGGCCCGTCGCCCCGTATGTCGCGTTGTCGACGGCGCTGAGCGCGACGATCGTCTTCGCCAGCACGATGGTGTCCGACCCGCTCCCCGGCGCGCAGTCTGGGTGCGTTGCCGCATCGTCATTGGCGTTTTCGATCGCCTCGATCAGCGAGCACTTTCCATCCGCTCCGTTGATCGCAGGGATGTTGGTAATGACCGTGATCGTCGCGGCGTGCCCAACTCCATGCGTCAGGGCCAGCAGCAAGGCCGCCCCGGCCACGGACCGGGCCAACTGTTTTTGAAGTGCCCGTCCCGCCCGGCGCTGTGACCAACCCTCCAGGATCCCGACCAGATCGGAGGATCGGGCGAGCTGCCGTTGCCACGCCCGACGCGCTCGTCAGGGTAGCGTCCGCAACTGGGCATGACATCTCGCGATGCGTGGCAGCAGGTCGGTCGCGCACGCCGCCAATGCCTGCGCCAGCCACGGCGTCTGAGCCGATCGTGCGATCTCGGACTGCCACGCGAGCAAGGTCGCCTCGTTCTCGAAAAGCCTCAGAGGATTCTGTGAACTCATTCCGCTTCCTCCCCCTGTCGGCTGGTAAGGGCCCGCCCACGGGTCCGAGCCGTCCTCTGACGTACCCTGGCCGTAGAGATCGCTACCACGTCGGAAGTGGACGGCTGGAGACTGGCCGAACGGCGCACCTCATGGCGGCCTCCACGACCCGCTCGGATCACGACGGGCATCGAGCGGATCTGTTCGGCATCGCTACGTTCAGCTCTCCGGGCTGTCAAGACCTTCGGCGATGGGTGCACGCGGCGCAGCGAGCGGCGCGACCGCCCACGCGGAGGGCGCAATGTCAACGACCACTCGAGGGAGCTGTGGACGTTTCGGAACCGCGTGGCGGCGGCACGGCACACGCCGTGGCAATTCGGGTGGGCCATCCGCAGCCGACTGCCGCCGCCCGTTGCCGTCGCCGAGAGTCACGCGGTCGCCTGCTCCTTGTACGACGGAGCGACCGTTACCGGCTGGCAGTCGCCTCGCCGCCCGGGGTGCTCGCCAGGAAGAGGCGCACGGCGCGGGGGGAGCCGAGGCGCACGACACGCAGGTGCGCATACTGCGGATCGGCCAGCAGTGCCGTCCACTCCCGCGCGTTCCGGCGATGGGACTTCAGAATCCACACGAACAGCGAGTCGCGCGAGAGGACCTGGCTGCGCCAGGTCTCGCGGTTGCTGTTCCAGAGCTCCGTCTTGCGCACGATGCGAGTCATCGTTCGCCAGACGAGGCGGCGGAACACGACGGGGAACGACAGGTCGAGCCAGATCAGGGTCTCCGCGCGACGCCACACGAGGTCGGCGATGCGGCTGTTGTAGTTGCCGTCGCTCACCCAGGCCGGTGTCCGCAGAGCCGCGGCCACGCGCTCGCGGAACGTGTCGTTCGGCGCCGCTCGCCAGCCGGATTCCCAGAACAGAGCATCGAGCTCGACGTGCTGCGCGCCCAGGCGCTTGGCCAGCTCGCGCGCCAGGGTCGTCTTGCCGGAGCCCGTCGTGCCGATGATGGCGATTCGCCGTCCGATGGCTACGCTCTCGCCGACCGCATGGAGCCCTGGCATTGGCACCGTGAGGCCAACATACTACGGTGGCCGGGGGCG
>Ga0187894_10001956_pt1 | contig 25465 bp, 19 predicted proteins | sample GBC1701081metaG_FD_136650 | JGI IMG/M metagenome (GOLD analysis project Ga0187894, IMG submission 136650) | White microbial mat communities from a lava cave in the Kipuka Kanohina Cave System on the Island of Hawaii, USA - GBC170108-1 metaG ... | reverse complement strand
TTTGTTACGAGTGAAATCCGAGATGAGTTTTTATTTGAGCGATTACTTTTTGAGAGTCCGCAGAAAGGTGACGATGTACCATCGCTGTTCATCATCGAAACGAACGCGGTGCGCGGGCATGGGTGATCTTCCATTAGTGATCTTCCAGAACAGTTCGCCATCGGTGTTCGCCTGCGCCATTTGGCTGGCGAGGTTTGTCGGCGGCAGTGGTCTCCCGTCCCGCTTCAGATTAGCGGACATCCAGCCATTGCCCTGACCTCTCTTGCCGTGACAATCGACGCATTTCTGCATATAAAGCGCGCCCCCTATCTTCGCCGCATCCGGGTTGGATTTCACGGGATTAACCAGATTGGCCACATCCGCCGGGGCCTGCCACTGCTGAACGATCTTTCCATCCTTGATCACCACGGTCGGCGTCGGGCGAGGCGGAAACGGATCGGGTTCCGGCGTCAGCGGCGGTTTGGCCTTTGTCACTGTCACCGGGATGTTGCCGATGGTTCCCCTGCCTTCGTTGTTACCGCCGCCCGGCGAAGCCGCGGGAGTCATAGGCGTGGTCGAGGCAGTCATTTCCCCGGCCGGCGCCGCGCCTGCCTGTGAATTCGCCGATCCGGCCGCGGGACTCCCTGATGGATTCGCCTGCGAATTTTGCGCCCCGCTGTTCGATACTACCGAATCGCTTTTGCATGCGGCGTTGGATAAAGCGGCCAGCAGCGCGACTGCGGCAATAAAGATTGTGAATGACCTTGTGTGTGTATGTGTTCTTCCGAGCATTTGCGCGACTATCCTTTATTCTTGAAATAGGAGTTAATGCCTCAATGAAGCGTCGTCCGAGGGTGGGATGAGATAGAGTCTCTTGAGAACCAAGTGAGTGGCTAATATGATGTGTCTCAGTTCCAGGCCAGGGTCGCCAATCCTCCGGCGGCCGCAAAATAATTGAAGGGCGCGTTCGGATCAACTCTCAGGCCGATTTGCTGCGGGTCGAGCGTAACCACGTGCCTTTCCATCGCAGACGACAGCACATCGCGGAAGCGACGCTGTTCGGACACGGCGCCGATCGCCAACATGCGGCTGAGCGGCGTGTTGGCGCCTTCGCGCGCCAAGCGGTCACGGTAGAAAACCATCAACCGGTAAAACTCGTTCTCTCGCTCTTCGGGCGCGCATTCGACCTCGCGCACCAGCAACGGCTCTTTGCCCCGTATGATCACGGCGTCGAATCCGCGCTCGTTTACGCTGACGACGACCTGATCTTCTTCCAGACCTTGCCGTATCAGCCACTGGGCCTCGCCGATGTGCTGCGGCGTGATCATTCCCGCCTGCCAGTCGAGACGTTTTAAGATTTGTTCGTATTGCGCGATCACCCGTTGGGTAACGGCGGAAACCAGGTATTGAGGCCGTCCGCCCTGATCGCGCAGGCGGGAGTAACTGACCCTCAGGTCACTGAACTTCTGCCCCATGCCGCGTTCGACCTTCCATTCGATCACTTGCGCCAACTCGGCTCGCGAGGCGGGATTGGCGTCGAGCGCGACCACCATGCTGCGCGCGCTGCCTGGGGGCAAACCGACGCTCAACTTCCGCACGTTCTTCATTGCCGCCTGCGTCGCCGTTCTCGACAGATGTTCGATCAGAATCGGTTCGTTCGTGACGTTCGGCTCGGTAAAACTCGCCCGCACGATCCCACCGGGCAATCGCAACACGCCCAGGCTGCGCGGCTCGAATTCGCCGCCGCTCCGTTTGAGCGTGATCAGCGCCAGATGTGTTTCGCTGATTGAGAGTGAAGTGCGCGGAAGGTCAGGCGCGGTCAGGTAGTTGAAAAAACCGGATAAGATGGGAATTTGTCGCATTCGTAAAATGGCAAATGACAAACGTAAAATGGCGAATGGAAAATGAGATCAGTAATCTGTAAAGGGCTTTCCGTTTGAATCCTCACCCGGCGCCGTGCTCTTTACGTCGCCGATGCCGCTCGACCCCGCGTCGCCATCGGGCGCGGGGATCTCGTTCCACTGGCAATCGGAGCACATCGGGTCTTTCGGGAGATCGCGCAAATAGCCCGCCGAAACCAAATCCTGCAAATTCGCGGGAGGTTTCTCCTTGTCCTGCCAGTAAAAATCTATCGCGCGGCGCATCGCCGACAGGTTCTGCTGCAGGACGACCTCTTTCGCGCGGCGCAGATGGGAGAGATATCGTGGGATCGCGACGGCGGCCAGGATTGCGATGATCACCATCACGATCAGCAGTTCCATAAACGTGAAGCCCCGCTGGAGGCTGGCGCGCAATCCTGATTTGAAATCTGCAGTTTGAGTTTTGCTTCTCATGACTACCAATCCTTGTACTGCGTCTTTCCGTCGAGCGCGGTTCCCGGCGCTTTGCTGTAGACGTCGAAAACATTCTGTCCGCCCCAGGATGTCGAATCCGGGTCATCTTGAACGGAGCGAAACCCCCAATCCGCCTTACCCGTGAATGGGTCTTTCGGTATGCGGCGCAGGAACCGGATGGTCGAATCGACCTTGTTCATCGGGTGAATGCCTTCGACCAGAATTTCCAAGTCCTTCGGATAGCATTCATCTTCAACTCTGCGATCGAGCGGGCTTAAAAGCCCCCCTACGTCGCACCTGAGCTTATAGTCGTCTATAGCCTTGCGTATTTCGCGCAGGTTGCGGCGCAGTTCTATCTCCTTTTCGCGTTTGATCATGTTTCTGGCCACGGGGATCGTGCCTGCCGCCAGAATCGCGATGATCGCAAGCGTGATAATCAGTTCAAGCAGGGTAAAACCTGATTCGATAGAGAGTGGGGAATGGGGAGCGGAGAGTGGGTCATTCCCACAGCCCGCCGCATTCCGCCAGCCGCCCGCTAGTTTTCCAAACTTATTTTTCATTTGAACTCGGCGCCGAATCGCGTCCTTTTCCCCATTCCCTATTCCCAACTCCCCATTCCCTTATTTTTCATTTGAACTCGCCACCGAATCGCGTCCGATGATGACCTGAGTTGCGGAGCCGCCGGCGGAGATTTGCGCGCTGCCGACTCTGGCTTTGGTCTCACTGCTGTTGAAAGCGATCTCCGACTGGCCCTCGCCGATCGCGGAAAATTCGATCGTGATCAAACGGCCGCTGGACGCCGTCGGCATGTTCTGAGGCTGCTTGACGCTGACGATCAAAACCCCCTTCTGCTTGTAGTCGTAGCTGAAGTCAGGCTGCGCGCCGAACATCCCACCATCGCGCACCGACTTCACCTGCAGCTTCGACGCGTCGTACCTGAGCGCGATGTTGGCGCCGCTCATCTGTTCCTGGCCACTGACTTCAACCGCAACCGTGAAAGTCTTCCCGAGCTGCTGCCTGATGGGTTTCGGCGAGAGGTTGAAATTGACCGCCGAATTCGCGCGTGTGTTGACGGCTGTCTTGGGCGTCGCCGGGGCGACTTTCTGCTGCGGCGCAGCAGCCAGATACTCCTTTGGAATCTCAAGCTGCGGTTCCGGCTTATTCGATTTATTCGCCGCTTCAGCGGCCTTTCTGGCTCTATCTTCTTCCATCATCCTGGCGATCGCGCGCTCGACGTGTTCCGGGCGTCGTGAAGCAACCACCACTGCCGGAGCAACGGGCCCGGTAGGTTGAGTAACAAACTGGCTCAAATCGGGCGGCGCGCCCTCCTTGCCAGTTTCCTGTCCTGGTTGCTGCGGATTATCACCGCTAGTATTGCCGTCGTTCTGGTTGACCGGAATTTCTTCCTGCTCTGTCTCGGGAACTGGCGGCGGCACGTTGGCTGCGGGGTTGCTGCCACCTTTCGATGGCGTGCCAATCTCCCGGATCACTTTGCGGTTGTTGGGACTGTTGGGATTATTGACGTTTTGAACCGGCGACGAACCAACACCCGGACGCGGCTGGTTGAAAGTCGCCTGCTGTGAGTTCGGAGCCCCAGCAGGCGCGTCGAGCGGCACGCCGGGAGACGCCTTCCCGGCGATCAAGCGTCGCTCTTCATCTTCCTCAACCTGGGCGCGGTTGACCACGTCTTCGATGCTCTGGTTCAAACTGCCCTGCTGTGGCGGCCCGATCAGCGCCAGATGATCTTTCGAGGTGATGCCCGCGGAGCGGACGATATGTGGCGTAACGGTAATTATCACGTCGCTCTGCCGAGCCTCTTGACGTGGAGTCGTGAAGAGCCTGCCGACGAACGGCAGCATTCCGAGCACCGGAATCCCGGCTCGCGAATCGCCTTTGGATTCCTGGTTGACGCCAGCGACTACCGATGTCACTCCGTCCTGAATGCGAGCCACTGTGTTCAGCGACCTTTGCGTAAACACCGGCGTCAGGTTCTGGGCGTCGGAGCCGGAAGCGACGACGTCCGAGGTTTCGAAGTTCATCTTGATCTCGACATAGCCTTCGTTGGTAATCGTCGGCTGCGCGTCAATCACCAGACCGACGTCGCGATACTGAATGCTGTCAAATCCTTGGTTGCCCAAATTGCCGAGCCCTCCCAGAAGGTTTGTCAAATTCTGGGCTGGGTTATTACCGGTGGCCCCCCCACCTGTGTTCAAGACGTTTACACCACCACCACCATTAAAACCAAACTGGGTTCCGAGTCTGACAGGCACACTGCGCCCGACCTTGGTCTTGTTCTGTCCACCGTCGAGCACATGTATCTGGGTCTTGTGCAGCAGCTTCGAGTTACCCTTTGACTGCAAGAGACTGAGACTTGTCGGCGGTAGGCCAAGCAGGAAGCCCGCCCCACTCGCGCCGAAGGCCGAGAGGAGACCGATATTACCAAACGCTCCGGGCAACAGGGCTTTGGTGCCAAAGCCGCCAACATTCCCCAGCGAAGGGGTTCTTATCTGATCGAAAATCGGCTCGTTGGTATCCTTATTAACGTACAACGGGTCCTTGGAGCGGGTCTGCAGCGGCGAGGTCGCAATCTGGTTGCCGATCTGAAGCAGACTGTCGTGCGAAACTTCATAGATTTCGATGTCGAGCACGACCTCGTTCTTGTTCTTGTCAATGTTTCCGAGAATGTCCTGAACCAGTTGCAACTCGGCCGGTGTAGCTTTGACGATCAGGATATTGCTGTTGGAGGCGCCTCCGCCCGCTCCGCCGACCGAATCAACACTGGCGACCTGGCGTCCCGGCGGAAGCATCTGGGCCAGCACGGTCTTCGCCGTTTGCGCGTTAATGTTGCCCAGATAGAAGGTCTTGATCAGGAGCTTTTCAAAGCGCGGGCGGTTGGTTCCGTTGTCGGGATAGATAAAGATGGTGCGGCGGTCAACCTGCTCGAAGGTGTGCTTCTTCTGCAAGAGGATGACGTCGAGCGCTTTGGGCACGGTCACGTCGCGCAAATCGACCGTCACCTTATCCGAGTCTTTGACTGTGTCATCGAAGACGACGTTCAGCTCAAGCTGTCTCGCGAGCGAATTGACCGCGGCCTTGAAAGAAGTGTCTTTGAATTGAATAGTCTGCGCGACATCTCCCCTTGCGCGGGGTTTGTTGGCCAGTTGGATTTCATTGTTGGCCTGTCTGATGTTGCCGGTCCTGGTGTTGTAATTGATCTGGTCGCTGGAGCCACCCGCCTGCGCCTTTTGCAGTTCGAGCATCCGTTCCATCTTGAACCGCGCAATTTCATTGCCCGGATCGTAATTGTACGCCTGGCGATAGGCCGTGTAGGCGCTGGAGTAATCGTTCTGTTCAGCCAGCGCGTCGCCGCGAGTGACGTACATCTGCCCGGCGCGCTGAAGCGCCTGCAGGTAATGAACCTTGTATTCGGGATTGTTCGGCTCGGCCGAGAGAGCCAGCGCGAAGTGCTGCGCGGCCATATCCCACTGCTGCTGCTGCTCGTACTTAACCCCTTCCCTGAAATTCTTCTTCCCCTTCTTGCCATCGGCCAGCGCCGCTCCCGGCAAAAGCAGGCAGAGCGACAGGAAGACAGCGAGAAATCTGCGGCCGGAGGTTCCTATGGATGTGTTTGCGTTCATGGTGATGACCTTCTCTAATAACTGAGCTTACGACCAGATTGAAATTTCGGAGTTGAAAAGACCTGCCGCCGTCCAAAACAACCGGAGACGGCGGGGAGGGGGTAGCGGACTCAACCGCCTGAACTAACAGCCAAGCCTTTCAACGCCCCGAAAATAAATGCGTTCCAAATTTACTCAACCTCTTCAACGAACGTAACGCGATTGATTTCGTGGAGCGTCGTCTGCCCCTCGAAAACCAATCGAAGCGCCGACTGGCGCAATGTTCCCAACCCTTCAGCGGTTGCGACTCGGCGCACTTCGGATCCGGGTTTACGATCAATAATCAACTCGCGGATGGTGTCGGACATATCGAGCAATTCGTGAATCGCCGTGCGCCCGCGATAGCCCGTGTGGTTACAGATTTCGCAACCGGCGGCATTGTAAAAAGTACGGTCGCGGAACTTCGACGGCGCCAGCCCCGATTCGATCAATTCGGCCTCGGTCGGTTGATACCGTTTCCTGCAGCGCGGGCAGAGCAGACGAACCAGCCTTTGCGCGAGCACGCAGTTGAGAGCCGAAACGAAATTATACGGCTCGACGCCCATGTTGATAAAGCGTCCGATCACGTCAATCACGTTGTTGGCGTGAACGGTGGTGAAGACCAAGTGGCCGGTGAGCGCGGAGTTGATGGCGATCTGCGCCGTCTCCTGATCGCGGATTTCACCGACCATGATCTTGTCGGGATCGTGGCGCAGGATGCTGCGCAACCCGCGCGCGAAACTCAGCCCCTTCTTCTCATTGACTTGAATCTGAGTGACGCCGCGCAACTGGTATTCGACCGGGTCCTCGATCGTGATGATCTTGTCCTCGTCGTTGCGGATTTCGTTCAGCGCCGCGTAAAGAGTGGTGGTCTTACCCGAACCCGTAGGCCCTGTGACCAGCACCATCCCGTAAGGTTCGTGAATGAAGCGGCGGAATTTGCCCAGCAGATTCGGATCGAACCCGACCACCTCCAGACGCAGGTCTTTGAACGATTCGTTGATCTGCTCCTTGTCAAGGATACGGATCACCGCGTCTTCGCCGTGGATCGAGGGCATGATCGAAACGCGGAAATCAACGCGCCGGCCTTTGATGCGCATGCGGAACCGCCCGTCCTGCGGGACGCGGCGTTCGGCGATGTCAAGCTCCGACATGACTTTGATGCGCGAGATGATCGTCTGGTGATGGCGAATGTCGATTGGGTCGCCCGCTTCGTATAGCGCGCCGTCAATGCGGTAGCGCACGACCATGTCGTTGTCGCGCGTTTCGAGGTGAATGTCGGACGCGCGTTTTTCGAGCGCGGTGAAAACAATGGTGTCAACCAGCTTGATGATCGGCGACATCTCGGCGTCGCCTGACAGCCGGTCCAAATCGAGAACCTCTTCGCCCTGCTCGGTCTCCTTGAGAAGCGTGGCGCGGAAGCCTTCGGTCGCCTCCTGCAACACGCGTTGCGACGCGTCGCCCTTGCGCAAGACGGCTTCGATTGCGCTTCCCGTGGCCACCTCGACTTTGAGAGAAACGCGCAATTGAGCTTTCAATTCATCAAGCAGCATGAGGTCTGACGGATCGGCCATTGCGATAACCATATGGCCGTTTTCGCGGCGCAATGGCACGAATTTGTTCCTCAACATCAGGTCAACCGGAAGCGACTGAACAAGCGAATAATCCACGGGACAGTCTTCCAGTTGAATGAAATTCAGGCGGTAGCGCGCGGCCAGGCGTTCGGCCATCTCACGCTCAGCCTGTCCGTTCTGTCCGTTCCTGACGCTCTGTTCTGATACTGCCATTTCCTTAACCTTCGTTCTTTCTCTTTTGGCCCTTTTTGGCTCTTTATCGCTTCGATTCTTATCTCGCTTTATCTCAAATCTCGAATCTGAAATTTGAGATTCCCATCAAGCGCCCACCTTGCTGGCCATCTGCAGCAACGGCAGGTAAATCGCCAACAGGATCGTGATCACCACGCCGGCCATCGCCAGCAGGATCGTAGGCTCAATGAGGCTGGTCAATTGTCCGAGCTTCGTTTCGGTCTCCGCGTCATAAAATCCCGCGACCTCGTCCAACATTTCGCGCAGTGACCCCGAACGCTCGCCCACACCCATCATGTCAACAGCCAGTTCGGGCACCCAACCCGCCGCGGCGAGGCTTTCGGTGAAAGGCTTCCCCTCGCGGATTTTTGAGAGCGCAGGCTCGGTCGAGCGCAAGAGGTCGCGGTTGGAGACCGATTGGAGAGCGATCTGGAACGATTCGATGACGGTAATACCGCCCGCGAGCAGTGTCGCAAGGCTGCGGGAAAGCTGCGCGGTGGTCAGTTGTCTGATCAACTCGCCGACTATCGGGATCTTCAAAACCCAGTGATCAATCGTGCGTCGCCCGTTCTCGGTCCGCCTCCACGAATAAACGGCGGCTCCCGTTATCAACAATAACGGTAGAAGCCAGTAGATGTTCTCCCTCACGGCCGATGAGACGCTGACGACTAAGGTCGTGACCGCGGGCAGATCCGTCCCCATATTTTCGTAGAGCGAAGAGAATTGCGGGATGACGAACGTCGTCAGAATGGCGATCAGGACGAACGCCGCGCAAAGCAGCATGATCGGATAGGTGAGGGCGCCACGAATTTTCCGGCGCAATTGAGCGACGGCCTTGGTGAATTCGACGTAGCGGCGCAGCACGTCGTCCAGGTTCCCCGAACGTTCGCCGGCGAGGATCGAGGCCGTGTAGATTTTAGGGAAGGTGTCGCCCTGAGCCTCTAGGGCTTCGGAGAGCGCGCTGCCCGATTTGATGCGCGCCTCGACATCCGAAAGCACCATCCGCAATTTCGGATTGGGCGAGCGCTGGCGAAGCATCTGGATCGATTGCAGCACGGGCAATCCCGCGTGAATCAGCGCGGCCAACTGCTGGTTGAAGAGCAGAAAATCATCAAGCTTGATCTTGACCGAGCGCGCGCCCGCGCCGCGCACGCGCACACCGTTTATCACACCGGACGTTTCAACAGAGAAGATCCGGTAGCCTTCCTGCGCGAGACGCTGGCGCAACTCCTGCTCGGACATCCCTTCGACCGTCCGCGTCACGATCTCGCCTGCTGGCGTCCCGAGTTTGCAAATAAACTCTGCCATTTCAAAAACTGCTTTCAGTTAAGTTCGCTCAGTTTGACTAAAGCTCTTGCCGGCATAATGAAGCTCCTGCCAGCATACACATCGATTCGAAGAACATCACAACTAAACTAATTGCCTGGCGCCTCCTATAGAGGTAAAACGCCCGGTTTGAGTTGCTCTTTAAAAACGATTCGTCAGGGCTTTCTTCAAAGTTTTATACGGGGGCGATCGTAATTCGGATTGAGGTTTCCGTGAGTTGGCGACGCGCTCCGTCCGCTTATGTAAAGAGCCCCCAACCTTTCACGCTTGAAGATACTGGGGGTTTCATAAAATTTCGACTCGCGCGACGCTAAGATGATTTATTAGTGACTTTAAGAGTGTGGGTAATGACGTGGAGGAAACAAAACGGAGCGCGACCACACGCGTAGGCGCGCTCCGTAAAGTGATAGGAGACTAGCTGGCCGCTGATTGCGGCAGGCGTAAGGCGTGAGAGAATGGCCTTTCGCTTACTTTACTGGACACAAGCTGCCGCCCTTGGTCGGAAGATCAATGGATTGGCAGCCTGGCGCGAAGACTGGGACTGTAATTGAATATCCCGGAGCGTTGAAGACCGTCGCGTAACGCAGGTTATGACCTCCCGTGAAACCGCCGACCTTCGTCGCTGTGGCGCCCATTAACGGAACATTGGTGAGCGATATCGTAGATCCCTCCGTATTACAAATAATCCTTCGATTACCGACTCCGTAGAATGTCGCCCAGCCGCTGCGCCCACTGGGCGCTATAGTGTTGATGTTGGGTGAGGTGCGAATGGATGTAATTCTCTGTTTGTCCGAGGTCAGGAAACAACCCAATGGCAATTGTCCGGAAAAAGTGTTCTCCTGATCGTCATGAACCAAAAAGAAAAGCGTGCCATTGAAAGCCGGCCCGCCGGTCGAGAGGTCCGGCAAAGGCGTATAGATATAGAGTCTGGTATCGGCAAGCGACGAGCCAACGCCGCCAACCTGGCTCGGGAAGCTATCGAGCGCCATCGTATAAGGCAGCGCGTCATACTGTTGGCCGTCGAAGAACATCGTCGCCGACACGCCGTCCGAATTCACCGGCGACGAGAAATTGCCGTCACGGCGCGCTGCGGCCACCGCGGCAAGACCGAAACGATGGGCGGTCGAAGTAACTACCAACTCGTCACCGGCAAGATAATTGAAGCTTGCCGGACGACCCACCGAATCAACCGCGACGACTACTAAATAACCCGTCACGTTCGGATCGAAATCGGAAACGACGAAACTTGTGGTCTGATTACGAGTCAGGCAAAGGAACGCGTCGGCGATGTTGCATGTGGCGCTGTCAACAAAGTAGATGTGAACGACGATGTCCTGAACGGAGTTTACGTTGGTGATGTTGATGCGCGAATTGACCTGCGAGCTTGCCGCGTCGCTGGTGTAGTAGTTGAAGAAAAGCGCGCTGCCGAGCTTGTTCTCACTCACTCCAAGTCCCTGTGCGGCGGCGGGGGCGTCGCCGGGCAATCCCGGGATGTTCTGAGCGTGGGCGCTGACGGCCAAGCTCGCGCATAACAGCGTGATCAACAAAAATGTTTTGTATAAAAATAAAAACCTGAACGGAAGACGGCGATGTGAGGCTCGCATCTTGTTCTCCTCTCCTTGCGGCGATAGCCTTTGATAAACAACTTAATGGCTCCTACTGCTTCGCGTAGTTCGCCCCGTAATTCTGGATTTCGAGGCCAAGTGGCATCTCGCCGGCAAAATAGAATTCAATTGAATCTGATGATTGGTATTTGCCCTGTTGCCAGTGATGATTTTTCAACGGGGGTGACTTTAAGTTCGCACGATACTTGGTGTCCCGTATTTCCCGGAAGCAAAAAACGGCGATTCAACGCTATCTATCAAAGCGACACCAATTCTACTGTCAAATCACTTATCCGGTCGAATATCTGGGAAAGGGTCGAGGCTGCGAAAGGATCACTTCAATCAAATGAAGTTTTTAGAGGTTCGCTGCCAACGCGAGCGGATTGTAGCTGCGTTTGCATGGTGAGTCAACAACCTTTTCTCTCTCCCCACCTGATGTTAATAATTTGGCTCATACCAGTTACGCTGCGGAGCCAGACGCTCGCTTTCAAGAGCTGGGAGGTTGACCGGTCGCTCAAATCGAATCCGCAGAATCGCGCCCGGCTGCAGTTTGATGTCATTGCCCTTGGTCATCAACACTCCGCCTACAACGCCGGCGCCGGCGCCGGCGGCCACTCCGCCGAGTCCGCCGCCCGCCGCCCCGATGATCAGGCCGCCAACGCCGCCGAGCGTCGCGCCCGTACCAGCGTTACGCGCCGTGCGCCCGCCCGAATGGCCGCCGCCGACTTTGCCTTCGCCATCTTTCGACTTCAGCTTCTCGTCGTTGGCGAAGTCGTCAATCGCGGTCACGACTACAGAGACCTTCTCGGCCCCGTGAGAAAGACGCATCGTGTCGAAGACGACAGTGAGCGTCGCCTGCTTCTGCGGACGGCGGGCCGGTTGGACCTGCGTGACGCGTCCGACGAACTCAGTCCCGCGCGGGATGGCGACACGCCCGTCCGCGTCCCGCACCGGCTCGTAAAGTGTCGCCCTGACTTCATCGCCGACCTCGCTCAGCTTCGAACTGAGTTGGGTTTGCAGCGAGAGCCTCGCCTGCGCGCCCTCCACCACGACAACGCCATCATCTTGAGATTGTGATTGCGCGACGACGATCGAGCCGGGCGTCAGCGTCGCGAGAAAAGTGATTATCTGATTGTTGTTGATGTCCCGCTTGCCGATCAGCAGCGGGTTGTCTTTGTCTTCGAGTGGCTTCTGCTGATTTTGCGCTGACGCCGGCGCCGAGGCCAGCGTCAGCAAGATCACAAGCGCGCTTGCTCCGCGTAAGAATCTCATCTCGTTTCTCCTGCCTTTCAGTCTTGTTATGTTCATTCTCCCCTTGGGCGTCAGGGCAAGCCATGTGCCGCGGCCAGGCCTGATTCAATATCGCTCGAAGCAGCCGCGTTTATTAGACTTTGCGGCTGGCCGCCGGGAACAAAAGCGTCTCGTGGCTAGATGGAGGCTGGAGAGTGTGGCGAAATCCGACAAGCGCTGGCGCTGCGGTCTCCGGGCGGTGTGACGGGGATGAATAATAGACATTATCGTTTTATGCGCCCCCACTCGCCGCCCGCGGTTATGTTGTATAATCCGCCTGCCCTTGATCGTGAAATTTGCGTTTTTCTTATTGGTATGCATTTCCGGTTTTCTCACTTTGCTCCGTCGCGCTTCTCCTCTTTTCTCGTAATCTCTCTCCTTCTCGCGTTGGCCCATTGCGAACTCAAAGCGCAAACGCCCACGCTCCGTGTCGTGACAGTTGACGAGGCAAATCGGCCGGTAGCCGTCGTGCGCATGGAACTCAAGCAGGCGGGCGTAGTGGTTGGCGGCGCCGTCACGAATGACAAAGGCGCCGCCGAACTTCCCTTGCCCGCGCCGGGCGCTTATGAAATCACGGCGGCCAAAGACGGGTTTGAAACGCTGACGCAATCCAACCTCACGGTTGTGGCGGGCGCGCCGCTCGAAGTCCGGTTCGTCATGGTTCCCAAAATCAAGATCGGAGAAAAGATTGATGTGACGGCCAGCGCCGCGCCAGCCACGCCTTTGGAGCAAGGGGCTTCTCCTTCGACTGACCTGCAGCGCCAACAGGTGAAGGATTCGGCCGTGCGCGCGACCAACGTGGCCGATACCCTACCGCTCGTCCCCGGTATCATCCGCACCGATCAGGGGCAGCTCAAGATCTCCGGCACTAGCGAAAACCGCAGCGCATTGCTCGTCAACTCCGCCGACGTAACCGACCCGGCGACGGGCCAATTCGGCATGACCGTGCCGGTGGATGTTGTAAATACAATCAGCGTCTTCAAGACGCCTTACCTGGCGCAGTACGGACGCTTCACCGCGAGAGTGGTCTCCGTCGAAACCCGGCGGGGCGGGGATAAGTGGAATTTTGAATTGAATGATCCCTTCCCGGAGATGCGTTATCTGAACGGCCATCTGCGCGGCTTGCGTGAGTTCACGCCGCGCATCACTTTCAACGGGCCGCTCATCGCCAACAAGCTCTGGTTCTCGCAAGGCGCCGAATACCGCATCGCCAAGCGGCGAGTGCTGGCGCTAGCCTTTCCGGTGAACGAGACAGTCACCGAATCGGTCAATTCGTTCACCCAGGTTGATTACACGCCCACGGCCACGCATTCCATCACCGGCACGATGCACGTCTCGCCGCGGCAGGCGAAGTTCTACAACCTGGACTTCTTCAACGAGCGGCCGGTCACGCCCAATTATCGGGCGCGCGATTACACGGGCGCGGTCATTGACCGCTGGACGCTGGGACAGAACCTGCTCGAGAGCGCAGTCTCAATCAAAAAAGCTGGGATTGATGTTTGGGCGCAGGGCGAGCAGGAGATGACGCTGACGCCGACCGGCAATCACGGCAATTATTTCAACTCGCAGGACCGCCATTCCTCACGCTACGAGTTGATCGAGACGCTCTCGCTTGCGCCTATCAAATATGCCGGATCGCACAACCTGAAGTTCGGCGCTAACTTTATGCGCTCGCACATTGACGGGCTATACCAGGCCCGCCCGGTCAACATCAGAAACACGCGGGGCGAACTGCTCCGGCGCATCGAATTCACTGGAGGCAGCGAATACCGCCGCGCCGATTTCGAGTTCGCGGCTTTCGCGCAGGATCACTGGCTGATTACGCCCAGGCTCGCGCTCGACCTTGGGGCGCGCGTTGAGCGCCAGGGGGTGACCGAAACGTTCCGCATCGCGCCGCGCGCTGGATTGGCTTGGACGCCGTTCGGAAATCAACGCACGGTGCTGCGTGGCGGTTACGGCCTCTTCTACGACCGCGTCCCGCTCAACATCTACGCCTTCGAAAGAATCCCGGAACAAGTGATGACGACTTACGGCCCGGGCGGCGTGATCGTTGACGGGCCGCGCCGATTCGCCAACATCATTGATCGGGTCGCGACCAACGACACTCCCTTCGTCGTGCGCGACGATGCGAAGGGCAATTTCGCGCCCTACTCCGGCACGTGGACGGTCGAGGTCGAACACCCCGTCTCGAAGAATCTGCGAGTGCGAGTCAATTACCAGGCGAGCAATTCATACGGGTTGATGACGGTCACACCAAAGACTTTCGAGGGACGCGACGCGCTCGTACTCGGCGGCGGCGGCCAATCGCGCTATCGCCAGTTCGAGGTGGTGTCGAAACTCTCCTGGCGAGAAAACCAGAACCTGGTCTTCTCTTATGTGCGCAGCCGCATTCGCGGCAATCTGAACGAGCTTAACAACTACCTGGGCAACTTCCCGTACCCGCTGGTGCGCGCGGATCAATACACCAATCTGCCGGCTGACCTGCCGCACCGCTTCCTCGCCTGGGGGACGGTCAAGCTGCCGTGGAAGGCTCGTGTCTCGCCGCTTGTGGAATGGCGCACGGGGTTGCCGTATGCGGTCTTCGACGAGGGCCAGAATTATGCCGGCCAGCCCTTCTCGGACAAGACGCGCTTCCCGAACTTCTTCTCGCTCGACGCGCGCTTCATCCGCGAGTTCGAGATCAACAACGTGGTCAAGAATTTGTTCAAGCGTAAGCTCAAAGACCCGACTTCCGTGCGTGTGTCGGTCAGCTTCTACAACCTGACCAACCACTTCAACGCGACGGCGACACACAGCAACATCGCCGACCCGCAGTTCGGCTTGTTCTTCGGCCAGAACAAGCGGCGCTTCCGCGTGGACTTCGACCTGATCTTCTAATCAGAGGAAAGAATATGGAGCGAAACTTTGTTCAAACATGATTTGATGGAGCATACCTCCACGTCCGCTTCTCGCCCCGATTTTGACCAACTCTCCCCCCGAACACATCTGTTACTGCTGCTGCTGCTGACCGCGTCTATTTACGTCGGCAGCGCGTGGAACCCGTCGTTGCAAGATGACGCCGACGCCGCGCACGCCGCGGCCGCGCGGGAGATTGTCGAGCGCGACGATTGGGTGACGCTGCACATCAACGGCGTTCGCTACCTGGAAAAGGCGCCGCTGATGTATTGGGCGGTAGCGTTGTCGTACCGAATTTTCGGCTTCACGGAATTTGCGACGCGACTACCGCTGGCGATTGGCGCGTTGCTGCTGGTCGCGGCGGTCTATTATTTCGGACGCTGGATGGGAGGAGGCCGGGCGGGCTTTTATTCAGGGTTGGCGGTGTGCGCGGGGCTAGGGGTCTACCTGTTCACCCGCATCATGATCCCCGAGGTCATCATCTCGTTCTTCCTGACGGTCGCCTTCTACTTCTTCCTGAAAGTTTATCTCGGCGAATTGGACACGCGCTGGGCGTATCTGTTTTACGCCTGTATGGCGGCGGCGGTGCTGACCAAGGGGCTGATCGGGATCGTCTTCCCAGGCGGTGTGCTGTTCGTCTTTGTGCTGCTGACCAACGGCTGGCGGCGGTTATGGCGGATGCGCCCGATCAGTGGCGCGCTTCTGTTTTTGGTCATCGCCGCGCCGTGGCACGCGCTGGCGATCTGGCGCAATGACAAATTCTTCTGGTTCTACTTCATCAACGAACATTTCTTGCGCTACCTGGGCAAGCGCTATCCGGCTGATTACGACACCGTGCCGATCGTTTCATTCTGGCTGTTGCATCTCGTTTGGCTGTTTCCGTTCAGCGTTTTTCTGCCGTTGGCTTGGCGGCGCGCGCGCGATCTGTGGCGGCCAACAAAACGCGAAGATCAGTTGCGGCTGTTCGCCTGGCTCTGGGCGCTGGTGGTGATCGGCTTCTTCTCCTTTTCGACCCGCCAGGAGTATTACACCTTCCCGGCGTTTCCGGCGTTGGCTTTATTGGCCGGCGCGGGGCTGGCGCGGGGCGAGATAGAGAAATCGCGCTGGGCGCTGGCGGGACAGGGGCTGCTCGCGTTTTTGGGCGTCGCGGCAGGCATTGCGCTCGGCTACCTGCTGTGGATCTCGCGGCATGTTACGCCCGCGGCGGACATATCACAGGCGCTCACGCACAACCCGGAGAATTACAAGCTGGCGCTCGGCCATATGTCCGATCTGACGGTCGAAGCCTTCGCCGTCTTGCGCGCGCCGGCCGCGGGCGCAGCGCTCTCGCTCGCCGCCGGATTTGTCGCAGCCTTCATTCTGCGCCGGAAACATCGAACCGCGCAGGCTGGATTGCTCACCGCCGTGACCATCGCCTGCTTTATTTATTTTGCTCACATGGCGCTCGGCGTCTTCGACCCTTATCTCTCTTCGCGGCCCTTGGCGGAGGCCATCAAGCAGCGGCTCGCGCCGGGCGATCTGGTGGTCATCAACGGCGAGTATCAGGCGGGATCGAGCATCGGCTTCTACCTGCCGCAGAAAGTATTGCTCCTCAACGGTCGCATGACCGGGCTGGAGTTCGGCTCTTACTACCCGGACGCGCCGCCGGCCTTCATCGGCGACAACGAGATCGCGCAATTGTGGCAGAGACAGCGGCGAGTCTTCCTCTTCACGCACGACCGCGATTTTGAAAAGGTCAGGAGCGTAATCAAGGGCGAGATGTTTCAGGTGGCCGCCGCGGGCGAAAAATCGGTTTACAGCAACAAGCCATAATGAATAAGCGTTCTCAACACAAAGGGCCAGGAATTAAAAGGTCAGATGAACCACAGAAATCTATCGGGCGTGATTTTTTAAAAATTCCTTCAGACATTCCAGCGGAGCTAGCAAGCCAGGTAGATCAGGAGAAAGGTCAGTGTCAGCCCTGAACCGGCTCGGATGGGTGTTTCACATCCTCGGAACGGCGCTCTCTCAGCCAGCGCTTTGCTCGGCTCCGACATTCTGGCTTTTGAAGTGGCGCAGGTCTTGAGTGAAGATAAGCGAGCCAAAATTGCCAAGTCGCTGGAATTGTGCTCGGAACACATCGCGCAATCGGACGATGTTTTGAACCCGGGCAAGTTGATTGAGAGCCGTTGCCGGATCCGGGCGCGCGATGCGCTGCACGTGGCTTCGGCGATACTGGGCGGCGCGCGCTATTTTTTGTCCTGCGACCGGCGCGTTACGGAGATGAAGCAGGCGCGTTGTTATCGCCGTCTCGCGCCGCCGGGCGCCCACGCTTACTTTTCGGCGATGAACCCGACACTCTTTGTGCGCAAATTGGAGAAAGGAGAGATCGAATGAACACGTCTTCTGTTTTGCCGAGCGAACTTGCTGACCTGGCGCGCGAGGGATGGGAACTGCTGGTCAAACACCTTGGCCTGCCCAGAGCGATTCAATTCATCATCCTGCTCGAACGCGGGAAAGGCGATTCAATCGCGGAGATCAAAGAGTACTGGGGCGAAGCGAGTATTGATGAAATTCATGCCCGGATTATGCAATGGAAAGAACAGCGCGCATAAGACGACCTTTCATTCATCGGCGTCGTCAACGCTCAGCCCGTCCAGTCCACGCTGCCGCAGCGCCAGTTCGTGGATTAGGCGCTCCGCTTCGTGATATTCGGCGAACCTCCGCTCTTCGGCGCGGAAAGCCGGGCTATGCGCCAGCCGGCGGCCATTGACGGTCATGCTCCCGTGCTTTTTGTGCAGCAGTTCGTGGTACATCACGAAGTCCACCACGTAATCGGGGACGCCGGGATCGTCCAATGTGACCGAGATCATGACGGCGTCGCGGCCCGGCTGATAATGGCCGAATTTGCGCGCCGTCAGCGTGCGATTCCAGGCGAGCGTGGGTTTCGGCATCAGTCCGCCGAAGTAGGCGGCGTTGACCCGCGCGAAAACCTCGTTCAGGTCGTGCGCGCGTCCTCGCGCCGGGGGCGGGGGCGGCGCGGCGAACGATTCCAGCTCAAAGAGCGATTCGTTGAAATCTTCCGAGGCGGCAAATTCGCGATACGGCTGCTCGCTGGCCGGGGTCAGCTGCCCCAGCGAGCATCGCAGCAACGACTGCCAGACCTGCCGATCCCCATTTTGAAAGCCGATGTGAGCATTGAGCAGCGTGGCGTTCCGATAATCACGCCTGCGCCACAAGTGATTCAGGCCGACCAGGTGAAGCAGCAGTGGTTTTCCGGCAGGCAATGGCAGTTGGCGGGAGATTTCGCGCGCGCGTCCGAGCGCTTCCAGGTGCGCGGCCAGTTGGTCTCCGTTGGTGAGGAATTTCAACCAGCAGTAGACGCGCCGCGAAGGAGACTCCAGGGCCGCCGGAGTCTGACCGAACTGCGCGCAAATCTGTTCGATGGACGCCGCCTGCCCCTCCATCTCCGCGACCAGTTGCGCGCGCGCCGGCGGTTCGGTCAGCAATGAATCAAGCCGCTGCCAGACGCGGTCGGCGAAATATTCGCCCGTCTTGACGACATTCTTGATCCTGAATCCGGTCTTCGCCGCCGCGGGATCGCCGGCCTGGCGCAGCGGCAGTTTGTCGAGGTCGAGGTCTCGCAAAAATATGTAGGCCCGGCGTGAAGGGGCAGGCAAGTAATCAGGTCCCGCGCCGTGCTGGCGGCAGATCGTCTCGATATCGTGGACGATCTTTTTCACCTGTTGTTTGAAAGGCTCAACCTCGTCCGGCGTCAGACCGGTTTGCAACTGAGACCGGACGTGGTTGAAGAATTTGATCAGCCCGGTAATTCTCATTGGTTTTGGCGAGTTTCAAATGAGGCGTTCAACTAACGAAAGAGGTCATCCACCGGAAACTGCCAGCCGGGCACAGCAGGCTCTGCTTCGGCGATTTCGCCACGCCTGTAAATGGCCGGTTGATCGGGGACGCTGGCGCGGTAGACGCGCACCACATCATCGCTCAGCAGATCGACATCCCAAACCACAAGCGTGCCCGAGGCGAAGTAGTCGCGGCGCTTGGCGGCGATCTCATCTTCGGCGACTTGGCCATAATCGCCTTCGCTGCGAACCTCAGCGGCGAAAGCGGGCGGACCATCAAAGAACTTCATCGTCACTTCGCCCGTCCACCACGCGGCGTCCGGGCTGAACGATTCGCGATGCGGCAAGTCAACAATGAAGCCGGCGTTGTCAGCAACAGCGTGTCCGGCGCCGCCTGACATTTCGTAATCGTCGAGGCTTCTCCAGATACGGCTGTTGGCTCTGCTGGGGATTCCACCTGTTGGCATAAATCGCACCACCTCTCCGTTAATCAACTCGGCCTTGCCGTGTTCAGGCACACGGTAGAGGTCTTCGACTGTGGCTTTGCTCTTCGCGCTGACTTTGGTGCTCATAAAAACTCCTATCCGGCAATGTCAAGCATAGCGATTATAGCCGAATTCATTTTCCATTCGCCATTTTACGTTTGTCATTTGTCATCGCCGGAATTGCGCGATGAGCGGCGATGACAAATGACAAACGTAAAATGGCGAATGGAAAATGGAAAGGCTTCAAAACCTTCGCCTGTTCGCTTATTTGTCTTGCCACACCGGCACGCGCCCCGCCGTCCAAGGCGCGCCCACCGTTTCCAGCGTCTTGTCCAGTTTCGCCAGATCAACCTCGGTCAGCGTCTTCAGTTTGGCCAGCGCGGCTTTGAACTCTTCCGCCGCGATGCCGTACTGCTCCTGCTGCGACTGGGTCGGACGAAGCGCCGAGAGGCGGATGCGCTGAACAATGGCGTTGACCCGCTGATTGATTGAGGGCGGTGGGATGTCGCTCAATTCGCGGCCCCCACGCAGCGCCTGCAGCACTTCATCGAACTTGTCATCGAGCGCGTTGACCTCGTTCAGCAGCGCCTGATTCGAGCCGGGCGCTTCCAACGCGGCGCGTTTCATCAAGCCGATCCGCGTCTTGGCCGTGGTGGCGGCGTCGAGCGCTCCGGTCACAGCGCGCTGCAGTTTGATCACCTTGCGCTGGAATTCGGCCAGGATATTGCGGTCTTGCGGAGTCATCTTCTCCGCGCCTTCGGCCACTACGTTGAACGTTTGCGAACCGGGCAGCGGCGCGATTACCCCGCCGACCCGCTTCGCCATCGTCACTGTGTATTTGCCGGGCATAGCCAACTCGCCTTGAGGGCCTTGACCGCCGAAGCCGGCGCCTTCCAATCCCTCAAGCCCCGGTGGAAGCTGCGGCGCGGCTTGCACCACGGGCGGCGCGTAGCGGAAATCCCACGTCACACGCTGTATCCCGAACGTGGCCGGGGCGCTCAACCGGCGCACGTTACGACCTTCGGCGTCGCTGATCGTGAAGAGCAATGCGGGCGGCTCCTCTTCCGCCTCCGCGAGCAACTCCTGCCGGGTCGGGTACTTGATCGGCTCATTCTTTCGCGCCGCCTCGCGTTCCGCCTGCTGGCGTTGTTGCCGTTTGGTGCGGATCGGATCCTTCAAGTAATAGGTGATCGTCGCGCCATACGGCGGGTTGGGCGCGGTGAAGAAGGACGCTCCCTGGCTGCCTGACAGATTCGTGGATGACCGCACGTGCATCAACGCGTCTTTCACTGGGAAAAGATTTGATCCTTCGGCCAGCGTCTTGGCCTTCACCGCGCGTAGCGGCGAATAATCGTCGAGCACGTAGAAGCTGCGCCCGAATGTCGCCAACACTAGATCGTTTTCGCGACGATGAACCGCAATGTCTCGCACGGCGATGGTCGGCAATCCGCTCTTCAACTGAATCCATTTGGCGCCGCCGTCCACCGTGAAGAAGAACCCGAACTCCGTGCCAACGAAGAGCAAGTTCGGATTGACGTGGTCTTCGGCGATGGCGTAAAGCGACCCGCGTTCGGGCAGGTTGCCCGTGATCGGAGTCCAGGTCTTGCCCATGTCGGCGCTCTTCGCCGCGTAGGGTTTGAAATCGCCGTTCTGGTGATTGTCGAAAAGCGCGTAGACCGTGTTGACATCGTGTTGCGACGCGAGCACGCGCCGGACGTAGCTGTTTTCGGGAATCTCCAGGACCTTTTCGATCTTGCGCCAGGTCTTGCCGCCGTCTTCGGTCACCTGGATCAAACCGTCGTCGGCGCCGACGTAGATCAGCCCTTCTTTCTTCGGCGATTCCGAAAGCGCCGAGGCGTTGCCGTAGAGCGCGGTGGATTGGTGTTTGGCGACCGCGTCCGGCCCCCAGATTTTGCCCATCACCGGCAGCGCGTTGCGGTCCAGCCCGCGCGACAGATCGCCGCTGACCACTCGCCAATCGTCGCCACGATTGTCGCTGCGGAAGAGTCTGTGCCCGGCGAAATAGAGCCGCTTGCTGTTGTGCGGGCTGATGATGAGCGGCGAATCCCAGTTGTAACGCTGCGACTCTTCGGCCTTGCCTGGGATCGGAACGATGCTCACGCGCTCGCCAGTGCGTTTGTCGAAGCGCGCCAGACCGCCGTTCTGGCTTTCGGCGTAGATGGTGTTGGGGTCTTCGGGATCGACGCGCGAGACGAAGCCGTCGCCGCCGTTGGTCGTGAACCAGTCGGCGTTGACGATGCCCGATTGGCTGCGCGTTCGGGCAGGGCCGCCCAGCGAATTGTTGTCCTGCGTGCCGCCGTAAACGAAATACCACGGCGATTGCTGATCAACGTCCACATCGTAAAATTGCGCGATAGGCATGTTTGCCTTGAAGTGCCAGTTCGCGCCGCGGTCGTGGCTCTCGTATACGCCGCCGTCGCAGCCCACCAGGTAATAGTTGGTGTTGTTCGGATCGATCCAGATGGCGTGGTTGTCCACATGCTTCAACCGCTCGCCGAGCGGGCGCTGTGTCCTGCCGCTGTCGTCCGAAACCTGGAAGACCACGTTCGGAATGTAGACGCGATCCACGTTCTTCGGATCGGCGACGATCTGGCCGTAATACATCCCCTGCGCGATGCTCGGACTCATCCGCTCCCAGGTCGCGCCTTTGTCATTCGAGCGGAAGACGCCACTTCCCTGCCCGCCGGCCTCGACCGTGGCGTAGACGACATTGTTATCAGCCGGAGAAACGGCCAAACCGATGCGCCCCAACTCACCCGCGGGCAAGCCGCCGCGCAACCGTGTCCAGGTAGCGCCGCCATCGGTGGATTTGTGAATCGCGCTTTCGGGGCCGCCGTTAATCAGGGTGTAAAAGTGGCGGCGGCGCTGCCAACTCGCCGCATAGATGATGTCCGGGTTTGACGGATCGAGCGCGACGTCGGCGACGCCGGTGTTTTCGCTGACGCTCAAGACAGCCTTCCACGTCTTGCCGCCGTCGGTGGTCTTGTACAAGCCGCGATCTCCGCCCGAAGACCAGAGCGGCCCTTGCGCGGCGACGTAGACGACCTTGGTATCGCGCGGGTCAATCACGATGCGGCCAATGTGTTCGGATTTTTCCAGGCCGACCTTGCGGAAGCTGCGGCCGCCGTCTTCGGACTTGTAGACTCCGTCGCCATAACCGACGCTGCGCTGGCTGTTGCGTTCGCCCGCGCCGACCCAGACCACAGATGTATCCTTCGGATCGAGCGCAATCGCGCCAATCGAATACGAACCGTAATTGTCGAAGACCGGCGTCCAGGTGGTCCCGGCGTTGACCGTCTTCCACACGCCGCCCGAAGCGACGGCGACGAAATATTTGGCGCGGTCATTCGGATCGACGGCGAACGCGATCACGCGCCCGGAAGTGACCGCCGGGCCGATGGAACGGAACCGGAGGCCGGAGAAGGTCGGCGTGGACATCGGATCGGACGGTCGTTCCTGCGGGCCGCCTTCGGGACGTTGTTCGCCTCCCTGTCCTCCTTGTTGTCCGCCCCCTCTACGACCCTGGGCGTTGGCGGAGAAGAGCGCGAGCGCGAACAAAGACAAAACGATCAGGGAAAATCGTATTGCTTTCACGGTAGTGGTCTCCTTTTTAAAGTGGAAAAGGTGATGTGACAACAAGCGCCTGATGTCCGGCGCTGTTCCAAGCAAGTTCAAATGTTTGCAAATTGAAAGTCTCGACTTGCGCGCTGCCCAGCGGATCAAAGGCGCTTATCATTCCTCTGCTTCGTCTTCGTCTGTCTCGACCAGCCCGCAGGCTTCTGCCAGCGCAATGGCTCGGCGCTCCAATTCGTCAGCTTCAGGCAAGCCGACGAATTGGCCGGTTGCCGCATGCAAATAAACATCGCCGATCACGCCCACCGGTCCCGTGTCGGGATAGGCCAGCAGCACCGGCAAATGCCAGCAGTAGGTAGCAGCGTTAAAGATCGCCTGCGAAACGTGGACCGCAGTTCCGACCTCTCGCAGTATCCAACCATTGACCAGCGAGATGGCTCGTTCGGAAGTCGGCACAGCCAACTCCGGCAGCGTAGCTACAGCAACTTGTTCTGGTTGTTCTATTGTGGCGTTCATGGCGGCATTCTATCACTCGCCGGCTTGAATCACTTCACCGGATTGGGCGGGTTCAGATGCTGCGCCAGAAACCGCCAAATCTCCGCCCGCGACTCTTTCGCCAGCTTCGTGTCAATACGATTGAACGTGTGGCCACCCGGCGCGTTCTCATAAATCTTGTACTCGAACTTCTTGCCCGCGGCTTTCAACGCTTTGATCAGATGCTCGACTTCGAGCACGTTCACATCTTCGTCGTTGGTGTTGGTGTGAATGAGCAGCGGCGTCTGCAGCTTCTCGGCGTTCCACGCGGGTGAGCGGCGTTTGTATTCGTTGACGTTCTGTTCGGCGGTCTTGCCCAGGTGGTATGGCGCGGAATAGAGATCGCGATAGCCCTGGCTCTTGTAACCCATCCGCGCGATCAGGTCGCTCACCGGCACTCCGGCGTAGGCCACCTTGTAATCCTGCGGGTGGTCGAAGATGTTCATCAGCGTGATCATCCCGCCGTGGCTCCAGCCGATGATGCCGACGCGCTGCGGATCAATGTTCGGGTGATTCTCGACCATCCATCGCTTGCCGGCCAACACATCGTCGTTCTCCAATCCGCCGTAATCAATCAACTGCCAAAAGCCGCGCCCATAGCCGGTGCTGCCTCGATAATCAGGCGCGATCACGGCGTAACCCTGTCCGACAAGCTCGCGGACGATGTGCAGCGAGCCGGTGTTGAAATCGCCGTGCACGCCGCCGTGCGCGTAAACGATCAGCGGAAGCTTGCCGGACGACAGATGTTGCTTCGGCAGAAACGTGTAGGCTCTGACGATCACCGGATTGCCCGCTCCCTGCCCCGTCGGGTTCGGGATCACGCGCGGCGGCGGGCCGGTGTAGCTGACCTTGTCCACCACGGCGATGTCGTCCATGCGCCGGAACCACATCAGGTCGTCAATGTCCTTGGCGAGCGTCTGCTCCATGAAGTTCAACCGCTCTTCGAGCGCGCGGATGCGCTGCAGCGCAGGGTCTTCCTGCGGGCGCGTTTCACGTTCTTGAGCGAAGACATTCAGGGCCAGAACCAGTGAGGCGAGCGCGACACACCGGGAGGCCAGTTTCAGGCGGAGGTCCATAAAGCGCCGTTTCTCCTTATGAGATATGGTTGGAATTGCCGCAAGCAAATACGTGGCGGCGTGGTTGAGGTTACCAGTTGTTGAAAAAACTACCAAGCCTTGCCCGAAGCTTGCATCGCCACGCAGCGGGCAGTAGATTAACCCGCCACAAACAAAGTCTGGGGTATCAATTCGATTTCCAATCCATTAGGAGAGATTATGCGTCGAAGCGTTCTGATCCTCGCCTTTTGCTTTGCGCTGGGCCTGCTTGTTACGGCCCGGCAAACAACTCAACCCTGGGCACCTGTTGCGACTTTTTCCATGCTCGGCTTCGATCCGGACACCGGCGAGGTCGGTGGAGCCGTGCAATCGCGCGTCTTCTCGGTTGGCAACGGCGTGCTGTGGGCCGAGGCTGGCGTGGGAGCGGCGGCGACGCAGGCGATTGTGGATGTCAGCTATGGCCCGCAGGCGATTGCGTCGCTCAAGAAGGGCGTTACTCCGAAAGAGATCATCAAACAGATTTGGGAATCCGATCCTGATCCCCGTCCGCAAGACTGGACCAAACAGGGCCGTCAATTCGCCGTCATCAACGCCAAAGGCGAAGCCGCCGCGTTCACCGGCCCGAAGGCTACGGCATGGGCCGGACACAAGCTCGGCAAATACTGCACGGCGCAGGGCAACATCCTGGCGAGCGAAGAGGTCGTGAACAAGATGATCGAGGCGTTCGAGACGACCAAAGGGCATCTGTCGCTGCGGTTGCTCGCGGCGCTCGAAGCCGGGCAAGCGGCGGGAGGCGACAAACGCGGCATGCAATCGGCGGCGATGCTCATCGTTAAAAAAGACGGCGGAGTCTGGCTGCACAACGATACGGTGCTGAGATTGCAAGTCGACGACAACCCGGAGCCGATCAGGGAACTGCGACGGTTGGTTGAAAAGGCGGCGGAACTACGGAACCGCATCCGCCGCTGAATCAAACCAGGCGAGATTGTGACACACCGCAACCAACCACGGGGAGCACGGGGAACACGGGGAGGCTGATCTTTATTGCCTTTCCCTGTGCTCCCTGTGCT
>Ga0187894_10001955_pt1 | contig 25468 bp, 20 predicted proteins | sample GBC1701081metaG_FD_136650 | JGI IMG/M metagenome (GOLD analysis project Ga0187894, IMG submission 136650) | White microbial mat communities from a lava cave in the Kipuka Kanohina Cave System on the Island of Hawaii, USA - GBC170108-1 metaG ... | reverse complement strand
TGATGATGAGCGGCGAAGACGAGATCACCACCTACCGCGAAGCCGGCGAGCAATATCCGGTCAAGATCATGCTCGACGAAAAACAGCGCAGCGACCGCGAGATCCTTTCGCGGTTGATGGTTCCTTCGAGCAAGATCGAACAGGTGCGCATCGACAACGTCGCCGACATCACGCGCGGGCTGGGGCCGTCGCGCATCAGCCGTTTCAACCGTCAGTACAACGTTCCCGTCTACGCCGCCAACGCGCCCGACAAACCGCTGAGCGAAGCGGTCAAGGACATTGGGCAGACGCTGCGGAAACTCAATTTTCCGCCGGGCTACCGGTTCTTTTTCGGCGGCAACGTGAAGGCGCTGGATGAGACGACGAACAATTTGATTATGGCGTTCCTGCTCGCCATCGTGTTTATGTACATGGTGCTGGCCGCGCAATTCGAGAGCTTCCTGCATCCGTTCATCATCCTGCTGGCGCTCCCCCTGAGCGTGCCGTTCGCGCTGCTCTCGCTTTATCTGACGGGGCGCACGCTGAATCTGTGGAGCGCGCTCGGCGTACTGCTGCTGTTGGGCATCGTCAAGAAGAACGCGATTCTCCAGGTGGATTACACCAATCACCTGCGCGCGGAGGGCGTGCCGTTGCGCGAGGCGATATTGCAGGCCGACCGCGCGCGTTTGCGCCCGATCCTGATGACGACGTTCGCGATCATCGCGGGATTGATCCCGACGGCGTTCGGACGCGGCGCGGGCAGCGCGCAACGCTCCGCCATCGCCGTCACCATCATCGGCGGGCAATTGTTCTGTCTGCTGTTGACGCTGTTGCTGACGCCGGTCGCGTACGAGTTGCTGGATCGCTGGAGCCCGAAGCTTTTGCGCGTGCGGCAGTGGAGTTGGAAGGCGCTGTTCAAGGGCGCGAGTGAGAAGCCGAACGAATAACGGATCAGTCGCACAACGAGATGATCGTCGGCCATCACCACCGTGACTTTTTCCATGGGCGGGCCGACGCTCTGATCTTCACCTTTGTTCACTGATCTGATCTCCATTCCGGCTGTCAGGATAACAACCGGCTTCAAGCCGCGCGCCTTTGCCCGGCCGGCTTTCGAGGCTGAACCAGGCGCCCGGCAAAGATTCCGCGCGAGCCCGCATGTTTTGCAGCCCCATCCCTGCTGCGCCCGCAGAGATGAATTGCAGGTCGAAGCCTCGCCCATTGTCTTTGACCGTCAGCCTGGCGTCGGCGCCGTTGACGCGGCTCAGTTGCACGACGACGCTCGAAGCCTGACTGTGCTGGGCGACGTTGGCAAGGGCTTCCTGCAAAATGCGCAGGAAAGCTTCTTCCGCCGCCGGCGTCAGGCCGGTGATCTCTTCGCCGAGCAGTTCCGCCCGGACGTCGCTTTGCCGTGACCAGTCAGCGACATAATTCCGCAGCGCCGCCGCCAGTCCCTGATCCGATGAAACGGCCGGGCACAGTTCCTGAATAATCGTCACGAGTTCCTGCTGAATTTGCCGGACGAGTTTTTCGGCTTCGGCCAACCTCATCCGGACCGCCTGCGAATTAGGCGCAAGCAGCGCATGCGCCGCGCCGATCTGCATGCTCAGGGCGAAAACGCGCTGCTTGACGGTGTCGTGCAGATCGCGCGCCAGGCGATTACGTTCCTCCGAGGCGGCCAGATTCTGCCGCAACGCCACGACCTCCCGGAGTTCCCGCGCCATCCGGTTCAGGCGGCTCGACAACGCGCCCAACTCGTCCGCCGAACGGTCATCGGCAACGGCCGCAAAATCTCCCCTGCTCCACGCGTCCGCCGCGGTCGAAATGCGCTCCAGCCGCGTCGTCAGCCGCCGCGCGATTACCATGCCGAACGACAGGGACATCAACGCAATGGCGATTACGTCCAGCAGTCGCAGCTCTCCGAGAACCGTTTCGACCGGAACTCCATGCCACCAGCGGTCGGGCAGTCTCAGCATCACCGCAACAGCGCCGATCATTCGCCGGTCACTGTTGACGATGGGAGCGGCGACCGCGCGAAGCCCGGTCCCGCCTTCATGAATCAATCGGCCGGACGCGCTTTCACTGTTCAGCGCCGCGGCGATCAGTCCTGACCTGACGGCGGCGGCGTCCGGATCGTCCTGGCCCGCGCCGGCGCGCGCCGGCACATTGGCCTGTGCGTCCGTGATGTGGAGCGAAAGGGCTTCCGGCGTGAAATCAGACACCCGGAAGTACAGCATTCAAGAAAATGTTCTTCCGCGCCGGAGGCGCTCAGGATATTAGCCGGTGGAGAAACCACCGGGACTTGGGAGCCCAAAACTCTTCCAGCCCTGAAAGGGCGACAGACCCGTTGCTTCGGTCCTGCGCCCTTCCAGGGCGCGGAATCCAATTGCATCGAGTACCGGTGGTTTCTCCACCGGCTAATATCCGCCGGTAATCCAGTTCCACATCTATCAGCACAAAAACAGACGCGGTCACGATCGTAATCAGCAGATACGCCCCGGTCAGCTTCCATAACAGTCGCGGCGACCAGATCGGCAATCTGAATCCGCTTATCCTCATCAATCATCTCCTCCGCCGGCATTTTACAACGGGCTTCCATCCGGGCCTGTCAGTCCACGGATGGAAATTCAATCCGTCTCCGGACGGATTTTTCACGACAGCCCATGCTCGATCTGCCGGGCGTGGCGGAAAACCTGGCGCAAGTGGAGGCGGCTGACGCTGTGCTCTTCGACCGGCTCTCGCGCCCGGAGTTCGGAGATGTCGGCCTGAAATTGGACCGGGGTGAAACAGTCTCGGCGGAGATCAATCGCCATCGCGTGGAGGTGAAGGGATGTTTTCTTTCGGCGCAACCTTCTCTTCAGACGGCACGCTGATCACCAGCGAACAAAACTTCCGCCGCATCTTTCCCGACCGCCCTCCGGGGATTGTGGATATTGGAGTCATCACGCTGGTCCCCGGCGCCGAGGCCGCTCAGGCGCGTGACGAACTGTCACGAATTCTGCCGCCGGAAGTGAAGGTGGTGACGAAAGCCGAATTCATCGCGGCGGAAAAGCAATACTGGGAGACCTCGACGGCTATCGGCTTCATCTTCAACCTCGGCGCGCTGATGGGGTTTGTCGTGGGCACGATCATCGCCTATCAGATTCTCTATTCGGACGTGGTCAATCATCTGGCCGAGTACGCCACGTTGAAGGCGATGGGCTACACGGACTGGTACCTGGTGGGCGTGGTCTTTCAGGAATCCGTCATTCTCTCGGCGCTGGGCTATCTGCCGAGCCTGGGGATAGCGTGGTGGGTGTTTGGCGTCGCGGCCCGGGAGACGGCGCTGCCGATGGAGTTGTCGCTGGAGCGATCCGCGCAGGTGGTGGCGCTGACGATTTTGATGTGCTTTGTGTCAGGACTGATCGCCATCAGAAAGCTGCGGCAGGCCGATCCGGCGGACATTTTCTGAGACCGGCCATGATCAAGGATTATTTCACCACGATGGAAGTTTTGCAGAAGTTGCTCGGCAGCAAAGGCCAACACTTGTCATCCATTTCCGACCATCAATTCGGGTTCAGCTTCGCCAGCGCGGCGTCACACCGCGCCAGCTTCCGCGCGACTTCATCAGGCTTCCCCGCATCGGCAGTCCGGAGAACATTGCGTTTTTCGAGGTCGCGCCAGATATCCAGGCTTTGCCGATACCGACTGCGGGCCTCGTTCCAGCGGCCGATCTGCTCGCGCTGTAATTTGTTTACGGAGGCCAGCTCCGCGGAAACGTTGCCCAGTCCCTCGTAGGCCAAGGCCTGATCGCGCCGCAGCGTTTCATCCGTGGGGTCTTCCGCGGCCAGCGGGTCATAGATTTCGAGCGCCTTGCGGTAACCGGCTTCAGCGCCGGCCACATCCTTCAGTCGCAGCAGCGCGTCGCCAATCGCGCGATGATTAAGCGCGATTTCGGAGGAGGCGATCGTATCCGATTTGTCTTCCGCCGCCAGCGCTTCATTGATCGCCAGTGATTTGCGATAGCTTTGCAAGGCCTCGCGCAGCTCGCCTCGCTTTGCCAGCGTCTCCCCGATTGACTGATGAGCCAAGGCGAGATCGCTCCTGGCTTCCGTATTTGACGGATCGGTTCCTAGAGATTCGGCCAGGGACGCCACTTTACGCAGATGGATGAGCGCGGAACCCGTTTCTCCCAATGCGGCCAGCGTCCTGCCGATTTTAAAATAAGAAACCGCCAGATCACGCTTGGTCAGCGCGTTGGAGGGATCGGCGGCCGCCGCCTGATTATTCCTGGTCTCGACCTTCCGGTAATTTTCAAGAGCTCCGCGGTAATCGCCGGCCCGTTCCTGAGATGACGCCAGCCGTTGGAGCGCGACCGCGACATCACGCTGGTACTGGGCATTGTTCATGTTGGCCGCGGCCAAAGATTCGGAACCCTCAAGCGCCTTGCGATGGTGAGAAACGGCCTCGGTCAGATTGTTCATCGCATAGAACGCGTCGCCCACGTAGATGTGCGAGATCGATAGATCGCGTCGCCGCTCCGCGTCGTTCGGGCTGGTCGCCGCGTCCGCTTCCGCCTGCGCCAGTGATTTGCGGAAATATTCCAGCGCGCCCGGCAAATCATTCTGCGACTGGCGGATCGAACCGATCAGCGTGTACGCCGTTCCCAGATTGCCTCGGGCGTTGAGATTGGCTGGATTTTCCGCCGTCAGTTTTTCCAGCAACACCCGCGCTTTTTGCAGATGATCGAGCGCTTCCGGCGTTTGTCCGGTATAGATCGACAGATGGCTTACCAGCAGATAGCTTTTCGCAAGCGCCCTGCGCAGAGTTTCATTCTTCGGATCGGATTGGACCAGGGATTCGCGAATAGCCAGCGCCCTTCTCTGGGTCGCCAGGCCGCCGGCATAATCGCCGAGACTGCTTTGCGCCGGGGCTCCCTGCACCCTGCCCACTTTTTCATAGGCCTCGGCGAGTTCCTGCAGGAGCGAGAGATCGTTCCCGCTTTCCCGCGATAGGTTGTCGAGATATTCCAGCGCATCCTTCACCATCATCTGGCGTACGGGGGTGGAACCGGCGAGATGTTCCACTCCGTCGTGATATTTGAAGACCACGGCGTTCGCCAATTTACGGACTTGATTGAACCGCCGCTCGGCCTTGTCGCGCTCTCGCCGGGCTACTTGCGCCTGCCAGGCCGTCACTACGGTAGCCCCGATCAGTATTGAGATGACCACCGCCGCCGCGGCGACCGCGGCTTTGTTCCGGCGGATGAACTTCCCTGCCCGGTACTTGACCGTATTCGGGCGCGCGATGATGGGCCGCCCTTCCAGATAACGCCGAATGTCTTCGCTCAGTTGTTCGACCGACGCATACCGCCGTTCGGGCTCCTTTCTGAGCGCCATCATCACGATGTTGTCCAGGTCATTCGCCAGGCGCTCCCGGAGGCTATCAAGGGGTTCGCCGCGCGTGTGGCCGGAGGGCGCCGGCGCGACGGCTTGCGTGCTCTTCTCCTCGTATTTTGCGGTTGCGGCGCCGGCCAACGCCTCGCTCGGCCGAACGGGTTCTTGCCGGCAGACGATGTGTTCGATCTCCTCCCAGCTCCGTCGTTCGAAACTGTAGGGGCGGCGTCCGCAAAGCAGTTGGTAGAGCACAACACCGAGCGAATAAACATCGGTCGCGGTCGTCACCTGCTGGCCGCGAATCTGTTCGGGACTGGCGTATTCGGGCGTCATCAACCGCTCGTGCGTACGAGTCTCGACCGTCCGATCCATCATCTCGGGGTCGAGCAATTTGGCGATTCCGAAATCGAGCAGCTTCACCGCGCCATCCTCAGTGACCAGGATGTTCGAGGGCTTGATGTCGCGATGGATGATCAGGCGTTGATGCGCGTACTGCACGGCGGCGCAAACGTCGAGAAACAGCTTCAGCCGCTCATCGACCGGCAGGCGACGATCGTCGCAGTAATTGTCAATCCGCCGGCCGACAATGTTCTCCATCACATAATACGGCCTGCCATCGCCTGCGGCGCCGCCTTCCAGGAAATGCGCGATGTTCGGGTGATCGAGTCCGGCCAGAATCTGCCGCTCATTGCGAAAGCGGCGGATGATGTCGTCGTTTTCCAGCCCAATGTGAAGCAGTTTGATCGCGACCTGTTTCTGATATTGGTCGTCCGCGCGGCGAGCCAGGTAGACCGCTCCCATCCCTCCACGCCCGATTTCGCGGATCAGTTCATAGCTGCCGATGAGCCGCCGGGATTCCAACGCGGGATTTCGCTCGTCCAATCTTAACGTAACGGCGCCGCCGTCTTCGGTTGGAAGGTCCGCGGTCATTTGGAGAGCGGGAGAGCGCAGAAAACCGTCTGTCGCCGCTTCGTGAGAAGCGAGCAGCCTGGTCACCTCCGCTTTAAGCGCCGGATCATCCACGCACACACGGTCGATGAATGCCGTGCGGCCGGTCGGAGGACAATCCAACACCTCGTTAAAGAGCGCTTCGATCTGTCGCCAACGCTTGGTGTCCATATTAATCAATTACATCCCGATGAAGATTCTGCTGAAAGGCAGGTTTAGAAAGAGTATTGCAAGCGTTTTTCAGTGTACATCCGGTGATTCGATTAAACAAAGAGCGGCGATTCCGCATTTTCATCGCGGAGGCAAAAAAGAACTGATACCACGCGTATCCGAGTTCAGTTTGTCTCATGTTGAGCCGGCGCGCGCCATGCGGTCGGGGTCGAATCCGCTTGCAGAGAAGCTCGCACAGAAGGAGGCGGTGATGTTTAACGGCAATGCGAAACAGGCCATGAACAGGAGACAAATGACCTCCGGAAAATTTTTCTTGCATTTGAGAAATGAGTGTCGCACACTCCCCGAGCCGTCACAGTCTCCCCACAAATACGAACGGCGCGTGTTTATTATTGGCCTCGCTTACGAATTCATTGCCGTATGCGGCCCAGCTTGTTACCCGGATTTACGGCGGCAATACTCGTCGGCAGGCGCGACACATCACACAACCGCAGACTGGCAAGCCATTCCGTTGCTCTCAGCAGTACCGCCATCGGACGAAGCGCCACAGCCTGCAAATCAAAACAAAACAGATTTGATCGTAGATCGGAACAGGTAGGAAATAATGCTGGGGCTCGTGGAAGACGAGCGAAGGGCGTCGTCTGTCCGCGAGGAACTGTTGGAGTCGTTCAACTATAGACTTTAAGAAAAAGAAGTTCGTAGTCCCGCCTTCAGGCGGAAGCGTTGGCTGGCGAAACCTTCCGCCTAAAGGCGGGACTACGAACAAACATTTTCTTGAATGCTATAGCAGAGGCGTGAGTCTAGGCGTAAGGAATTGGTGAGATATTGCCGGGAGGCGCTAAATCAGACCAAACAACATTGGTACACAGTTTCAACCACGGGGATCACGGGGGATCACGGGGATGGCTATGGTTATTGTCTTTCCCCGTGATCCCCGTGATCCCCGTGGTTGAAACTGTCTCAATGTTTGTTGCTCCGATTTAGAGGTGGTGAGTGAGGATATCGAAGTAAGAGAGGGCGCCTGTAAGTGAAAATAGGATTGACAGCAGCATTGATGGAGGTGACGCATGAATGAGTTGGATAAGCGTTTCGTTAGCGCCATCGTTTTCTGCCTGGCCGCTGAGAGCTTAGGCAATCCCGAAGATCGCGAGCGCCTGGCAAGGTGGGCGTTACAACGCGAAGATCCTGAAGACGCAGCGCCAACGCCGAAAGAGGCTCAGTACAAAGTTGCGCTGGTCTCGGGCGGCGCGACGAAAATCAAAGGCTATGTTTTCGAGTCAGCGCGGCTGCCGGAAATACGCGGCGCCAGCGGATTGCTCGACCGTATCAATCTGGACGACACACGCCGTTTATGGAAGGACAAAGAGATCGGCGACATTGGCTGCGAGGATTGCATTATTTACGCCAACGGCGGCGAGGTTCTGGCCTTCGCTCCAATCAGTAAAGCCGCTTGGCTGGCCGATGAGATCGAGCGCCTTTACACCCGAGAGACTCTTGTTGCGCAAAGCGTCGCAGTCTATCAAATTTTCACGATCAAGCAATTGCGCGATGGATTGTTAGCCGGCGAGCGAGTGGACGGCGGCGCCGTCGAAAAACTGTTAGGCTATAACCCCATTGCTAACGCAGCTTTTGGTAGCCTCATCGCGCCGCTTGCGCTCGCTAAATTTCGTCGGCGCGAAGCCAACTTCGACACTCATAGGAACGGAACCGATTCCCTGCGGAATTTGGAAGCGCGCGCCATTGCTCATTTTGAGACTGTGCCGTTTGCGCGCCGCTGCTCCTCATGTGAACGGCGCGCGGCAGTTTTTAACGACAAAGTGGCTGAGGATGAAAACCGCCCTTTGTGCGAGCCGTGCGCGCGCAAGCGGCTGATCGGTCTTTTTACTAAGCGCGATGACGCGCATCCGCGCAAGTGGTACGACGCAGGTTTCGAGTGGGAGCCGGAGCCTCCCGGCCGTCCTATTCATTCTTGGGCAAAGCTCTTCGATGATTGGCTTAAGATGTCAGAACGGATTGAATTGAGGCGGCGGTATAACGTGGGAGCAACAGGGCAACCATTGCAAGATCTGCATAAGGTCTTAGTGGTACGCGATCTTGGCGAAATTGCGCAGGCCTCAAAGCCTGAGGGTTTCATCGGTGTAGTCTATGTCGACGGCAACAACATGGGGCAACTGCTGGCCAAATTGAAGACCCCCACGGAGTACGCGACCTTTGCCGATGAAGTTTTTGAGGCCAATAAGGATGCCGTCTTTGAAGCTTTGGCCGAAAATCTACAAACAACACAAATCAAACGTGAGCGCGGGGAGCGGATTACCGCCCATCCGTTTGAAATTCTCAGCATTGGCGGTGACGATCTCTTCCTGCTTGTTCCTGCGCATCGAGCTTTGCCTATCGCCTGCGCTATAGCCAAGAATGTGGAGCGCCGATTGCTCGAACGCAACCAAGCTGAACTGTTCAAAGTGAAGCCTGGCGAACCTGGCGCTGAAGGCTACGTTTGGGAGCAGGCGCAACGCTGTCGCGGCGTCAGCCCATCCGCGCAAGGCTACGTCAGCCTCTCCGCTGGCGTCGTTATCGCCGACGCGCACACGCCCATCTTCTATCTTGAAGAACTCGCCAGCCAGTTGCTCAAGAGCGCCAAGCGCCGCGCCAAGTGGCTCAAACATAGACATCAGTATTACGGCGGCACAGTGGACTTCCTCGCGCTCAAATCGGTGACGATGTTGAGCGGTACGGTAGAAGAATTTCGCCACAACGCGCTCACGCAACCCGACCATCTCTTACCAAACAGGCGCAGACAACTCTACGCCCGACCTTACACCGTCGCCGAGATGGAGGCGCTGCTGGATAGCGTTCGCCTTCTCAAACAAAGTGGCTTTCCACGCAACCAGCTCTACCGGCTGCGCGACACTCTGCGCCGCAGCAAAGTGGGCAGTACGCTGGATTATCTCTATTTCCTATCCCGCAATGATGGAGTCATCGCGGCACGCAAGGAGATAGAAGATAGATGGACACCGCCGGGCAAGCTAACGACGCATCCCTGGCGCACCCAACTGGAAAACCAACGCCACTGGGAGACAATTTGGCCCGACCTGATAGAGCTTTACGATTTCGTGCCGCTGGAGGAGAAAAATGCCAACCGTTGAGATTGGTTTGACTCTGACTTTCCGCACGCCGCCGAGTGTTGGCGCAGGCGGCGCGAGCGGGACTCTGGCTGATAAGGTGATCACGCGCAACGCGCGCGGACAGTTCATCATTCCCGCCTCGCAGCTCAAAGGCAAACTGCGCCACGCCTGCGAGCAACTGCTGCGCGCGCGCGACGCGCCGCTCTGTCGCCCGCCGCATCCTGACCGCATGTGTCCACAGGTAGAAGAAGATGGCGGGCGGCCATTGCCTATGATCAACGAGCAACCATTGTGTCTGCTATGCCAGGTTTTCGGCGCGCCTAGCCGCCCCAGTCGACTGCGCTTTCACGATCTAGTGGCGCTACGAGCAGACTTGCCGCACGAGACTTTGCGCCCAATGGTCAGCCTCAATCGCCACCGCCGCACCGCCGAAGAGCAGCGGCTGTTTTTGGTCGAAACTGCGCCGCACCTCGGTAGCGCGGCGGAAGGATTGGAGTTTGGGAACTCAACCGCCATCACCGGTGATCTTGATGATAGGAGTCATCTGCACCTGTTGTTGGCCGGCTTCAAGTTGATTTTTACTTGGGGCGGCGGCTCATCGCGCGGATTGGGATGGGGCGAAGTTACATGGCAGGTCAGGCTCGGCGATGAATCACTCGGCAAAATCGAGGTCAGCAAAGAGGAGGTGGAAAAGCTATGCCCGTCCTCAAGGTGACAATCACCGCCTGTGCGCCGCTGGTTTTCAGCGAACGCCGCCCTGATGGGCAGTTCCGCGCGAGCACACCATACGTACCAGGTACGGTCCTACGCGGCGCGTTGGCGCAACAACTCTTGAACGCCGGTGAAGCCACCGACGGCGACTTCGCCACACTTTTCACCGCGCCCGAAGCCCCATTCTTCCGCAACGCTTACCCTGCTATTGAGGTTGAGGGAGAATATCGCGCGGCGCGCCCGCTGCCAGCCACGGCTTTTAGCTGTAAGGCAGAGAGCGGCTTCGATAAACACGGTGTCTTCGACGGGCTGATTGACCGCCTATGCTGCGAAGAGCTGGACGTGAAAATTCCATACCTGCCGCGTTGTTTGCATAGTGACCATTGTGACAGGAATGGGCGTAATGATGGCGAGCGTGTAGAAGCGTTCGGCGGCCTCTTCGTGGATCACAAGAGCGTCAGCGTTCCATTGCGGTTGACCACCCGTGTGGCGATCAATCGCCGCCGCAAGGCCGCCGAAGAAGGATTGCTCTATAGCCCACTGGTCATCAGCGAACTAAAAAAAGAACGAGATGCGGACACCGGCCAGGAGCGAGAGGTCAAGACGGTTTTCCAGAGTAGTATTTTCGTCAGCGATGAATCGAGCAAAATCGTTCAGCAACGGCTGAAGCAATTGACTCATATCGGCAGCGGCGCCGCGCGTGGCTTCGGTCAAGTCGAAGTGAAGGTGGAAGAGACAAAACCGGAAGACGTCCGCGAGCGCGTCGAGCGCTTCAACCAGACAATCAAGCGGCGTTGGGCTTTATGGGAAAAGTTGCGCCCTGTTGTCAGCGAACCGCAGCCCTCTACGGGCGACAGCGCGTTCTTTGCCGTGCTGCTGGTCTCGGACGCCATTCTGCGTGACGACGGCTGGACACCGACCGTGCGACTCGATCCATCACTGCTACCCCAAGCGTTACAAGACGCCAAGCTGGCGCGTTGCTACGCGTCCGCTGAATATCGCGGCGGCTGGAACACGGCTTGGGGCTTGCCGAAAGACACCGAACTCGTTGCCCGCTTGGGCAGCGTCTACGTTTATCACATTGCCAAACCGCCCGATGACCAACAACTGCTCGCCGCGCTCAATGAACTGGAAGAGTGGGGCGTAGGTGAGCGCCGCGTCGAAGGTTTCGGGCAGGTGCGCGTCTGTGATGAGTTTCATCAAGTCATTCAGGGGGTGAAAGCATGACCAATATTGCCACGGCCTTAAGTTTGCGCCAGGCGATCCAGCGGCAGACTGATAACCTAATTCGCGCCGCCGCGAAGAACGTCGCGCTGCTTGAGACCACGAGGATGGAAGAGAGCCAGATTCGCAATCTGGTCAACCTGGCCGGCGCGACCAAGAGCATGGAAGAGATCACCAACTTCATCCGCTACCAGATCGGGCGTAGACGAACTGATTGGGAAAAATTCGGCCAAGCGGTGATCAAAGATATCGAGACTGGAGTCATTAAAACGGCGCTTGACGCAGTAAGGAAAGAAGCGTCAAAGGAAGCGTCACAGGCCGATCTCATCGAAGCCCGCGCTGAATTGACAGCGCGCTATCTCGGCTACCTCAATCGCTGCTTTGTATACGCCAAGGAGACTCGCGATTGGCGTAATCTCTCTTCACGCTTGGGTGAGCAAGGAGGTGAGTCGTGATGTTTGATCGTTTCGATAATCGCGTCATCCTGCGCGGAACGTTGACAGCGCAAACGGCGTTACGCATTGGCGCCGGCCGCGCCAATAATGTGACCGGGACCGACTTGCCAATCATTCGCGACACGCTTGGCAGGCCCTACATTCCCGGCTCCAGCTTCAAAGGCGCGTGGCGAGCGTTAGTTGAATCGCTCGTGCGCAGCGTCAATGCGTCGCGCAAGGCCGCCTGCAATCCTGTCGGCAAAAAAACCGAATGGTGTCTGGAATCAACAGAAGCTTTCACCGACGACAAAGACAAAGACGACAAGATCGCCGCTGAGACTTGTCTGGTGTGTTGTGTCTTTGGCTCGCCGTGGCTCGCCTCGAAGATCAGCATCCGCGATTTGCTGGTGGATGAAGAGAATTGGTTCGGGCAGTTCGAGGTGCGCAACGGTGTGGCGATTGACCGCGACACCGAAACGGCGGCGGACGGCAAGCTCTATGACTTCGAGGTCGTGCCTGCCGACACGCGCTTCAACTGCGAGATTGTGATCGAAAACGCGGCGGGATGGGAACTGGGCTTGGCGATGCTGGGGCTGCGTTCGTTTGATCCCAAGCACGGCGGCGGCGCGTTGGGCGGCGGACGCAGTCGTGGCCTTGGTGTCGTCACCATTGAGTGGAATGCGCGCACGCAGATAGACAAGGGGAACTTCTTCGATTTCCTCATTGATGGAACCGGGGCAACCGAGATCACCGACGAACAGGTGACAACCTGGATTAAAGCGGCGAAGGAGCGGATCATCCAGCTTCCCGCGGCCACGGAGGAAGCCAATGCATAAACGACTCTTCAACGAAGCGATCATCGAGCTGACTATCGCGCCGACTGGGCCGGTGTTGATCAAGGCTGGCGAAGGCGCGGCTGACCCAACCAAACCGGATATGAGCTTCGTCCGCACGATGCGCAATGGCGGTGAGACAATTTACCTGCCGGGCAGTAGCCTTAAAGGCGTATTGCGCGCTCACTGCGAGCGGCTGGCTCGGACATTACAAAGCAGATTAGCTTGTGATCCACTCGGCGATCATTCGTGCAGCGAGCGTCTGGAAAAGGAAAGTAAGAGATTGGAGCAGGAAAAGAAGAAATTATCATCCATGGAGAAGTACGCGAAGTCTTGCTTCCTCTGCCAACTCTTCGGCCACACGCGCATCGCCAGCCACTTTCGCATCAGCGACGCCTACCCGCTAGGCGCATGTCATACCGAGGAGCGCAATGGTGTGGCTATTGACCGTGTCTTTGGTTCAGTGGCGCATGGCCCGTTCAACTACGAGACAGTCACGGCGGGCAGCTTTGAAACGCGACTTAACCTCTTCAAGGCTATGTTGTACTTGAAGAACTTCACGTTGGCGCAGGTTGGCTTGCTCGCTCTGGCGGTGCGCGACCTGACGGCGGAGCGTGTGCGCCTAGGCTTCGGCAAATCGCGAGGGTTGGGCACGGTGACAGCGCGAGTCAACGCATTGCTACTGCGCTATCCGCTTTGCGAATTGCGGGAAGGCAAGCTGCGACTCATTGACGGACGTGAGTTAGGCGCCGCCGGGCAGGTATACGGCGTTGGCGCGTTTGCAAAACACTTTCCTGAAGATTCAGGCTACGGCTATCAGGCGAATGATGTCGTTCCGCTCGAAGGCTACGAGTACTCCGTCAACGAATGGGACGAGGTCGAAATCCGCGCGCCGCAAGCCGACGGTCAAGCTGATTGGCAGCGACTCGGGCGCGCTTGCGCGGGAAAGTGGAAGGAGGTGGTCAACGATGGCCGACGAGACTAAGACAGGCTACGTCTACCATGCCGAATTGCCGCCCGATGAGCTGGCCACCATGCTCGCGCAGTTGTTTGACACAAACGCGGCAGCGATTGTGCGCCGTGTAAATGGCGCGGCATTTCCATCATTCAAACCGAACCTGCTCGATGAATGGAGCGAAGGGCAAGTCTTCAACGACAAAGCGGAGTTGCGCTGGCGGCGCAAGGCGGGAAAGTTTGCCGTGTTGTTGTTGACTGAAGAAAAGCAGGAAGGCGGTGTTTTCCGCCCCGTCAAAGGCGCGCCATTCACAGTCGCATTCCCAACGCGGGAAGAGAAGAGAGACTCACATGGCCTACTGCTCTGGGGAACGCGCTCAGATAAAGCTGGAAAGTGTTGGCGGGAGACGCGTATCCCGCGTTCGCTGAATTACTCGGACTTCCCTGTCGCTGATAGCAAAGCGCCGCCGCGATTGTCTTACAAGCTTTACCGCGAGGGAGAAACCGTGCGTTGGGTTCGGCTAGTCAACCTGGTGGAGGACACAAACCGATGAACAGATACAACCGACCCGGAGACGAACAACCTCCGCTGCCCAAGCCGTATGCCTTCGTCCCAATTCCCGACGCTCCGATGAAACCAGAGAAACCTACGGGGCACGATCATTACGAAGGCGATCTGCTCACAGGGACGATCACCGGATCGCTTGTGGCGCTCTCGCCGATTCATGTCGCATCGGGCGCGATCGAGTTGACCGGCAAACTGCCGTCACTGGTCAAAGCTCATTTCCGTTGCGAGGGCAAGCCGACTATTCCAGGCTCGTCGCTTAAAGGCGCGATTCGCAGTATCGTCGAAGCTATTTCCAAACCGCCCTCTTGCTTACGCATCTCACAGGCGCGCTCCGACAACCTGCCGCCCAATGTTCGGCGCTGTCTCAATAAAGATCAATTATGCCTGGCATGTCGAATGTTTGGCGCAATGGGCTACCTCGGTCAGGTACATTTCTCTGACGCTGTCGCACAGCAGAGCAAGACGGAGATAGTTCAAATTCCATCACTCTTCCCGCCGCGCCCGCGCGAGCGCGTTTACTACGAGCGCAACAAGATCGTAGGGCGGAAGTTTTATATGCACGGACGTGACGGCAAAACCGCTCCGGGTAATGTCCCAACCGAAGTTTGTCCAGTTGGAACAACTTTTTCGCTGCGCATTGACTTTGTGAACCTGAGCGACGCGCAACTCGCGCTGCTGCTCTGCGCGCTGGGGCAAGGGGCTCCGAAGCTGACTCCTAAACTCGGTGGTGGCAAACCTGCCTGCTGCGGTTCGATGGAAACTGCCAACGTGGCAGTAGCTACTGTGTCGGCAAGTAAGTCAGCAACAGATTTTGAATTGGAACCAACAGAGCACGATCTTGCCGAGTTAACCGGCGCTACACGACAGATAGATCAAACCAGCGTTAACCGATTGGCTAAGATCTTAACCTTTCCCGGTGAGCGAGATTGTCCAGACCGGAATTATTGAACCCTATTGATATGAGCTGTCGCTAAAAGCCTATGAGTAGTCCGCTGTCAAATCTTATTACGATGATTTGCTCTGGAGCTTATGTCTCAAAGGATGCAGTTGCTCAAGTTCTAGAAGAGAAATATGGCTATATCTTGCCGATTGAGGAGGGAGTTGAACGGTTTTTCTGTGAGCATGATTTAGTGGAAGGAGTTGAATTACTTGTTGATTCACGACGTGCCATAGTACGCATGGCACAAGATGCTGGAGATGCTTGCCATAAAGACACTTCCATGTCTGCTGCGATTCGGCGATTACTACAGCGTTTGGGACTCCCGTTACCCCCAGATTCCAATCAACCCTTGGGGGCAGCGGCTATAAAGTTCGAGTTGGGAGAAATATATAGAGAGGTTGACGAGATTCTGCAGGCAGATCGTATGGACTCACACCACCTTCGTAGTTTTCCGCTTGACGGATGGACATACATTGAGCAGCTGCTGAAAAGTACAGTGCTATTTTACGCATCTATTCTTACTGGAATTGACGAACAGCTAAAAAGGAAATTCGATGAGGCGAGAAAAAAACGCGAATTGAGACCCGTATTACAAGCGATGCGAGGAATAAAGAATGATTTTGATTTAGCCTTGAAAAAAAACGATTCAACCTCGAAGGATATGGTTGGACAAGTGCTACGGCTTACTGGGCGGTATAACCCATTTGAAGGGTTTGACTTTGATAAATACGAGAACGATGTCACGGTGCAAGAAGGCAGAAACTTTTATGCGCACAAGGTACGCCAAGCCGTTGAGATTCAAGGAGCAGAGGCAGTCGCAAAGTCACTTGAAAACACGATCAAGTTAGTAGACGACTTAATCACCCTCAAGATTGCGCCCACAGTTATCTTTCCTACTGCTTATGGACATGATGAGCACAAACGAGAAATGTTATGGTTCGTCACCGAGCGCGATATTGGCTTCATCTCGAGAAAGCGGCGCAAGTATGAGCGTCGGATGTTCAAGCGCGGCGCAGTAACGATTCAATTGCTTGTTCCACATCTCACAGTATCACCGCTTAAAGGTGTGCTTTTTGATCCACCTATCGTTCCGTACCTTCAATAAGAGAAAGTAGAGCTAATGGAAACTACTGATTGGCAATTGGCTGAAATCATCGCTCGTGAGTTGGTCAACCGCGAGACCGATATCAACGAATTTCAAAAAGCCATCACCTACGCACGGGTGCAGACGGTTGAGCCTGATAGCAAAGTAGGCGAAAAGTTCTTTGCGTTGCTGGGCACAATGGTGCGTGATGGGCGCTATTTGGCGCGCAGCGGGCGGACGTTGGACTACTACCGCGATCTGCAGGCTGTGTGCCGGCAGCATTTGAGCGGTTACCGTGAGGCGACCGGCGAAGACGGGAAGAAGCTAGTGGAGATTCTGGGCTGGGCTGCGCGCTTGATGCGCTACTACAACACTGACGCCGGCGACGCCGAATTGGCGGCTCGGTACCCTGCGGCCGAACGAGAACAGCCGCGCTCACAATCGCCGCAGCCTGCTCAACCTGCGCCAGCACAGGCGCCGCCGCACGCGCCCGGCAAGAGGCAAGCGCCGACTGCGCCGCCACGCAGCGAAACCAAGCGTGAAAAGGTGACGCTCGTCGCCGCAGCAAAAAACGGCAAGGCGCAGGTGCGCACGGCGCAGGGAGAAGAGATCCTGTGCGCTAACTTGCCAGCCTACCCACCGTCGAAAGCGGGCGATGTTTGCAGCGCCGATGTGACGCGCGATGGAGGGAAGGCCATTAAAGCGATGTTCAAAGCTTGGTTATAGTGACTATACAAAGCGTTGGCTCGTTGAAAGGGAGCAAGCCTGTGGGCGTCTATCATTTTATGGGGTTAGGATTATCGGTAGGATCTGACAGTGGCTGAGCCGAAACATATCCTGCTATGCGTCGCCGGGCTGACGCCTCAGATCATTACCGAGGCGCTTTACGCGTTGACGCAACAGCGCGGCGAGCGCGTGGATGAGATTCGCGTCATCACCACCTTGTTGGGGCAGGACAAATTGCTCAAAGGACTGCTTGATCCGGAGCAGGGGAAGTTTTTCGCCTTCTGCCGGGATTACGGGATTGACCCGGCGAGCATTCGATTCGATCACACCTCGATCTCGGCCGTGCAGACTTCCGACGGGCGGACGCTCGATGACATTCGGTTGAAGGCTGAGAATGAACGGACGGCGGATCGTATCTGCGAAATCGTGCGCGAATTGGCGAAACTGGAAGACGCGCGTATTCACGCCTCGGCGGCGGGCGGGCGCAAAACGATGGGCATCTTTCTGGCCAGCGCGATGCAGTTGTTCGGCCGCCGCCAAGACGCCCTCTCGCACGTGCTGGTCAATGAACCTTTCGAAAACCATCCCGAGTTCTACTACATCCCGCCGCAGCGCGCGATGCTCGAACTAAAAGACCGGCAAGGTAATGTCATCGGGCATGCTTCCACTGCGGACGCGCGCATCGAGCTGGCCGATATTCCGTTCGTGCGTTTGCGCGGCGTGCTGCGGGGGTGGCTCGACGATCTGCCGAGCAGTTACGGCGAGATCGTGCAAAAGACGCAAGACGAGTTGGATGTCCAAGACGGCGCCCAGGAATTGCGGTTGGCTTGCGATAAAAAGACGGTGACATTGCTCAGCCGGAAAGCCCGTCTGACCGAAATGCAGTTCTTCTTCTATCTGTTGTTTGCGCGCGCCTGCAAACTGGGGCGAGGCAAGGATGGATTCATCGGTCTGGCGGAGATCACGCGCGAAGACCTGGACGAAACGTTTCGCCTCATCAGCAAGGCTCGCGGGCGTAAAGAGGAGCGCGGGATCGAAAGCTGGATTGATTTGCCGCGCTTCAGCTTTCTGCCGGGCCTGGTCAGAGACGTTGAGCAGCAGGACTTGGAAAGCCTGCAAAAGACCGTGATCGAGGTCGTCGCCAAGATCAAACAAAAAATGGAAACAGCGACGCTGCCCGAACGCTGCTGGATCACCACCAAAGGCCAGCGTGGCGATTTGCGCTATGGGTTACGCATCGCGCCGGAACGCATCCACTGGTCGTAACTCCCGTTCACCTTCCTTCCCGCATTTGCTCTCCGGCAAGATTACCGGCAACCTTGCCGAACGACCTTTAAGCCTTCCCTTGCGGATAATCCGTCTTGTTGAATGTGGAACGCCACGACAGCCGCGCAAACGCCCGGCTCGCAGGCGCCTGCCTTTCTTTGAAGGGAACTTGGCAGGCAGCGGCGTGTACGCTCCCAAAGAAACGAGGCGCGACGATGCGGCCAGGAGATTCGTTCAAACGCAAACGGGGCGGTCAGCCCGGCAATCAAAATTCGAAAGGCAATCGCGGCAACCGAAACGCCCGCGGCAAATTCGGCAATCGCGGCGGAGGCGCGCCCGCCGGCAATCAGAACGCGCGCAAGAGGCCGAGAACTCCGCTTGAATTCCTTCAGCGCGAATACGGCCATTCCACTGAAGCCGTCGAATGGTTGCGACGGCATGCCGCGGAACTCAGCCAGGCCGATTTTACGGAGGACGATCAGCGCGACGCGGCGACTTATGCGGCTTATTTGGGGTTGACGCCGGAAGCGTTGGCTGCGCAGGGGCGGGAGTATGAACTGGGGCTTTATACGTTGATGGAGGAGGAAGGCTGCCGGCAAAGTGAAAGCCGCGCGCAAAGCGAATTGTCCGGATTGCGGGAATCGCGCCGATAAAGATGTGAAGCTCCGCATGGTCTGCGGGGCGAACAACCTGCGTGAAAAATTCTTTGCGCTTACCCCGTGTCCCCCGTGGTTGATTCTTCCTGCATACTCATTCAAAAACTGCTGTAATATCCGCTATAGATTTCAAGAAAAAGTTTTTCCGCCTTTCGTCCCGGAGGGACAACGGATATTAGCCGGTGGAGAAAACACCGGTACCGGATACAAGGGGAACCCGCGCCCTGGAGGGGCGCCGGACTAAAGCTTCGGTCTGTCGCCCTTTCAGGGCTGGAAGAGTTTTGGCGCCAATATCCCGGTGGTTCCTCCACCGGCTAATATCCTGAGCGCCTCCGGCGCAGAAGAACATTTTCTTGAATGTTATATCTAAAGCCGCGCGCGCAAATCATGCAAGCCGCGATGGAGCAAATTGCGCGCTTTCGCTTCACTCCATCCCAATAGACCGGCTATCTCCCGGCTGCTGAAGCCTTCCAAGTATAAACCGACGGCGCGACGGCGATTGTCGGACAATCGGGCAAGTGCGGTCCGCACCGCTATCAGAGCGCTTTCAAGAAGGCTATCAGGTCTTCTCGTTCCCGGTCCGTGAAAACGAAGCCCAGGCGCTTCTCGTAGTGGCGAACCACATCTTCGATCGTCGCGGCGATACCGTTGTGGAAGTACGGCGCGCGAGCGGCGAGAGCGCGCAGCGTCGGCGTCTTGAAGCGACCGAGGTCATTCCAAAGCCCGGTGATGTTGCCCCGCCCGGCATCGGTCAACAGGCGAAACTCGCCCGTCGTTTTGTTGCGGAATTTGTAGAGCGGCAGGTCCGGGGTTCGCGCCTCAACCGCCGCGGCGCGGACGTCGAACAGGAGGTTGTTGATATTAGTTCCGTTGTTCGCCGAGTTGTGGCAACCGCTGCACGTGCGTCCGCTGAGGTTCGTTTTATTGTTGAACAGCTCCTGGCCGCGAGCGATCTGCGCGCGCCTTGGGTTCCCATGCCCTGCCCAGGCGTCGAAGAGATCGAAACGGCCCGCAACCTTCTGCATGGTCGACAACGCCTCGGGGCCGCCACGCGCGCCACCGGAGTCAAGACGCCCGGCGCCCGGCACAATGAGCTGCGCGGTAAACAGCGAGCTTTCGAAATCAACGATGTTGGCGATGACTTCAGCGGGGGCCGGCTGGCCCTGCTGAGCGCCCGTCACATTGCGGTTAGCCTGGTTGACTAGTCCGGCGCGCGTCTCTTCGCCCACGCTGTTGCCGCCATCCCAGTTGATCGTCGAGCCCCCGAGCGCGAAATTGATCGTCGGCATGACGCGCCGCCAGTGCACGAGCCGGGTGACGTTGGCGAAACCGTGCGGATCGTCCACGGCGATCAACTCCCACTCAGAATCCGCCCTGGGAGCGCCGCCCCTGCGGAATACGCCGCGGCTCAATAGCATGCTGTAGGCGGCGAGACGCGCATCCGGAGTGGAAACGTCCATGTTCGGGTTGTTGGCATCGAGCTTGTTGAAGATTGGGTGAGTCCCGTCCGTTTCGTCGAACAGGTGTTGCAGCGTGGCGGGAGTGATGCTCCACGCCTCCTCCGGGATATGGCATGACACGCAGCTCCGACCGTTCGTCCCCTGAGCCTGGAAGTACTCGCCGGTGAGATCAATGAAGCCTTGTGTGCTGAACGTCGCCGCTTTTCCGCCCGGGTTCCGATGCGGGTGGTTGTTGGGGATGCTGTCTTGTGGCGCTGAATTGGTCGCGCGGACCGGTTCGGCGCCCGGATCCGATACGAGGAGCCATGCAAAACCGAGTAGCGCAACCAGGGCGACCATCGCTCGTATCCGGTGGCCGAGACTCCGCGAATTACATCTTTTCACCATAATGTCCTCAATCTGTTTCGTTGAATTCATAACTTTCCTCTTGATGGTTTAGGATTTGAAACTAATGCGAGACATCGTTCTTCGTCCGCTCGATCACCTTCCGCTGATCGAGACGTGCAAGCTTTATCTCTGTATTGTTATTTCGTGTTACACATTTGAAGGGCGCGCATAAATCCCGAGAGCATAAATCCCGGGAGCGCACGCGGCCCCGCGTGCGGGCTTACTGAAAGGACACGTCGTGTTAAAAGCGGCGATTGAGTAAGCCCGCACGCGAGGCCGCGTGCGCTCCCAGGGGCAACGCCTTTTCGATATCAGCCTGAATTCCCAAACATGCTCCAACAACCGCGGGGTCAGCGAATCTTGCTCGGGAGCTTGAACTGACCTATTCCCGCGCCGGGGCCGCCGCCCGCCGGAGGCGGGAGCAGCATCCAGGCGCCGGCCGGGAGGCTGGTTCCCTGGATGCGGTTGTTCATGGTGTCGCTCACAACAAGCGTTGACAGGCCGGCGAGCGGGCCGGCCATGAATGCGGCGATTGTCACGCCTTCAGGGCCGCGCACCTGCCCGAGTTGCGGACCGGACGCGCAGAGCACGGTCCCCGCTCCGGGCGCCGGCGCGCTCGGGATCAGCAGCACGCGGTCGTTGCCCGTGTCGGCCACATACAAATCTCCGGCGTTGTCCACCGCCACTCCCTGCGGCGCGGTGACTTGCGCCGGGTTGAGGCCGGCTCCCGATCCGGCCACGACCGTGCCGGCGTTGGGAATCATCGCCGCGTCCGCCGTCTCGATCCTCAGGATGCGGTTGTTCCCGGTGTCGGCGATGTAGAGATTCATCCGGCAATCAATCGCCAGCCCGTTCGGATTTCTTACCTGTCCCGCGCCTGAGCCGCTCGTCGCCAACCGGATTGGCGCGCCAGGGACGCCGCCCGGGTAGCGGACCACCCAATTGTCCCGCGCGTCCGACACGTAGAGATTGCCGTCCCGGTCGAGCGCCAGCCCTTGCGCCACGGTGATGCCGCTGCTAAAGACGGCCCAGGTCGCGCCGCCGTCCTGCGACCACTGAATGCGATTGTTGCCGGTGTCGGCGACGTAAATCGTCCCGCCGTTGTTGCCCGCCACCACTGCTTCGGGTCTCCTGAATTGTCCGAGTCCGCTTCCTCCCGCGCCCGATCCGACCAATGTCCACGACAAGCCGTCGAAGCGCTGGATGCGGTTGTTGTCCGTATCGGCGACGAAGGTCAATCTTTGTTCGGTCGGGCAGGTCGCGCTACGCACGGTCAGTCTGAAACTCCTCGTCGTCTTCGCGCCGCAGGCGTCTATCGCGGCGACCGTGACAAGGTAAGCGCCTAAAACAGTGTTCGACCCGGTATTGACCGCCACGCGGCCGTTGCCCGGGTTGATCCCTATCAATCCTCCGCCCGGCAGCGAAGTGGGAGAGACCGAGATCGTCATCGCGTTGTTCGGATCGGACGGCTGCGCGGTGGGGACGACGAGGACCGAGCCGCCGACCGTCACGCCGGTATTGTTGTAATTGCCGAGCGTTGGCGGCGGATTCGGATCGACGATGACGGAGAAGGCCGCCGTTGCGGTCGCCCCCGCGCTGTCGGTTACGGTCAGCGTCGCGGGATAGGAGCCGGGCGCGACGGCGCAGGCCGCCGTCGCCGTCGCCATGATCACGCCGTTCGAGTTCGTCGGCGAGACAGTCAGTCCCGCCGGAGCGGCGGCGGCGACGGTCAAGGCTCCGGGCAGGGTCTGCCCGTCGGAGACCGTCGCTATTGCTATTGCGGCCGGCGCGGACAATGTTCCGCCCTGCGTTGTGCGAACGGAATTCCCGTTAGGCGTGATCCGCGGCGGGGAATTGACGACGTCCAGGAAGAAATCGCGTTGCGTAACAAAGCCGCAGGAATCGGTCGCCTGAACCCGGATCTGGTGGGTTCCGAGCTGTGTGGCGCTCGTGGTGGGGATGGTGACGACGCCGGTCATCCGGTCGACTGAGAGTCCGCCGCTTCCCCCCGGCAACACCAGTGGCGAGACTGTCACGTCATTCAGGTCGCCATTGGGATCGCCGGGGGGCGCGGATGGCGGCGCCTGGATTGTCTGGCCGGCGATCACGCTGGCATTGTTGTAATTTCCGAGAGTCGGCGGAAGTTGCGGACCACCATGGAAAACGTAGGCCGCGCCTCGATCATCTTTAGGATCAAAATCGCTCAAGGGCGCTCCCACGACAATCGTATTTTCATTTTCACTGATAGCGGCCGAGACGCCGAAACGATCCCAAGCCACCCCGTCGCTGGCTGTCAATTTCTGCTCCTCGCTCCAGGATCCGCCATTGCGCGCGAAGACATAGACCGAGCCCAGGTTATGGTTGACAGGAGACGTTCCCACCACGACTGTGTCCCCGCTGATGGCGGCGGAGCCGAAACGGTCAAAAGCCGCCCCGTCGCTGGCCGTCAATTTCTGCTGCTGGCTCCAGGACCCGCCACTGCGCTCGAAGATATAGGCCGAGCCTTGATCAACGTTGGAGCCGATGTCATCAGCAAACGCTCCCACCACGACTGTATCTCCGCTGATGGCTACCGAAGCGCCGAAATAGTCACGAGTATCCCCGTCGCTGGCCGTCAATTTCTGCTGCTGGCTCCAGGACCCGCCGCTGCGCACAAAGACATAGGCCGAGCCTTGACTACTATTGGAACCAGTGTCGTCAAAAACCGCTCCCACCACGACTGTATCTCCGCTGATGGCGACCGATACGCCGAAAAAGTCGTCAGCCTCCCCGTCGCTGGCGGTCAATTTCTGCTGCTGGCTCCAAGACCCGCCGCTGCGCACAAAGACATAGGCCGAGCCTTGATCGGTAAAGGACTCATCGTCTTGCCGCGCTCCCACCACGACCGTCTCCCCGCTGATGGCGGCCGAGTGGCCGAACTCGTCATCAGCCGCCCCGTCGCTGGCGGTCAATTTCTGCTGCTGGCTCCAGGACCCGCCGCTGCGCACAAAGACATAGGCCGAGCCTTGATCAGCAAAGGACTCGTCGTCATACGGCGCTCCCACCACAACTGTATTCCCGCTGATGGCGACCCATTCGCCGAAAGAGTCTTGAGCCGCCCCGTCGCTGGCGGTCAATTTCCACTGCTGGCTCCAGGACTCGCAACTGCGCACGAATACATAGGCCGAGCCTTGCTCAGCGTTGGAGCCGATGTCATCAGCAACCGCTCCTACCACGGCTGTATCCCCGCTGATGGCGACCGAGACGCCGAAATTGTCTTGAGCCGCCCAGTCGCTGGCCGCCAGCTTCTGCCGCTCAGTGAAGGTCCGGGTGTAAAGAGGATCGATCGTCACCGGATAGACCGCTCCGGCATCCTCCACCTCCAACAACACTCGCCCTTCGCTCACCTTCATCTCCGCCGGCAGCGCTCGCCCTCGCGCGTCATAAGCGTACAGGCCGCTGTAGCGCATCACTGCCTCTCCATGCGCCTGCTTCAAGGCGACAGCCCGGCCTTCCTCCACCAACTCCGCGCGCAGTTCCCCGCTCACCTCCATCGCCAGCCGCAGCCGTTCGCCTTCAGGTCTGACTCCGGGCGGCGCCTCAATCGTAAAGCCCTGCTCGATGCCCTCCGCCTTGTTGATGTACCACTCGGTCAGCGGCAGACCCTTCCGGCGATACTCGATGCGGTTGCCTTTTGCCATCAGCTCGCCCGGCCCAACCGGCGACAGACTCTCCCCATAGCCGTAGCCGGCCAGTCTCATTCCCGCCTGCCACTCGACCTCGTCCGAAGCGCGATTGAGGCCGGCGGCTTCGCTGCTTGTCCGCTGCGGGGCCAGATGCAGCCCCTGCGAGTTGAAGTATGCGTTCAATCGCTGGGCCGGGTTGGGCGCGCGATAGGAGGGAGGCAAACGCCGCAGGGCGGGCTGATCCTCCCAGCGGAGTTCATAGCGAGCTGCGGCCATGGCCTCTTGCAGCGAGTTGTATAGTCCTCGCTCCTTGAGTTGCTTGACGGCCTTCTCTCCTTGCAAGGCGGGCAGCGCAGCCGAAGGGCTGTTGGCGGCTCGCGCAGGCGCGGAAGAACGCGCGCGCAAAGCCGGCGTCGGGAGCCCGGCGGTCAGGCCGAAGATGACGGCTGCTACGGCAAGTTTGCAGGCAATGCGGTTCATTCGATTCTTCATCTCTTTCTTCTCCTTAGGGCGCGGTAACGCTCAGGGAAGGCAAAGCGATCCCTACAAGACATTAGCCTTTCGGCAATGCCCTCGACGTATACCCAGGAATGCCCTTCGAGCTATCGCTCTCGTTATTGTTAGTTAGCTTGAGTTAGTTAGGTTGAGGCCCCGAGTAGCCGGGAATTGAGCGCCTTCATTTGAACTTCATCTCCTCTATTCGCTCGTGGCTTTATGATTGCGAGCGCGGTTCGCTGAAAATTTGCGGACAATGTCCCTTCTTCGAAGAGGAGCTGGCTTGAGCTTCTCCCTCTTATCTACTTCTCCTGCTCGGGTCATCAACAGGATTCACGTAGTTAATGTGAAGCGTGTGCATAAATCGGGCGGCGCCAAATGTCCGACAAACTTCAGTTTGTCGCGGCTGGATAAAGGAGCCCTTCTATCTCTCACAAGCGACTTGCTGATCAGGCCACGACAAACTGAAGTTT
>Ga0187894_10001954_pt1 | contig 25472 bp, 23 predicted proteins | sample GBC1701081metaG_FD_136650 | JGI IMG/M metagenome (GOLD analysis project Ga0187894, IMG submission 136650) | White microbial mat communities from a lava cave in the Kipuka Kanohina Cave System on the Island of Hawaii, USA - GBC170108-1 metaG ... | reverse complement strand
GTGCCCTGAACCTGACGGGTGCCCTGAACCTGACGGGTGCCCTGAACCTGACGGGTGCCCTGAACCTGACGGGTGCCCTGAACCTGACGGGTGCATAGCACGACAGTAGGCTCCGGCCCGTGGAAAACCGTGAAGACCCCACCGTCTCGGCTGTGGTCAATGTGAGCTCGTCGCCCGATCTGGCCGCCCTCGGCCGCATCAAGACCGCCTTTTCGGCCATGGGATTCGAGGTGCACGCGCCTTTTCAGACCAGCTTTTCCATCGGGGCCAAGAAGTCTCTGTTCGAGACGATCTTCGACACCCAGTTGGTGATCGACGAGACAAGCCTTGCGGCGGCGGTCACCACACAAGACGGTGCTTCGACGCTGCCCCTCGACCGCCTCGACGGTGATCTGAGCGCTCAGCTGGCCTCCGTCGAGTTCATGGCGCCACCGGCCTTCCCCATGAACTTCACGTCTCCGAAGTAGGGCCCCAAGGCCTCAGGCACAGCGATGCGTCCGTCGGGCTGGCGGTACGTCTCCACCAGCGCCGCCCATACCCGGAGAACAGCCAGCGCCGATCCGTTGAGGGTGTGAACCACGCTGGTCGCCGCCCCGCTGCCCCCCGCCCGCGCCGCCGGCCGGTAGCGGATATCGCCCCGGCGAGCCTGGTAATCCCCGAACCAGGACACCGACGACGCCTCCAGCCAGCGATCGCAGCCGGGGGCGTACACCTCCAGGTCGAAGGTCCGGGCTGCCGAAGGGCTGATGTCGCCGGCGCAGAGGTCCACCACCCGGTAGGCCAGACCAAGCACCGCCAACGAGCCCTCAGCGCGCGCCAGGAGATCGGCGTGGACCTCGGCGGCCTGTTCGGGGGTGGTGTAGGCCAGGATCTCCACCTTGTCGAACTCGTGTACCCGCAGCAGTCCTCGGGTGTCGCGCCCGGCCGCTCCGGCTTCGCGGCGGTAGCAGGTGGTGTGGGCCATCAGGCGCTGGGGTAGCGCCGCCTCGTCCAGGATCTCTCCACGCGCCAAGGAGGTCAGCGGCACTTCGGCCGTGGGGATGGCCCACAGCCCGTCACGCTCGACGGCGTAAGCCTCCTCTTCGAACTTGGGCAGGTGACCGGTCGACACCATGGTTTCGGTTCGCACCAGCGTGGGCGGCCTCACTTCCTCGAACGCATCGCGGTTCCGGTCGAGGGCAAGCTGACACAGCGCCCGCACTAGGCGGGCCCCGTCGCCCCGGAACAACGGAAACATGGAGCCGGACAGCTTCGATCCCCGCTCCAGGTCGAGCAGTCCCAGCTCGGCGCCGACCTCCCAGTGGGGTCGACGCTGATGGTCGCCGTAGGAGCGGGGGTCGTAGCCCTCCGTGCGAATCACCACGTTGTCGGCTTCACCAGCCCCGTCGGGACAGTCATCGGCCGGCGGGTTGGGAATGGTCAGAAGTAAAGATCGGAGGCCCTCTGCGGCGGCTGCCGCGGTGGTTGAGGCGGAGCGCTCCTCGTCGCCCAGTCCCCGGCTACGAGCCACCGCGGCAGCAGCCGCCTCTGACGCTGTGGCAGCAGCCGCCTCTGACGCTGCGTCGTTGGCCGCCCCTGACACCCCAGCGGCGCCCTTGGCTGCGGCGCGGCGCAGGTGGCCCACCTCCTTGGACAAGGCGTTCACCTGGGCCCGCAGATCGTCGGCACGCATCTGGGCCGCCCGTTCCTCAGCGGCCAGGGCCGCCGCCTGATCGAGCACCTCGCAATCCAGTCCCCGGCGGGCCATAGCCCGGCGGAGCCCGTCGAGGTCGTTTCGAAGTCGCCTGGGGTCGATCACCGACCGGAAAGTAGCGTGCCCCCCGATGCCTGCCGTGGAAGTTTGTGATCTGGTCGTCCGCTACCCCGGCGGCGTCACCGCCGTGGACGGGCTGAGCTTCACCGCCGAGGCGGGTGAGGTGTTGGCCTTGATCGGACCAAACGGGGCGGGCAAGACCACAACGGTGGAAACTCTGGAGGGCTATCGCCAGCCCACCGCGGGTTCGGTACGGGTACTGGGCCTCGATCCCCGGGCCGACCACGCTCGCCTGGTACCCCGCATCGGGGTGATGCTGCAAGGTGGGGGCGTATACCCGGGTATCAGACCCCGCGAGGCGCTGAACGCGTTCTCGTCGTTCTATGCCGATCCGGCCGACCCGGCCGAGTTGCTCAGCCGTGTGGGCCTCGACAAGGTGGCGTCTACCCCGTGGCGGCGACTTTCGGGCGGAGAGCAACAGCGCCTGTCGCTGGCCCTGGCCCTCATGGGCCGACCCGAAGTGGTGTTTCTCGACGAGCCGACTGCCGGCATCGACGTGGAAGGGCGTCAGTTGGTACGCCAAATCGTCGGCGACCTGCGCTCGGCCGGGGTCTGCGTCTTGTTGGCGACCCATGAACTGGCCGAGGCCGAGAGGCTGGCAGACCGGGTGGTGATCGTGGGCCGGGGCCGTCTGCTGGCGGCGGGAACGCCGGCCGACCTGGCATCGGGTCAGGGTCCCGCCGTGGTCACCTTCCGCGCCCCCGCCGGCCTGGATGTGGCTGCCCTCGGTGCACATCTGGGATCGACCGTGGTGGAGGCCGAGCCGGGCGACTACCGGGTGGCCGGGGCGGCCAGCCCCAGAGTGGTGGCCGAGCTCACAGCGTGGCTGGCCGACTCCGATTTGGCCCTGTCGGCACTGCGGGCCGGCGGCTCGAGCCTGGAGGATGTTTTTTTGGCTCTCACCGGCGAGTTGGGCTAGTGCGGCGCGTGCTGGCCCAGGCCCGCGTGGAGCTGACCCTCACCCTGCGCCGAGCCGAGTCGGTCCTGGTGTCGCTCGGGCTGCCGGTGCTTTTTCTGGTGTTCTTCTCGACCGTCAGGGTGGTTCCCACCGGCTTGGGCGAACGAGCGGTGGAATTCCTGGCTCCGGGCGTGATCGCTCTGGCCGTGATGTCGGTTTCCATGGTGGGCCTGGGCATCGCCACCGCCTTCGAACGCCAGTACGGGGTGTTGAAACGTCTGGGAGCCACCCCGCTGGGGCGCCCGGCGCTATTGGCCGGAAAGACGCTGACTGTGGTGGTCGTCGAGGTGATCCAGGTCTCAGTGCTCACCGTCACCGGCCTGTTGCTGGGGTGGAGACCGTCTGGCTCGGTACTGGTCGTGGTGGGCGCTCTGGTGCTTGGCACCATGGCCTTCTGTGGTCTCGGACTGCTCATGGCCGGGGCCTTGCGTGCTGAGGTGGTTTTGGGCGTAGCCAACGGCCTCTATGTGGTCTTTCTCCTTCTCGGCGGGATGATCGTGCCGCTGGACAAATTGCCCGAGGTCGTAGCCGACTTCGCCCGATTGCTACCCGCGGCGGCGCTTTCCGACCTGGTTCACGCGGGGGCTTCAGGTGGAGGCGTCTCGATGCGGTCATGGATCGTTCTCGGACTGTGGGCGGTGGTGGCACCCGCCGTCGCAGCTCGTACCTTCCGCTGGGAGTAGGGCTTAGGGGTGAATCACCGCTCGATCCCATTCGATTCGGCTACGAAACCGGCGGCGCTGAGCCCGTCTCGGAGCCGGCCCAGACCCAGGGTCGCCTGGGCCGACGGCAGGCGTTCCAGGGCAATCACCAACTCGGCGAGGCGGGTGCCCTGCATCACCAGCGCCGCCGCAATGGGCGGTCCGATGGCATCACAGGAGGACGCGAAGGCGGCGGCCACTGCAGACACCGGTACGGGCGCGCTTTTCGCGCTTTGATCGGATTGGTGACGGAGCCCGTTCTCGGTGGCCAAGGCCAGGCTGACCCGCAGTAACTGGCTCATGCCCGCCTGACCGCAGCGCACCACGACCGCCCGGGCGTCATCTGGCCTGCCGCCCGCCAGCAGCGCCCAAGCCTGAAGCTCGGCAGCGGAATTCGCTACCGACGACGAACGGGTTGCTTCGGCCACTTCGGCTGCGGTGGCCAGCGCCGCCTCCCCCTCACCGGCGGCCAAGAGGCGGCGCGCATGGTAGAGCTGGCGCATTTCCGGTTCGTCGCGTTGGGCGTTCAGTGCAGACACGTTCCCCATCGCCAGGTATCCGACCATGATGGCGATGAAGGGTTGACGGGCAGCGATGGCGGCCACGGCCAGGAGAACACCTGTCGCTATGGAAACGACGTAGGCCTGCCGGGGTGCGGCGCCTCGATGCGCCAGCACAGCGGCCACCACATTGCCTCCATCAAGGGGAAGCATGGGCATCAGATTGAACAGCCCCCAACCGAGGTTGACGAAAACCAGGTCGCTCAAAACGATGGCCATGGGCTCCGACACCGGGCCTAAAGCTTTGGCCCCGATCAGGACCGCCGCTCCCACTATCAGGCCCACGGCGGGACCGGCCACGGATACCACGACCGATCGGCCCGGAGGCTGGGCATTGCCGGTCGTGTAGCCGCCGAAACCGTGCAGCACTATCTCCGGCTGGGCTCCGAAGCGACGAAAGGCCACCGCATGACCCAATTCGTGAGCCAACACCGAGGCGGCGGCGATGACGATCCAAGCCACCAGATACACGCCGCTGCGACCCATCAACCAGCCGAGCAGACCCATCGCCCCGATGAAGAAGACCTCCACCCGTACGGCCACGCCCCCCAGCCGGAACGCAATGCCATTCATCGGCCGCAGTGTAAGACCGACCGGCGCCGGCGCCTAGGTCACCAGTTCGTGGCGAACGTCTTCGTAAGTGACCACGTCTCTCTGGCCCGCCCGGTCTTTGCGCTCCTCGCTGGAGGCCCACCGGAAAAACACGATCGTGATCACGATCCAGAGGTAGAAGCCTCCCGCCAATTTCATGATGAGTCCGGCGGTTTGCTGGTCGGTCAGGACCGAAATCCCCCAGAGTCGAGGCAGGGACACGTACACCTCATAGAGCGGTTGGGTGCCGAACGTGAGAAACGAGGCGGGCACAGTGGGAAGGATCGTCTGGCCGAACAGGTACAGCATCTGCAGCGGCGGACGCAGCCGCCGGATCTCGGGTAGGGGGCTCACCACGGGCAGCCACATCAACACCGCAGAGACCAGCAGAACCGAATGGGCCACCAGGTGAAGCGGGTGGTTACCGACGGTGGCGTTGACCACCAAGGGCCAATGGCTGAGCACGAGGATGAGGTTGGCCTGGATCAGCGACGGCACGGGCCGGGCCAGCCCCCGAACAGTCCGCATCAACCAGGCCGGACGCAAAATGGAGCGAGCCATCCACTCCGGCACGCCCATCACCAAGAGCAGGGCCGCCACCAGGGTGAACAGAAGATGCTGGGTCATGTGGATGCTGTAGAGGTAGCCCTCGGCCAGGTCGTGGACCGGCCAGTTGGATCCGATCCACAACACAGCCAGCCCGGCCGTGAACGCCGATTTCTGGCCCCGGGTTACCGATGCCGTCGGATGACGACCCTGGGCCATTGAATGACGCCGCAGCGCCACGAAGTAGGCGAGACCAAGGAACCCAATGATCCCCCAGGTGTCGGCGTGGAAGTGCCAGCCCGGAAAGGCGACCGCCGCCATCACCCGAGTGCCGGCTTAGCGGGGGAGATTGAAGGTGAGCATCACGATGCCGTAACAGAACAACGCCAGCGCCAGGCCGGTTACGAACACCCGGCGGAACAGCTTGTTATCGAAGCGCAGGTGCATGAACCACATGACCACGATGGCGAACTTGATTATCGACAGGATCAGCAGGCCCGGGACCAGTAGTCCGCCCAGGGACGGAACGTAGGACATGACCACTTCTGCCCCGGTGATGAAGGCCAGGAGCATTGCGATCTTGATGTACTGCCAGTCGCTCGGGTGCTCGTGGCCCCCGCCGTGGTCGGTCGTCACTGTGCTTGAAGTTTCGGCATTGTCGGACGTAGCGGTGCTCATGGGATCAGGTACACAAGAGTAAAGATCACAATCCACACGATGTCCACGAAGTGCCAGTAGAGCCCCACCAGCTCCACGGTCTCCACTCGGTCCGCGCCCAGTTTGCCCCGAACGGCCAGGCTGAACAACGACAGCAGCATCAAGACCCCGAGGGTCACGTGCACCCCGTGGAAACCCGTCAGCACGTAAAAACTGCTCCCGAAGAGATTCGTCCGCAGGTTCAGCCCTTCCCGCACGAACACGGTGAACTCGTAGACCTGGCCCCCCACAAAAGTGGCACCGAGCAGCCCGGTGGTCAACAGCCAGACTTTCAGACGGTGTTGGTCGCCCCGCTGAATGGCTGCCAGAGCCAGGACCATGGTGAGACTGCTCATCAGCAGTACGAACGAGCTCACCGAGGTGAATGGGATGTCGAAAACGTCGGGCGGGGTGATGGTTCCCGGCCGACTCTCGCCCCGATACAGCAGATAGGTCGAAATCAGACCGCCGAATAGAAGGCACTCTGAGCCCAAAAAGGCCCACATTCCGATCTTCTCGTGACTGAGACCGGTGCTGGTGGGTGGATGTCCGCCTGTGGCGTGGGTGGAGACTTCGGGGGGAACGACGGTCCCGGTACTCACGTGGCGCCTCCGGCCGAGACCGATTCGGCTACCGGACTGCCAAGCTCAGGATTACCCGGCTCCTGTCCATGACCGGCTTCGGGGTCGTGGTGGTCCTCGGCGGTCTGGGGCTCCAAACTCCATGCGTAGATGCCTGCCAGCGTCCAGATACCTCCGATTGCCGCCGGCACCCAGGCCTTGTAGATCATGGCGTAGCTCATGATGGGCAGCCCCAGGGCAGTGAACAGCGGCCAGTAAGAGGGCGACGGCATGTGGATGTCGGGGCGTTCGGGCTGATCGGGCATCTCCGCGGCGGCGGCCACCTCGGCATCGGTGCGGACCGGACGCCGGACCGGACGGCCGCTGGCGTCCTCGGTGTACTTGCGGTGCCACACGTCATCAAGAGCCGCCACCACCGGGATCTCGGCGAAGTTGTACTCGGGCGGAGGCGACGAAATCGACCACTCCAGCGTGCGGGCGTCCCACGGATCCGCGCCACAACGAGGGTTCTTTCGACTGGCCCGGACGTTGTACATGAAAACCAGCACCGAGGCGGCGATGACGAACGAACCCACCGACGAGACGAAGTTCCAGAAGTCCCAGCCCTGGCCTTCAGGGTAGGTGTAAACCCGGCGAGGCATGCCCTGCAGGCCCAAAATGTGGAATGGGGCGAATGTCATGTTGAAGCCCAAGAACATGAGCCAGAACTGAAACTTGCCCAGACGTTCGTTGAGCATGTGGCCGCGAACCTTGGGCCACCAGAAGTAGGCGCCGCCGAACAGGCCGAACATGCTCCCGCCGAACAGCACGTAGTGGAAGTGGGCGACGATGTAATAAGTGTCGGTCTGCTGAGTGTCCGACGGGACGACGGCATGGGTAACGCCCGAGAGGCCGCCGATGGTGAACATGGCCACGAATCCCACGGCGAACAGCAGGGGCGCTGTCACCTTGATCTTGCCCTTCCACAGGGTGCTGATCCAGTTGAATATCTTCACCCCTGTGGGCACCGCTATGAACATGGTGGAGGCGCTGAAGGCCGACAACGCCACGGGCCCGATGCCGGTGGCAAACATGTGGTGCGCCCACACACCCCAGCCCATGAAGCCGATGGCGATACCGGAGAACACCATCACCCGGTAGCCGAACAGTGGCTTGCGGCTGAACACGGGCAGGATCTCCGACACGATGCCCATGGCCGGCAGGATCAAGATGTACACCTCGGGATGGCCGAACAGCCAGAACAAGTGTTGCCACAGAAGGGGATCGGCCCCGGCGTTGATGTTGAAGAAGTTCGTTGCGAACTGGCGGTCGAACATCAAAAGGAACAGGGCCACGGTGATGATGGGAAGCGCGAAGAGAAGCAGGAACTGAACCACCAGGGACATCCATACGAAGATCGGCATCCGCATAAGGCTCATGCCAGGGGCCCGCATGTTGATGACGGTGACGATCAGGTTGATGGCGCCGGTCAGCGACGCGATACCCAGGATCTGCAGACCGAAGACCCAGAAGTCGATGTTGTGGCCGCCCATGTTGCGCCCGAGGGGCTGGTACCCGAACCACCCGCCGTTGGGCGCCCCGCCCAAAAAGAAGCTGGAGTAGGTGAATATGCCCCCGGCCAGGAACACCCAAAAACTGAAAGCGTTCATGCGGGGAAAGGCGACGTCGCGAGCGCCGATCATCAGGGGAAGCAGGTAGTTCACGAACGCCGCCGACAAGGGCATGATGACCATGAACACCATGGTCGTACCGTGCATGGTGAACATCTGGTTGTAGGCCTCGGGCGACAAGAATGTGTTGTCCGGGGTTCCCAGTTGAACCCGCAATGCCAGGGCCTCCAGGCCTCCCAGCAGAAAGAACACGAAGGACGTGATTGCGTAGAGGATGCCGATCTTCTTGTGGTCGACCGACGTCATCCAGGCCCAGGCTCCCCGGGCCGAACTGGTGGGCCGGCGCAACAACCGCCGGGGTTGAGGAGCCAGGGGGGCGGAGGGAGCAGCGACAACAACCGGGGCGGGCTGGGTGACGGTCAATTCAGCGTCTCCAGATAGGCAATTAGCTGGTCAATCTCCTCGTTGGAGAGAGGAGCTCCAGGAATGATCATTTGGTTGCCGGGTTTCGCCTTTTGAGGGTCGGAGAGCCAGGCTTTCAGGTTGGACCGATTGTTCTCGAATATGGAACCGGCGAAGGTACCTCGGGTGGCGAACTTGGTGAGGTTCGGCCCGATGTTGCCCTCGGCGACGCCGGCAATGGCGTGGCACCCAGCGCAGCCTCGCCCGTTAAACACTTCCAGGCCCTTGGCGGCACCGGTGTCGGGGGCAGGCGTGTTCGCATCCTCCTGCTGGTTACTCAACCATTCGGCGAAGTCATCTTCGCTGAGGGCCCGAGCTGTATTGCGCATGTTGGCGTGCGACGTGCCACAGAACTCGGTGCACTGGCCCTGGAACTCGGCGGGCTCGTCGGCGATCACCGTCATCCGGTTGACCCGACCCGGTATTACGTCGGTCTTGCCGTTGAGCGCCGGTATCCAGTAACTGTGGATCACGTCCACGCTCTCCAGCGTGAGCTCCACCGGGCGGCCCGCTGGAAAGACAAGTTCGTTGGCGCTCTTCACTCCGGATTCCTCGTACTGGTACTCCCACCAGAACTGGTGGCCGATGACCTTCACCTTCAATACGTCGGCCGCCTCGGCGGGGCGAGCCATATCGAAGATGGTCTTGATGGTCGGAACCGCTATGGCCAACAGGATGAGGGCCGGAACCAGAGTCCAGGCAATTTCGAGCTTCGTACTGCCATGGATCTGCTCGGGCTCGGCCTGGCCGCGATCTCGAAACTTGAACATGGCCACGACCACCAGGCCCTGCACCAACACGAAAACGACTCCGGCAACCACGAAGACCGGGTCGATCAGGCTGTCGATCTGGCGCGCAATCGGACCCTGTGGCTCCAGCGAGGTCTGGGGGGCGATCCGGGCACACCCGGCGAGCGCCACGGACATGGCGGCTCCGAGAAGTCCGAAACGACCGGCCCGACTCATTGAACGGTCACCTCACCAGCCATGTAGGGATGGACATCGCAACGGAAGTAGTAGGTGCCGGCCTTCGGGGCAACGAACTCGTAAGTGATCTGGGCGGGTCCGGTGAGGAGCTTTCCGACGAAGATCGCCTCGTCCGACGTCGCTTCCTTCGTCTCATAGATGGCCACGTTGTGGACGACTCCGCTATCGGCATTGTCGAAAGCGATAACCGCGGGGGCCTCGGCTTTGAAGTCGAGGACCTTCGAGTCGAACGCCACCAACTCGGCCCGAATTGCTACCGCCTCGGCCGGGGGGGCGCTGCCTGGCTCCGAAGGTTTTCCTGATTCTGCGTCATGGCTCTCCCCTACGCCTTCCTCGTCACCACCCTTCCCACCTTCGTCCTCGTGACCCTTTTCGTCTCCCTCTGTCGCGGGGCTGTTCTCTTCGGCCCCGCTATGACCACCCTCCGCGTCTTCACCCTCGGCCCCGTGGGCTTCGATCGGACGTTCTCCCTTGGCCGCCGCCACCAAGCCACCGCCCACCATCAGAGTGCTACCGACCACCAAGACCGCGGCCATCGAAGCAGTGGACATCTGAGGTCGGACCGACACCAAGCCGGCCACCGCCACGATGGCGGCGCCCACCAGCAAGGCGACCACCCAGGACCCGGTCTCGGAGACGGCCAGCAGCATCCGGGACATGAAGAACATGAGGCTGGCGATGGCCGCCAGGCCGATCACCGGCATCCCGATGGGCTCGAGATTCACCGTCCGCCCAGTGCGTTCGACGCCGAGGCGCGCCGTCCATCCGACGCCGGCCACTGCGAGGACCACCAGGCCGGCGTAGGCAGCCAACGGCCCGACCACCAGACCCATGACCGTCAGAGCAACCGCTACGGCGGCCAGCATCGGCCATACGCCGCCGCCAGGCTGAAGAGCGGGATCCTCCCCGTTAGGACCGCCCACCTCGGCCAGGGCCGGCTGGGCTCCCAGACCCCCCACGGGCACAGCCATGAAGCCGGCCACCAACGCCACCGTCAAGAACAGGACGACGCCCAGGACGTCGCCGGTAAAAGCCCCGTAGGCCCCGGCCAGCACCATGGTGACCAGAGCAATGGGAATGAACAAGCGTGAGGGCTGACTGAGCATGAGCCTATGCGTGTCGACTCAAGAGGAAAAGGGCGGTGACGATCAGGTACCAGAGCCCGGTGCTGGCGTGCCAGGCGATCGCCGTGGCCCGGACCCCACCCACGCGAGACGCGGGGAAATGGCCCGCCACTGCCCGCCCGGCCACCAGTCCCATCAACGGGACTATGGCCAGCACATGCACTAGGTGGTAACCGAAAAGGAGAAAGTAGAAGGTCCCATAGGGGTGACTGGCCACCCCGAAACCGGCTTCGGTCAGCGCGGACCATTCCGCATTGGCTACGGCCAGCCCGAAAAACGCGGCGAGTGAGAATCCGATGGCCACATTGCGCTGGTCGTTGCGCCGTGCTGCGTAGAGGGCCCACTGGGCGGCAAAGGACCCCAGGACAGCGGTGATGGTAACGACCGTCGGGATGTAGGTACCGACTTCGACGCCTTCGGGTGGCCAAGCCTGCGACGAGCCCTTCACCGAGAAGTAGGCGGCCAGGATGGCCCCCAGCACAACGAAATCGGCTGCCACCAACAGCATGGTCCCGACCGACATGGCCCGGTCGCCGCTGGGCAACACGGCTACGACAGGCCCGCCCGGCTCCGCCTCGGCCGGGGTAGCCCGCGATCGGGTGGCGGTGCTCATGAGTTAGCAGCTTCCAACTCGGCGACTGCGGGCGGGTCCAGTAGGGGCGTGGCCGACACTATGGCCGGGATCAGGTCGAAGTTGTGAGGAGGCGGGGGCGAGGTCGTGGCCCACTCCAAGGTGTGGCCCCCCCAGGGATCGACGCCCGCCTGGCGACCCCAACCGGCTACCGCGCTGGTGAGCAGGTTCACGGCGAAGAGGACGGCACCGAGACCAAGCAGATAGGTACCAAGGTTCGAAATCCCCAGGAGTGGGCCGGGCTCAATGGCCGCTCCGCCTGTCACCTCGGAGAACCCGAGAACCAACAGGGGAAGGAAGGTGACGTGGAGACCGCCGATCAGGGCAGCCAGGCTCAACTTGCCGACGCTGTCGTTGAGGTGGCGGCCCCAGAGCTTGGGCGCCCAGTAGTGCGTCGCCGCCACCGAAGCCACCGTTGGGATCCCGAAGTACAACAGGTGATGGGTCGCCGGCCCGAAGTACCCCGCCCGGCTGGGCCCGGTGGCGTTGAGAGCGGCGACGGCCCCGGCCAGGAGCGCGAGTCCCACTACCGTCAGGCCTCCCAGAACGGCCAGAACCGGCATCGCTTTGAGATCTCGGGGCTGGGAGCTCTCTTTGGACGCCTCGCCCCCAATGGTGGCCAGTAGGTTTAAAACCACCGAAGCCACAGGGGCCAGGGCGGCCAATGCGCCCAGGGCGAGGAGTACCCGAGCCGACCCCAGCGAAGTCACCTCAGCGCCCCAACCGGCGAATGCCAGCACGCCCAAAGCCCCCAGGGCGCCCGCACTTCGAGCCGGCGAAACCAAAGCCCGCCGGGCGAACACGGGAACGATCTCGGCCATGGCCCCCAGCGATGCGATTACCAGCGACCAGGCAAAGGGTGTAACCCCGAACCAGAACAATCTCGGGCCCATCAAGGGGTTGCCGCCCTCGTCCCCGCCGAAGGTCTGCCCCCCGTAGTGGGAGTCGATGAAGAGCATCACCAGAGTGGCGATGAGCACGGGAAGGGCCAACACCATCACCGAACTCGACACCACCGTGGACCAGGCGAACATCGGCATACGCCGCAAGGCCATGGCCGGCGTCCTCAGTTGCAACAGCGTCGTCAAAATGTTGACCATGGTCGCCACCGCGGCTACGGCCACCAGTATGAGCCCGAGAATCAACAGGTCCGGCCCGGGACCCGAAGCTTCGGCGCCACTGGGCATTGCTACCCCCAGGTTCCAGGTTCGGACGTCGTCGCTCACCAGGGGAGCCGCCACAACCATGGCAGCGCCGGCTGCGAACAGCCCGAAGCCGAAGCTGTGGGCGCGAGGGAAGGCCACCCGACGAGCGCCAACCTGCAACGGTCCCACCGCCGACGCGATGCCCAGCCAGGTCGGGAGGACGAAGACGAACATCAAGATGATCCCGCTGGCACTGAATAAACCCTGAAAGCCCCTGGCACTGCCGGCCTGGGGACCGACCGGAAGGTTGAGGGCTATGCCCACCACCAGGCCCATGGCCGCCAAAGCCATGAACAACTTGCCGATGGTCTTATGGTCGCTGAGCGCCGTCATTCCGGGGCGGACTCTAGCCACGGGCTCGGTGAGGATCCCAAACCGACGTTCACCTTTGAGAATCGGCCGATCAGAGAAGCTGGTCGAGGGCCATCGCCCCGAACAGCAACGTGATGTATGTGATGGAGAAGTGGAACAGGCCCATGGCGTGGCTGTAATCACCCGAGCGTTGAAGCCGGATTGAAAAGCCCGTGAACACGGCTCCCAGGACCACCGCGGTGGACAGGTAGATGGCCCCCATGTCGGCAACCGGTACAAACACCAGGCTCACGACCCACAAGGCCAGGGTGTAGCCAAGGATCCGACGAGCGGTCACGGCGAATTCAGCCACGGCGGGGAGCATGGGCACATTCGCCGCCGCATAGTCGTCGCGGTAGCGCACGGCCAAAGCCCAGAAGTGAGGCGGCGTCCACACGAAAATGATGGCGAACATCACCAGAGGAGCCCAGCTCAGACTGCTGGTGACGGCCGACCAGCCCACCAGCACGGGCACCGCCCCGGCGGCGCCGCCGATAACGATGTTACGGGTAGAAGTCCGCTTGAGCCACAGCGTGTAGACGAAGACATAGAACAAGGTGGCACTCACCGCCAGCACCGCACTGAGGGGGTTGACCACGAACCACAGTTCCAGCGCTGCGGCCAGTTCGAGCCCGATGGCGAAAGTCAGTGCTTGGCGGGGAGTAACCGCTCCGGTGACCAGGGGCCGCTTGGCGGTGCGGGCCATGATGGCATCGATATCGCGATCCACGTACATATTGATGGCGTTGGCACCCGCGGCGGCAAGGGTCCCTCCCACCAAAGTCGCCACCACCAACCCCAAGGGGGGCATGCCCCCCTTGGCCACCACCATGGCGGGGACGGTGGTCACCAACAACAGTTCGATGATCCTCGGCTTCGTGAGCGCCACGTAGGCACCCAGACGGGTTCGGGTGGTCACGGCCAGGGCCATCGGGGCGAGGCTACGTGGTCCGACCCTCTACCCCCCAACCGGCGGCCCCAACCGGCTCCGTCGGTATCATCACTCTCTATGCCTGAAACGCCACCTCGCGTGCCAGGCCCGTCCTCCCGAGCCGCTCCCCCGGCCGCTCAAGTCCTGGAGTGGCTCCACCGGGAGTTCGTGGCCCTGCGAACCAGCGTGGACGCCGCTGTGGCCGAGGTCGGCGCTCACGGCGAATCCCTGAATGAGTTGCTGGCCGGCCAGGTCGCCCTTCGGGCCTCCGCCGACTCGGCCGCCGGTGAACTCGCCGTTTCCCTGGCCGAACTGGAGGGCTACGCAGCCGACCTGCGCAAAGAGATGGGTCGATTGGCTGAAGTGCAGAATTCGGTTGCCCGATCCCTGCCCGACCTGGTGCGGGGGGCGGTAGCCGAGGAGATGGAACGGGGGTTGGACGACCTCCGTCGGCCGGAACCGAAGCCCCCCGTGGCGTTGGGGCGCCCCGACGGTCGCCTGGAGGACGAGCGACTGCGCCGTTTGGTCCTAGCCGCCGTCCTCGAGGCGCTCCCGGGGTTGGCCTCTGCGGTGTCCGACGAACTGCGGCGCCAGTTCCCCCCGCCCAAACCGCGCCGTGAGCGCCAATCGGACCCGAGTGCCCCATCCGAACGACTTTTTCCCGCCGACACCGACGGAGGAGATCCACCGGAAGAACAGGAGGCGGACTCCGAAGTTATCGAGGTGATTCTGCCGGCAGACCCCTCGGTAGTAGCCGTCGGCCAAGGCGGAGACGATGCCGGAGACGATGCCGAGATCGATGCGTCCGGAGGCGGTGGCGAACCTGGCCTCGATGCCGACTTCGGTCCCCTCGGCGAGGGGACGGATCCGCCTGATACCTATCTCCGGGCTCATGGCCCGGTTCCACTGGCCATCGCCACCGACATGGTCGTCGGTCCCGGAACCGCGGAGATCATCGGGCGATCGCTGGAATTGGCCCGCTTGCGGCGGAGGCGGCGGCGGCGAGCCGGCATTCCCGCTCCCGGCTTGGTGCGCGAAGACCAATTCACTTCGCCCACTCTGGCCGTGTTGGCTCGCTTTGATCACGACCATTCCTCGGGCCGATTCCCGCTCAGCTCCGCTGGCCAAAAGGCATCCGGCAACGGCTCGGAGAAGGGCGGGACCAGGGTGTCGGCCGTGCCCTTCGGCTATTGCGACGACGTCGAGATCACCCTCGATTTCAACCGCTGGCCGGCGGTGACCCTTGCCGGCGCCGGGGCCGGCGACGCTGCACGAGCCGTGCTGACTGCGTTTGTAGCCCTCTCCCCCGGGCGAGGCGGAGCCCTGGTGGTAGGGCCACCGCTGGTGGCGGGACTCTCATTCGCCGGCTTCGATCAGCCGGCTTCTATCGGAGCCGCCCTCGACGACCTCGCCCAAGCCGTGGCCGATCGAGTTCCCTCGGGGGGACCGGTCGAGAATCGAAACCAGTTGCTGGTGGTGGCCTCGGACTTGGAACCGTCGGCATGGCCTCGCCTGCGGTCCCTGATTCGGCGTGGCAGAGGCCACGGAGTGTTCGCCATCATCGTGAACGACGACGAAAGCGAACGTGAGGACGAGACCGAATCTGAGGTGGCTCGCATCGTTGTCGATCAATTCGGCCAGGTCGCAAGTGCAACTCCCGCCCGGTTGGCCACGGTCTTGAACGGGGCCCACCTGTTCCGACTTGGCCCGGAATCCTGTCCCGAGCTGCTGTCGGTAGTGGCGGCCGGTCGCACCGACGCCGACCACCTAAGAGCCCTGCCCGTTGCGCCGCCCACCGCGTTCGCCCCGCCCGGCGGGACCGGCCCGGTGGAAGTGAGCCTTCTGGGCCCTTTTCGTATCGTGGTCAACGGTGAAGAGGTCCGCCACGGTTTGCGCGACTCAGCCCGAGAGGTCCTGGCCTACACCCTGGTTCATCCCGAAGGTGTTCCAGTTGACAAGCTGCTGGACGACATCTGGCCAGGGCTGGACCCCGGCCAGGCCCGGGAGCTTTTTCAAGCCGCAGTTGCCAACCTCCGCTTCCGGTTTGAGTCGGCCACCGGCTCCAAAGGGCTGGTGGTCGTGGACCTGGGACCCCTGGTTCGGCCCGAAGCCCTGTTCGACGTCGACCTGTGGCAGCTTCATCGGTCCATGGAGGCGGCGAGCAGCGTGTCTCGCTCCCGGGGACCGGCCGCCCGCCTGACAGCGTTCGACGGGGCGGCCCAGATCTATCGGGGCGAATTGCTGGCTGACTGCGATTGGCTGTGGGTCCGCCCCGCTCGCGACGACCTCCGCCAGCGCATCGTGGACGTCCTGGTATGGCTGGCCGATAGCCGCTGGGCCGCCGGCGACACCACCGGGGCTGCCGAAACCCTGGCCAGAGCCGTCGAGTTGGATCCCTTCGCCGAGCAGCTGTACCGGAGACTCATGCGCCTCCACGCCCGCCGATCCGGACGCCGCGAACTGGAGGCCACTTACCGCCAACTCCAGGATCAGCTTGCATCGGTCGGCCTCGAACCCAGCGCGGAGAGCACCAAACTGCGCTTCGAACTCTGAGGACTCTTCCAAACGCCCACTCCCGACGGAGGACGAAGTGGATCCCATCGCCGCCCTTGAGCAGATCGCCTACCTGTTGGAAACGGCCAGCGCCCCGCGCTATCGGGTCGGCGCCTTTCGCAATGCCGCCGAGGTGCTGCGTTCTATGGGCGAAGCCGAGGTGGCGCAGCGGTCCGCCACCGGTCGCCTGCGCGACGTGCCCGGGATCGGCGGAACAACCGAAACCGTGGTTCGCGAGGCGCTCGCCGGCGGGGTCCCGGCCTATCTCGCCAAGCTGGAATCCGAGGTGGGATCGGCTCCCGAGGCGGCCTTCGACCGAGACCAGGCAGACGCTCTACGGGCCGCACTGAGAGGCGACTGCCATACCCACTCCGACTGGTCCGACGGGGGCAGCCCAATCGAGGTCATGGCTCGCGCGGGAATGGCGCTTGGTCATGAGTACATGGTGTTGACCGACCACTCCCCCCGCCTCACCGTCGCCCGAGGCCTTAGTCCCGAGCGGTTGCGGGACCAGCTGGGGGTGGTCAGTGACCTGAACGAGAAGTTCGAAGCCGAGGGAAAGAGCTTTCGACTTTTGACCGGCATCGAGGTCGACATCCTCGACGACGGTTCGCTCGACCAGGAACCCGAGCTGCTGGAGACCCTCGACGTGGTCGTGGCCAGCGTCCATTCCAAGCTAGCGATGGAACCGGTGGCCATGACCCGGCGGATGGTGGCCGCTGTGATGAATCCTCACGTGGACATTCTCGGGCACTGCACCGGCCGGCTGGTGGCCGGCAAGGGTCGCCCGGAGTCCCGTTTCGACGCCTCGCAGGTGTTCGCGGCCTGCGCCGCCTCCAACACCGCAGTGGAGATCAACTGCCGCCCCGAGCGACTGGATCCGCCCCGACGGCTGCTGAAGGTGGCCGTGGCGGCCGGATGCCTGGTCTCGATCGACACCGACGCCCATGCTCCGGGCCAACTGGAATGGCAGTCGAACGGGACCCGCCGTGCCACCGAATGCGAAGTGGTCACCGAGTCGGTGGTCAACACCTGGCCGGCCGAGGCGCTACTTGCCTGGGCAGCGAGCCACTGAGCCACTTGAGCTACTGAGGCTTGCCGGGAGGTCCGAAATCACCCCTGGCGGAGAACATCGGCGATAGCGAAATCGACCGGACGCTCCAGCTGGTCGTAGGTGCAACTGAGAGGATTGCGGTCGGGGCGCCACCGAGAGAACTGGGTGGTATGACGGAAGCGTTGGCCCTCCATGTGGTCGTAGCGAACCTCGACGACCAACTCGGGCCGCAGCGGCACGAACGAGAGGTCCTTGCCTGCATTCCATCGACTGGTCTCGTTGCGGCGAGGCGTCCGCTGGCCCTCGAGTGGGGCGTCCCAGTTCCACGGATGCCCTTCAATGTTGGTGACCAAAGGCGCCAGTTCGGTCAGTAGCTCCCGGCGGCGGGCCATGGGGAACGACCCGGCCACCCCCACCGAGGCCAGCGTGGCCTCGGAGTCGTAGAGACCGAGCAGGAGCGAACCCACCGCGTCGGCGCCGGACTTGTGGAGGCGGTATCCAGCCACCACGCAGTCCGCAGTGCGCACGTGCTTCACCTTGGTCATGACCCGCTTTCCCGGCTGGTAGCGGAGATCGAGGGTTTTGGCCACGACGCCGTCGAGCCCCGCCCCTTCGAAGCGGTCGAACCATGCAGCGGCCTTCTGAAAGTCGCGAGTGGCCGGTGTGACGTGAAGTGACGGGTGCGACGTGGCCAGGACCGATTCCAACACCGCCCGCCGCTCGATCAACGTTCGATCCACCAGGCTCTCGTCGCCCACGGCCAACACGTCGAAGGCCACGAACTGAGATGGAGTTTCCTCCGCCAGCAGCCGCACCCGACTAGCCGCCGGGTGCACCCGCTGAGTGAGCGCCTCGAAATCAAGGCAGTTGCGAACCGGATCGGAGATGACGATCTCGCCGTCGATGACGGCCCGATCCGGAAAACCGTCGAGGATGGCGCGCACCAGTTCGGGGAAATAGCGGGTGAGTGGGCGTTCATTCCGACTGGCGATTTCCACCTCGTCCCCGTCACGGAAGATCACCGCCCGAAAGCCGTCCCACTTGGGCTCGTAGTGCTGGTCGGGGGGGATGGTGGCGGCCACCTTGGCCAGCATGGGGGCCACGGGGGGCATTATCGGTAAGCGCACGATTGGAGTGTTGCTCTTTTCGCCTGTCTCGACGGGTACTTGCGTTTACTTACTGGTAGGTTCCGGCCCGCACAGGAGGCTGCGTGGCTAAAAAGAGGACCCCGAGCGGAGACGACGCCGATCTTCTCCAGCTCTACCTGAACGACATCGGCAAGTATCCCTTGCTTAATCGCTCCGACGAGGTCCGGCTCGGGCGGGTTGTGCAGCAGGGGCGGTTGGCCGCGGCTCGTCTCGCTCAGGCCGAAAAGGGAGCCTGTGACCTGAGCGCCCACGAACTGCTGGAACTTCGCTCCGACGTAACCCGCGGCGGCGAGGCGACCGCCGAATTCGTGCGTTGCAATCTGCGCCTGGTCGTGTCCATCGCCAAGCGATACCAGTCCTACGGTCTCGCCCTGCTCGATATCATCCAGGAGGGCAGCTTCGGCCTAATCCAGGCCGTGGAGCGCTTCGACCCTGATCGAGGGTTCAAGTTCTCCACATACGCCACCTGGTGGATCCGCCAGACCATCACCCGGGGTATCGCCAACACCTGTCGGGCCATTCGCCTCCCGGTCCATGCCGGCGACCAGTTGCTGGCTATACGCATGGCGGCCAGCGCCATCGAGGTGAACAAGGGCCGGGCCCCCAGGGCCCACGAGGTGGCCGAGGCGCTGACACTGCCCCCCAAGAAGGTGGCCGAGCTGCTGCCCCACATGGCCGAACCGGTATCTCTGTCAGAGCGCATAGCCGACAGCGATGCCGAGGTGGGCGACCTCATGGCCGACCAGGCTTGCGTAGCCACCGAGCAGACCGTCTTCGAGTCGATGCTGCCGGCGCACGTGGCCCAGCTTTTGTCCTCGCTCGATCCCCGCGAGCAGGAGGTTCTCTGCCTGCGCTACGGACTCGACCGGGGTCATCCCCGCACCCTGGAAGAAGTCGGCGAACGCTTCGGCCTTACGCGTGAAGGGGTGCGCCAGTTGGAGATCAAGGCCATCGCGAAGCTCCGGCGCACATCGCGCGCCGGAGCCCGGGACCTTCTTTCAGCCTGAGTCGCGTTCTCAGGCAGTAACCCGTCGGGGGTTAGGCGCCCTTTTCGATAGGAGCCCGCACCAGGTTTCCCCACTCGGTCCATGAGCCGTCGTAGTTGCGCACCTTGGGGTAGCCCAGCAACTGCTGGAGCACGAACCAGGTGTGGCTGGAACGCTCTCCGATTCGGCAGTAAACGATGATGTCGTCTTCGGGTTGGAGGCCCATTTCTTCGGCGTAGATGGCACGAAGCGCGTCGGCGTCCTTGAACGTCCCGTCGTCGTTGGCCGCGTTCTTCCACGGCTTGCTGGCGGCCCCGGGAATGTGACCGCCCCGAAGCGCCCCCTCCTGGGGATAGTCGGGCATGTGCAACATTTCGCCGGAGTACTCCCCGGGCGAACGCACATCGACCAACTTGCCCTGGCCCAGGTGAGCCATGACTTCGTCGCGGTAAGCCCGGATCGGAGCGTCTTTGCGCTCGACAACGGGATATTCCGTCGCAGTACGGGCCGGCACCTCGGTGGTCATCTCCCTGCCGTCGGCCACCCAGCGCATGCGGCCACCGTTGACAAGCCGCACGTCAGGATGACCGAAGAGCTTGAACACCCATAGGGCGTAGGCGGCCCACCAGTTGAAGTTGTCTCCGTAGAACACCACGGTGGAGTCCCGGGTGATGCCGCTGCGCGCACACAGGGCCGCAAAACCTTCGCCGTCGAGGTAATCCCGGTTGACCTGATCATTCAGGTCCATGTGCCAGTCCACCTTCACAGCTCCGGGAACGTGGCCGGTGTCGTACAACAAGACGTCCTCGTCAGACTCGACCACTACCACATTCGGGTCGTCGAGATGCTCGGCCAACCACGCGGTGGTGACGAGCAGCTCGGGGTGGACATACTGGGCGAGTTCGGGGGCGGGATCAGGGGCTACCTGGGACATAGAGATGCCTCCTTGTCGGTCAATGTGCTTTTTGTGCTGAGAGCTCCTACGCCGGTCGGTGATAGCTGATCCGGCTGGTAGTGAGTATTGCCACACTACCCGGGCGTGCGACGATGGGACCCGTGATCGACGGCCCCCCCTCCAGCCCCCGCCTCGACCGGATCGTCACTCTTTTCGCCGGGGCCCCCAAGGATCTGAGGCTGCAGGCCCTGCTCGAGTACTCCCGCAAGGTTCCGCCTCTGCCTGAGGACCTGGCCGGCCATCCGGAGCTGATGGAGCAGGTCCCCGAATGTCAGACGCCATTTTTTCTGGCCACCCGCCTCGACGGTGACAGTCGGGTCCGCTTGCACTTCGACGTTCCCCCCGAGGCCCCGACGACCCGCGGCTTCGCCGGCATCCTGTCGGAAGGATTAAACGGCGCAACTCCAGCCGAAGTGCTGGCCGTATCCGACGACTTCTACACCCGAATGGGTTTGGCCGAGGTCATCTCCGCGCTGCGGCTGCGGGGCATGGCTGCCATCCTTCGGCGCCTGAAGCGACAAGTGAGCGACCTGAGCACGTGAAGCGCCAGCTGCGCGACCAGCAGTCCGTGGAGCGCCAAGTGCGCGACCAGAAGGCGTAGCAGGATACGGCGGTGTCGATCCTGATCGTGACGTCGCGTTCACCGGCCGCGCTTGAGGCGTTGGCGGCCCCGGAGGGCCGGCCCCTCGTCATCCATCCGGTCGACTTCGGACCGCAGGTGGTTACAGCCGACGTTACCGCCGTGATCCTCGATGGTGTCGGAGCTGATCCGTGGCTGCGCGATGCCGTAGCAGGTCGCGGCCTGAACGCGTTGGCGATCGGCGCGTCTGTGTTCGGAGTCGAGGCGCTGAACCAGGTAACTCCGGGGGAGGTGATCGTTACCGACGCCGGATCCGGCCATCCCTTGGCCGAGCGCCTCGACCGGCAGTTCGCCGTGGTCGATGGCTTCACGCCCCTGCGGTTGGCCGACGCTCCGGCGGCCGAGGAAACGGCCGCGACCGTGGTGATGACGGTCAACCATCGCTTCGTGGAATGGCCGACGCTCGTAGCCGGCACATGGGGGCGTGGGCGCTTCGTGGTGTCGGGTTTGGGTCGCTTCGACTCGGCGCTGGCCAGTCCGGTCGTGGCAGCACTCCTGCGCCGAGCTCTGCGGCCCGGATTGCCGCAAACCTCGAGACCTTCCCTGGGGTTGGGGGTCGCGGGTTACGGCCGCTTCGGAGGAATGGGCACCATCCACGGCCGCGCCGCCATGGCCGTCGACGGTTTGTCTTTCGTGGCCACCTGCGACCGCGATCCGGAGCGGCGCAAGGCGGCAGAACATGACTTCCCCGGCATCGGGGTCCACGCCACCATCGAAGACCTGGCCGCCGACGACGATGTTGAGATCGCCGTGGTGGCCACTCCTCCCGCCTCCCACTTCCACGACGTCCTCGCCTTGTTGGGCGCCGGTAAGCACGTGGTCTGTGAGAAGCCTCTCTGTCTGACTGCGGCAGAGGCCGACGAATTGATGGCTGAGGCGGGGCGGTGCGAACGCCTCCTGACGGTCAATCAGAATCGACGCTTTGACGCCGACTACCTGGCGATTCGCCGAGCCATCACCGAGGGCTTGCTGGGTGAGGTGTTCAACATCGAAACCTTCGTCGGCGGCTTCGAGCACCCCTGTCGAGCCTGGCATTCCGAGGAGTCGATTTCGGGCGGGATGGCCTACGACTGGGGATCCCACCACATCGACTGGATCGTCCAATTGATGGGATCGCAGCCGACCGCCGTGAGCGCCGTGGGCCACAAGAGGGTCTGGCACGACGTCACCAATCTGGACCAGATTCGGGTGCGCATGGGCTGGGACGACGGCCGCGAGGCGCAGTTCGTATGCTCCGACGTTGCCGCCGTGCGTCCGCCCAAGTTCTACGTCCAGGGCACCGCTGCCACTCTGGTGGGCACGTATCGCCCGCTCCGCTTCGAACATGTCGATCGGGTCGCCGGCTATCAGGTCGACGTCCCACACCACGCGGAGGCGCCGGCCGAGATCCGTTTGGCCTGCCCGCGAACCGGCGTAGGCCTCAGCGAGACCATCCTGCCGACGGCGGCCGCCCCCGAATACGCCTTCCACCGCAACCTGGTCGACCATCTCCAGTTGGGCGATCCAGTTGCCGTGACAGCGGCCTCGGTGCGAGAGGTGATCGCCGTGTTGGAAGCGGCCAATCACTCGGTCGCCGCCGGCGGCGCGGCCATAGCTTTAGAGCGGAGAGACGGGCCCGCCTTGAACCGGAAAGGTTGATACGCCGTTGGGAGCCCCACTGGGGTGGGGCGTACTGGGGGCAACTTCGTACGTGGCCACGCGGGCGGTTATGCCCGCCTTGGCGGCGAGCCCGGGGGGGACCATCGTCTCAGTGGCCAGCCGGGACCCGGGCGCGGGCTGGGAACTGGCCGCCCGCTTCGGCGCGAAACGCCACTACGACGAGTACCAGCGCGTCCTGGACGACCCCGACGTCGAAGCCGTCTACATCCCCCTGCCCAACTGCCTCCACCACGAATGGACGCTGCGAGCAGCCGCTGCCGGCAAGCACGTCCTTTGCGAAAAGCCGCTGGCCACCGACGCCACGACAGCCCGAGCCATGGCCGAAGCCTGTGCCAAAACCGGAGTGGTGCTCATGGAGGCGTACGTGTCGCCGTTCCATCCCCGGCTTGCGGCGTTGACCCGCTTCATCGACCGAGACGGGCTCGGAGAGTTTCGGGGCGGATGGGCTGCGTTCACCTTCCGCCTCAGCGACCCCGGCAACCACCGTTGGCGACCGGAGATGGGCGGAGGAGCGCTGGCCGACGTTGGCGTGTACTGCTTGAGCCCACTACTGCGGGCGGCAGGGCGCGAACCGGTGGCAGTCGCGGCGGCGGCGACCCTTGCTCCCAGCGGCGTCGATGCGTCGTTCAGTGGCTGGCTCGATTTCGGCGGTGGCGCCACGGCGTCGTTCCTCGCCTCCTTCGAAGCTCCGGAATGCCAGCAGCTCGAGATGGTAGGAACGGTGGCGGCCGCCAGCGTGACCGGGGCTTTTGCCGCCGGAGCCCATGGGAGCCTGGTGACGCTCACGGCCAACGACGGCAGGCGTCACACCCCCGAGGCCGACGCCGACGCCGACCCGTATCGATTGATGGTGGAGCACTTCGAAGCAGTGGTCCGCGGGGCAGCCAAGTTGCAACAAAAGCCATCGGCGTCAATCGCCGTAATCGAGGTCATGGACCGCCTCAGAGCCGCAGTTGTGACCCGGTGATGCGCCCCCCCGAGACCCTCGGAGTGCCGAAAGTCTTCGAGGTGCCGGTGGCGGATGGGGTCAGACTGACTATTCGTTCGTGGCCCACCAATGCCGAGGGGTCGGGCCAGGGCGCCAGCCCGGTCTTGTTGGTTCACGGCCTGGCATCCAACGCCCGGACCTGGGACGAGGTGGCACAAGACCTGGCCGGACGCGGTCGGGCCGTAGCCTCGGTCGACTTGCGCGGCCATGGCCAGAGCGACAAACCGGGCGCCGGCTACAGCTTCGCCACGTTCTGTAGCGATCTTGTGGAGGTACTCGATGCCCTGGCGTGGCCCCGGGCCGTCGTGGCCGGCCAGTCCACCGGGGGCAACATCGCCCTGGAGTTCGCCGTGCGCCACAGCGACCGGCTAGCAGGGGTAATCGGGGTGGACGGCGGCCTGTTGGAACTGGTCGATCGCTGGCCGGTCTGGGAAGACTGCGCTCGGGAGCTAGCGCCGCCCCGCTTGGAGGGGACCCCGGCCGCCGAGGTTGAAGGGTGGCTGCGCCAAGCGCATCCGGACTGGTCCGCCAAGGCCATCGCGGCGAGCATGGCCAACTTCGAGATCCGGCCGGACGCCACAGTGCTGGCCTGGCTGGACTTCGAGCATCACATGACCATTCTCAGGGCCCTCTGGGAGCACCGACCATCGGCGTTGATGGAGTACCTGGCGGTGCCGGCGACCTTCGCTCTGGCTGACACGGGCGACGCCTGGGCCGACACCAAGCGCGCCGAGGCGGCCCGCGCCCAGGCATTGAATCCGTCCCTAACCATCCGATGGTTCTCCCCCGGCGATCACGACCTTCACGTGTCCCAGCCACACGCGGTGGCCGACCTCATCGATGCCCTGGGTCGATGACTCGCCGAGAGCATCCGCACCTAGAGAAAGACCCAAAGGCGTGCCGGTGATTGCTTCGGGAGCCCCCCGACTGTTGACAATTATGGGGTCGGGCGAAACGAGTCCGACCATGACCAAGGTCCATCGCAGCCTGCTGCAGCGAGTGGCGCCCGGCGGCGGATCCGCCGTCCTGTTGGATACGCCTTACGGCTTCCAGGAGAACGCTGCCGACATCTCGGCCAAGGCCGTCGACTATTTCGCCAAGAGCGTTGGTCACCCCATCGAAGTCGCTGGATATTTGAGCGCCGATACCGAAGATCTGGTGGCTCGGGAAAAGGCGTTGGCCCGTATCCGCGGCGGCGCTTACCTCTTCGCCGGACCGGGGAGCCCCTCTTACACCGTCGCCCAGTGGAAGGGGGGGCCGGTACCGGGCCTCCTTGCCGACAAGCTGGCCGGGCGTGGGTGCGTGACCTTCGCCAGCGCGGCGGCATGCACGATGGGCGCGTTCACCTTGCCCGTGTACGAGATCTACAAGGTGGGGATGGCGGTCCACTGGCTCGACGGGCTCAATCTGCTGGCTGCGGCCGGGCTGTCCGCCGTGGTGGTCCCCCACTACAACAACGCCGAGGGCGGCAACCACGACACACGCTTTTGCTACATGGGCGAACGACGCCTCGCCGAGATGGAGAAGATGTTGCCGCCCGACGTGTTCGTGCTGGGAGTAGACGAGCACACCGGTCTGATTCTGGACTTGGAGGCGGCGTCGGCCACCGTGGTGGGCCTCGGGGTCGTGACGGTACGAAAAGGAGGCGTGTCAGCCACGGTTGCCACCGGCACCACCCTGTCCATCGATGCACTGGCCTCCATGGTTGGTGGCGCTTCGCCACCAGTCAGGTTCGAGGCGGCG
>Ga0187894_10001953_pt1 | contig 25473 bp, 25 predicted proteins | sample GBC1701081metaG_FD_136650 | JGI IMG/M metagenome (GOLD analysis project Ga0187894, IMG submission 136650) | White microbial mat communities from a lava cave in the Kipuka Kanohina Cave System on the Island of Hawaii, USA - GBC170108-1 metaG ... | reverse complement strand
GGGGCTTCGCGGCCTTGCAGAATCGCACGGTGGCTCGCAAGTGAGTGTGTCTACCGGCAATACGGCACGGGATCCGCCACCGCGAAGCCCCTCATCCGGCGCTTCGCGCCACCTTCTCCCCGCCTTCGCGGGGAGAAGGCTGAAGAGTCATCACCGCCTTCAACCGCAGCAGCGGCCGGTCGTCGCGCATGAGCGCCACCGGCATGGCGAGGTGGCCGACGTTCAGCTCGAAGACGTTGTCGGCCGGCAGCGACCAGGCGCGGGCCACCTCCTGGCCGGTCTCGAACGGCAGCAGCCGGTCGGCGACGCCCAGCACCGAGACGATGCGGTCCGACGGCAGCCCGGGCGCACCGGAGGGATTCATCAACCCCTCCCAGCGCATCAGCGACTCGCGCGTCCAGCCCGCCGCCGTCAGCCATTCGGTCAGCCCCAGCGCCCGGATCAGCGAGCCGGCGAACGTCACTTCCTCGATGCGGCCGGAGTGGCTCACCAGCAGCAGCCCGTCGGGCCGCAGGCGGACCGGCCAGTCGCCGCAGCGCGTCGCCACCTGCTGCGCCACGAACGAGCTCATCGAAATGCCACCGACGGCCACCGGGCCGCTGAAATTGCGCCGGCACCAATCCAGCAGCACCACCGTCTCCAGGGTCTGGCCGACGATCAGGTCCAGCGTGCCCAGCGGGGCTGAAGCAAAGAACGGCTCGCCGCCATAGGTGCCGGCCTGGGCGCGCAGCCCGTGATAGGGCGAGACGACGTCGACCACGCGAAAGCCCAGCGGCGAGAGCACGTTGCCGGGATCGACCGAGTTCACCAGGATGTCGCTTTCGACGCACAGCCCGTTGCCCGCGATCACGGTCGGCGCATCCGGTGCCAACCCGTCGGGCTCGACCACGCGCGCGTAGACCTTGTCACAGCCGGCCCGGGCGGCCAGCGGCGCATGCGGCGTGCGGAAGCGCAGCCAGCGCTCGACCGTGCCCGCCCGCGCCGCCGGGTGCGAGACCTCGATCGCCGGCATCTCGGCGGGGACACCGTAGACGGAGGCCGGATCGGCCCGGCCGGCGCCATAGGCCGCCTCCACCGCGGCCGGCGTCGGCACCGACCATGCCGCCAACGGCGCGCGGCGCCCGAACAGCAGCGGATAGAACAGCCCGCGCGTGGCAATGTGCAGCGATGCGGCGCGGCGCCGCGCGGCATCGAGCCGGGCCAGCGCCTCGGGCGGAACCGGGTCGGGAGCGAATGCGGCGTTTTCCCAGTGCGCCCGTTCGTTGGCGGCGCGGCGTCGGGCCGCCTCGTGGCGGCGCAGCACCGAGCCCACGATCCGCCGCGACCACGGCCCATCGTTTGGCGCGCCGGGTTGGACGAAGAAGCGCTCGATGTCGCCCTCGGCGACGTTGGCCGCCGCCCACAGTCGCGACAGCGGGAAGTACCAGCGCCGCAACGCGCCCAGCGCCACCGGATCGACCCACGGGCGCGCCACCATGGCCCCCAGCGGCGAGCGCACGGCGCGCCGGATCACGGCCTCGGGCGCGGCCGCCCGGGCCGATGACACAGTCCTGGGCAAGATTCTCCCCCTCTTTCCCGGCATCCATTCGACCATCGCTACACATGCGGGTTAATCATGACCGATTCGTGTCTGAATCGGAGGACGGAGGACAGAGAACAGAAGACAGAATGACCAAAAACCGTTTTCATTCTGTCCTCTGGTTACTGTCTGCCGTCCTCTGAGGGAAGCTCATGCCCGCCATTGATCCCGTCACCCAGGCCCGCATCGACCTGACCGCGGCGCTGCGCTGGGCGGCGCGCCACCAGCTCAACGAGGGCATCGACAACCATTTCAGCATGGTCGTGCCCGGCCACAAGGATCGTTTCCTGATCAACCCGCACGGCCTGCACTGGTCGGAGATCACGCCGGCCGACCTCGTGATGACCGACGCCAGCGGCGCCATCATCGAAGGCCGCCATCCCGTCGAGGCTACCGCCTTCTACATCCATGGCCGCGTGCATCTCGGCAATCCGAAGGCCAGGGTCGTGTTCCACACCCACATGCCCTACGCCACGGCGCTCACCAGCCTGACCGACGGGCGGGTCGAGATGTGCACCCAGAACGCCTTCCGCTACTACGAGCGCATCGCCTATGACGAGACGTACAACGGCCTGGCGCTGGACAACGAGGAAGGCGACCGCCTGTGCCGCGCCATGGGCGACAAGTCGGTCCTGATGATGCGCAGCCATGGCGTCGTCGTCGCCGCCGAGAGCGTGGCCATGGCCTACGAGGACCTCTACTTCCTGGAGCGCACGGCGCTGGTGCAGGTGCTGGCGATGCAGACCGGCCGGCCGCTGGAGATCGTGCCGACCCAGGTCGTCGCCCGCACGGCGCGCCAGATCGCCGACGGCGGCCAGCAGCAGGCGATCCTGCATTTCGAGGCGCTGAAGCGCATGTTGAGCCGCGACGAGCCGGGCTGGGACCGGCTGCACTGACGGCACCTGCGTTCGTCTGCAACAAGCGCCACTTCACCGGAACGTGTCGATTGGCTGCAACACGCAGCCGCGATCGGCGTTATGCTGTTGCCAACGCCTGCGGAGGTGCCTCATGCGCGTCTCCTTGTTTCTCGTCCTGTCAGCGGTGCTCGTTTTCCCGGGTCCGGCGCGTGCCGAGGGGCCGCCCTCGCTCGACATCCAGGCCAAGCGCCCGTTGCCGGCGGGCAAGTACGCTGTCGATCTCGCCAGCGACAGCGAGCTGGGCCGCGACCTGCGGCGCCGGGTGATGGAGAAGCTGGCGGCGCGCGGCCACGAGGTCGGCTTCAGCGGCGGCCACGTGATGAAGTTGCAGGTCGATCTGACGCGCCATTTCGAGGGCGGCCTGACGCCGGAGAGCGTGCTCGTCGCGCCGCGCAACCAGCTGCCGGAGCGCAGCGACGCTCGCCCGCCGCTACCCGAACGACGCATGCGCGACCTCGAGCCCCGGACGCGTACCGCGCGCGAGACGTTGCGCATCACGCTGACCTTGCGCGCCGCCGGCAGCGGCGAGGTGATCTGGATCGCCTACGCCGCCTGTCCGTTCAGCGACGGCCGCGCGCTGGGCGCCGGCCGCAACATGATCGACGCCATCTTCGCCAATCCCAACCGCTCGCGCCGCGGCGAGGCCGACTGCCCAGTGTGATTGTTCACCTCTCGCCGCGAGAGGGAGGGCCGGTCGGGAAGCGATGGGAAGATGAGGGGTACGAACGACCAGACCGGCGGCCGTGCGTCCGTCTCCCAGCCCGGCCCGACCGAGGCGACGCCCGCCGCCAGCGCGACCTTGTCCGCCAAGCGACCGGTCATCCGCCCTATTCCTTCAGGTTCACCTTCTTGCCGACCTCGATCCATTGGGTGACCAGCGCCGCGGTCTGCGCCTGGTGCTCTTGCGGCGTGCTCGCGATGATCTGGTAGCCGCGCTCCGCCAGCTTCGCGACCATGGGCGGCTCGCGCATCACCGCGTGCAGCGCGTCGCGCAGGATGCGCCGCGCCTCGATGGGCGTCCCCGGCGGGGCGTGCAGGCCCCAGACGCTGGACACATCGGCACCCTTCACGCCGCCTTCCTGCATGGTCGGCACGTCGGGCATGGATGGATCGCGCCGCTCGCCGGTGACGGCGATGGCCCGCACCTTGCCATCCTTGATGTAGGGCGCCGCCGAGCTGATGCCGCCGAACTGCATGGAAACATGGCCGCCCAGCAGCGCGATCAGCGCCTGGCCGGACGACTTGAAGGGCACGTGCGTGATGCTCGTGCCGGCTTGCAGGTTCAGCATGACGCCCACGAGGTGTGTCGAGGCGCCGACGCCGCCCGAGGCGAAGGTCAGGTTGGTCTTCTTCGCGAGCGCGATCAGCTCCGGCAGCGTCCTGGCCGCGACATCGGGGTGCACGATCAGGATGACCGGCCCCTGCGCCATCATCGTGACCGACGTGAAGTCCCTGATGGTGTCGTAGGGCAGCGAGTCGAGGATCGCGGGGTTCTGGTAGAACGAATTGTCGGCCAGGTACAGCGTGTGGCCGTCGGGTTTGGCCTTGTTGACGATCGTGGCGCCGAGCACGGCGGTGGCGTCGGGGCGATTGTCGACCATGACGGCAACGCCCAGCTTCTCAGAGAGGCCCGGCGCCAGCAGGCGCGCGAGGATGTCGGAGCCACCGCCGGGCGACCGCGGCACGACCAGCCTGATGGACTCCGATGGAAATTTGCCCTGCGTCCTGCCGGCCGTTGCGGCCGCCATGAGCAGGCCCACCGTGGACACCAGAAGCCGACGCTTGCCGATCATGATCACCCCCCGTCGTTGACATCAGGCCTTCTCCCCTCGGGCGCGCTTCGCGCCCCTGACCTTCTCGGGGAGAAGGCCTGCTAGAACACCTTCTTCCGCCGCCACTTGGCCGGGCGTTCGGCGGGGAAGGCGAGGCCGCTGGCATCGACGCCGAGGTCGACCAGCGTCTTGGCGACCTCGATGGCGCAGCGGAAGCCTTCCAGCACGGGCACGTCCCAACCGATCTCCATCAGCTTCTTCTGCAGCAGCGGCTGCATCCAGAAGGCGGCGGAACAGCCCAGCATGATGACCTCGGCACCGTCCTCCTCGATCGCGGCGACCGATTCCTGCACGGCCGCATCGAGCATGCCCGAGGACCCGCCCTGCACGGCGCGGTCGCGTTCGGCCTGGATCGGACGGTCGTCGGGGTGGTTCGGGCTGGGCAGCGGATAGTTGACGTTGCGGATCGAGGCGCAGCGATCGGTCATGCGGTACTGCAGCACCAACTGGTACATCTGCATGTTATGCGCCTCGGCGATGTCGATGATGCTGAACTTGTTGCCGAGCAGGCCCGCGACATGCATCTGGGCGTGCGCGCACGAGGTGACCGGGATGCGATGCATGCGGCCGATCTCGCGGGCCTCCATGTAACCGGGATCGCCGCCCCCCAGCAACACGATGGCGTTGTGCTTGCCGCTGGCGCAGGCCTCGCTCACGATCGGCAGGCGGTTGTTGCCGACCGACATGAATGCCTGCTTGGTCGTGACCGGCCAGTTGCCATGCGTGGTCCGCGCGCCGGGATGCAGGTCCCAATCGACGTCGGCGAGGAACGGTGCGACGTCGTTGTAGTTGTAGAGCTGCGTTTCCTTGGGGCCGGTGAACGAGCGCATCTGGAAACCGCTACCGGGCGCCAGGCTGAACGCGTTGATCAGCAGGAAGCGGTACTTGCTCGGCTGGGCGGTCACGGTAGCCTCCTCGGCGTGCTCGGGCTCGATGCCGTCGATCCTACATGACCGGCCGGATTGTCCAAATCCGCAGCGGCCTGCCGGCCGGCGCGGTTCTCGAACGAGGCAGGGAGATGACGCCGCAGACCTTCACCGCCAGCGATGGCCTGACCCTGGCCTACTACGTCGACGACAACATCGACCCCTGGGCCGACGCGTCGACCTTGCTGATGCTGCATGCCGCGATGGGCAGCGCCGAGCGCTTCTATGCCTGGGTGCCGATGCTGTCGCGCCACTATCGCGTGGTGCGGCTCGACCTGCGCGGCCACGGCAACTCCGCGATCCCGGCGCCGGACAGCAGGTTCGACATGGACCGGCTGGTGCAGGACACGCTCGAGCTGATGGACCGCCTGGGCTGCAAGAGCGCGCACGTCGTCGGCAACTCGGCGGGCGGCTATCTCGGCCAGAACCTCGCCATGTCGCACCCCGACCGCGTGAAGAGCCTGATCCTGTTCGGCTCGACGCCCGGGCTGCGCAACAGCCAGGCCGCCGCCTGGATTCCCAGGATCGCGCGGGACGGCATCCGCAAGTTCCTGATGGACACGATCGAGGACCGCTTTGTGCCCGGCACCGACCCGCGCAAGATCGAATGGTTCGTCTCGGGCGCGGCCCGGTGCGATCCCGCCTATGTCGGCCGCTTCGTGGACCTGATGTCGTCGCTCGACTGGAGCGACCGGCTGGGCGAGATCAAGTGTCCGACGTTGCTGGTGATCCCCGGTGCCGAGACGGTCGGCCCGATCCGCAACTACGATGTCATGCGCGACCGTATCCCCGACGTGCAGCTGATCGCCTACGAGGGCCTGCCGCACAACATCGGCGAGGCGGTGCCCGAGCGCTGCGCCGAGGACGTGCTGGCCTTCCTGCGCCGGCGCTTCGGGCAGCCCTCGCCCGCGCTTACGCCAGCGTCGTCGTGATCGCCAGCCCCTGCTTCAGCGTCAGTGTCACGGGCGTGCGCTCGGCGATGTCCGCCAGCCGTGCGCGCTGATCGCCATCCAGGTCGCCCTCGAAGGTCAGCACGCGGGTGATGATGCTTTCCTTGCCGTCCCGCTTGAAGCGCACGTCGACATGAACCGCGCGCAACGGCCATTCCTTGCGCTCCGCGTACATGCGCAAGGTGATCACCGTGCATGCACCCAGCGCCGAGCACAGCAGGTCATACGGTGCCGGGCCGACATCCTTGCCGCCCAGCTCGGGCCCTTCGTCGGCGCTGAGCTGATGGTGGCCGGTCGTTATCGAAACGGCGTAGTTCGTGGTGCCGATGCTTGCCTTGGCGTGTGCCATGTCCTGTCTCCATGAATGATCCGGTCAGACCAGTCCCGCCTCGCGCCGGAACGCACGGCGCATGCTGGCGGCAAACCTGTTGAGTGATGCCTTGCCGGCGCCGTCGCGCGCGGCCGCCGACATGCCCGCGAGGGCAATGACGACCAGGTCCGTAAGGGCCTCGGCGCACGCTGGATACTCGGTGGCGATTAGATCGCGGATGACGGCGCGGTTCGCCTGTCTGGTCGCGGCGCCGAGCGCGCGTGCTTCGGGGTCGGCACTGTTGCGCGTGCCATCGAGCACCAGGCAGCCGGCGACACCGTCATGCGCCACGTAAAGGCGCGCCGCGTGCGCGAACATGCGGTCGATCGTCTCGGCGACGGTGCCGCCGTCCGCCTGCGCACGCGCGAAGATGTTGGCCTCGCTCTCGACGTAACGCTTCAGCACGCGCGAAAAAAGCCCGGCCTTGCTGCCGAAGGCGGCATAGAAGCTCGGCGGCGTGATGCCGAGCCCGGCGCCCAGCTCGGCCACGCCGACCGCGTCATAGCCGCGCGCGTGGAACAGCCTCATCGCGGTCTCCACCGCCCGGTCCATGTCGAAGGACCGCGGCCGTCCCCTCGGGCGAGCTTTTTTTATAGCAGTCACTAAATTAATTCCTTGCGGCATTGCCCTGCCGTTTATATATAGCGATCACTACATTAACTCAAGGAGGCCGTCATGGCCGATTTCACGGGCAAGAATGTCCTCGTCCTCGGCGGCAGCCGGGGCATCGGCGCGGCGATCGCTCGCCGCTTCGCGCAGGGCGGGGCCAGACTTGCCTTCACCTATGCCGGCTCGAAGGAGGCGGCGGAGGCGCTCGCCGCCGACACCGGCGCCGAGGCGATCCGCACCGACAGCGCCGATCGCGACGCCCTGATCGCGACGGTCGCGTCGCGCGGTGCTCTCGACGCGATCGTCATCAACGCCGGCACCCTGGTGCTGGGCGACCCGTTGACGCTCGACCCCGACGCGGTCGACCGGATGATCGACGTCAACGTCCGCGCGCCCTACCACGCCGCCGTCGAGGCGGCCCGCAGGATGAACGACAACGGCCGCATCATCGTGATCGGCTCGGTCAACGGCGATCGCATGCCGTTCGCGGGCGCCGCCGCCTATGCGCTCACCAAGTCGGCGATGCAGGGCATGGTGCGGGGCCTGGCGCGCGACTTCGGCGGCCGCGGCATTACCGTCAACAGTATCCAGCCGGGGCCGACCGACAGCGACATGAACCCCGCCGACGGCCCGATGGCCGAGACGATGCACGGCTTCATGGCGATCAAGCGCCACGTGAACGCCGGCGAGGTCGCCGAGCTCGCGGCGTTCCTGGCGGGACCGCACGGCGCGATGATCACCGGCTCGCTGCAAACCATCGACGGCGGCTTCGGCGCCTGACGCTTCGCACCTTGACTCCATCGGACGTCCGACTGAGGCTCGCGGCCAGTTCGGCCCCATTGATAGGCCGGAAAACAAGGCAAGGGGAGCGAGCCCATGACACGGGATGTAAGTCGACGGGACGCGCTGATCGGGTTGGCGGCCGGGGTCGGCACATTGGCAGCCGGCACCACGGCCCTGGCGCAAGCCGGGCGCTATAAGGAGGCGCCCGTGCTGGCCGAGCAGGTGAAGGCCGGGAAGCTGCCGGCCGTCGAGGCGCGGCTGCCGGAGAACCCGCTGGTGGTGCCGGTGGTCGAGCGCGTCGGCGAGTATGGCGGCACGTGGCGGCGGGCGTTCCTCGGGCCGGCGGACGCCAACAACTACGTCCGCGTGGTCTACGACGCGCTGTTCCGCTTCTCGCCCGACGGCGCCAAGATCGAGCCCAAGATCGCCGCCGGCGCCGAGCCCTCGGCCGACTTCAAGAGCTGGACGATCAAGCTGCGCAAGGGCTCGCGCTGGTCGGACGGCGCTCCGTTCACGACCGACGACATCCTGTTCTGGTACAACGACGTGCTGCTGAACAAGGACCTGACGCCCACCCTGCCGGGCTGGATCCGCAACAAGGACGGCTCGGCCGCCAAGGTCGAGAAGGTCGATGAGATCACCGTGCGCTTCACCTATGAGGCGCCCGCGACGCTGTTCCTGACCGCGGTCGCCAACCAGGACGGCGCCGACCGCACCTTCGCGATGTTCCTGCCGGCGCACTACCTGAAGAAATTCCACCCCGCCCACGCGGCCAAGGCCGACATCGACAAGGCGGTCCAGGCGGCTGGCTTCAAGACCTGGGTTGAGCTGTTCGCCAATCGCAATGCGCCGCCGGAGAACCCGGAGCGCCCGACGATGGCTGCCTGGGCGCCGACGTCGAGGGTCAGCGACCCGGTGTTTACGCTGCGGCGCAACCCCTACTACATCGGCGTCGATTCGGCCGGCAACCAGCTGCCCTATCTCGACGAGGTGCGCTTCACCTATTTCGCCGACGCGCAGGCGCTCAACCTGGCGGCCATCGCCGCCAACTTCGACATGCAGGAGCGCCACATCAACATGACCAACTACCCGGTGCTGAAGGAGCAGGAGCGCACCGGCAAATACCGCATCATCACCTGGCCGACGTTCGGCGGCGCCGACGCGGTGATCGCCATCAGCTCGACCTACACGGCCGATCCGGAGATGGGCAAGGTGATGGCGACGCGGGACTTCCGCGTCGCCATGTCGCTGGCGATCAACCGCGACCAGATCAAGGAGAGCGTCTTTCTCGGCCTGGGCGAGGCGCGACAGGCCGTGCCGGCGCCTTGGCATCCGTACTTCCCGGGCGACGAGTGGGCTAAGAAGCACACCGCGTTCGACCGCGCCGCCGCGAACAAGCTGCTCGACGGCATCGGGCTCGCCAAGAAGGACACCCAGGGCATCCGCCTCCTGCCCAACGGCAAGCCGGCAACGATCGAGATCAGCGTCGTGCCTGCCTTCGGCGCCTGGCCCGACGTGGCGCTGCTGGTGTCCAAGGACTGGGAAGCCGTCGGCATCAAGACCATCGTGCAGATCCGCGAGCGGGCGCTGCACTTCAAGATGCGCGAGAACAACGAGCTGATGGCCGAGGTGTGGAACGAGGACACCAGCGCCTTCCCCTACACCGGCAATGCCAAGGTCGATCCACGCAACTCGCCGATCCTGTGCATCGGAGCGACGTGGCTGCGCTGGTACGCGACCGGCGGCAAGGAAGGCGCCGAGCCGCCGCCGGAGATGAAGCGCATCGTCGAGATCGTCGACAAGGCGCGCACCGTCGGGCCGGATGAGCAGGTCAAGCTGTCGCAGGAGCTGTACCGGATCTGGGCCGACAATCTCTACGAGATCGGCACCGTCGGGCTGACGCCGATGGTGCAGGGCGTCGTCGTCGCCAACACCAAGTTCCGCAACGTGCCGACGACCCTGGGCAACGACTGGCCGCTGCGCAGCCCGGGAAACGCGCGGACGGAACAGTTCTTCTTCGCGAAATGAATACCCGTCATCCCGAGCACAGCGAGGGATCTTCTGCGAAAGGAGACTTCATTCCCGAAAGATCCCTCGCTGCGCTCGGGATGACAGTTTGGTCGAATGGTCCGGCGCCTGAGGGTAGGTGGGGCGCATGACGCGGTACATCTTCAAGCGGCTGCTTCTGTTGCCGCTGCTGATGGTGGTCTATTCCTTCGTCATCTTCGTCATCATCCAGGCGCCGCCGGGCGACTTCCTGACCGCCTATGTCGCCACCCTGGCGTCGTCGGGATCGTCGATCTCGGCCGAGCAGATCGAGGCGCTGCGCCAGCAGTACGGGCTCGACCAGCCGATGATCGTGCAGTACGGGTTGTGGATGAAGCACCTGCTGGGCGGCGACTTCGGACTGTCGCTGGAATACCAGCGGCCGAACGCCGACCTGATCGGCGAGCAGCTCGGGCTCACCGTGGCGCTGGCGCTGTTCTCCTTCGTGCTGACCTGGGCGATCGCGGTGCCGGCCGGAATTTATTCGGCGACCCACCCGCGCTCGCTGGGCGACCATGTGCTGACGGTCGTCAACTATGTCGGGGTCGCGACGCCCAACTTCATGCTGGCGCTGGTGCTGATGTGGGTCGCCTTCGCCTATTTCGACATCAGTGTCACTGGCCTCTACTCGCCCGAGTTCGTCGACGCGCCGTGGAGCCTGGCGCGGGTGTGGGACCTGCTGGGCCACATCTGGCTGCCGGCGCTGGTGCTGGGCATCGCCGGCACCGCCCGGCTGAGCCGCATCATGCGCGCCAACCTGCTCGACGAGCTCAACAAGCCCTACGTGGTGACGGCGCGAGCCAAGGGCATGAAGGAGTGGCGGCTGGTGCTGCGCTACCCGGTGCGGCTGGCCTTCAACCCGCTGGTCAGCACCATCGGCTGGTACCTGCCGGCGCTGTTCTCGGGCAGCCTGATCGTGGCCACCGTCATGAACCTGCCGAACATCGGCCCGCTGCTGCTGCGCGCGCTGGTCAACCAGGACATGTACCTGGCCGGCGGCATCCTGCTGATCTACTCGTTCCTGACCGTGCTGGGCACGCTGCTGTCCGACATCGCGCTGGCGCTGATCGATCCGCGCATCCGGGTGGAGAACTAGCGTGGCGACAACCACCACGACCGCAGGCGCCGAGGCCGAGGACCGGATCGCGGTCGCCTCCAACTGGCGGCTGGTGTGGTGGCGCTTCCGCCGGCACCACCTGGCGATGTTCAGCGCCGGGCTGCTGATCTGCCTCTATATCGTCGTCCTGCTACCCGATTTCTTTTCCACCCAGGATCCCGAGCGCACCGACGCGCGGCAGGCCTTCATCCCGGTGCAGATGGTGCACTTCTTCGACGACGGCAAGCTGTCGCCCTGGGTGCCGGCCATCGTCGGCAAGCGCAACCCCGTGACCCTACGCATGGAGTGGGCGGCCGACCCGCAGCGCAAGGTCCGCATCCGGTTCTTCGCGCCGGGCTACACGTGGCGCGTCTTGGGCCTGTTCGAGACCAACCTGCACCTGATCGCCCCCGACGACTCCAGCGTGCGTATCTTCCTGCTCGGCTCCGACCGGCTGGGGCGGGACCAGTGGTCGCGCATCATGCACGGCACGCAGACCTCGATGACGGTCGGCCTCGTGGCGGTGGCGCTGAGCGTCATCCTCGGCGTCGTGCTGGGCGGCCTGTCCGGCTATGTCGGCGGCAAGACGGACACGGTGATCCAGCGCCTGATCGAATTGCTGCAGTCGGTGCCGACGATCCCGATCTGGCTGGCGCTGTCCGCCGCCCTGCCGCGGGACTGGACGCCGATCCAGATCTTCTTCGCCATCACCGTGATCCTGTCGCTGGTCGGCTGGACGACGCTGGGGCGCGAGGTGCGCGGCCGCTTCCTCGCCCTGCGGGAGGAGGATTTCGTGCTCGCCGCGCGGCTGGCCGGCTGCTCGCGCATGCGCATCATCCTGCGCCACATGGTGCCGACCTTCGTCAGCCACATCATCGCCACCAGCTCGCTGGCGATCCCTGTCATGATCATCAACGAGACGTCGCTGTCCTTCCTCGGGCTCGGCATCCGGCCGCCGGCCATCAGCTGGGGCGTGCTGCTGCAGGAGGCGCAGAACATCCAGACGCTGGCGCTGGCGCCGTGGCTGCTGATCCCGGGGCTGGTGGTGATCGTCTCCGTGCTCGCCTTCAACCTCGTCGGCGACGGCCTGCGCGACGCCGCCGACCCGTACAGCAATTAGCATCGCGGCTGAAGCGCGAAGAAGAAGATTTAAACACAGAGAGCCCAGAGCACACAGAGAGAAGATGAAGATGAACCACAGAGGCAGCGAGGCACAGGGAGAAGAAATGGTTGCGCGCCGTGGGCGCATGATAACCTTTCTCTTCTCTGTGCCTCGCTGCCTCTGTGGTTTTCCTTCGTTCTCTGTGTGCTCTGTGCTCTCTGTGTTTAATCTTCATGCGATCGCGCGACCTTCGAGGCCGTCGTGACTGACGCCGAAACCCCGCTGCTTTCGGTGCGTGACCTGCGGGTTTCGTTCGCGCTGGACGAGGGGGTGGTGCGGGCGGTCGACGGCGCAAGTTTCGATGTGATGCCTGGGCAGGTGCTGGGTGTCGTCGGCGAGAGCGGCTGCGGCAAGAGCGTCACCATGCGGGCGATCCTGCAGCTGATCGAGCGGCCGGGCCGCATCACGTCGGGCGAGATCCATTTCCGCCGGCGGGGGGCCGGCCAGGACACTGGCGGCGAGGTGGTCGACCTGGCGCGCCTGCCGCCGCGCGGCCCCGACATGCGCGACATCCGCGGCGGCGAGATCGCATTGATCCCGCAGGAACCGATGGCGGCCTTCAGCCCGGTGCACAGCGTGGGCGAGCAGATCATCGAGGCGATCCTGCTGCACGGGCATCGCTGGCGGGCTGGCGGCGGCAGGCTCAGCCGGCGCGAGGCGCGCGACATCACCATCGGCCTGTTCCGCGACGTCGGCATCTCCATGCCGGAGCAGCGCGTCGACGCCTACTCCTGGCAGCTCTCGGGCGGCCTGCGCCAGCGCGCCATGATCGCCATGGCGCTCAGCTGCAAGCCGCGGCTGCTGATCGCCGACGAGCCCACCACCGCCATCGACGTCACCACCCAGGCCCAGGTGCTGGCGCTGCTGCGCGACCTGCAAAGCCGGTACGACACCGCGATCATCTTCATCACTCATGACCTCGGCGTGATCGCGCAGATGGCGAGCTACGTCGTGGTCATGTATCTCGGCCGCGTCGTGGAGGAAGGGCCGGTGGACGACATCTTCCACGCGCCCAAGCATCCCTATACCCGGGCCCTGCTGCGCTCGATCCCGAGTCTCTACGGCGAAACCCGCGTGGCGCTGCCGGTTATCACCGGCGCCCTGCCGCACCCGTTCAACCGCCCGCCCGGCTGCCCGTTCCATCCGCGCTGCCCGGAGGCGATGGAGCGCTGCTCGGCCGCCGTCCCCACGCTGCAGCCGGTGGCGGCCAACCAGCTGGCCAGCTGCTTCCTGCATCACGACCAGGCGGAGCCGGCATGAGCGACGTGCCCGCCGACATTCGCGTCGAACCGCTGCTCGACGTGCGCGGCCTGCAGAAGTTCTTTCCGATCACGAAGGGCTTCCTGCAACGCACGGTCGGGCATGTGCGCGCCGTCGACGGTGTCGACTTCACGGTCAACGAGGGCGAGACCCTGGGCCTGGTCGGCGAAAGCGGCTGCGGCAAGACCACGGCGTCGCGCTGCATCCTGCGCGCCATCGACCCCACCGGCGGCCAGATCCTCTACCGCACCCGCTCGGGCCAGGTGGTCGACCTCGCCGCGCTCTCGCCGGCCGAGCTGCTGCCGCTGCGGGCCGAGATCCAGATGATCTTCCAGGATCCCTTCGGCTCGCTGAACCCGCGCATGACCTTGCTCGACAATGTTGGCGAGCCGCTGCTGGTCAACGGCATGCGCAACCGCCGCGAACGCGCCGACCGGGTGGCCGAGCTGCTGCGCCTGGTCGGGCTGCGCGCCGAGTTCATGTATCGCTTCCCACACGCCTTCAGCGGCGGCCAGCGCCAGCGCATCGGCATCGCCCGGGCGCTCGCCACCAACCCGCGCCTGGTCGTCGCCGACGAGCCGGTGTCGGCGCTCGACGTCTCGATCCAGGCGCAGGTGCTGAACCTGCTGCTGGAGTTGCAGTCGCGCCTGAAGCTGACGTTTCTGTTCGTCGCCCACGATCTGTCGGTGGTGCGCCACATCTCCGACCGCATCGCCGTGATGTATGTCGGCCAGCTCGTCGAGCTGGCCCCTACGGACGCCATCTTCCGCCGGCCGCAGCATCCCTACACGGCGGCCCTGATGCGCGCCGTGCCGGCCGCCGATCCGCGCGTGCGCACTGCCGACGGCATCCTCGGCGGCGAAGTGCCGAGCCCCGCCGCGCCGCCGTCGGGCTGCTATTTCCATCCGCGCTGCCGGCACGCCACCGAGCGCTGCCGCGTCGAGGCGCCCGCACTGCGCGAGATCTCTCCCGGCCATTTCAGCCGCTGCCATTTCGCCGGCGAGATGGCGTTCTGACCGTTCGTCGCGAGGCGAATGAGCCGGTTGCGGCAAGTCCTCAAGCAGGGAAGACGCGACCCTCGGGCCGCAAGTTCACGTGCCGAGATGTCGGCCGGCCGCCTGGACGATCATTGCTGATCACCCCCTGTCTTGCTGGCAGCGGCCCGCAGATACTCCTCATTGGTCAGGCATCTGCCGCCGTAGGCGACGTACTCGGGCTTGCACGCGGTCTCCACGCATACGTTCCCGGAGTTGGGTCTGTAGGCCGTTTGCTGACAGTATCCATTGGCGAACTTGGCGCAGTACGCGATCGGCATGACGCGAAATTCATATCGCACGCACTCTTCCCGCCCCATGCCTTCCACCCAGCCGCACGATTGCAGCACGAGCGCGGATGACACCAGCACCATGGCGGTTTTGGCCTTGCGAACCCGGGACGAGCCCTGCGATCCGCGGCCGGCGCCGATGGCTGTGCGGCCACAATCCGTCGGACCCATCACCATCCCCCTTGCACTTGGCCTGGACCTCCAGCCCCACGGTCGCTTCGATGACACGGGGGAAGGCACGGGTCATCACCCGATCGGGTGAGGCACCCGACTGTTTCTCAAGATCGCCGGCGATCTGCCGGAGGCGGTGTCGCCCACGGCGCGCCTGAGGGCGGTGGCGGCCGACCTGGGCTTCGCGGCAACCTTGCCGACGGCGCCTCCCGTGCCCGCTGACCAGTTGCTGGCGCAGTTGGCACGGGCTGCGATCGACCTCTACCAACAGACCGGTGACTTCACCGTACTGCACATGGTGACGGCGACACACGCAGCGCGCGTGCTGTTTGGCGCCCAGCCGCAGCTTGCCGCGCCCCGAGCGCTGCAAACCTTGTGGACCGCGTACGGCGCCGCTTATGTCGCGGTCGGTGCACCGGCCTTGATCGCCACGCCTCCATCGGCGCCGGCGCGGTCCTGGTCCGAGATCTTTGACGATGCGATCGCGAGCAACGACGACCATGTGATCAAGATGACTTATTCCTGCTTCAGCGAGGACGCGCACTACGGCAACCCGCGCTACCGTATGGTCGCGTCGCGCCTCGCCGCGGCAGGTACGAGCTGAACCTGTCGCACGTGGACAACGGCCCGCCTGCAGAAGTTCTTTCCGATGACCAAGGGCTTCCTGCAACGCACCGTCGGCCATGTGCGCGCCGTCGACGGCGTCGATACTACCGTCATCGAGGGCGAGACGCTGGGGCTGGTCGGCAAGACCATGGCGTCGCGCTCATCCTGCGCGCCATCGACCCCACCGGCGGCCAGATCCTCTACCGAACCCGCACGTACCGAACCCGCTCGGGCCGGGTCGTCGACCTCGCCGCGCTGTCGCCGGCCGAGCTGCTGCCGCTGCGGGCCGGCTTCAAACCGGCATCGGCCCGACGCGCCGGATCGTGAGCCGGCTGGAAGCCGGCGCTCCCACGACGCGACCCCGATTGAACAGGGTGCGCTCTGATGGCCCTCACCACCCATATGCGGCGCCGCCCGTCTCCAGTCGTCCAGCCTATTGACCAAAAGTTTCCCTTATGTTATATGTGAACAATCACTTTTAAGCGCGTTGGTGCCAGTTTCACCGCGTCTGTACCGCCCGGCCCCCCGTGAGGCCGTGACCGCGGAAGGGACACCGTCGGCCAAGGACGCAGAGCGGCTCGATCCGCAAGCCGACGCCACCGACCTGGACAAGGGGACCTACCGTGCCATTGAGCTATCCCCCGTTCGTCGCCAGCGACCGGATCCGCAAGGCAGCGGCGAATTCTCCCTGGATGGGCCAGGGTGAAACCAGCAGCGCCGTGGGCATCCTGCAGGGCGCGCTGGCCGACCTCGGCTACAAGCTGCCGATCACCTTCAAGAAGACCGGGCTGCCGGACGGGATCTTCGGCAAGGAGACCAAGGGAGTCGTCTACCAGTTCCAGGTCGACCAGAAGCTCGCCAGCAAGGACGGCGTGGCCGGCAGCCAGACCTTCTCGCGGCTCGACACGTTGCTGGCGGCCAAGAAGAAACCGCCGAAGGTGATCCCGGCCCCGCCTAAGCCGCACAAGCCTCCGCCCCCGGCGGCGGACCGCAACTACCAGATCGGCACCAGCGATCCGACCATCACACCCGACCCCGGGGCCGGCGTGTTCGATTCGGAAGAATGGGAAATGTCGATGTGGGCATTGAAGCAGTCGATCCTCGAGATCCTGCCGCCCAGGGGCAATTCCGCCGTCACCTTCGTCGGCCCCAATGCCTCCTTGCACATGCTGCACTACCTGCATGCCAGCGGGCGGACGCTCACGATCAATCTCGAGAGCATGGTGGACTCCGGACCCACGGCCACGGGTCGTTTCAGAAACGAGGTGGCGCAGGCGCAGAAATTCGTCGAGTCGCTGCCGGTCGGCACGCACTCGATTACCTCGAAGACGGCCGAAAGCGCCTACAACTTCAAGGACGAGAGCAAGGACTGGTATTTCGCCGTCGGCGGCTACTCGACCTGGGGCAAGGGCACGGCCACCGTCAGCAACGGTGCCGCCGGTCGGGAATACGAACTGAAGTTCGAGTACAAGTTCTACGACCGCTACAATTGGGACGGGGGCAAGTCCGTCGAGATTGCCGGCATCACGATCACCGACCAGTTCATGGGCGAATTCCATCGTCAGGGGCTGGCCCAGGAATTCGACATGGTGGGCTCGATCAAGCGGACCTTTCGCTGGAAACAGGGTGATGCCATACCGGAAGAGCAGTACCGGCGCGGCGGCTGGCGTTGATGGACGCGGCGGCGTCAAAGGCTGATCCCGTGGCCTTTGGCCGCAGGAGGAACACGCCATGATGCGGGCGATCGCGGTGTTCTGTATCCACGTCGTGGCGATGGTCCTCTTCACCACCGCCCACGCCTGCGATACCGGAGCGCCGATCCTGAAGCCGGAACAGCCGTCCTCGCCGCTGGCCGAGATCCAGAAATTCACCGGCACGCTGTTTCCGTACGGCGCCACCGTGATCCGCTACGAGCGCCAGATGGAGTCCGACGCCCTGATCCGCGCCAAGCTTTTCGTCACGCCCGCGCAGTGGCAGGGTTTCCTCGGCTGCGCGCGGCTTGAGCCCGACGCCTTCGAGGAAGAGAAACGTTACCTCCTGGGCTCTAATACCGATTGGTGGAATCCCCGGGATTCCCGGCAGCTGCCGACCGCCCAGGCCCGCCTACCCGGCGCCAGGGTCCTCAACGTCGGCGTCGACCGCTCCGACCCGGAGCGCATCCTGGTGTTTTTCGTCTGGCACCGGACCTGAGACGTTCGGCGAGATCCGCCGCTTCGCTCGGAGTGACGACTGAACTGAGCGCCGCAAGATTCCTCACTGCGCGCGGACGACAATTCGGCCAGGCGTGACGGTCCTGCCTCACGCGCGGGGTGACGAACCGCCCGTCGCGGCCCTACACTGCGGCCCGCACACCACGAGGACGCACCATGATCGTCGAACAAATCTGGACCGCGAACGCCTATCGCAACTTCAACTACCTGATCGTCTGCGGGGAAACCGGCGAAGCGCTGGCGATCGATCCGCTGGAGCACGCGAAGTGCCTGGCCGCCGCCAAGGCGAAAGGCTGGACCATCACGCAGATCCTGAACACGCACGAGCATGGCGACCACACCGGCGGCAACCGACAGGTGGTCGCCGCCACCGGCGCCAAGGTGCTGGCGCATGCCAACGCCAAGGACAGGATCCCCGACATGGACCGCGGGCTCGCCGCCGGCGACGTCATCAAGGTCGGCAAGACGGTCGAGCTCGAATGCCTGGATACGCCCGGCCACACGATGTGCCACATCTGCCTGCGCGCGCATGGCGATCACCCGGCGCTGTTCTGCGGCGACACACTGTTCAACGCCGGCGCCGGCAACTGCCACAACGGCGGCCATCCCAGTGAGCTCTACGGCACCTTCGCCAATCAGCTCGACAAGCTGCCCGAGAACACGCTGATCTACCCCGGCCACGACTACATCGCGAACAATCTCGCCTTCACGCTGGACCGAGAGCCCGACAACACCAAGGCCGCGGATATGCTACCGGCGATGAAGACGCAGGATCCGGCGAAGGCGCTGGTCACCACCCTGGCGCTGGAACGCGAGATCAACACCTTCTTCCGGCTCAGCAGCCCGTCCGTGATCCGGCGCCTGCGCGAGGCCTTCCCCGACCTGCCCGACAACCCGGACCGCAAGACGGTGTTCCTGAAGCTGCGGGAGCTGCGCAACAAGTGGTGACGCCGGCCGCCTTGGTATGAGTTTCAGTGAGAAGGATGACTCGCGCCGCGCCAGTTGCCTTCATGGTGAGCCTGTCGAACCATGAAGGCAATCGCACGGGCAGTGGCGCGGCGCTTCATGGTTCGACAAGCTCACCATGAAGCGATCCTTCCGTCAGGAACGACAAGTGAAGACCACCCCACTTCCGGTCAGGCTCCGACGATCTCGTTCTCGCGCTGGGAGCTGAAGGATGCGGCCGCCACTTCGCATCGGGACCGTCTACGACTTCCGCAACACGGCCGATTCCGGTATGGACATGCCGAGCCTGTACGCCGCGATCCTCGACCAGGTCGCGATGCTCGACCGGCTCGGGCTCGACCTCGTCTGGTTCACCGAGCATCACTTCCTCGACGACGGCTACCTGCCCTCGTGGACGCCGGTCGCCGGCGCCATCGCGGCGCGCACCCGGCATGTGCGCATCTCCTGCGACGTCTGCCTGCTGCCGTTCAATCATCCTATCCGTCTCGCCGAGGATCTCGCGGTCCTCGACAACATCAGCAACGGGCGCATCGAGGTCGGCGTCGGCATGGGCTATGCCCCGCACGAGTTCAACGGTTTCGGCCTGCCTGTGTCGCGGCGCGTATCGCTGACCGACGAAGGCATCGAGGTGCTGCGTCGCTGCTTCAGCGGCGAGCGCTTCAGCTTCCAGGGCAAGCGCTATACGTTCAACGACGTGATCATCCGGCCGGGCTACGTGCAGCCGGGCGGTCCGCCCCTGTGGGTGGCGGCAATGTCCGCGGCTGGCGCGCAGCGCGCGGCGCGGTTCGACTGCCACCTGCTGCCCCAGGGCCCGCGCGCGGCCGTGCTCGATCCCTGGCGGGCGGCGCTGAAGGTGTCAGGGCGCGACGCGCGGCAGTACCGCGTCGGCATCATCCGCTCCTGCCTGGTCACCGACGACCGCGATCGCGACTGGCCGCGCGTGCGCGCCGCCGAGCGCTATCGCCAGCAGGTTTATCGCAGCTTCACGCCCGGCACCGGCGCCGGCGGCGTCGCGGGCAATACCGACGAGGCGCGCATCCCGCAGACCTGGGTGGTGGGCGATGCCGATCACTGCGTCGCCGAGCTGTCCGCCTTCATCCGGGAGTACGGCATCACGGATCTCGTCACGTGGGCGGTGCCGCCGGGCCTGCGGCCGGACGACATGAACCCCAGCCTCGAGCGTTTCTTCCGCGACGTCGCGCCGCGCCTCAAGGCGGCGGTGGGGGACACGTAGGGTCAGGCCTCCTTTGCAAGGACCTCCGTCCTGGGCAAAGGAAATGACCTTGTGACGGTTCGGTCAGACCGTCATCCCGAGCGAAGCGAGGGATCTCCCTGGCATGGAGTCTCCGTTCGCAGAAGATCCCTCGCTGCGCTCGGGATGACGACTGGACGGACCACTGCAAGGTCCTTCGCTTCGCGCAGGACGACAGAATGGTCAGAACGCGATGACGTTGCGGGCGATCTCGCCGGTCTTGAGCTGGGCGTAGGCCTCGTTGATCTGGTCGAGGCGGACGCGGCCGGAGATCATGAGGTCGAGCTTGAGCAGGCCGCGCATGTAGAAGTCGATGAAGCGCGGCATGTCGGTGCGGAAGCGGTTCGAGCCCATCGCGCAGCCCTGGATGCGCTTCTCGCCGAGGATCTCGGCGCCCGACAGCTCGAAGCGCATGCCGGTCGGCATCATGCCGATGACGGTGGCGGTGCCGCCGCGCTTGACCATCCGGAACGACTGCTCGACCGTCGGCTTCAGCCCGACGCACTCGAACGAATAGTCGACGCCGCCGCCGGTCATCTCGCGGATCGCCTTGACGGGATCGGCGGTTGAGGCGTCGAGGAAATCGGTGGCGCCGAACTCGCGGGCGAGGTTCGATTTCGACGCGACGCGGTCGATGGCAATGATGCGGCCGGCGCCGGCGATCGCAGCACCGTTGACCGCCGACAGGCCGATGCCCCCAAGGCCGATCACCGCCACGGTCGACCCCGGCTCGACCTTGGCGGTGCGGAACACAGCGCCGACGCCCGTGGTGACGGCGCAGCCGATCAGCGCGGCGCGGTCGAGCGGCATGTCCTCGCGGATCTTCACCACGGCATGCTCGTGCACCAGCATGTGGTCGGCGAAGGATGCCAGGTGAGCCGGCTGCGGCATCGGTACGCCGTTCAGGCTCATGCGCTGCGGTCCCTCGTTTGGCCGCCGCGTCGCCGGGCTGACGCACAGCGACATGCGGCCGCTCAGGCAATACTCGCACTCGCCGCAGAACACCGAGACGCAGGTGATGACGTGGTCGCCGGGCCTCACGTACGTGACATCCGACCCGACCGCGATCACCACGCCCGAGGATTCGTGGCCCAGCACGCAAGGGCAGGCGCGCGGATACAGGCCCTCCATGTAATGCAGGTCGCTGTGGCAGACGCCGGCGAACGCCGTGCGGATCAGCACCTCGTTGCGCGCCGGTGCGTCGAGGTCGACCTGCTGGATCGACAGCGGCTCGTTGACCCGGTGCATGACGGCGGCGGTGGCTTTCATGGGGCGGCTCCGGCGGCGGACGACGGGACATTGCGCCAACAGTGTAGGAGCGGCGGCTGACGCGGCGCAACTGCAGGTCGGGGCTGCCCGGGACCCTCCGGTTGAAACCTCGCCGCCCTGTATAGTGCAGGAACAGGTCGTGGCCGCACCCATCGGCAGAAAGGGGAGAGAAACGTGACTGACATCGTCCTCATTCATGGCGCCTACCAGGGCGGCTGGATCTGGCAGCCCGTGGCCCGGCAGCTGCGCGCGGCGGGCCACACCGTCTATGCGCCGTCGCTGGATGGCTGCGGCGAGCGCAGATCCCAGCTCCGCCCCGGCATCGACACCGAATCGCACGGCCAGGAGATCGCCGACCTGCTGCACTACGAGGATTTGCGTGATGTCGTGCTGGCCGGCACCTCCTCCGGCGGTATGGTGCTGGCTGCCGCCGCCGAACGGGCGCGGGCGCGGATTGATCGGGTCGTGTTTGTCGATGCGCTCGCCCTGTTCGATGGCGAGAAGATCCGCGACATCGTCAGCCGGCCAGCCACGATCAACCAGGAACACGCGCTGGGCCCCTCGCGCGAGGACGCACTGGGGCGCATGTTCGCCGGCATGGACGGCAAGCTCGCCGAATGGGCGGCGGATCGGATCACCCTGCACCCGATCAACGTCTTCATCCAGCCGGTAAAGCTGCCGACCTTCTGGGACCAGACGTGGAATACGAGCGTTATCTATTGCCTGCGGGCGCAGAATCCCGGTGAGGCGCATCAGCGCCGCTGCGCCGAGAAACTCAAGGCACGCTGGCACACGCTGGACACCGGCCACTACCCGATGCTGAGCATGCCGGACGAGCTGGCGAACCTGATCATCTCCGGCTGAAAGAACATCGGCGCCATGCCCGTATGTCATGGCCGAATGGGATAACATTGGCCTGATACCGGGCCCCGGCCGCTTTGGCATCGCCGGCAGCCCGGCAAGCAGGAGGAACGCGGCAATGACGCTCACCATCCGCCAGATCGGGCCTTGCTTCGCGGGCGAGGTCGACGGCGTCGACTTGCGCAAGCCGCTGACACGCGACGAGGTGGCGGCTATCCATGCCGGCATGGACAGGTATGCCGTGCTGGTGTTCCACGACCAGAGGATCGACGACGCGCAGCACCTCGCCTTCACGCGCAGCCTGGGCGAGATCGAGCACGCCATCGGCACCAGCCTGCGCGCGGCCAACGAGTACCGTCTGCCCACGACCTTCGCCGACGTCTCGAACCTCGACACGGACAACACGCCGTTCGCGCGCGACGACCGGCGGCGTCTGTTCGCCATCGGCAACCGCCTGTGGCACTCCGACAGCTCGTTCAAGACGACACCGGCGAAGTACTCGCTGCTGCACGCCATCAGCATCCCGTCGAAGGGCGGCAACACGCAGTTCGCCGACATGCGCGCGGCCTACGACGCGCTGGATACGGAAACCAGGGCCGAGGTCGAAGGCATGGTGTGCGAGCATTCGCAGATGTTCTCGCGCCAGCTCATCGGCTTCACCGATTTCACCGACGAGGAGCGCGAGCGCTTCAGGCCGGTGCGGCAATGCATGGTCCGCACCCACCCGGTGACCGGCCGCAAGTCGCTCTACCTGTCATCGCATGCCGGCGGCATCGTCGGCTGGCCGATGCCGGAGGCGCGCGCCTTCCTGCGCGACCTGGTCGAGCACGCCACCCAGCGCGAGTTCGTCTACACCCACACATGGCGGGTCGACGACCTGGTGATGTGGGACAACCGCCAGACCATGCACCGCGCCCGTCCCTTCCCGGCGCACGAGCCGCGCGACATGCGCCGCACCACGCTGGCCGGCGACGGCCCGACGGTGGCGCAGGCAGCGGCATAGAGCCACGGACAATGACCGCTTCATGGTGAGCTTGTCGAACCATGAAGCGGTCCGCGTCGCTGCTTGTGCGAGGCCTTCATGGTTCGGCCCGACGGACGCTTCGCGTCCGCCTGAGCTCACCACGAAGGCTGCCCATGGTCCACCCGCGCCGAGCGATGGCTTCCCTGCGCCCTCGATCAGCTACACCTGCATGTCAGAGTCACGCCACTGGGTGATTCTACCCGGTCGCGATCTGCTGTATGGGACGGCGCTCGATGATTGACGCCGCACGCAGGAGCGACAGCAGATGGCCGCCTCGCACGACGCACAGCCCCCCGCCAGCGCGCCGCCGGACTACGACGCCATCATCGTCGGGGCGGGCATGTCGGGGCTGTACCAGCTCTACCGCCTGCGGGCGCTGGGGCTGCGGGTGCGGGTGCTCGAGGCCGGCACCGGCGTCGGCGGCACCTGGTACTGGAACCGCTATCCCGGCGCGCGCTTCGATTCCGAGAGCTATTCCTACGGCTATTCCTTCTCGCAGGCGCTGCTGGATGAATGGGACTGGTCGGAGCATTTCTCGGCCCAGCCCGAAACGCTCCGCTACCTCAACCACGTCGCCGACAAGTTCGACCTGCGCCGGGACATCCAGTTCAGGAGCCGCGTGACGACGGCGCATTACCAGGAGTCGACGCGCGACTGGGACATCATGCTGGAGGACGGCAGCCGCTACCGCGCGCGCTTCCTGATCACGGCGATCGGCATTCTCTCGGCACCGACCATGCCGCGGATGGAGGGCGTCGAGACGTTCAAGGGCCAATCCTTCCACACGGCCCGCTGGCCGCACGAACCGGTAAGCTTCGAGGGCAAGCGGGTGGCGGTCATCGGCACCGGCGCCACCGGCGTGCAGACAATCCAGGAAGTGGCCAAGACCGTCGGCCACCTCACCGTCTTCCAACGTACGCCCAACTGGTGCGCGCCGCTGCACAACGACAAGATCGACGCCGCGACGATGGCGACGATCAGGGCCGGCTACCCGGAAATGTTCAAGCGCTGCCTGGAAACCTTCGCCTGCTTCCTGCACACGCCCGATCCGCGCGGCACGTTCGAGGTCACGCCCGAGGAGCGCGAGGCCTTTTTCGAGAAGCTCTACGCCGAGCGTGGGTTCGGCATCTGGCAGGGCAACTTCCGCGACATACTGACCGACCGCAAGGCGAACGCCGCGATCTCCGATTTCGTCGCGCGCAAGATCCGCCAGCGCGTCAAGGACCAGGCGGTGGCGGAGAAGCTGATTCCGAAGAACCACGGTTTCGGGACCCGTCGCGTGCCGCTCGAGACGAAGTACTACGAGGTCTATAACCAGCCCAACGTGAAGCTGGTCGACATCAACGAGACGCCGATCGAGCGCATCACGCCCACGGGCATCAGGACCAGCGACGCCGAGTTCGATTTCGACATCATCATCTATGCCACCGGCTTCGACGCCATCACCGGTGCCTTCGACCGCATCGACGTGCGTGGCGCCGGCGGGCTGCGGCTGAAGGACAAGTGGAAGGACGGGCCCCAGACCTATCTCGGCGTGCTGGTCGAGGGCTTCCCCAACATGATGATGCTGATGGGCCCGCACACCGCGCTGGGCAACATCCCGCGCAGCATCGAATACAACGTCGAGTGGGTGACGGGCCTGCTGCGTTACACGCGCGAGCATGAGCTGACCCGCGTGGAGGCCAAGCCTGAGGGCGTGGCGTCATGGACCGACCACGTCAAGTCGCTGGGCGTGGGGCTGCTGTCCAACGAGATCAATTCGTGGATGACCGGCATCAACAGCAACGTCGAAGGCAAGCAGACCCGCATCATCGCGCGCTACAGCGGCAGCGCCCCGGCCTACCGCGCGCGCTGCGATTCCGTGGCGGCGGACGGCTACAAGGAACTGGCGCTGGCATAGGGCATGGACGCTTTCCTGGGAGCGCCGGCGCCTGCCCTGAGCGAAGCCGAAAGGTCCCGCCGGCCCGGAGCGCGGGCGTCCCGCCCGCATCATGAGCGGGCCGGAGGCCCGCGCTCCGGGCGCTCCGCGCCAGAGCCGGCTGGACCCTTCGGCTTCGCTCAGGGCAGGCGCCGGCGTTCCAAGAAGGCAACCCCGTACGCCCGCCGCCTGCGATGAAGCCGCCGTTCCTCGCCACCCTCATCATGCCGCGCCTGCCGTTCTACTATGGCTGGGTGGTGCTGGGCTGCGTGTGCCTGGCCGGGTTCGCGCGCCAGGGCCCGGCGGTGGCGGTGCTGTCGATCTTCGTGGCGCCGATGACGG
>Ga0187894_10001952_pt1 | contig 25492 bp, 27 predicted proteins | sample GBC1701081metaG_FD_136650 | JGI IMG/M metagenome (GOLD analysis project Ga0187894, IMG submission 136650) | White microbial mat communities from a lava cave in the Kipuka Kanohina Cave System on the Island of Hawaii, USA - GBC170108-1 metaG ... | reverse complement strand
GCCGTTCTTCCATTATGGTAGATATGCGAGCCATTGAATTTCCACAATGCCTAATAGTTTTTCCGCAGCCTGTGAGACCTTCTTGTCCAGCTGCGTTTGTCGTTGCCTCCTATCTGGTGTCTCCCCTGGTGCTGTGGATGCTCAGAACTATCAAGCCGAGTCGAATGCAGAGGGGCTTACTCAGCTTGAAAGGGTGAATGCCTGTGAAAATTACGGGGCGACGCCTCGTTATTACATCGGCGCTCAAACAACATATTGAAAGTCGGTTTGAGCGGCTCATGCGGTATGAAGTAAAGCTAAGCCACCTGGAAGTGATTTTGGGTGTGAGCAAGCTTCAGCATAGCGCGGAGGTCGTTTGTACAATGCAGGGGCGACGGATTCAGGCAAAAGCTTCGACGCTTGAAATGTACGCGACGATCGACCAGCTCGCGAGCCGCTTGGGCAGCCAGATACGAAAACACAAGGAACGCCAGACGAATCATAAAGAATCGGAGAAGAGAACAGCTTGCAAGACTCTGCGTCAGGTTATTCGTAAGGAGAAAGAAGAAATTGAAGTCGTTCGTCCGATCCTGGCGGTTCTGACTTTAGAGGACGCGAAGCGCCAGCTAGACCCCCTGCCTGGTTCTCTGGTGGTATTCACGGCACTGGCTTCGGGAAAATTGCAGATTCTACAGCGCCTCGATCGCAACCGAGTGGTCCTGATTGATCCGTAAGGGGGCAGGCATGGCTGCACTCAAGTTGGTCGTGATCAGCGGTTTTTCTGGCTCAGGGAAATCGCACGCTCTGAAGTGTTTTGAAGATGACGGGTATTTCTGCATCGATAATTTGCCGCCGGCGTTGCTGCCGACCTTTGTCGAGTTGTGCCATCAGCAAGGGGGAGAGATTAAGAATGTCGCGCTCGGCATCGATGTCAGGGAGCGCGTGTTCTTTTCCGATCTTGTAGGGATTCTTGAGCGTGTAAAGGCCCTCGGTCATGCGGTTGAGCTGATATTCTTTGAAGCTCGTGAAGAAGTGTTGGTTCGCCGATTTTCAGAGTCTCGGAGACCTCACCCACTCCTGCCGCATCTCCCGGTACTGGAGGGAGTACGGTTTGAAAAGGAACGTCTCGCCGATCTGCGGCGTCACGCCGACCGTATTATTGATACGTCAGAGTTGACGGTGCATGAATTACGAGAGTTGTTGATCCGGCAGTTCAGGCAGGAGGGGTCCCCTCATCGATTGACCATCTCGCTGGTGACATTCGGGTACAAGTTCGGCGTGCCGTACGACATTGACCTCCTGTTTGACCTCCGGTTCTTGCGGAACCCGTTCTTCGTTCCTGACCTCAAACCATTAACGGGGGAAGACCCGCGAGTACGGACATACGTGCTGACCGATCCGGATGCCGTCGCGTTCATTGGACAACTGGAAGGCCTCTTCAAATTCCTGCTTCCTCTCTTCGAACGAGAACGCCGCAGCTATGTGAATGTTGGGATCGGCTGCACGGGCGGACGGCATCGGTCTGTCGCGATTGCCGGTCGACTCCAAGAAAGTTTTTCAGTTCTTGGATATCAAGTGACCGTCGCTCATCGCGATCTCAATAGGCAGTAGCTCACAGAACCCTTAGGCACGCTCTCCCACCGCCATACATCACTCTCATCTCTATGCGTGTGCACGGAAAGCGATTTCCTTGACAGGTGGAGCATACGGACTATACTTAGCATGTGCATGAAGCCGATCCGCCATCATGTAGATGTATTGGTTAAACGTGTGTTGGACGTGTCAGGCTTCAACGGAATCTCATATCGGAGAATGTGGAGTAGGGGGCAGGACGCAGGTGAATCGCCGGAATGGCTTGCCACACATTCTTTTCTTGGGGACGGTGAAGTGTACGGGGGTATGCTCAGGAGTGACAGTCTGCGCGAAATTCACTTAAAGACTTGTCTTGCGCGGATAGTCATGTACAGTCAAAGGCACGTATGTTGAGTTCATTCAAGAGTCTCGCCGAAACTGATCTGTTCTCGATGTTCACACCGAAGCGGCAGCTCGTCGGTTTGGACATCGGGTCAAGCGGTATCAAACTTGTCCAGTTGAAGGAGAGCCGAGGGCGATACATTCTCCAGAAGTTCGGTTTCAAACCACTCGAGCCGGAAGTCATCGTCGATGGTACGGTGATGGATGAGGGGCGGGTGGTGTCGGCGATTAAGGAACTGTTCGAGGAAACGAAGATCAAGGTGAGGCAAGTTGCTGTGTCGATTTCTGGTCATGCGGTCATCATTAAAAAGATCAGCCTGCCGCCGATGCCTGATGATGAGTTGGAGGGGCAGGTGAGGCTGGCCGCAGAGCAGTACATCCCCTTCGATATTAATGAGGTCAACATTGATTTCAGTGTGTTGCCCTCTTCCGAGACAGCGGATGATACCCAGGGAGAGATGTCGATCATTCTGGTAGCGGCCAAGAAGGACAAGATTAATGAGCTGACCGAACTTGTCAAGGGGGCAGGGTTGTTTCCAATCGTCATGGATGTAGATGCCTTTGCGATCGAAAATATGCATGCGATCAACTATCCTGTCTCGCAGGAGGATACGACCGCGCTAGTCAATATCGGCGCCAGTGTCATGAATATCAATATTGTTCGAGGCGGCACCTCGCTGTTCACTCGCGATATTCCTATCGGAGGAAACCGCTATACAGAAGCCATTCAGCGCGAAATCGGCATGTCTTATGAAGAGGCAGAGGAAACAAAAAAGGGCGAGCGTTCGGCAGGGAGCAATCAGGCCGCGGTGACTACGGTCGTCGACAGTGTCAACGCCGAAGTTGCGTCGGAAATTGCGCGGACCATCGATTATTTCAAGTCAACCATGCCGGATGCGGACGTTCAGCAGGTTCTCTTGTGCGGAGGGGGCGCCCAGGTCAAGGGCCTGGTTACGCAACTGCGAGACCGAATGCAGGCCGTTGTCGAGGTCGCTAATCCGTTCGGAGAAATCGATACCTCAGGGAGTGATTTTGATCAAAATACGTTAGCCGAATTGGCTCCGTTGGCTGCTGTGGGGGTTGGATTGGCCCTTAGATCGGTAGGGGACCGATGATTCGCATTAATTTACTGCCGGGACCCAAGGGGCATAAGGCGAAGCCTCAGTATGATGTTAGAGCGCAGGCGCTCTTGGCTGTGGGGATATTGTTCATTACCCTGGCGGGATGCTGGTGGTATTCGGCCTCACTTGATGATGAAATAGCCGTGCGGCAGACCGAAAAAATCGATAAGGAGAAGCAGGTTGCTCAGCTGAAGGAACAAGTGAAGCAGGTTTCAGATTTTGAAAGCCGGAAGAAAGTGCTGGAAGACAAAAATCGTATTATTGATGAATTGGAAAAGTCACGTGTTGGCCCTGTCAAGGTGCTCGACCATGTCAGTCAAAGCCTGGAACCGCTAAAGGTGTGGTTAGTAAGAATGGCAGTCAGTGGTAAGGAAGTTGATATTGAAGGTCGTGCGGCGACCAATGATGATGTGGTGGAATTTGTGAATAACCTGCGCCGTACCGACTATTTCTCGAACATCAATCTACAAGAAAGTAAGGCTGCGGTGGAGAGCCAACTTAATCTCTACCAGTTTAAACTTGGTTTCCGTCTTAAAGGGTAAGCATCATGAAGCTGCCTGCTATTAATCTTGACCTATTGCGATCAATCCCATTGGTTCAGAAGGTGGGACTTCTTGTCATGGTTCTAGCAGGGATTATCGCGGGCTTCTACTACTATGTCGCCGAGCCAAAATCTGAGGAGATTGTAGTACTCCAGGCATCGATCGGCAAACTCGACACTGAGATTCAAACGTTGACCATTAAAGTGAAGCATCTCGATGAGCTCATTGCGGCCAGTAAGCAACTGGAGATTGAACTCGCGAAAAAGAAAGAACGGTTGCCGCCTGAAGAGGAGGCGATCATGTTGCTTAAACAGGTGTCAGACTTGGGGATTCGCCTTGGGCTCGACATTAAGCTGTGGAAACCGAGTGCTAAGAGTGAAGATCCATCTAAACTGTTTGTGCGGATGCCGGTGAACGTAGAGGTCTCCGGGGGCTACCATACTGCAGCCCTATTTTTCGATCGAATCAACGCGATGCCTCGGATTGTGACCGTATCTGGCCTCAAGATGGGGGCTCCAAAGTTTGAGAAGGGACGGGTTGTCACCCAGACCGTGTTTGACCTTGTCGCCTATGCGGCGCCGGAGGAAACCAAGCTGGCTGCAGTAGCTCCGGCAGCTCCTCAGAAGAAATAGGGCACAGAGTCCGGGGTTGTGCGCAAGGCCATGAGCGGTGAATGCCACCTGTGAGAGCTGGCGGTTTGACCATGAAGACAAAAAGTATGATTCTGGTTGGATGCGTGGGCCTGTTTGTCGCAACTGGCCTGGGCTTTGCTGGAACAGGTATAGGTTCTCATGTACGACAAATTAGCCCTATGCGCCAGGATTCTTTAAAAGTGCCTTCTCTCAATAATGTACCGAAGCACGCACCGTCTCCAACGCTCGCTGCGACAGCCGGCGATGGGAATGCTCAACCAGATGTGTCCAATCCAACGTTGGAACCGGCAAGCGCACGATCCTATGATCCTTCCGGGCGGCGCGATCCGTTTGCGCCAGTGCTGCAACTGTTGGGACTCGGGCCGATTGACCCCACGTTACCTCCGCTCCAGCGCGTTGGGCTCACAGAGATGAACCTGATCGCTGTGATATGGGGAGCCTATGGCTATACGGCTATGGTTCAGACTCCAGATGGAAATGGTTATACGGTGCGTCGAGGGACGCGTATCGGTCCCAATAATGGTGTGGTGAGTGCTGTGACGGAGAAGGGTATTGTGGTGCAAGAACGGTTTACAGATGTGTATGGGAGCAAACAGGAGCGGGAATATGTCAAGCTCCTTCACCCGAAAGAGGGCGCAGAATGACACCTAAGCTGACCACAACAACTGCAGCATTTGTTCGCGTGCTCTCGGCAATGGGAGCGCTCAGTGTACCGATAGCCCTGCCGTCGATAGGGGCGTCAACCGATACACCTAATGTCGATTCAGGCATCCCCTCGATCGTGGAGGGAGGTCTGGCACAGACCCTGACTCAGATAGATGTTCAGCGCGGCGCGGACGACGTCCGTGTCGTCATCTCAGGGGATGGCAAGCTTGCTCACGAGGTGACACGTCTTGATGAGCAGCGCCTCATGATCGACATTCCAGGCGTAGTGTCCGCCATGCGCAAGCCGGCCATATCGGTGAATCACCAAATACTGAAGCAAGTGCGTCTGGGTTATCATGCCGATAGAGTGCGGTTGGTATTGGACCTTGCCGGTTCGACTGCCTACTCAGTTGAGCAGGAAGGCGCCAATCTTGTTGTGACGCTTCGAGCGGCCGCTGGTACGGATAGTAGCGCAGTAACAGACTCGTATCGTGGCGAGACCGCTAAAACCATAAAGGCAGGGAATCCACTCATGATGCCAGTCCGGACGAATGTCACTTCGCGGGTGGCACAGCCGGCAATGGCCACGGTTCGTCGGCCTTCAACGAAATTTCATGTGCAACCCGTTCAGATGACTTCCGAGGCAGAATCTGGCGAGAAAAGCACGCCGAAGGAAGATTTAGTTGTTGGAGAAACGCGTTATGTCGGTCGGCGCATTTCGCTCGATTTCCAGCAAGCCGACATCAGTAATGTGTTGCGCCTCATTGCCGAAGTGAGTGGCTTTAACATGGTCGTCGGTGAAGGGGTAAAGAGCAAGGTTACGATGAAGCTCGTGAGCGTGCCCTGGGATCAGGCGCTCGATATGATTTTGAAGATGAACGGGTTAGGCAAGATCAGGCAAGGCAATATACTTTGGATCGATTCGCTGGCGAATATTGCTAAACAGCAGAACGAAGAAGCGTCAGCGAAGGATGCCAAGATAAAAGCAGAAGAGTTGGTCGATCGGGTGTTCTATATTAGGAATCTGCCGGCGATGGAAGTCATGACCTCTCTTCGGCCGTATATAAGTGCGAGGGGGTTGATGATGTTCAGTCAGGGGTCCAATGCTTTGATTGTCCGGGACACCGAAACGAAGATCGGAGTGATGAAACAGCTGGTGGATGGGCTCGATCTCGAAGTGCCTCAAGTCCAGATCGAAGCGAGGATCGTGCAGGCCGATACGACCTATTCCCGTTCGTTGGGAGTTCAGTGGGGTATCCAGAATGTGAACCAACTCGGGTCTTCGTTTGGTGTGGCGAACTTCAAGACGGGTAATACCGGAGCGTTCGGGGCGCAAACATCGAATTTTCTGGTCAATCTTCCCGCCACAGTCGGTGGCTTGACATCGACTCCTGGTGTCGGGTTCACGATTGGGAGAACAGATGGAGCGCTGTTGGATGTGCGATTATCGGCAGGTGAGTTGCTTGGTCTGAGCAAAGTCATTGCTGCGCCAAAGGTCACGACCTTGGACAAGCGGGAGGCCAAGATCTCACAGGGGGAATCGATCCCGTTTCAGACGACCTCCCTCCAAGGAACTCAGACGACCTTTGTGGATGCGAACTTGGAACTAAATGTGACTCCTCAGATTACCTCGCGAGATCCCAAGGAGGTCGGTAAGCAGATCATGATGAAGGTTCGTGCAACCAGAAACGCGGTCGGTGCACGAAGCAATCCGGCTGGTCCAAGCATCGACCGCCGTGAAGCCAATACTCAGGTCATTATCCGGGATGGCGAGACCATGGTGATCGGCGGCGTCTTTATCGATACGCAGAACAACAGCGTGGTTGGTATCCCGTATCTCTCTCGAGTGCCTGTGCTGGGATGGCTTTTCAAGCAGAAAACCGAGGCCGTAGCGAAACAAGAGCTGCTCATTTTCCTGACGCCCAGTATCGTGAAAAGCTAGCAGGGTGATGAAAACGTCCGCCAGCGCCACAGACAGTGGCGCGTGAAGCGCGAGACATGCGCGATGTGGACAGATTAGATTCCTCGCTCATCTCGAGCGTCCCGCTTGTCTCGTGCGATAATCTTAGCGGCTACCCTTGTTATCTCAGACGTACAGATCAGTGGAGTATTGATGTCCTGCATAGTTTTCTCGCAGCCGGCTTGAAGCAAACGGTCGATCTCTTCATTGATGAGGAGAGTGAGGGTGGTGAATCTCGTGGTTCATCCGTCATCTCGATCCTCCATGGCGTACTCGTCAGTCCTCTGCATATTCTGACAAGATCGAGTTGTGGTACCCCGCAGCCTGGTGTGGGGGAGGCTGCAGTAAGTCTAAAAAGGCGGACTGTTGAGGCCATGCCATGCGAACTCTCGGCATGGAGGCCTATCTGAAAACCTTCTAGTTTCTGCCCCGTTGTGGTACCATCCCCCCCGATGTCAGCCATCGCAATTTATCATCGGCGCCGGCGAAGTAGTTCGTGAATCCAGGCCTTCCTATTCGAGAAGAATCGGATGAGTGACTGGTATGTTCAGTCAAGAGGGCCCGTCGTTGAGCAAGGCCGGCGTGGTAGAACAAATCGTACCGGTGACCTTGGGGGAGCGAAGCTACGATATTGTTCTTCATTCCGGGTTACTTGCGACATTGGGAGACAGGCTCAACGCTCTTACGACTTCTCAGAAGATCGGAGTTGTGACAGATCGGCATGTGGCAGGCCGGTATCTTCACAGAATCCTTCGCTCGCTTTGCAAGGCAGGATACGACCCGATCCCAATTATCTTGCCGCCGGGAGAGCGAACTAAGACGCTGGGAACAATCACCAGGATTCTTGATGTATTAGCCAGGCACAAATTCGAACGTCAGTCCCTGTTGATGGCACTCGGTGGCGGAGTCATCGGCGATATCACGGGTTTCGCCGCCGCGATCTATCAACGAGGAATCCCGTTCGTGCAGGTGCCGACCACGCTTGTGGCTCAAGTAGATTCCAGTGTCGGGGGCAAGACTGGCGTGGACCATCGACTGGGGAAAAATCTCATCGGAGCATTTTATCAGCCGCGCGCAGTATTGATCGACCCCCTCACGCTGCGCACCCTGCCACGCCGAGAGTGGATTGCCGGCCTCGCCGAAGTAATCAAATACGGCATTATCGCGGATGAGGAGTTCTTCGGATTTCTGGAGCGAGAGATTCCTTCGCTATTGAAACTCGATGAAGTGCCGGTTATTCACGCGATCAAACGATCCTGCGAAATCAAAGCGCGGGTGGTTGCTGCGGATGAGCGAGAGTCGGACCGCCGACGCATTCTTAATTATGGCCACACGATCGGCCATGCATTGGAGTCACTCGCAGGCTATCGCGGGTTGATCCATGGTGAAGCGGTTGGGATCGGATTGGTGCATGAAGCGGATTTGGCTTGTTCCATGGGCCTTTGCCGGCGAGAGGTTGTCGAACGAATCAGAAGACTGGTGCAGCGTGCTGGGTTGTCCGAACAGATCTCACCGGCCTCCTTTACGTCCCTTTGGGGCGCCATGCAACATGATAAGAAAGTAGTCGGAGGGCGGGTGATCGGGGTATGGCCAGTGCGGATTGGTGAAGTGGTAATTCGGCCTATTGAGCGGCAGGTCTGTGCGGCATGGTTCCAGCGCAATCACGGTCGTCGGGGCCGATCGTCGAGGGACCGTCAGCCAGGTAAGCAACCCATTCGTCGAAAGACTCATGCACGAAGATAAATCTCCATGACGATCAAACGCACGCCATCTGTGGCGCACCTCCAACAGGCCTTGCGGGAGAAAACACGCGAAGTCGATGTACTCCATCGGATCTCTGCGTCGATCAGCAACCAGCTGGATCTCGAAGCCATTCTCAAACATATCGTCGAAGTAGTCGTCGAAGTCACCAATGCGGATGCCTGCCTCCTATACCTCTTGTCGGACAGTCAAGACGAACTCATTCTTCGAGCTTCCAAGAACCCTCATCCGAAACTGATCGGACGTATCACGATCGGGTTGGGGGAGGGAATCACCGGGTGGGTCGCTCAGGAACGGACGCGCGTCGTGATTCCGAGTAATGCGAACGACGATCCACGGTTCAAGTTTTTTCATAACCTTCCTGAAGATCGGTATCAAGCCTTCGTATCCGTACCGATCATGGCCAAAAAAGAAGTGGTCGGCGTGATCAACGTCCAACATAAGCGCCCAAAGCGCTATCAGCCCGATGAGATTGCGCTACTCTCGACGATCGCCAATCAGGTCGGTGGAGCGATCGAGAATGCGCGGCTCTACGATCAAATGCAGCGCAAAGCGATGCAAGTTGAAACGCTGTCGCAGGTCTCAGAAACGGTAGCATCCAATCGGTTGATTAAAGATGTGCTTCAACTTTTGGTGACGATGACCGCGCAAATGATGAACTCTAAAATCTGCTCGATTATGCTCTTGGACGAAGCCAGCGGGGAACTGCGGATCGCGGCCACGCAAAGCCTCAGCGAGCAGTATCGCCGGAAGCCGAACCTCAAGATCGGGCAGGGTATCAGCGGCCGTGCCGTGAAAGACCGTCGACCGATCATCGTGCTCGACGTCTCCACAGAAAGAGACTACATGTATCCAGATATGGCAAAGAAGGAAGGGCTGTGCTCATTGGTCTCGGTGCCGATGATGGTGCGGGAGAAGGCGCTAGGCGTGATCAATAGCTATACGTCTGTTCCACACGTATTTACCGGCGAAGAGGTCAAGTTGCTCCAGGCCATCGCCAATCAGGCTGCCATCGCCATCGAGCATACGACTCTGATCGAGAAGTCTCATGAGATGCAGGAGGCCCTGGCGGTTCGGAAGCTTATGGAACGAGCTAAAGGCTATCTGATGCGTTCGAAGAAGCTGACCGAAGAAGAGGCGTTCAAACTCATCCAGCGACAAAGTATGGATTTCCGGAAGTCGATGCGCGAAATAGCCGAGGCCGTGCTCTTAGCTGGAGAACTCGACCAACGAGCTGAGAAGCAGCGGGGATAATAGAAGAAGAGTGTATCTGTCATCAGCACAGGTGTTAGGGAATCACTGGCATTTGCTTTTTGGAGGGCCCATTCTGTTTCTGTGCATTTCGTTCAGCGTCCTGCTCCGCTAACCGCCGTTTGAGATCTTGCAGCTCTTTTCTCATCTCATCCCATTCACGCTCACTCGGCTGAGTAGGCGATTGATTTGTCTGCGCCGCCGGCACCGGAGCGGTGGTCTGTCCGGTCGCGATGGGCGATGCAGCGACGGGGGCCTGACCCGGCGGTGGCGTTCCTGAATCGGCGGGGAGTGAAGCGAGTAACCCATAATCGATGACTAGCGTCGATTCAGCTGAGCGCGCGTTGCGATAACTTTCTGGCCGTCTTGCCGACTTCGGGAAAAAGAGAAGTGTAGATGGTGGCGCCTGCGTGCCGTCCGCGTACCGGGCTAAGGGGATCAGCCAGGGTATAGTCAGATACAGTGACCCTTCGTGGGCGTATATCCAGCCCGTCGTTGATTCCCATGGCATCCCCGTTTGAACGACACGAAATCCCACCTTCTGGTCTGACGCAGCTCTGGTGAGACCATCGACCAGAAGGGGCGCCAGGAACTGAACATCTTCGTCCCTAAACACTAGAAGGGCCTCTGGCTTGCTGAAGATTACGCCTCCCAATAAATCTCGGTCCTCCTTGACGGCCACGCCGCGAAGGACCCGGGCCATCGTATCTGCCGATAACGTAATGGGGTGAGCGGCTCGGAACGATCGATCAGAAATCCGATCCAAATACACGGCCACGCGGTCCGTTTTATACAAGGTGATGTCGTGCTCCGGCCCGGTTGAACAGGCGGACGCAATGAGGAGGAGTCCAGCCAACAGGGGGCGCCTATAGTGCTGGGTTTTGTGCATGCTGGGATGCCATCATCATGGGGGTGTTCACCCAGCGAGTCTAGCATAGCCGGTTACATTACGAAATGAGTCTGACCGATTGGCAGGGTAAAAGCCGCAGTGAGCGAAGAGGCGAAGACGGATGCTTCAGTACGTTGAGCCTCTGAGCGATGCGAGAACGCCGCTTGGCGAAAGGAGCGCTCCCGGGTAAAGAGGTTGTCTCGGCAGCCTTCGGGGCGGGCGGGCGGGCGGGTGAGAACAGAGACTTTCTCAGCATCTTGCTAAGGAATCGATCGAGGTGCCGACTTCGGGGAGGACGAAGGGGTGGGACGTGTTCGCTCCGCTTCCTGCTCTGCCAGTTTCTTCTTGATGTCCCGCAATTCTTTCCTTACCTCGTCTAGATCGGTATCTCGCTGAGTGGATTCCCCCTTCACAGGCATCGCTGGCTGCGCGGCAGTCGATCGTATTTCCGGCGCGGTAGGCATTGCGGCAAGCAAGTCGTAGTCGATCACCAGAGTCGCGTCGGTTGAGCGCGCAGTTCGGTAGCTATCAGGGCGCTTGGCGGATTCCGGGATAAATTGGACCGTGTGGTTCACCAGTCCGGTCGAATTGGAAATGCGTCGATTGACCCGGTTACCAGATTCGGCCCGTTCCGTCCGGTGGCGATAGTCGGTCAGGGTCAGATACAGCGATTGTCCATAGGCGTAGAGAGAACCTCCTGTCGACTCCTCGGATGTCGACCCCGGCGGCTCTTCATTTGCACAGACACCGGGAAAGCGGACGTCGGATAGGCAGAAGGTCGTGCCGGCGGATCGTGAAGAATTCGCCGAAGCGACTTGAACGACGCGAAACCCAATCTGTTGATCAGCTGCAGCTCTGGTGAGCCCCTCGACTAGGAGCGGTGCCAGGTACCCAATGTCGTCGTCCCCAAACGCTCGAACGGCCTCTGGCTTATCGCTGGCGGAGTTTTTCGAGACCCCTCTGCTATCCTTGACGACCACGCCACGAAGTACCCGAGCCATCGTGTCTGTCGATAACGTGATGGGGTGGGCGGCTTGAAAAGACCGATCGGAGATCCGTTCCACATACACCGCGCCTCGTTCGGAATTGTCGATCTTTAAGTCCAGATCGGGTCCCGTCGTGCAGGCAGACAAGCCCAGGGTGATTCCGGTTAGGAGGACAAGAGAAAGTCGCCGCTGATGAGACATAGACAATCCATGCGGTGAGTATAAGCATACAGTCTAGCATAACTGAAAGACCGAGGACATCGGTAACCTCGTCTAGGTTATCAGCGAACATCCTCCTACTTGACAGGAGGGCGCTAGACTCCGAATATTAGCACCCCAACTGTACGGGCTGAGTCTGGACAACGACGTCCAATGATTCAGCAGAACGTAAGAAAAGGACAATGGCGTCCTGTCGATACAGACAGAATGACCGGAAGGGCCTTTTCCCCTGCCACAGCAAAACCCTCCGGTGAATCAGCATGGATGTATCGGACGTTCAGGAGGGAACACTACCGTGCGTCGTGCAAGAACCCGATCGGTAGGAGCCTGTCCCCTTGCAATCGGCCTAGTCAATGTTAAGAAAAAATGGTTGTCTTGGCGGCTGGCGGCCTAATCGAACACCATCCGGCAGAGGCAGTATTCCCAAGTGGGCGTTCCGAGAGGATAGAAATGCGCATTGGTCACCGTCACGACCTTGAACATTCCCCGCAGTGTGCTACGGGGAGCTTCATACAGGTGAGTGAACGTACGGATCTTGACTGGAGCGGTGCAGCAACGAGGCGAAAACGGTGAATGACCATGCCTAAAGCAACGGCTCCCCGCCCGTATTCCTGGCTGACGGTCCTCATCATCGTGATACCGATTATCACAATGGCCATCGGAGGAATCGCGTTACGCTACATCGAAACCCGCATGGTTGCGACAGCGGGCGAAACCCTGGCCCTTACGGCTGCCGAAGTCTCGAACAAATTGGACCGAGTACTCTTTGCACAGCATGGCGATGTGCAGATGATTGCCAGGGCCTTCAGTGCGCAGCCAGACAATCGAGAGTTTCAATCGACGTATCTCGCTTGGATGAAGGCATCGTACTCGGATTACTTGTGGATCGGAGTCACGAACGCGCGCGGACATGTTGTCGTCGCTACTGACCCGGTCACGGTTGGGCGGGACTACAGCGCTGAAATCTGGTTTGAGTCCGTACGTATCGGGCGAGGGGTCCATATGGGAGATGTGGAGCCATTCGCAGTGATGGGCGGTCCTGACGCAGTCGCCATGACCGCTCCCATCACCGGACCGCGAGGGGAATTCCTGGGGGTCGTCACGACGCGGGTGGGGATTCCCGGGCTGGAAAACATCATGACGGGAACCCTTCTGGCGTTCCGGCAGCGGGAGGGATTTTGGGGAGCGCTGGAATACCAGTTCCTGTCTGAGAAAGGAGTGGCCTTCATCGATTCGGCTCTCCAGCATAAGGGCCACGTCAATCTCAAAAAGCTCGGCCTACCGTCGGCACTGTTAAGCGAAAGGTCCCTGTCCGGTTACGTCGAGGAGGAACACCAACATCGTGGTGTGCCAGTGATCACCGGCTATGCCCGGACCCAAGGCCTTGGCAACTTTACAGGCATGCATTGGACGGTGCTGATGCGCATGGATCGCCACGATGTCCTGACGCCGATTCGAGAAGTCCTCTGGAAGCTTGGCCTGGCAGGCGGCGTCGTGGTGGTTCCAATGTTTGGACTCTTGGTGTGGACCGTGAACCGCGCGCAGCGGGAATATCGGCACGCGCAGCACGAGCGTGCGCTTGCCAGGGAGGCCGAGGCCTCGTTGCGGAAGAGCGAGGCACACACGCGGCGCATCGTCGAGATGGCGCTCGATGGCTTCATCGGAATGGATGATGCTGGAATGATCATCGATTGGAACGTCCAAGCCGAACAGATGTTCGGCTGGTCCCGGCAAGAGGCCATCGGGCGACTCCTTTCTGCCACCATCATTCCTCCACAACACCGGGAAGCCCATGAACGGGGATTGCGGCATTTCCTTGCAACCGGCAAAGGGCCGATGCTGAACACACGGGTCGAGATCACGGGTTGTCACCGGGACGGGCACGAGATTCCCATAGAGCTGGCGATCTCGCCGTCCTTGGGGCAAGGGGGGGCCTACACCTTCAGCGCCTTTGTGCGGGATATCTCGGAGCGGAAGGAGACCGAGCAGCAAAGTCGCGCGCACGAAGAAGAACTGCAACGACTTAACAAGGCCTTGGACAGGCGAGTGCAGGCACGAACACAGGAGCTGGCCTCCGTCAACGAATCATTGCTAGCTGAAGTGGCGGAACGGATGCAGACAGAGGCGTCGCTCGAAAGTAGTCGGCAAGAATTGCAGAAATTGGCGTTCCAGCTGTTGCGTGTGCAGGAAGAAGAGCGGCGGCGTATTTCGCGTGATTTGCACGATGATATCAATCAACGGCTTGCGCTTCTTGCCATGGATATCGAAGCGGTAGAGCGGCAGCTCAGCTTCCCACAAGGCCAGGTGGGCCGAGCCGTCCGCGCGATACAAGACCGGGTTGTGGAATTGTCCGATGTTGTGCGTCATTTGGCCTATCAGCTGCATCCCTCCATTCTCGATGACCTTGGCCTTCCGATCGCCCTACAGCGATTAGTGGACGACTTCACTGCTCGAAGCAATATCCGAGGGAGCTTTGGACACAAGAATATCCCCGCGACCGTTCCGCAGGAAATCGCGACCTGTTTCTATCGCGTCACCCAAGAAAGCCTCAACAACGTCGCTCGCCATGCGGAAGCGTCTAAAGTCGAGGTGGAGCTAACTGGGTCCCGGTCTGAGCTGAGAGTCACGATTACGGATGATGGAGTGGGATTTGACTCAGAACAACCCAGGAACGGATCACATGGACTGGGATTGCTCGGGATGAAAGAACGAGTTGCCTTGGTTCATGGGGCATTACACGTTGCTTCTTCCGTGGGGAAGGGAACCAGGGTGCAGCTGGTGGTGCTTGTTCCGCAGGAGGTGTCATGAGCAGGCCACGGGTCCTCCTGGTCGATGACCATACCCTGGTGCTGGACGGGTTTCGCAAACTGTTAGAAGATCGGTGTGAGGTCGTTGGGGTGGCGGAGGATGGGCGTACGGTGCTTCGAATGGCCCAGGAACTTCAGCCCGACATCGTGACGCTCGACATCTCGATGCCGCAGCTCAATGGGATCGATGCCGCCAGGAAGCTGAAAAAGCTTCTGCCTCGTACCAAGCTGATTTTCGTGACGATGCACGCTGACCCGGCCTATGTGAATGAAGCTTTCAAGGCCGGCGCCTCCGGTTATCTGCTCAAGCGATCCGCCGGTTCAGAATTAATTCAAGCCATCCAATCTGCTATGGCCGGACAGTGGTATGTCACCCCCTTGGTGGCAAAAGGGCTGATGGAGCCGGTGATCACAGGGGGAATGTCCGCGGTTCTGAGCGACAAGCCCTTGACTGCGCGCCAACGAGAAGTATTGCAGCTCGTCGCAGAAGGGAAGACTGTCAAGGAGATTGCGACGACCCTCATGCTCTCACCGAAGACCGTCGAATTTCATAAATCACAGATCATGATGCAACTCGATCTTCACACGACGGCTGAGCTGACAAAGTACGCTCTCGTCCACGGCCTCCTCGCATCGGACTAGCCCGCAATATTCGCGCGAGAGCTCGCCGAGGCAATGATGGTTCCTAGGGAGATTGCCTCACCTTCCTAGGGAGATGCCTAGTGTAATTGTCATTCTTCTCAGCTATAGGTACCCCGGCGTTGATTCGGCCAGTACTCCAGCCACCGACACTCTCACCCGACGGGGGTGGATCGTGAGAGGTGAATGGACGGCGAGGGACTAAGGGTGCGCACAATGGCGTGCGCAGCGACGAGGTCGTCGAGGTGAAAGTACCTAAGCGAGTGAGCAAAGGAATCATCACCGGGCATGGGAGGCTGTTACCATGAAGGTTGATCGAACAAGACGGTGGAAAATGTTTTGGGCTGCTGGGGCCGCTATGGCGTTAGTGGCTGGGATGGCATCCACAGTCCCCAGCGCATACGCGGGTGGCATGGTCAAAGTAAACGATGACCAGTGGATATCCCTCGGAATGGGTGTGCGCACCAGTTTCAATATGGTGGAAGATGGGTCGGCGAGCGGGGCACAATACAGCAACACCTTTGGGGTCAACAATGCTCGTATTTATATCAACGGGAAGATCCACAAGTTCGTCGGTTTTGAGTTCAACACCGAATGCTTCAACTGTACGGTTAACGGAGGTGCAGGTGCCGGATTTGGGGGTAATTCCAATATGGGCATATTGGATGCGGTCGGGAAGTTCGAGATTAACGAGCTAGTGAACGTGTGGTTCGGGCGCATGTTGGTGCCGACAGAGCGCGGCGAACTGAACGGTCCGTTTTACCACGCGGTCTTCGATGGCTTTAGAACACCCTTTAATCAATCCGACTTCAGCGGGCAATTTGGCCCAGGCGGGGCCGGTCTCTATGGCCGTGACAACGGCGTGACCTTCTTTGGGAAAATCCATCCGGGCGGGACACATCTGCAATATGTCGCGGGGCTGTTCACGGGACTGCAGTCAACTGCCACAGCAGGACCAAATCAAAGGAACAGTCTGAAGTACGCTGGACGTATCACGTGGAACTTGCTGAACGAAGAGAAGAATCCCGGTTACTATACCAGCGGTACCTACTACGGAACAGCCGGTGATATTCTTGCGATCGCAGTTGGGGGAGAGTATCAGAATGCCGGTGCTGGTTCACTTGCAAATAAGAGCGTCTACGGGAATTTTACCACCGACCTCCTGTATGAAAAAGTACTTGGGGAAAAAGGTGGCGTGATCACGGTCAACGCTGAGTTAAAACGGTATTGGGCACAGGACGTCGCCGCCTTTGCGCAAGCAGACTGCTTCTGTATGTTTGGTGGGACGTCATGGACCGGCTACGCCTTGTATCTGTTTCCACACGAGATTGGGATCGGGAAATTTCAGCCTTATGGAAGATATACCGGCCTTAACAGTCAGTTCGGCGGCGCACGCGAAGAATTTGAACTCGGCGTGAACTATGTCATTGCTGGCCACAATGCGCGCATCTCGACCTACTGGCGGACTGGCAATATCGGCGGCACCGCCCAGTTTAACAACCAGAACTTGAACTATGCCCCCGGGTCGACAGGGCAGCACGTCGACAATTTCACTGTGGCGTTACAGCTACAGTATTAAGACTGTGGGGTGGGTTTATACGTCGATTGAGCGGAGCCATCTGTATGACGATATGGGTGAAGGCTATGGCTCATCGAGGAAGTTCAGAGAAGTTCTATTTCGACGTGTTTAGGCTGTCGAGCTGACACAACATCCAAGTGTGAGTGAAAGGAGTTTGTCATGGAAACGAACAAACCCAATGAGGCAAGTCCTCCGGTCGAAGCAGATCCTGTCGCTGCGGATGAGGCCGGCTCCTCGCGGCGTGACTTTTTGGTTCAAGGAAGCAAGGTAGCGGCCGGCGTAGGGGTTGCCGCTTTGCTCGGCAACTTGGGCAACTGGGCCCTGTCCTATGCGGCGGACAAGGAACCGATCAAGATCGGTATTCTCCATTCGCTTAGCGGCACCATGGCGATCAGTGAAGTGTCGTTGCGGGACACCGTGATGATGGCAGTCGAAGAAATCAACGCGAAGGGCGGGGTGATGGGCCGGATGATCAAGCCGGTCGTCGTCGATCCGGCCTCAAACTGGGATCTCTTTGCAGAAAAAGCCAAGCAACTCCTGCTGCAAGATAAGGTGGCGGTTGTCTTCGGTTGTTGGACCTCTGTCAGCCGCAAGTCGGTGTTGCCGGTCTTCGAGAAGAATAACGGCCTACTGTTCTATCCCGTGCAGTACGAGGGAGAAGAGTGTTCGCGCAACGTTTTCTACACCGGCGCCGCGCCGAACCAGCAGGCCGTGCCGGCGGTGGATTATCTGATGAGCAAAGAAGGGGGCGGATTCACGAAGTTCTATCTGCTCGGGACCGATTACGTGTACCCCCGCACCACGAACAAAATCCTGAGGGCAATGCTGCTGGCGAAGAAAGTGCCGGTGGACCGCATCATGGAAGAATATACTCCGTTCCATCATCAGGACTACCAAACCATCTGCGGAAAACTGAAGAAATTTGCCGCCGGCGGAGGGGCTGCCGTGATCAGTACGATCAACGGCGACAGCAACGTGCCGTTCTACAAGGAATTTGCGAACCAAGGTTTGCGGGCCGAAGATGCCCCGATCATGGCCTTCAGCGTTGCGGAAGACGAGTTGCGCGGAATGGACACCTCCGCGCTGGTCGGTCATCTGGCGGCGTGGAATTATTATCAAAGTGTCGACACGCCGCAGAATAAGAAGTTCGTGGCAGATTTCAAGGCCTATTGCAAGAAGAACAGCCTGCCGGACGGCGACAAGCGGGTCACGGACGATCCGATCGAAGCCGCCTATTTCGGCGTGTATATCTGGAAGCAAGCCGTCGAAAAGGCTGGGTCCACTGACGTCGACAAGGTCAGAAAAGCCGTCTATGGTAGCAAGTTCCTGGCGCCCGGCGGCGAGATCATGATGGATCCCGCCAATCACCACACCTATAGACCGGTGCTCATCGGTGAGATCTTGGCGGACGGACAGTTCAAGGTGGTTTCCCGTTCTCCTGGACTGGTGAAGCCGGAACCCTGGAGCGAATACACGAATCCGGATAAGGGCTGCGACTGGGTCGGTCATCAAGGGACTTATCAAAAATAGTCCGTCATGTTAGAGGGAGTTGCTGAGTAGCTCCCTCTAATATGTGCGAGAAGTTCGGTTGACGGGACGAGAGGTCTACGTCATTCGTGTGTCTAGGAGTCTATCCGAGTAATGCCCTTCTACTGCGGCAAACGAACTGCCGGTATCTGCGTCGTTCTTGGCCCCAAGAAATCCTCGACGTATTGCAGAGAATACGCCCGCGGTTTCTTGGAGCTTGCGGCCTTGCATCTACGGCACCTCATTCGTCCGCAACGAAGGATTACTCGAATAGACTCCTAGTGGAAGCGTCGTACACCATCATGATGATTTCTCTGGCTCGTGTTGTTGTAGTACTGGGCGTCATGGGGCTGTTCTTGTTCTCCTGGCCCGGCTGGACGATCGCGGCAGATGGGCCTGTCGCCACTCCTCCGACGTCTTCTTTAGAGCAAGCACTCACCCAGATAACCAGCGAAGACGAATCCGTCCGCGAAGCAGCCATTCGAGTGTTGATCGAACAGGGCGATGACAGTCTGATTCCCCGACTCGAGCAGATTCGTACCAATGCAAGCCGCAGCATCCGGCAGGCCATCAAGCCGCTCATGGATCTCCTCAAGAATCGTGGGAAACTCGCCAGCCCCAGCACCGACGTTCGTCGATCGGCGGCGACGGACTTAGGCTCAGCCGGTAACCCTTCGGCGATTCCATGGCTGGATGCTGCCGCTGCGAACGAGCCGAACAAGTGGGTGCGTTACACGATGGAAGAGTCTGCGGCACTGCTCAAACTCGCATTAGACAATGCGTCGATCAAAGCCGCCGCAGCAGAAAAGCTCGGCGAACTCCGCAGTCAGAACGGGGTACCGGTCTTGAAACAACTGGTTTCAGCTGGTGCCGGGGCCGAGGCGACCGAATCTCAGAAAATGGTAGCGAAGGCTGCCGATACCGCGATCGATCGTATTGAAATGTGGGCCGCTTGGTCGAACGCGATTGAAACGATCTTTCGCGGAATCAGCCTCAGTTCGATTCTGCTGATCATGTCGTTGGGTTTAGCGATCGTGTTTGGTTTGATGGGCGTCATCAATATGGCTCATGGCGAGCTGATGATGGTCGGCGCCTACGCCACGTTTGTCACGCAGCAATGTTTCACTGCCTGGTTCTCGTCCGATGTGTTCGACTGGTATTTTCCCGCGGCATTGCCGGTTGCCTTCCTCGCGGCCGCGGGATCCGGATTCTTGCTGGAGGCGACAGTCATCCGGTTTCTCTATGGGCGTCCGCTCGAGACCATGCTGGCGACATGGGGAGTGAGTTTGGTCCTCATGCAGGCCGCAAGGGTGTATTTCGGCGATCTCACCGCCGTGGTCGCACCAGGGCCGCTCAGAGGTGGCGCTCAAGTGCTGGTAGGGGTCTACCTGCCGTATAACCGAATATTCATCATTGCGCTTTCGATCGTCTGCGTGATCGCGATTTACTTTACACTGTTTAAGTCGAATCTTGGGTTACGTGTGAGAGCGGTGACTCAGAATCGAAACATGAGCGCCTGTCTCGGCATCCCAACGAGAAAAGTCGACTCCTATACCTTTGCGTTCGGGTCGGGTCTGGCGGGCATCGCGGGTTGGGCGCTCACGATGGTCGGGAATGTCGACCCTGGGCTCGGTCAGAACTATATCGTCGATGCATTCATGGTGGTGGTGACCGGAGGGGTCGGGAAATTGGCGGGTACGATTGTGGCTTCGCTGGGGATCGGCGGACTGAATAAGCTGATCGAACCGAGTTTCGGCGCCGTGTACGGCAAGGTCCTCATCCTCGTGCTGGTCATTCTGTTCCTGCAGTGGCGACCGTCTGGACTGTTTGCGATGAAGGGACGAGATGCCGATTGAGGCCGGGGCATACGAATTCAATGAGTGATGGAACCAGCGCCACGAATCGCGGCGAAGGGCTGGCCTTCTGGGTCGTCGGCGGCATTTTGCTTCTGGTCATGCCCGCCCTGAACGTCTTCCCGCCGGAAGATTCCTGGTTTCACCTTTCCGATTTCAGTCTGAATCGGTTCGGGAAATTTCTCGCCTATGCGATTTTAGCTCTCGGGCTTGATCTAATCTGGGGTTACACCGGCATTTTGAGTTTAGGGCAAGGGGTGTTTTTCGGATTAGGCGCATACTGCATGGGCATGCACCTCATGCTGACGATCGGAAAAGAGAGCGTCTATGGCAGCGATCTTCCGGATTTTATGGTGTGGAATCAAGTGAAAGAGCTTCCGCTCTTCTGGAAACCGTTCTTCAGTTTTCCGATTGCGGTCGTTGGGGCGATCCTGGTGCCGATGTTGTTCGCGCTCGTGTTCGGATTTTTCGCCTTTCGGAGCCGCATCAAAGGGGTCTACTTCGCGATTATTACGCAGGCGCTGGCCCTTGCCGCCTGGCTGGTCTTTAACCGGAACGATACGAATCTTGGCGGCACCAACGGCTTAACCGACTTCAAGCAGGTGATCGGGTATCGGCTCGCCGATCCCGGCACCCAGCGAGTATTGTACGTCATCACCGTACTCTGTCTCGGCGGGGCCTATTTCTTGTGTCGCTGGATAATCCGATCGCGGGCCGGCCGGGTGCTAGTGGCCGTGCGGGACAGCGAGAAACGTGTTGTTTTTTCCGGGTATACCCCGGCCAACTACAAATTGTTCGTCTTTGTCGTGTCCGCAGGCCTGGCCGGATTGGCCGGGCTGCTGTATGCCCCTCAGGTCGGCATCATCACACCGGCGCAGATCGGGGTGCTGCCGTCGCTTGAAATGGTCATTTGGGTGGCCGTAGGTGGCCGTGGAAGCTTGGTGGGTGCGGTATTAGGGGCGGTGAGCGTGAATTATGGCCGCAGCGTGCTCACGAATTATTTTCCCGAACTGTGGCCCTTCATTCTCGGCGGGCTCTTCGTGCTGGTGGTGCTGTTGTTTCCCGACGGGTTGGTCGGCATGATACGAAAAGGAAAGGGCCTCCTGAACCAGCGTAAAGCCGGTGATGAAAAACCGACTGTGTCGGAGGAGAAAACGGCAGTGTCACGGGGGAAGCGCTGAGATGAACGACCGCTCCATTATCCAACTCGAAGGCGTCACGGTCGATTACGATGGGTTCAAAGCGCTCAACAATCTGAACTTTTTCGTGGACTACAACGAACTGCGCGTAGTCATCGGGCCGAACGGAGCCGGGAAGACGACCCTGCTCGATGTCATTTGCGGGAAGACTAAACCGGCCAGCGGGCGCGTCTTTTTCGGTAAGGACACAGATCTGAAGGGGAAACGCGAAGATGAAATCGTCGCCCTTGGTATTGGGCGGAAGTTCCAAGCCCCGTCTATTTATGGCAATCTGACCGTGTGGGAGAATCTCGACCTATCGATGAAGCGGAGCAGCAAAGGCGTCTTTCTCACGCTGCTAGGAAAGTCTACGGCTGCGGAACGAGCCAGGATCGCGGAGAACCTTGAAACGATCGGTTTGAAAGAGTATGCGCACACTAGGGCCGGATCGTTGTCGCACGGTCAAAAGCAATGGCTCGAAATCGGCATGGTGATTTTGCAAGACCCTCTGCTGCTCCTCGTCGATGAGCCGGTCGCCGGAATGACCGATAAGGAAACGGAACAGACCGGCCGATTGCTGCAATCATTGGCGGAGAAACATGCGATCGTCGTCATCGAGCACGACATGGATTTTGTGCGGCAGATCGCCCGTATCGTGACGGTCTTGCACGAGGGTACCGTCATTTGCGAAGGGACCGTCGAGGATGTCCAGGGAAACGAGCGCGTAAGGGAGATATATCTCGGCCGCCAAAAGGTCGCCCACTAACAGGATGTTGAAAAAGGGGTGAGGTAGCCTGGCCGTCCTCCTGCTCGCGGAACGCGCACGATAAGAATGTGCTCGTTCGACGTACGCAATCGAGGATCGACCAGGCTACCCTTGAAAGTGAAATAGGGGATTGGGAAGCCGCGCGCAGTTGGGATCATCCCAGCTCCCCCTTAGTAAGGGACAACTCGCTGCGGCCGTGCCTGTGGAGCGGCGCGTCTTGGCGCGCCGGGGTTGGGAGAGTGAGAAGTCTGCCCGTTTGAACATCCTGCACAGGCACCAGAAACTACGCTATGCTCCAGCTTGAAAAGATCAACGCGTACTACGGTGAGAGTCACATTCTGCGCGATGTGTCTTTTTCGATCGATTCCGGACAGGTGGTGTGCCTCATGGGCCGCAACGGTGTCGGCAAGACGACCACGCTCAAGGTGCTAACCGGCCTCCTGCCCGCACGGTCAGGGCGAATGATGTTCGATGGAGCCGATGTCACGAAGGAACCGACCGACAAGCGGGCTCGCCGCGGGCTGGCTTGCGTGCCGCAGGGCCGGGAGATTCTTCCGCACCTCACTGTCCGGGAGAATTTATTGCTCGGTTTCTGGGCGAGGTCGGACAAGCCGAACGGGACGGTCGAGAAGACAGCGTTTGACGAGGTCTACCACCTCTTTCCCAAACTCACGCAAATTCTCAATCGTCCGGGCGGTGTCCTGAGCGGCGGTGAGCAGCAGCAGCTGGCGATCGGCCGCGCGATTTTGTCGAATCCCAAGCTGCTTCTTCTAGATGAACCGACTGAAGGCATTCAGCCTTCCATCGTGGATCATATCGAAGACGTGATCATTGGATTCAAAAATCAGCGCCGGTTCGCTATCTTGTTGGTCGAGCAGGGGCTCCACTTTGCCGCTCGGCTGGCGGAGAAGTATGTGGTGATGGCCAAGGGGGCGGTGGTGGTGTCGGGCAAGAGCGATGAGTTGAGCGCGGAAATGGTGAAGCGGCATTTGACGGTGTAGCGAAGAAGTGGAAAGGCAGGAGAACATTTAACCGAGGAGGCTGTCATGGGTTATACTCCCAAGGTCGTTGGTCTCATGTCTTGTGGGTTCCTGCTGTGTTTTGGCCTGTCTAGTCCGGCGCAGGCAGACGACGCGGCTCCGGTACCAGATCATACAAGGCAGCCGGGTGGCCCGAGGGTTGGCGGGCAAAGTGGGGGAGGTGGGGAGCCGGCTAAGGGTACCGTGGGAAAGACTGGCAGGCAGCCGGGTGACCAGAGGGTTGGCGGCCAAGGTGGAAAGTCGGTCGGGACTCACACTCCAGAGGGAGCAACTGACAAACCTCATACGAGGCAGCCGAGTGGCCCGAGGGTAGGCGGGCAAGGTGGTCAGTAGTAGCGCGATCAGCCGGATAACGCTGACCAAAGGGCGTGGTGGTGTTCGGCAAGAGCGATGAGTTGGGCGCAGACATGGCGAAGCGGCATTTGACGGTGTAGGAGGGCAGGGGTAGCCCATTAGTCTCCATTGCTCGCGCAACGCGCGGCCTCAGAAGGATGAGGAGGGAGCAGCCAGGTACCCTCTTTGCTCGCAGAACGCGCACGATGAAACTGTGCTCGTCCGATGCGCGCAGTCGAGGGCAGCCTTGGCCGCTCCCCAAGAGAGAGTGGAAAGAACTGGACGCCCTCGCTCGGGAAAAAGCGCGTCTTGGCGCGCTGAGGGTTGGGCGGGTGAAATATTGCGCGCAGTTGGAGACCAATCAGGCCACCCCTGAACAGGGAGTGGTCAGCGCCACACAAATTTGGGGAGTACAGGTGCTCCGATGACCGTTTGGCGGACAATAGACCAAAACTCCCGTACCTTGGCCTGGACCGGCTCGGATTCCTGGCCGAGGACCTTGAACACCAACCCCGCGTCGTTGGGTAATCGAGATGCACCAGCGGCCCACTGCTCCTCCAGGTTCATCACTGCGGGAACCAGGTCGAAAACTTTGTCGGCGTGATGTTTAGGTGTGAGCAACACGACGTTGGCGAACACATCGAACGTGCCCATGACGCCCACCTGCCGCACGTTTTGCACATGGGGCTCGATGACAAACTTCTCTGTGAACAACTCGGCGCCATCAGGTCGTCGGGCCCGCACGGTAGAAGAAAAGACGTCGTATTGAAAAAGTTCCCCCTCGCCGTGATATTTGCGCCCCCCCATCATGACCTCGGAGTAGAGCAGCGTGGCGCTGGAATGTGCACACACGTCCGTGGTGGTTATGAAACGGGCATGTGCGTGGGGGATGACCGGATCAGGAAGATATTCGAGATAAGCATTCTCACCCAGCACGATGTTTTGGGTCTGAGCCGCATAGTTGGCATCCATCGAATGGATTTTCGTAGCGGCCTGGGTCGTGACGTGAGCACGCGTATCGGGCGCGAGGTCAATTTCAATGTTGAACCGGTCGCCCTGTAGGATGCAGCCCGTGGTCGTGATGACAAAGACACAAGGCAGGTCGGGCAGCGCCTCGTCCCAGTATAGCGCCTGCTGCACCAGAAGCGGGGCGCGGCGCTCCAAATGCGCCAGCACGGTGCGTTCCCCGCGCTGTTCAAAACCGAGATGCAGGAACGCATTCTTACCCACACTACCGCTGGGTAACTGCCCTGGTTCATCCTGAAACGGAGCCAGTTCCGGCGGCTGATGAATAGTGGTCATGCGTGCGTCTGGTTGAATTTCATGTCAAACAGCACATTCTGCTGGATGAGCGTGACCAGTTCCATAATGCCTTCGCCCGTTTTGCAATTGGTGAAGACGAAGGGTTTATCGCCTCGCATCATTTTTGAATCGTGGTCCATCACCTCCAGGCTCGCGCCCACGTATGGAGCAAGGTCGGTCTTGTTGATGACCAGGATGTCAGACTGGGAGATCCCCGGGCCATTTTTCCGCGGAATCTTGTCGCCCGCCGCGACATCAATGACGTAGATAAAGAAATCAACCAGCGCAGGGCTGAAGGTCAGGGTGAGATTGTCGCCGCCGCTCTCGATGAGCACAAAATCGCTGTCGGGGAAGCGGGACTCCATGTCTTCCACCGCGGCGAGGTTCATGCTGGGATCTTCGCGCACGGCTGTGTGCGGGCAGGCTCCGGTCTCCACGCCGATAATCCGCTCCTCGCGCAAGATGCCTTTCAAGGTGCGCTGGACGTG
>Ga0187894_10001951_pt1 | contig 25504 bp, 22 predicted proteins | sample GBC1701081metaG_FD_136650 | JGI IMG/M metagenome (GOLD analysis project Ga0187894, IMG submission 136650) | White microbial mat communities from a lava cave in the Kipuka Kanohina Cave System on the Island of Hawaii, USA - GBC170108-1 metaG ... | reverse complement strand
TGGTGGAAGCCGGACTCCATGCCCAGCGATCCCATGTTCGCCACGAACAACGAGGTGAACAGCGGGTCGTCGTCGATCATCGACTTGGGCAAAACGCCGAGCGAATCCGCCCAGCGGAGAAACTTCATCCCGATCCGAATCAACGGCGTCGGGAGGAGCAGTGCGAAATCGATCTCCTTGTCGGCTTGGGTTTTCGATCCGCTGCGTCGGCTCACCAGCGAGTCGAGCACGCGGTCGACCATTCCATGCAGCGTCTCCCCCGTTGGGAAGGCGCGCTTCACCGTGATGAGATGGGAACCTTTCTTCAGCTCGCGCATCGCGCTGAACGTGAGGAACACCCCATTTCGCTGGTACATCCGCCCACCCGAGGTGAAGCGGTTCAGCTCCGGATTGTCGTGCACGCCGAGACCGATCGAGCGCAAATAAAGATGGAAAAGCGTGATCTGGCGCCCATCCGGTCGGCTGCGGTTCTGCTCCTCTAAGAATCGGAGGGCTGCGTCGACTTCGATCTCGTGGGAGTAATAGAACGCAGACTCGGTGCGGGTCGGCGAGACGAACGGCATGAACCGGCGCAGCTTCGGCAGATTGCGGACGAGCGTTCCGTCCGAACGGCGGCCGAACATTCACGTCTCCCGGGCGATGGTCGTCGCGGAAGGGGAGCCGCGGCGCGCGGGGCGCAGAGTAACCTGGTTTGCGTCCGCGTCAGCGCCGAAGCTGCAGTGCCACCACCGCTAGCGCGACTGCGCCGGAAGGGGCCCATCCCGCCACAATCGCCGGAATCGCGCCTCCGTAGCCGAGAGCCTGGGTCACGCCCATCACGAGGATGAACCCGACTCCGATGGCGATCGCCCACAGCATCGCGGGAGCAGGCTTGCGCACGCCGAGCGCGATCAGCAGCCCGAGCCAAGGCAGCAGCAGGCACTGGAAGGGCTGCGCGAGCCGCGACTGCAGATCCACTTCGAACGCGGTCGCGTCGTAGTCGCCCTCACGTGCGTCGCGGATGTGGCGACGCAGCTCGGCGATATCGAGATGCATCGGATCGCTGAGCGACGACTCGATCTCGGGGATCGCGCGCGTTTCCGCGACCGGCGCGTCGATCAGGCCGACGCGCGAGATCAGCGTGAGCTTGGCCTCGAGCAGGCGCCAGGCGTCGTGACCGAGGTAGCGGGCGACGCGCGCATCGAGCCGGCGCTCGGGCAGCCCGGTCGAGCCGAGCTCGTAGAGCGTGATATCGCGCGCCATGCCCGCGCCCGAGTTCAGCGCGCCGACGTGAAGCGCCATGTGCGCCGTGTGCGACCAAACCTCCTCCCAGCCGCCTGGGGATTTGTTCTTGATCTCGGTGTCCTTGAGCCGATCCGCGAGCGCATTCGTGCGGGGCAGCACGCGATCGACCAGTAGGAAGTACGCCGGAATCGCGAGCGTCGCGATCACGATCACCGGCATCAGGCCGCGGCCCGCGCGCACGCCGCAGGCCTCCATGCCGACCAGCTCGCCCTCGCTCGACATCGCGCTGACGAGCATCGCCGCAGCGACCAGCAGGCCCATCGGCACCACGCGCGAAGCGAGCAGCGGAATGCGCGCGCTGTAGAAGCGGACCACCTCGGAGAACGCGGCGCCATGCTCCGCGAACTGCTCGAGCTTCTCGAGCACGTCGACGAGCAGATAGGCGAGCAGCAGCACGCCGACCCCGAGCAGCGCGAGCGACGCGTAGCGGCGCGCGACGTAGCGGGTCAGCGCGAAGCGGCTGCCGCCGCGTGCGCGCTGCGAGCGCACGTCGCGCGCGTCCGGGGCGCGCGCCTTCGCCTGCCGCTCGCGCAGCAACACGAAGCGCCGAATCATCAGGACTGCGCCGCCGATCAGCGCCGCGATGTTCGGCAGCCATGCGGCCGCGGCGACCGGGATGTCGGGGAACTCGAGCAGCCCATTCGAAGCCTGCAGCAGCCCGTAATAGAGCACCGTCACGCCGAGGCCGACGACGCCTCCGCTGCCGCGCGTGGCGCTGCCCAACGTGAGCGCGAGCGGCACCGCCAGCCAGGTGAGCGCGAGCGCCGCAAACGGAGTCGAGAAGCGGCGCGCGAGCTCGGTTCGGATCGCGCGCTCGTCCTTCGCGTCCGCGGGTCGCGCGCTCCAGAGCGTCGCGGTCGGCGTCGATGCGAAGCGGCCCTCGTCGCCTTGCGCGTCGTTCACCGAGCGGTCGCCCTCGAGCTCGGTGCGGAACAGCTTGAAGCGCACGAGCTGCCCGCGCTCTCCGGCATTGGTCACGATCACGCCGTCGCGCAGCGTGACGACGATCGTGCCCGGCTGCGGCACGCGCAGCGTCGCGGTCTCGGCGAAGAACGTTTCGTCGAGGTCGCTCGCATGCAGCATCACGCCGCGCAGGTCGTCGCCGCGGCTCGAAGCCTGGAGCGCCGAGAGCCGCCGGTCGCCGAAGCGCTGCACCACCCCAGCGCGAAGCACGGAGCCCGGCTGCTCGAGTGTGCTTTGGATCAGCAGCTGCTCGCGCGCTGCGAGCGTCGCGGGCACCGCGCGCAGCGAGAGGCCCAGGCCCAGCAGCGTGCCGAGACAGCCGACCGCGAGCACCGGCCCGATCAAGCGCCCGGGCGAGACCCCGCAGCTCTCGAGTGCGAGCAGCTCCTTGTCGGCTGCGAGGCGCCCCAGTGCGATCAGCGCGCCGAGCAGCACCGCGAAGGGAAGGATGCGCGCCGCGAGCACGACGATCTCGAAGCCGACGAACGCGGCTGTGTCCTCGGGGCTGAGCCCGCGATTCACGAGCAAATCCGAGAGCGCGAGCAGGCTCTTCGTCACCGCAGCCAGCGAGAGCCCGCCCAGCGCGAGCAGCGTCGGGAACAACGCCTCGCGGGCGATGTAGGTGAACAGCGTCCAGCCGAGCGGCCGGTGCCCGCCGGTCAGCGCCTTTGCGGCTCGCGCCGCCTCGAGCCGCATTTTCTCTGCCGCTGCCACGCGCGCCGCAGCTTAGGGCCCATCTCGGGAATCCGGACCGACCCGGCAGCGGGAGCATTTTCGAGATGGGCTCTAGGCTCGCCGGTAGAGTCGGCCGCGGTCGCGGTGTCCGCTGAACCGAGGACGGCGATTCGCGCCTCGACCTTGTTGAATCGCCTCAGCGGGGCAAGAGTGTGCGCCGCGCGCCGAGGGGAACGCGGCGCGCAGAGTGGCTCAGATCCCACACCGCCCGTCGAAGGCGCGGAGCAACCACTTGAAGGCGATCATCCTCAGCGCCGGCCAGGGGCGGCGCCTGTTCCCAGTGACGCGCGACCTCCCGAAGTGTCTCGTCCCCGTCGATGGCGATCGCTCGCTGCTCGAAACGCAGCTGCGAGTGCTCGCGGCGCACGGTGTGCGCGAGGCGGTCGTGATGGGCGGCTACGGCATCGAGAAGGTCGAGCGCTTTGCTGCGTCTCACGCGATTGCGGATCTCAGCGTCCGCGTCCGATACAACCCGTTCTTCGACCAGGCCGACAACCTGATCACGGCTTGGCTCGCGAGCCGCGATTTCGAAGGCCAGTGCATCCTGCTGAACGGCGACACGCTGTTCGAGGGCGCCGTCGTCGGGCGCTTGCTGTCCTCGCCAGCGAGCCCCATCACGATCGTCGTCAACGCCAAGGCCAGCTACGACGACGACGACATGAAGGTCAGCGTCGAGCGCGGCGCCGTGCGCGCGATCGGCAAGGACCTCGACCCCGACGAAGTGCAGGGCGAGGCGATCGGGATGACGCTGCTGCGCGGCGACGGCGCTGCCGTGATGCGCGATGCCTTCGAGCAGCTCGTGCGCCGCTACGGCCAGCAGCGCGCCTACTACACCACCGCGATCGGCGAGCTCGCGCGCCGCGGGCTCGTGAAGGCGTGCTCGATGGAGGGCCTGTGGTGGGGCGAGGTCGATTCGCTCGAGGATCTCGAGAGCGTGCGGAAGGCGTTCTCGGCTCGCCGGCCCGTCCGCTCCGATCCACTCGCTGACTGATCGTTCCGCTCGAGGGAACGCTTCCTCGCCCCGCGCTCTGAAGGCGAGGGAGCGTCGTCTCGACCTGGCGCCAGTTGGCCCCGGGCCTCTCCGGGCCGACAGCTCAGTCCGTGAAGATCTGGACCCAGCGGCCGTCCCAGCCGCCGCCCGCTGGCGTGTACCAGTTCCCTGGGAGCCAGCGCCCCGATTCGACCGAGGAGTTTCCGCCGTCGTGGGCGAAATAGTCGTGCTGCCACCAATAGGAACCGAGTGAGTCGGGGCGTCCGCTCGCAGTAGCGCGGTTCGGCTGCGGGGAAAGACCGCTCCACATGAAGTACCGCACGTTGTCCACGCCCCCGAAATCGTAGGCACCCCAAATCCAATTCTTGTTAGGGTACCCGTTCCGGTTCACGTCGTTTCCCTCCTGCTGAAAGGTTTTCGACTGCCGGTAGAACCGCTGCAGCCCAGTCGAGACGACGGTCTGTCCGGATTCGTTCGTGATGGGGCTCTCGAGGAAGATCGACTTCGGGCTACCCGCCCAGTGCGTCGCGTATCCGCCGAACTCCCAGTGTGTCTCGAAGATGTCGGCGATGTCTTGGAGCTCGTACTTGATCCTCTTCACATTGCTCCACTTGATGTCGTCCTGATAGAACTTCTTTGCAGCGAGGGAGCTCGCGTTCGCGAAGCCGAGCGTTTGAGCTTGCCAGTAGTTCACGGCGCCGCTGGAGCAATCGCAGGCGAACACGTAGTGAACGTTCTTTCGTTCGCCGGTATCGGGCACGTTCACCTCGGCGTCGGCGTTGGAAGTGACGCGCGAGCTCACGTTCGAGAATGAGTCCTCCACGAAGCGCAGCTCCTGCATGTGCGGAGGACCATCGGTGTCGCAGCACAGCTCCGTCTCGTCGAGGTTCCACTGCGCTTGCCAGATCATCACGTGCTTGCCCGTCGACGTGGTCTGAAAGTTCAAGTCCCCGGACCCGAGCAGTCGATAGGGGTGCTTCGAGTGCCGAGTCACGACGACGTAACGCACCTGTTCGGACCCACTCCCCGGCGTGCCATTGACACTGTTCACGCGGATCTCGATTCGCTCCCAATCGTGGATCGAGTTCTCCTGTTTTCCGTGATAGACGTGGTAGAGCATGATGACCGACTTGGTCCCGTTGGTCTCCATGAACTCCATCATCGCTGTGTAGAGAGTAGGCCGGACGGTCCAGGTCGATTGGCTCGAGTACCCACGGACAAAGTCATCGATCTTTTCCCAGTTGCTTTTGTTCGTCGAGAAGTTCCCATCTCGATCGAAGTCGAAGTTCGTCATCCAGCTGTATCCGTAGTGGTCCGCGTCCTTCTCGTTCGCTCGCAGCATCAGAATCGGCGAGTAATAAGCGAGGTAGTTCTTCCGCTGCTGCAGGCTGAGCGACCATGCTTGCGCGCTGGCGCTGGCGGCCATTGCCAACGACAGCAGAACGAGAGCAGCGAGCGCTCGAGCGCACTTCTTCACTGGAGTCTCCTCGGAAGGTTGTTGAGTGCCGCCAACTAGGTGGCCGGCGCTGCAGCACCCTAAGAAGTGGCCCTCGCGATCGCCTCTCCCAATCCGGTGACACGACGGCTTGCGGGGGGCGGATCTCTCGTGCGCGCAGCGCGAGCTGCGAGAGCTCGCTGGTCTCCGAAGAACCTGGCGCTTGCGCTTACACTCGGTGCGCCGATCGCGGCTCGAGACTCGAGCGCGGGAGTTCGCCGTGTTGATCATCGCCATCCCGAAGAGCGCGAGCACCGCGCTGATCGCGACGCTCAGCGCGCAGCACGGCATCCCGATCGAGACGGCGCGAGTCCGCGACGACGTGCTGCTGCGACGCCCGATCGCGGCCGGGTATTGGCACATCGCGCAGTTCCATCGCCGCGATTTCGTCGAGGTCGACGAGCGCGTCGCAGCCGTGATGGCCGCGCGGGAGCGGCTCGTGAAGTTTCACTTCCCGCCGACGCCCAGAAACGAATCCGTGCTGCGCGGCGTGCCCAAAGTGATCCTGCTGCGAGACGCAGAAGAGATCGTGTCCGCGTATCGGCGCGGTGAAGACAGCGGCGCTTGGCCGGCGAAGAGCTACGAGTTCGCCTACTGCCTGTCCGAGCGGAGCTGGCAGCGGCGGGCGCGCGAGATCGGGCTGACCGATGAGCTGCGCGCGTTCGCGGACGGTTGGCGCGCGCACGCGGGCGACAAGCTCGTGCTGGAATCGGCGGAGCTGCTCGCCGACCCAGCGCGCGCGCTGGCGCGCGTAGAGGCCTACTTCGGGCTTCCCGAGTCCGGGCTCGTCGCGCTTCGCGAGGAGCGCTTCTCGCGCGCGGCCGAGACCCGCAGCGTTCCGCGCATCCTGTGGCGCCGCAGGAATCTCATCGTTCGGCACGCGATCGCAGCCACGAATCGGCTGATCGCCGGCGATGCCGACTGGGCGCACGCGCTGTTCGAAAGCCGCCGGCGAAGCCGCGTCGCGCCGCCGGCCGAGGAGCAGCCGGGCTCACCGGGTCAACCCGCGCGATAACACTTCGAAGCGATCCGCCCCTTCTCGAGGAACTCGGCGATCGCGTCGGCGCCGCGCTGTCCGGGCGTTCGCTCGCGGTCCGTCGAGAACGTGTACTCGAACGCCTCGCGCTGCGCGTCGACGTAAGCGGCGAAATCGCGCTGCGCGATCTCGAGCGCCTCCCCGAGCTGATCCGCGCGCTCGATGATCGGTCCGAAGCGCCAATGCATGTACTTGTCGTGGTCCGCCGCGCGCGCGCGCTGCGCGTCGATGAACACGCAGGGCCGCGGCCGCTCGATGAACTCGTAGACCTGGCTGCTGACGTCGCCGAGATAGATGTCTGCCGCGCGCGTGTAGCTCATGTCCATGCTGGCTTCGCTGCCGGTATCGACGCGAATGTTGGGGGCGACCCGGATTCGCTTCGGCAGGCGTGCGCGATGCCGCCAAGCGCGCTCGAACAGCACGACGTGGGGCGCGAAGACGAGGTTGTAGTCGCGCTGCGCCGCAAACCAGTCGAGCACCGCACGGCCTTGCTTCTGCCACGAGGACTCGCGCTTGTCGAAGTGTGGGTTGTAGACGACGACCGGGCGTTCATCGGCGAACAAGCGGCGTGGCGGAGACAGCCGGTCGCACACTTCGAATTTCGCGTAGCCGACGACTGCGGTGTGCCCTTCCCGCAGGATCCCGTGCTCCGCGAAGCGGTCGAGGTATTTCTGGCCGGCGACGAGCGTCAGATCGATCTCGCGCGTTCGCTCGTCGAAGCTCCCCTCGCGGTCGCCCTGACCGTGGCGCGTGTTGATCAGCTTGAGGCGATCGAGCCCGAACTCCCTGCGCAGCTTCAGCATCTGGCGCTCGGGCGCGACGACCGCATCGAAGCCGCGGAAGAAGTCGAGGTTGCGCCTCAGCATTTGATTCTTCGCGAGGAACGTGAAGCCCGAGAGCGCCGCCGACGCGACGCGGTCGCGAAGCGGCATCCGCAGCAGCACGAACTCGGCGCGCTGTCCCGGATAGAGGCTGGCGATCCGCTGCACGGCCGCCATCTGCTCTTCGCTCGTGCAGGCGATGACGACTTCGACCTTCGCATGGCGGCGTGCCAGCTCGAACGCGAAGGGAGCGGCGTGCATCACCTGATGCGTTGCGTAGTGATTGAACAGAAAGCAGACGCGCAATGCGCCTCCGGGCGGCTCGAGCCCGCTCAAGATAACGGCACGGGCAGCCTGTGAAGCCGGTGGCGAAACAGCGGCGCGGGGTCGAAAAAGACCGCGAACACGACGGGCAAGAACACGAACTGGACGTCCATCAGCACGAAGTTCGCGAGGTGAAAGAGCGTGACGCCGGCCAAGAACAGCGCCCGCGTCCAGCTGCGTCGCAGCAGCAGAACGAGCGGGAAGCCGAGCTCCATCGCGAGCACGCCGAGTGCGAGCAGGGCCAGCGCGTCGGGGTAGTGAGCGAGCCAGAGGCCGAGATTGCTGCCGGCCGGCTCGCCATCGCTTCCAAGGCCGAAGCGGACGGCGCGCTGGAGCAGCAGGCTCTGCATCCCACCTCCGCCCTCGAGCCAGGCCATGCCCGAGACGCGCAGCTTCGCGAGGCCGCTCCAGATATAGAAGGCGGCGACATACAGTTCGGACGCGCGGATCGGCCAGGAAGCCTCCCACGTCGTGAGCGGGGGCGCGCGCGAGCCGCGCTGCGCGTCCAGCGAGTAGACGTCGCCGCAACGCGACAACGCGAAGAACAGCAGTACCTGGAACGGGATCAGCTCTCGGTGGTGAATGTCGCCGGCGACGCTGTCGCGGGCGCCTTTCAACAGCAGCACGAGCAGCAGGATCACGCACGCAGCCAAGCGCGTGCGGAAGCCCAACGCGAACGCGACCAATGCGCCGAGCAGAACGGGCACTCCGCACATCGCGAGCCACGGGACGTGCCGGCGGATCCCGAGCGCGTCGAAATACCAGACCGGATCCGTGTAGTACCAGGCGAGGCCGAACGCTTCGAAGTCGAAGAGCGAGCCGTACTGCATCGCGAAGAACGGCACGAGGCCGAGGCCCAATACGAAGCGCGTCGCGGCGAGCCGCTCGGGCGACCCCCCGCTGAAGAGGAATCGCGAGAGCGGACCGGGCTCGCTCATTCCCGGAAGTCCTCGCTCCACGCGCGGCGCCATGCAATCTCGGCTGTTTCCTGCGAGCGACCGAGCGGAGCGAGCGATTCGCCGTCGAAGCGCATCACGGTCCGCATCGCAACGAGCCGCACGATGAAGTCCGCATCCTCCGGTGCGCGCTGCAGCGTCTTGTTCACGCTCACCAGCAGCCGCCGCTCCCAATCGGCGCTGTAGATCGGAGCTCCGGGCGGCAGGCCGCGTACCCAGCGATCGAGCGACCAGTCACCGGAGTTCTTCTGCTTCTCCTTCGCCGGGGGCTGTCCCCAGCTGCGCTGGTAGTAGAGCCGCCACATGCTTCTCATCGGCACGTTCACGTCGCGGCGCCGAATCCACTCCGTTGCTCCGTCGCGTCGGATGCCTTGCCAGCCTCGCTCCTCGACGTGGCGCTTGTCCTTGAAGACTTTGCGGTGCTCCGCTTCGCCGGTGTCGACGTGCGTCGAGTACATCGGCGCCCACGTCAGTGGGAATTGATCGACCCGCAGCGCCATCGCCGACCAGGTCAGCGCGCCATGCAACACCACCAGCCACAGCGCACAGCGCTGCGAAAGGCGCGTCTGCCAGCGCATCAGCGGCGCTCCTCCCCGAACGCGGAGGGGACGACGCCGTCCGCGGAGAGAATCGTCTTGAGGTTCTGCGCGCGCTCCGGCGCGTGCTCGGCGACCCACGCCATCAGTCGGTTTGCGTCGTCGACGCGCTCGGTCGTGTAGGCGCTTGCGACGAAGCGCACGTATTCCGCAGGACGGCCGGCGAGGAGTTCTCTCAGCAGGTGGGTGTTGTCGTAGGGCTCGAGCTCGTCGTAATGCTGCACCACGTACATGTGCGGCTGGAGCTCACGCGCGCCAGCGAGCCAGAGCAGCGCAATGCGGTGGCATCCGCCGCCGGCGACGAGCTCGAACTCCACGCGCTTTCCGGTTTCCGTCGGCAGCATCCGATCCGCGCTCTTCAAGCTCACCGGGAAACGCGGATCGAAGCCGCGCGCCGCGAACGAGCGGCTGAGCGCGATCGCCGACGCGACTCGCGCGTCGAATGCAGCGTCGATGTCGGAATAGCTCGCTCGAAAGCGCTTCGAGGCGCGGCGCCAGCGCACGTCTCGGAACCACGCCCAATAAGAAGTCGCGCGCGCCCACTCGCACTGCGAGGCGAGAGGAGCATCGAGCCGCTCGCGCAACGCGGCGAGGAAGTCGCTGCGCACGACGATGTCGTATCGCAGCGGGCTCGCGAGCGATGCGATCGAAACGCTGTGCTCGCCGCGCCGCAGCCGCCAGCGCCGTCTCCGCGTCAGATCGCGCGCGCGCATCCGCTGAAAGCGCAGCCAGGCGCGGGCGGCCGCGATCGGGTCCTGCATCGCGCGCATCATCGCCCCGCCGCGGCCGCGCGCAATTCTCGCACGCGCGATGATGCGAGAAGCCGTGTCGGATACGTTGTGCCGCGCCAGGAGAAGCGGTGCCGATGCACGAATGGACCCAGCCCGAGATTGCCGAGTTCCTCTCGCGAGAGCGCCTCGCCTACCAACGCATCGAGCTTCCGTTCGGCCTCTCGACGCCGGGCGACGCGCGTCCCGAAATGTGCGACGCGATCTTTCGAGACGTCGCCGGGAAGTCGGTTCTCGATGTCGGGAGCTACCTCGGATACTTCTGCCAGGAGGCGCTCCGGCGCGGCGCCAAATCGGCGCACGGGATCGAGGCCGACCCGGAGAAGGTGCGCCAGGCCCATGCGCTCGCCGAGATGAACGGGCTGGCGCCCTCGTTCACGGCCGCAGACGTCGAGGCGCTCGCGCTCACCGAGCCCTACGACGTCGTGCTGTGTCTCAACGTCATCCACCATCTCTTCGATCCGATCGGAACGGTGCTGCGTCTGGCGCGCGCCGCGCGTCACAAGCTCGTGCTCGAAGTCGCCTCACTCGGTCCGCGCGACGGCCGGAAGCTGGGGCTCGGCTTCCTGACGCGGCGCATGATCGGATCGCTGCCGGTGCTGTACGCGGCGCCAGGCAATCCACTCGCGAGCAAGCGCACCAACGCGCAGAAGTACTTCTTCACGCCGGAATCGCTGCGCACGATCCTCGCCTGCCACACCCATCTCTTCTACGACGTCGAGATCACACCCTCCGGCTTCAAGCGGCGTTTCGTCGTGATCGCCAAGCGGCGACGCATCGGTCACCTGCTGGTCGTCAGCGGGCCGACCTCGGTCGGGAAGGCGGATTTCATGCAGCAGCTTCGGAGTGGCGCCTTGCCTGCGGAGCTGCGCGCGAAGCTTCCGATCGGATGCGAGGGCTGGCCGCAGATTCGCGAGGACGACCTGTCGAGCCCGCCGGCAGCGGCGGGCGATTCGCCGCTGCAGCAGCCGAGCCTCGCCGGCGCGGTGCTTCATTACGACTTCCTGCGTCCGCTCGCGAGCGCGACCCACACCTTCAAGCGCGATCAGATTCTCGACTTGCTCCAGAGCGCCGAACGGATCTCGGTCGTCACGCTGCGCACGCAGCGCGAGCGGCTGATCCAGCGGCTGCGCGAGAGCGAGCAAAGGGTTGCGGCGAAGCGGAGCCGGCTCCAGCAGTGGCATCGCGAGCAGCTGCTCAGGGATTACGAATCCGAGCGCTGGCTGGAGTCGTGGTACGAGCGCTGGCGCAGCTATCTCGAGGCGGAGCATCCGCGCGCCGCGCAGGTGGAGCTGCGCGCTCCGCCCGCGAGCGCTTAGTTCGCGCTCGCCCGAAGCGTCCCGAGCCGCGCGAGCTCTTCCGCGACGATCGACGCGACGAGCTCGTGGCCCTCCGGCGTGAAATGGATGTTGATCGGGAAGTACAGCAGACGCGCAGCGCCTCCTTCGCGTGCTGCGCTTCGCATCGCCGGCGTGAGGTCGAGGAAGTGAACGCCGCGCGCGGCCGTGCGCGCTTGCAAGTGCTGACGCTGCGCTTCGCTGAACGCTGCGAGTAGCTCCGCCAACGCAGGGTCTGCGAACTCGACGATCTCCGCGTACGCCGAGTGAGCGGACGGCGCGTAGCTCACGACCGGTACGAAGCCGTGCCGAGCAGCGAGCTCGGCGAACGCGTCGATCGCACCATCCATCGCGTCGAACGAGATTGTGCCGGCGCGAACTTCGAGCGCGGTTTGCACCTCGTCGCGGTCGGTGTTCCGCACGTTCATCTCGACCGCGCCGTCCGGGAATCTCAGCCGGTAGCGGAAGTCGACGTTCGACTTCCGCTCGCCACTCAGGCCGTCCTTCAGCTTCGAGAGCCCACGCGCCGCGCCGACCAGCGCGAGGTTGTAGGCGTAGCTGTTACGGCCGAGCGGGTTGGCGAGCCAACTCGCGGGGTCGACGCTGTACGAGGCGAGGCTGGCGCGCTCGGGGAAGCTCGCGCGCTCTCGCGGCGAGGCGGCGCGGAAGCGCTGATGGAAGATCGAGTCCCGCAGATCGTTGCCCTCGTAGATCTGGAGCACGACGACGTCGGGGTGCTTCGCGAGACCGAAACGCTTCAGGATCTGGACGTACTCGTAGGGCCCGACGCCGCCCCGACCGAGGTTGTAAGCCGTCATACCCGTCTTTCGGCCGAGCTGCGAAGGCCAGGCGACGCCCGGCTTCGGCGGGTGACAGACGGTGAAGGAATCGCCGATCGCGATCAGCTGGATCTCCTCGCGCCGAAAGTCGTCCTCGGTTGCATTGCAGAAGCCGAGCCCATCCATCTGCATCTCGCCGGATTCGCCGGTGTCTTCGAAATCGAACGAGACCCGCATGTTCGGCAAGAAGAGCTGGAGCGGAGGCCCGCCGTCGTCTCGCTCCAGCACGTAGGTCTGCGTCTCGTTCGGAAGGCCCCGGCGCTCGGCGATCTCGATTCGCACTTTGCGTTCGAAGCGCTTCAGCAAGCTGGTCGGAACCGCCGCCGGAGCGACGCGGAGCCCGCATTCGAGCGTGCCCAACGCGAGCGCGAGCGCCGTGATGCAGCCCGCCGCCACGCCGGCTGCGCGTCGCAGGCTCATCTAGCGGCTCGCGCTGCGCGGCGACCGCAGCTCGATCGCCACCTGCGCCGTTCGCACGCCATGGAAGACCGCGCATACCACCTGCCACGCCACCACCAGCGCGATCGCCTCGTTGCCGAGGCCGAGCGGCAGCATCAGCGTGAACACGGGCAGGTTCACGTTCCGGCGCGAGATGAAGGTGCGCATCTTCACGTCGATCGGCGCGTAGCCGTGGATCGACCTGCCCGCGATCGCCTTGAAGACCGCGGCGAGCATTCGATCGAACGCGTACACGACGAACATCCAGAGCGTGAGGTCGAAGCTCGCGCCGTGCGGGCCGCCCGCGAGGCCCCATGCCCAGGCCGCGTACCAAAACGGCGGGTGGATCAGATCGGTCCCGTGGTCCAGCACGTCACCAATGCGTGATGTCGTGTAGGTGAGCCGCGCCAGCTTGCCGTCGACGGAGTCGAGCACCGCCATCACGTAGGCGGCGGCGAAGCCGAGCACCCAGTGCTGCGTCGCCCAGAGCGGAATCGCACCGAAGCACAGCGCGACCGCGAGCCCCGTCACCCAGTTCGGGTGGACGCGCCAGCGCGCGAGCGGGCGCAATGCCGCCCACACGAACGGTGGGAAGACCCAGCGCGTCAGAAAATCCGTGGAGCCTTTGTAGTTCGACCAGAACAGCCAGCGCTCCGTTGCCGCGACCTCGTGCGCCGAGATGCGGAACGCATACGCCGGTTGGTTCCGCCGCAGATTCGTGATGTGCTCGGCGATCTCGTGCAGCGAAAGCTCGCGGAGCGCGCCCGCGCGAAGCTGAGCTTCCGCAAAGCCGCGCAGCTCCCGTGCGTCGCTCGGCGCCAGCCGCGCGTCGGGAGCGAGGCGAAGGAGCGCGGTGCGCTGCGCTGCTTCGCCGCCAAGCGCTGCCGCGCTCTCGGCTCCGCTGAGCAGCTTCGCGAGCAGGCGCGTGTCGAGAATCGCGTCGCCCGGCAGTGCCAGCAGCGGCCTGCCTGCCTCGGCAAGCGCGCGTTGGATTCGCTCCGCGAGCCCGCCGCGCGCCTCCGCGAGCGTGACGCCGAGGCGCGCGATCAGCTCGGGGGGCAGGCTCGGAATCACGCCCGGCGCGTGCTCGACGACGACGCTGGCGATCTCCGCGCTGGAATTGAGTCTGTCGAGCGCGGCGAGCTGGCGCTCGACCAGCGACATCCCGAACACGTGAAGTGCGCTCTCCGGCGCCGTTGCGTCGATCCAAACGCGCACTTGCATTACGTGCCCACGCGGCCCCCCGCGGCGGCGCAGTGTGACGAATCGGAGGCGCTGCGGTATCCGGGGCGCGTGCCCAATGCGAGAAAGGGAGCGGACGCGATCGAGGCGCTCGTGCTCGCGGGACGGCGCGCGGCGCAGGACCCCGTGGCGCGCGCGGCCGGGGTTTCGCACAAGGCGCTCGCGCCGCTCCACGGACGGCCGCTGCTCGCGCACGTGCTCGCCGCGCTGCGCGCGGTACCGGCCGTGCGAGCGATCACGATCAGCGTCGACGACCCCGCGCCATTTCGGCGACATCCCGACTTCGGCCCCGCAATCGCAGCGGGCCAGCTCGCGCTTCACGCGAGCGGCTCGTCGCCCGCCGACAGCGTGCGCGATTTCGTCGAGAAGAGCGGCGCTTCGCTCGTGCTCGTGACGACCGCGGATCACCCGCTGCTCACGGCCGAGACGGTGCGCGCATTCCTCGACGAGGCGCTCGCGAGCGGCAGCGATTTGGTAGTCGCGCTCGTGCCCGCCAAAGCCGTGCTCGCGCTTGCGCCGCATAACAAGCGAACCTGGCTCGCGCTCGGCCGCGAGCGCCTCACCGGCGCGAACCTGTTCCTGGCGCGCTCGCCGGGAGCGGCGCGCGTGGCCGCGTTCTGGCGCAAGGCCGAACGCTTCCGCAAGGAGCCGTGGCGGCTCGCCGCCGTCTTCGGCGCACTCACGCTCGCGCGCTTCATGGCGGGTCGCCTTTCGCTCGAAGCCGCGCTCGCCGCGATCTCGAAGGCGAGCGGCGCGCAGATCCGCGCGGTCCGGCTCACCGACGGTCGTGCCGGCATCGACGTCGACAAGCCGGAAGACTTCGCGCTGGTGGAGAAGCTGATGCGCGAGCGCAGCTGAGCGATCTCGGGAGACGCGATCTCAGGGACGGCCGGCTCGGGGCCGCTCGCTCGACTCGGTACATCCTCGAGTCGGGCGCTCGTCCGGACTCCGCGCGGGGCCGCTGCTAAGCCTCTCATGGGGACATCTCTTGCTGGTCGATCTCGATTCACCGGGCGACTCGCCTCCGCGGTCGCTCGAGGCGGACGTGTGCATCATCGGCGCGGGCGCTGCGGGCACGACGCTCGCGCGCTCGCTCGCGCGTGGCGAACGTCGCGTGCTCTTGCTCGAAGCGGGCGGCCGCGATTATGAGCCCGCGATCGCTGCGCTGGGCGCGGGCCAGAACGTCGGCTTCCCGTACTACGAGCTCGAGGATTCGCGGCTGCGCTTCTTCGGCGGCTCGACCGCGGTGTGGGGCGGCCGCTGCGCCGAGCTGGACGAGATCGATTTCGAGCGGCGCGACTGGGTGCCGCACAGCGGCTGGCCGTTCGCGAAGGAAACGCTCGCGCCGCATTACGCCGCTGCGCGCAAAATCCTCGGTGTCGAGGATCGCACTCTCGACGCGCGCCTCTGGCGCGAGACGGGCTTCGCAGGCGAGCCGTTGCCGAGCGAGGTCCTGGAGACCAGGTTCTGGCAATTCGACGACCGCTGGGACCGCTTCGGCTTCGCTGCGCACGCTGATCTGACCGCGCACCCGAACGTGACGGTCGTCCTGCACGCGACGGTTGCGAGCTTGGCGCTGAACGATTCGGGTGGCGCGGTTGCCTCGGCCGAGCTGCGCGCTCCGGGCGGGCGGCGAGCGCGCGCCAGCGCGCGCGTATTCGTGCTCGCCGCGGGTGGGCTCGAGAACCCGCGCGTGCTGCTCGCATCGCGCGAGCGCTGCGAGCGCGGCATCGGCAACGAGCGGGATCTCGTCGGCCGCACGTTCATGGAGCATCCGCACGCGCGTGCCGGGCGGCTCGATTTGAAGCGCGTCTGGCCGGTGTTGAAGGCGTTTCGGCAGTCGCACTTCATCCGCGGGGGACGCTACGCGGCGACGCTCCGCCCGACCGAAAAAGCGCAGGCCGAGTACGCGATCCTGAACTCTTCCTTCACGCCCAAGGTGCGGCTCCATCCGGGCGGCCGGCAGAACGCCGCGAGCCGCTTCTACGACACCGTGCATCGCCGCGTCCACCCGACGCGCTGGGGTCGAGTGTTATGGCGTGCCACCAAGGGCACCGCCCGCTTCGTGCAGCGTGCGAGCGATCCGCTCTTGCCTTGGCTGCGGCTGCGCGGCGGCAACGCCGGCTTTTACCTCTCGGCGCGTGCCGAGCAGGCGCCGAATCCGAGCAGCCGCGTGCGGCTCTCCCGCGAGCGCGACGCACTCGGCATCCCGAAGCTCGAGCTCGATTGGCGCTTCAGCGAGCTCGACCGCCGCACGCTGCGCGTCGTCGCGCAGAAGCTCGATGCGGAGCTACGGCATGCGGGGGCGGGCCGCGTCGCGCAAGAAGACTGGCTGCGCGAAGGCGGCCCGCTCTGGCTGACCGATCCACTGATCGGCAATCACGCGATCGGCGGCTTTCATCACATGGGCACCACGCGCATGTCGGCCGACCCGACCCGCGGCGTAGTCGATGCGGATTGCCGCGTGCACGGGCTCGCGAATCTCTACGTCGCAGGCAGCTCCGTCTTTCCGACCTCAGGCTGGGCAAACCCCACGCTGACGATCCTCGCTCTCACACTGCGCCTCGCGGCCTTGCTCGAAGCGAAGAGCTGAGGCGAAACAGCGCTTCTCAGAGAGCTTCGCGGCCGAGCGATCGCATGCGCGACTGCACGAGATCGAGCTCACGCAGCTCGCGCAGAATCGAGAAGCGTCCGCCGCTGCGTTCGCCGATCGTGAACACCTGATAACTCCCCGGCCGCGCGGCCAGCGCCGAGGAGGTCGCCGGCACGCCGAGCAGCGGAATCGGGCCGTGCGCGCTCGCGATCGCGTCGCGGGTGGCGCGGTGCGTGTGGCCGTGCAGCACGAGCTCGGCGCCAGCGCGCGCGAGGATCGCGCACAGCGCGGGGCCATCCTCGAGCCGCCGCCGCCACGAGACGTCCGTGCGCGTCGGCGGGTGATGCACGAGCACCACCCTGCAGAGCCCGCGCGCCCCGAAATCACTGAGCAGATCCGCGAGCGGTGCGAGCTGCGCATCGCCTGCGCGCCCGGTCGCGAGATGCACTGCCGCGGGAACCGCGGAGCTCAGCCCGACGAGCGCGAGCGGCCCGCGCACGCGCACGCTCGGGAACGCGCCGCCGGCAGCAGGCGCGTCTGAATTCAGGTAGGGCCGCCAGGCGTCCATCAGCTCGTGCTCACGCGTCGCCCCATAAGCATCGTGATTCCCGGGCACGAGCGTCACGCGCTCGGGCGGGCCGAGCCGCGCGAGCCAGCCCGCGGCTTCGGCGACCTCCGCAGCGAGGCCCATGTGCGTGAGATCGCCGGTCACGGCGATGTGGTCGGGCGCGCTCGCGACGAGATCCTCGATCACCTGCGCCGCGATCTCGGGCCGGTACTTGCGGCGGCGCCGCATCTGCCACGAGAGCCAGCCAAGCGCGCGCTTCGCGTTCAGCTCGCGGGCGCCGCTGAAGCGCACGTGCGTCGCATGCAGATCGGAGACGTGGGCGAGGCGAAACAGCGCGGCCTCCCGAGAATGCGCGCCTATGATAAGCGTCGCTCGCAGCGAGGCCTCGCTTCGCTGCGCGCGTCGCTTGCAGACGACCAGGGATCGAATGGCGACCTGCGTGCGCGAGACTGCGCGAAGACCCGCAGTCGGGCAGCCGAGGCCGGCGAGGAGCGAATGAGCGGGGAGGCGAGCGCTTCGAAGAGCGCCGTGGTCGTGACGCCGCCGGGGACGCGGCTCGCAGAGCTGTTCGCGGAACGCAGCGACGCACGCGTCGCGCGGAGCCTCGCCCGCGCGGGCGCGCAGATCGCGCACTCTGGCGCGGCGGCACCGCGCCCTGGCGCGGAAGCACCGCGCTCTGCCGCACAGCTCGCGAGCGCGCTTCCTGCGGATGCGCTCGCGCTGCTCGTGCGCGGCGATGCGGTGGTCGACGAGCGCGTCGCGAAAGCGCTGCTGGCGAGCGGCGAGCTTCTGCTCGTGGCGCGCGAAGACGGTCGCGACGAGCCCGCTGCGGCGTCGATTGCGAGCGCGCGCGCGCCCGAAGCTGCCGCATGGCTAGCGGGAGGCGCGGCGCCCGCCGGGCTCGCCAAGCGGACGGCCGAAGAGCTCGTGCCCGCCTACACGCCCGAGCTGCGCAAGCTCGCGCCGCCCCTTCTCAGGATCGCGACACCGGAGCGCGCCGCGGCGATCGAGCGCGCACTGTTCGACGCCTCCTACAAGGGCGTGACCGATTTCGTGACGAAGTACGCGTGGCCGCCGCTCGCGTTTCGCGTCGTGCGCTGGTGCGCGCGCCTCGGTGTGACGCCGAATGCGGTGACGATCGCGAGCTGGGCGCTGGTCGTGCTCGCGTTCGTCGCATTCTCGCGCGGTGCGTTCGGCGCCGGCCTCGCGGCGGCGTGGGCGATGACCTTCCTCGACACCGTCGACGGCAAGCTCGCGCGCGTCACGCTGAATTCGTCGCCGTTCGGTCACTGGCTCGATCACGGCCTCGACATCGCGCACCCGCCGTTCTGGTGGGCCGCTTGGGCTTACGGTCTCGGCCTCGCATTCTCGTCGCCGCTCGTTCTGGTCGTGGTCGGTGGCTACGTCGTCGGCCGTGTCGTCGAAGGCGTCTTCATCCTCGCGTTCGATTTCGAAACGCACTCGTGGCGCCCGCTCGATTCCTTCTTCCGACTGATTACGGCGCGGCGCAACCCGAACCTGGTGCTGCTGAGCGTCTTCACGCTCGTTGGCCAGCCCGCGCTCGGCTTCGAGGCAGTCGCCTGGTGGACCGCGCTCTCGATCGCGTTCCACGCGGTGCGCCTGCTGTACGCGCTCGCGCTGCGTGCGCTCGGGCGCCAGCTGCGCCCCTGGGAAGAAGAAGCCGCGCTCGCGCGCGCTGCGCGCTGAGGAAGGCGAGATGTTTGGCACCTGCAGGACGCTGCTGCTCTCGCTTGCGCTGTGCGCGATGGCTCGCGCAGCGCAGGCGGGCCCGACGGAATGGTGGGTGCTGGCCGCGCAGCTCGATTCCGGCGATCGCGTGCTGGTCGAGCTCACGCTCACCGACGTCGGCCCCGGCGAACACAATGCGGCGGCGATCGGCGAGTGGATCGCGAAGGACGGCACACGCACGCCGTTCTCGCGCGCCAAGCTCGGCGGCGACTGGACGCCGAGCGCCGACGGACGCCGCATCGATCTCGGCAAGTTCGTGTTCGACCGCAGCGCGGCGCGCACGCAGCTGCGCGTCGAGAAAGGCAGCCTGCGCATGCTGCTCGAGTTTCCGCTCGCATCCGCGGCGCTCGCGACGCGGCGGCTCGCCGGCGGCAAGTGGACGCAGGAATTATGGACCGCGAGCGCGCCGGTGGATGCTTCGCTCTGGAAGCGCGGGATGGCGGCGCCGCTGGCAACGAAAGGGCGGGTCGCGCTCTCGCACCGGATGATCGACGGCCCCGAGGCGAAGCTGGCCGCGAGGCGGCTCGAAGCGTTCACGCTCGGCGCCGCGCCGATCTACGTGCTGGAGGTCGCGAAGGGCGGGCGCGCCGAGCGCTGGGTCGCGGCGTTCGACTCACGCGGCAAGCTGCTCGCGCAAGACGCGGGTTCGGTCGCGAGCTCCGGGCCGCTCAGCGCGCCCTCGCCGCAGCTCGCGCTGGCGGGGCCGGGCGCCACGGGCGCGCTGCTCTCGGGCACGCGGCTCGCGTCCTACGATCCTCTGGCGAACCTGCCCGCCCCGATCCGCTTCCCGCTCGGGCTGCGCTTGAAGTCGACGTGGATGGCGTCACCGTACGACGTCAGCGTGAGCGCGGCGCAGCGCAAGGGGACGGCGATCGCCAGCTACACGTTCTACGCGGAGTAGAAGCTTGCGAATCGGCCTGCTCAACAACATGCGCGCCGGGCGAAATCGTCGGCGCGCCGAGCGCATCCTCCGCGAGATCGACGGCGCCAGGGACGTCCTGCACGTCGCGACGCCATCGGCAGAGGCCGTGCCCGAAGCGCTCTCGGCGATGCAGCGCTCCGACGTCGAGCTGCTGATCGTCAACGGCGGCGACGGCACGCTCGAGCGGGTGCTCACCGCGCTGCACGCCGAGGAGCGGCCCGCATGGTCTCCGGCGATCGCGCCGATCCGCGGCGGGCGCACGAACATGACAGCTGCGGATCTCGGCGCCGCGCGCGATTCCGTGCGCGGCCTGAACGAGGTGATCTCCGCGGCGCGCGCGGGGCGGCTGGAGGAGCGCGTCGTGCGGCGCTCGGTGCTGCGCGTCGCACCACACCACGGCCCGGTGCGCTGCGGGATGTTCGCTGCGGCCGGAATGCTCGGGCGCGCGGTCTCGCTGACGACGCGCCACCTGCCCAAGGGACGCGCTCAGGAGACGTTCGGAGTCGCGCTCGTCACCTCGACGCTGATCGGCAACGTGCTGACCGGCGCGCGCGGCGAGCTGATGCGCCCCGACAAGATCCGCCTCGCGTTCGACGGCGAGCGGCTGCCGGACGAGGAGCGCTTGATCACGCTGTTCACGACGCTGGAGCGGCTGATCTTCGGCATTCGACCTTGTTGGGGAACCGGGCCGGGCCCGATCCGCGCGACGCTCGTGCGGGGCGGCGCAGAGCGGATGTCGCGCACGATCCCGCCGATCCTGCGCGGGCGCGCGCCCGCGTTCGCGACGCCCGAGCACGGCTACACGAGCGCGAACACGCGGCGCATCGAGCTGCGCGCGGACTGCGAGGTCACGGTCGACGGCGAGCTCTTCCCGGTCGAGCCCGACGCCGCCTACACGATCAGCGCAGCGGAGCGCGTGCGCTTCGTGCGCGCGTGAGATGCGCAGAGGCGCTGTGCCGGCGGAGCCGCTCGAGCAGATCTTTCGCGAAGAGCTCGCGGGCCCGGTCCTCGAAAGCGCGCTGCGCGTCGGCAACGAAATTCGCGCGCGGCACGGCGAAGGCGTCGTCGCGCTGCTGTTTTACGGCTCGTGCCTGCGCTGCGGCAGCAGCGAGGGTGTGCTCGATTTCTATGTGATTACGGAGAGTTACCGGGGCGCCTATCGATCGCCGCTGTCTGCTCTGCTCGGCGCCGCACTGCCGCCGAACGTGCACTACATCGAGCTGCCTGGCGCGGATCTACGCGCGAAGTACGCGCTGATCTCGCTGGCCGATTTTGCGCGCCGGGCGACGCGCGCGAGCCTCGACTGCCGCGTCTGGTCGCGCTTCTGCCAGCCCGCGCGGCTCGTGTGGGTTCGCGACGAAGCGGCGCGCGAAGCGGTCGTCTCGGCCGTCGCGGACGCGGCGCTGACGATGGCTGCCCGCATGCTCGCGTGGGCACCGGGCGACGCGCGCGAGCGCGCGCTGGACGTGCGTTCGCTCTGGGCGCGCGCTTTCCAGGAGACGTATCGCGCCGAGCTGCGCAGCGAGCAGCCCGCCTCGATCGACGCAATCGCAGCCGCCGATCCGGCGCGCTACGAGGCGGTGCTGCGCGCGGCGCTCGGAGTGCTGGCGCGCAGAGGCGAGCTCGAGCTCGGGCCCGAGCTGTTAGGGGAGCAGGAGCACGCCGCGCTGCGCGTCGCGCAGGACCCGCGCGCGCTCGCCGCGGCGCGCCGGGCGTGGCGCGGACGCCGCCTCCTCGCGAAGGCGCTCGCAGTCGCGGGCCTGCTGAAGACCGCGTTCACGTTCGACGGCTGGCTCGCGTACGTCGTCTGGAAGATCGAGCGCCACAGCGGCGAGCGCATCGAGCTGAGCGAGCGCCAGCGCCGCCGCCCGCTGCTCTACGCGTGGCCCGTGATCTTCCGCCTGCTCCGCTCCGGCGCGCTGCGCTGAAAAGGCGAAGCGGGGACGCTCCTCCTTTTCTCATCACGATGAGACGAGCGCCGGTGAAATCACCAGCCGGTGAAATCACCAGCCGGTGAAATCACCAGCCGGGGACGTTCATACTTGTTGGTGACTCGAGGGCCAGTCTTCGCGCTCGCGAGGTCGCCCCCGCCGCGTAAGTCACCACGGCAGGAACGTCCCCGCGGTGACTTACTGCGGGCGCGCGCGGACGGTTCTCAGCAGCGCGGCGAGCGCGCTCGCGAGCGCGGGCAGAATCGTCCCGTGGTAGACCGCGCTCGCGGGCAGCTCGCGCGTCAGCTGGCGGTGCACGGCGCCGAGTGCGTGGTAGGGCAGCGTCGGGAACCAATGGTGGAGCGCGTGGAAGCGCAGCCCGACCGGCGCTGCCAATGCGGTGAGCGGCTGCAGCCACGGCGGGCCCGCGAGGCTCAGCGAGTCCGCCACCTGCTCGCCGGTCGACATCGGCGCGCCCTCGTTCTCGTAGCGGTGCGCGCCCAGCGTGCGCGCATGGTTGATCAGCAGGATCGCAGCGAGCAGCGCGTACCAGAGCGCGAACGCCCGAACGGGCAGCGCGCCGAGCGCGAGCGCCGCGCCCGCTGCCCACACCACCGCCATGCAACCCAGCTCCTCGTTGCGCCAGCGCTTCGCGAGCTTGCCCTTCGGCGCCGCGCGCACGTAGCTCGCGTTGATCACCAGCGTCGAGAGCCGTCCGACCGCGAGCTCGCGCACTGCCGGCACGAGCCAGCCGAGCGGCACGAGCAGCCCCCAGCGCAGCACGAGCGCGCCCGGCACCAATAACAAGCCGAGTGTCGCGCCCGCGAGCCGCGCCACGTTCCAGTGCGCGAGCGGCGCGTACTCGGGATCCTGCGCGGTGCCGAAAATGTGCGCCTTGTGGTGCTCCCCGTGCGAGCCCACGTACATCAGGCTGGGCGCGAGCAGCGGGAAGCCCGCCAGCAGATCCCACCCGATCAGGAAGCCGGGCACCGCTCCGCGCGCGAGGTGCGCGAGCTCGTGGATGAAGAGCGCCGCACGGTAGAGCGCGAAGATCGCGATCACGAACGCGAGGCCCGCTGCGGCGCTGCCCCAGCTCGCCACCGCGTACGCGAACGCCGTCCAGCCGATCGCGATGCACGCGAGCAGGTCGCTCCAGTAAATCGCCGGCTTCGGGCGGTGGAGCGCCGCCAGCTCGCGCTCCAGCGATTCCGCGCCGGAGGGAGGGGGCGTGTGTGCGAGGGCGGCCATGGACCGCGCAAGATACGGAACGCAGAGCGGGCGGGCAGGGCGCCGCGCATGCCGCGCCATGCGCGCGCCACGCCGCGGCCACCGACACCGAACGGTGTCTGGCTCGCCGCTGCCGCGCCGCCTCACGGACGCGAGCTCGTTCCTTCCCGAGGAATCGCGCCCCGCGCTCGCCGGCGCTTGGCTCTGGCTCGCGCCCTCAGGAGGTCCTCGATGTCCACACGCGGACTCGTCTACACCGCTCTCTTGATCCCATTCCTCACGCTCACCGCCTACGTGCTCGGCACCGCCGGCGTGATCGGCTTCTACGAGGAGATGTTCCGCAGCGCATCGACCGTGCTCGCGAGCGTCGACCTCTCGCTCTCGCTGGGCTTGATCCTGTTCTGGATGTACGGCGACGCGCGCGCGAGCGGGACGCCGTTCGCGCCGTACGCCGTAATCACTCTCGCGATCGGCGTCGCCGGGCCGCTGATGTACTTGATCCATCGCGAAGCGCGCGCGCCGCGCGCTCGAATCGCGAGCGCGGCACGCAGCTGACGCGCAGCAGCGCTCTCAGGAAGCGGCGAGCGAGCGCAGCATCGCCTCGCTCGCCGCGTCCGCGGGCATCAGCGTCTCGATGTGCAGCTCGGCGGCAGTGACGTCCTGTGCGGCGCTCACCTGCGCGAGCAGCGTGAACAAGCGCAGCTCGAGCTCGCCGCGTTTCAAGTGAAGCGGCAGCACCGGATCGACGGCGACGGGCAGCGCGCTGGATTCTGGCAGCCCCGGCAGCGCGCGAAGCTCGCGCTCGAGCGCGGCGAGCTCGGGGTCGTCACCTGCGGCGGCCAGCGCTCGTTCGAGCCGCCCGAGCAGCGCCGCGGCGACCTCCGCGAAGTTCACGATGTGGGGACGCAGGCCCAGCGGATGCAGCGTGAGCCGTAACAAGTTGGCCGGGCGCTCGCTCCAGACCGGCGCCGCGCTCGCGAAGCCCGCGAGCGCCTTCAGCGCCGCGGCGTTCGCACGCAGCACGCGATAGCAGCGGTCGACGAGGAACGCGGGGAACGGCTCGAAACGCTCGAGCGTGAATTCGATCATGCGCAGCAGTGCGCTCATGCCCGGCGCGTCGAGCGCGCTCTCGCGGTAGATCGCGGCGAAGCCCGCGGCGCCGAGCAGCGCGTTGCGCTCGCGCAGCGGCACGTCGAGCGCGTGGGCGAGCCTCAGCACCATCTCGCGGCTCGGCTGCGCGCGGCCCGTCTCGAGAAAGGAGAGGTGGCGCGTCGACGTCTCCGCCGCCGTCGCGAGCGCGAGCTGACTCATGCCGCGCGCGCCGCGCCAGCGCCGCAGCACGCGGCCGAATGGAGAGAGTTGGGCGTCGTCGCTCATGCGGCCTCCGCGCGGGCGTCGGCGAGCATGACGCGGAAGGGAAGCGCGGCCATTCCCTCGCGAGGAACGAGTGACCACCGGTAGCTAATCGATCGGCGGCGCGAGCAGCACGCCCACGATCCAGTGCGCGATCGTCGCCGCGAACGTGGTACCGATCGTCAGCAGCGCCGGGCGGAACCAGCGCCACGCGCGAGCGAGGCCCGCGAACTGCACGAAAAGGTCGGCGACGTAGGCGATGCAGTAGAGGACGTTGGCGAGCACGGCCATGAAGAAGAGCAGCAGTGAGAAGTCGACGATCCGCGCGCCGGAGCTCGGCCAGTTCCCAGCGACGTGGACGCCGACGACGAGCGCCAGCACGCCGTTGAAGATCGCGCGGCGCGGCTCCCAATAGCGAAGCGCATCGGCGGCGAAGGCTCGCAGCAGGTCGGGCAACGCTTTGTCAGCCGCCTGGGCTGAATGCTCAGTCGACACACGCGCTCCTCCGGCTCACCGGGTCGTCACGGCTCGTACCAGATCGGGCTCGTCCACGCGCGCTCTTGCACCGTGGGCTTCGCAACCTCGCTGCAGCAGCCAGCGAGGTTCGGAGGCAGCCGATTCGGCGCGCTGCAGTCGACCTTCGCTGCGCGGCAGATGCGCTGGCTCCAGCGGCAGGTCGGGTTCTCGAGCACACGGGCATAATAAAACGCGCCTTGCTTCGGATCGAAGGCGGGGTCGCTCCACACCGCGCACAGCCGCTTCGCTCCCTCGCCGCGCGGCTCGCAGCTCTCGAGGTCGACGCTCGCGCCGTTCTCACCGCCGGCGATGTCGGTGACCCGCTCGTGCGTCTCGCCCTTCGTGTCCACCCAGCCCTTGACGATCTGGATGCGCTGCAGCGGTGTGCCCTTCGCGTCCTCGCTCCCGACGTCCTGGAGCGCGAGCGCTGCGAAGCTCGGGCCCTTGCTGCCGGCGGGCGGCTTCGGCAGGTCGCCGCCCATCGGCACGCCGCCCTGATAACCCTTGCGCACGAGCTCGGGATCGCTGCACAGCTCCGCGCCGTAATTCCAGCCACCGAAGAAGCGCACGACCGGGCGCGTGCCGCTCGTGCCATACGCCTCGCGCCGCCGCATCGCGGCGAACAGCGCGTCGCGCGAGTTCTCCTCCGCCCAGAGCACCGCGAGGCCGCCCGGGTTGTACTCGATGTCGTCGGGCAGGCCGCTGGTTGCGCCCATCACGCCGGCGCCGCCGTGGCCCTTGGGCAGATCCTCGTCGGTCAAACCCGGCGTCCCGAGGTGCGTGTCGGTGCTGGCGACGAT
>Ga0187894_10001950_pt1 | contig 25529 bp, 23 predicted proteins | sample GBC1701081metaG_FD_136650 | JGI IMG/M metagenome (GOLD analysis project Ga0187894, IMG submission 136650) | White microbial mat communities from a lava cave in the Kipuka Kanohina Cave System on the Island of Hawaii, USA - GBC170108-1 metaG ... | reverse complement strand
CGGAGGGCGAGGAAGGCCTCGTCTATGCCGACATCGACCTCGGCATGATCGCGCTCGCCAAGGCCGCCGCCGACCCGGCCGGCCACTATGCCCGGCCCGACGTGACGCGCCTCCTGCTCGACAAGACGCCGGGCGACCGCGTGATCCCGGCGCGACGGGCCGCCAGCGAGGTTGCGCGCGGCACCGATGACGCCCCCGCGGCACCGGCCGCGCGCGCCGAGATCCTTGCGTTCATCACCGGCGGCGAGCGGGACGTCGCCTGAGATGGCGGCCATGGCTTGAGCCCTGGCGAACCCGCGCTTCGGTGCGGTGCGACGACCATCCGGTCAGCCCTGCCAGGGATTGACCAGGGCCATGCCGAGCCCTTCAAAGTGGCGAGTGTTTCGCGTGGCAAGCGTTGCCTTGCGAGCGGCAGCGATGCCCGCGATCTGCACGTCGCGTATCTCCACGGGTCTTCCTGCGCGGCGTCGCTGAGCCCCGATCCTCGCCGTAGCCTCTGCCGCGGCCCGATCAAAGGATAGTACGCGACCGCCGAGGTCCTGATCGACCAGGTCGGCGAACTCCTGCTCAAGGTGCCGCCGTCTGCGGCCCTCGGCAAGGATCTCCAAGCCGAATCGTATCTCGAAGACGGTGATCGCGGTGATCCATGCCGATTCGGGTGGCTGGTTGTTCAGCCATGCGACGACTATCGGGTTCCCCTCCGGACGCATCAACGCCGAGAGAATATTGGTGTCCAGTACGATCACTTGGAGAATCTTGCGGGCCGCGCCGGCTGGCCGCGAAGCTCGGGGATGTCCTGGTCGAGCTTGAAGTGGGCGAGGCGCGCCCGCAACCTTGTCCCGAGGGGCACCATGGAAGCCTCTTCTTTCACCGCATTGCGCAGGATGTCGCGCACTTCCTCCTCGGTGCTGCGGCCGTGCCGACGCGCCCGGCGCTGCAGCTTCGCCTTCACGTCGTCTTCAAGATTGCGGACTACCAGTTGGGCCATGACCATCCACCTCTTGATATCATGATATCACGCCATGCCGGAGTTCCGCAAGGAAGCCCCCTCGCAGGGACGGTCCGCCGGCGCGATGGTGGCTGCGGGACGACACGCATCATGATGATTGCGCATTCATGTAGATTGCAATATAGTACACATACTATCGTAACAGTCGTATTCACGGGAGTTCGTATGCCCGGCAAAAGGTGCGGTAAAGCCGCAACGGCTGCAGTTCAGGGCGGAAAGGCCCGGTTCGTCGCATCACCGCCACTGGCGTCGCTGCCCGACGACTACGCCCACGTTCTCGACGACATCAAACGCCGGGTCCGGGAAGGGCGTCTGCGGATCGTCGTGGCTGCGAATGCGGCGATGGTCGTGCTGTACTGGGATATCGGCCGGGCAATCCTCGACCGGCAAGGCCGCGCCGGCTGGGGCGCCCGCGTGATCGACCGCCTTGCCGCGGACCTCCGCGTCGCCTTCCCCGACATCAGGGGCTTCTCGCCCCGCAATCTCAAGTACATGCGTGCGTTTGCGGCCGCCTGGCCCGAACGGCAAATTGTGCAGCAGCTTGCTGCACAATTGCCGTGGTTTCACAATTGCCTGCTGCTGGATCGCCTGACCGAACGCGACGAGCGGATGTGGTACATCCAGCAGAGCATCGCACATGGGTGGAGCCGCAATATACTGGCGCTTCAGATCGAGAATCAGGCTTTCCATCGAACTGGCAAAGCCGTCACAAATTTCGCCGCCACCCTCACGCCGCCTGGCTCCGACATGGCTGCGCAGATCTTCAAGGATCCATACCTGTTCGACTTCATCGGCACGGCTGATCCCCGGCGGGAGCGCGAGGTCGAGGTTGCGCTGATCGATCACATCCAGCGTTTCCTGGTTGAGCTGGGTGCCGGCTTCGCCTTCGTTGGGCGGCAGGTCCGCCTTGAGGTTGGTCAGAGTGACTTCCAGATCGATCTGCTCTTCTAGCATCTCAAGCTTCGTTGCTACGTGGTCATCGAGCTCAAGGCTGGCTCCTTCGACGCCGCATGTGTAGGCCAGGTGAACCTGTACCTGTCGGCGGTTGACGACCTGCTGCGCCATCCCGACGACAAGCCGAGCATCGGTCTGCTGCTGTGTCGGTCGAAGGATGCTCTCGTTGTGGAGTATGCGCTGCGCGATCTCAAGAAGCCGATCGGGGTTGCACGTTGGGAGACCGATATCGTCAAGGCGCTGCCCAGGGAGCTCGAGGGCAGCTTGCCGACGGTTGAGGAGATCGCGGCTGAGTTGGCCGGTGTGGCAGTGCACGAGCGACGCGGCAGCAACGGTGACGCGCCTGTGGCAGCAGCACCCTATGCTCCCGTCACCTCCTTCAGGAGCCCGAAGAAGGCGCGCTTGCGTGCCGAGCCGATCGACCAATCGACCGGCAGCGACTGGAATCCGTCCTCGAAGCGCTCGCGGATGCGGCGGTAGTCGAAGAAGCCCCAGCCGGCGCCGCTGTCGGCGGCGGCCAGCATGTTGTTGTCGGCGGCCTCGAAGCCGTAGTGGTCGTCCTCGTTGAAGGTGACCGGCTGGCCGCGGTAGCCGGCGCTGGTGCGGGTGCGCAGCACATGCAGGCGGATGCCGTCCGGCGTGTCGATGCGGTTGCCGTGCGGCAGCAGCACGTCGGCGCAGGCGAGGATGTTGTCCGGCGGCGTGCCCGGCCCGACCAGGCTGGTGCCCACCAGCAGGCGGCCCGCCGGGGTCTGGAGGCGGCCGGCGCTGCGTTCCTGGGCCAGCGCGATCAGCTCGTGGCAGCGCGCGACGCCGATGACGGGATGGGCGAAGATCGGCAGGTCAACTTCGTTGCCGATCTCCAGCAGCACGTTGCGCGCCCCACGCTCGGCCAGCCAGTCGACGGTGTTGCCGACGGCGGCGCGCACGGCCGTTTCGTCGCGCAGGCGCTGGCTCTGCCGGCCGTAGAACAGGCCCAGGATCACCGCCATGCCTTGTGTGTCAGCGGCGCCGATGACGGCATCCAGCCGCGCGGCATAGTCCGGCTTCAGCGTGCCGTCTTCGGTGAAGCCGCAGACATGCCAGGGCTGGTGCCAGGAATAGCCCTGAGGGCTGCCGCCGGAGAGGTTGAGCGCGATCGCCAGCAGCCCGTGCCGCCGGTAGTCGGGCAGCGCCGCGACCAGTTCCCGCGTGCTGCGTTCGGCGCTCCAGTCGCCGTCGGCGTAGGACCAGGCGCCGCGCGTTGCCGGGTTCTCGTCGTCGACGATGGCGTTGGCCATGCGGCTGTTGAACAGCAGCCCCTCGATCCGGATGTTTCGCCACGTCCGGCCGGCATAGGTGGGCACGCCGTTGATCGAGAACCGATCGCCCGCCGCGCCGATGACGGTCGCCGTTTGCGCCATGTCGTCTCCTCCATCCGACCCTGTCAGGCCCAGGGCATTCGGCGTATGTCCGTCGTCCTGGGCGCAGCGACCCTGCGGTGGGCCGACCAGACCGTCATCCCGAGCGCAGCGAGGGATCTTCCGGAAATGGAGTCTCCTTTCGCGGAAGATCCCTCGCTGCGCCCGGGATGACGACTGTTCAAACCACCGCAAGGTCCTTCGCCGCGCTCAGGACGACGATCATACGTGACTACGATCCGATCTCGCCGCCGTCCTCCTTGGTGATCACGACCACGCTGGGTCGCGGCGGCATGTCGTCCTTGAAGTCCGGCCAGCGCGTTGCCGGCGTGTCGAAACTGGAGCCGGGCACGCCGTCGGTGCCGGGATGCTGCACGGCCACGAACAGCGTCCTGTAGTCCGGCGTGAATTCCGGCCCGCACATCTCGCCGCCCATGGGGCAGGCGAAGAAGCGCCGCGACAGGTATGCCGCCGGCCCGTCGACGTCGCAGGCGAACAGCCCGTCCGCGATACCGTACCTGGACCAGTTGTTGCCGGTGTCGGTGGCGATCCACAGGCGGCCCTTCGAGTCGAACGCCACGTTGTCCGGCGAGCTGAACCAGCCGTCTGGCGACATGTCGGGGTGATACTTCGCGCCCTGCTCGGGCTTCGACGGATCGCCGGCCAGGATCGGGATCGTCCAGGTGAAGATGTCGGCCGCATGATCGGCGTCCCTGCCGCGACCGCCCGGCGGGATCATCGCCAGGATATGACCATGGATGTTGTTGGCGCGCGGATTGGCCGGATTTTCGTCGCCGGGCTTGCGCTCCGCGTTGTTGGTCAGCGCCGCATACACCACACCGGTCACCGGATTGGGCTCGATGTCCTCGGGCCGGTCCATCTTCGTGGCGCCCAGCAGGTCGGCGGCGCGCCGCGCTTCGATCACGACGTCGGCTTGCGACCCGAAGCCGTTGGCCGCGGTCAGGGGGCCTTCGCCATGCACCAGCCGCCGCCAGTGCAGGGTTCCGTCGGCCTCGAACCGGGCCACCGACAGCACGCCGTCGTCGAGCAGGTCGAGGTTCGCGGCGCGGTTGGCGGAGTCGAAGCGACCCGTGGTCACGAAGCGGTAGATGTACTCGTTGCGCTCGTCATCGCCGCTGTAAAGCACGACCCGGCCGTCCTTGTTGACGATCGCGGTGGCGCCCTCGTGCTTGAAGCGGCCCAGCGCCGTGCGCTTCACCGGCGTGGAGGCAGGATCGTAGGGGTCGAGCTCGACCACCCAGCCGAAGCGGTTGGGCTCGTTCGGCTCCTTGGCGAGGTCGAAGCGGTCGATGTGCCGGCCCCACCAGCGATAGCCCCGCGAATGGCCGAGGCCGTAGCGTTTGCGCGCCACCATCTCGCCGTCGGCGGGCGCTTCGCCGGAGAAATAGTTGTGAAAATTCTCTTCGCCATGCAGCGTCGTGCCCCACGGGGTCTTGCCGCCGGCGCAGTTGTTGAGGGTGCCCAGCACGCGCATGCCGCCCGGATCGGCGTTGGTCTTCAGCCTGGCGTGACCGGCCGCCGGCCCGGCAACGCGGAACGGCGTCGTCATCGGCACGCGGCGGCTGAGCTTGCTGTCGGCCACGACGGCCCACCTGCCGCCGCCGCGCCGCACCTCCACCACCGACAGCCCGTGCGCCGCCAGCTCGACCTCGGCCCGCTCGCGGGTCATCAGGTTCATCACCGTCTCGGCCTTGATGCCCGGCCACATGAAGGCGGTGTTGGTGTACTCGTGATTGACCACCAGCAGGCCGTGCTCGCTGTTGCTCGAGCCTGACGGCAGCGGCATGAAGGCCATGAAGTCGTTGTTGTAGCCGAACTGCCGATCCTGCGCCGCCGCCGACAGGCTGCGCACGTCGAAGGGCGGTGCCCCGGCCACGACCGGATCGCCCCAGCGGATCAGGATGTCGGCGCGATAGCCGGGCGCGACCGCGTGGGTCGGCGACGGCCTGGCCGACAGCTCGCGAAAGGTGAGGCTCGATTTCGCCTGCGCCGCCGCCCCGCGCGGCGCCAGTGGCGCCAGCGCGCCGGCCACGGCTGTCGACGCCAGGGCGCGCAGGGTGACTCGCCGCGACAGGCGCGTCGAGACGATCTCGCCGAAAGTCGGGTTCGCACTGCGGTTGCGACCGATATCCTCGACCGGATCGTCGTGGCTCAGGTCCATGGTGCTCCCTCCTCATGATGTCCGTTGAATGACAGACTAGGCCTTCCGGCCGACGCGGCCAATGGAGGGCGCATGAGCGAACGAGGTGATCTGATCGAACGCCGCTTCGGCGAGCGGGTCGAAGCCGAGGTATCGGCCGATGGCGAGCCGGCCCTGCGGCGCATGCTGGCACGTGGCGTGCGGCGGGCTTTCCTCGACCAGCCGGTCGCGCCGGCGCTGCTGCGGACCTTGTGCGCCGCGGCCCTGTCCTCGCCCACCAAGAGCGACCTGCAGCAGGGCGACATCCTCGTCGTCGACGATGCGGCGCGTCGCGCGGCGATCTTCGGCACCATCCCCGATCATCCCTGGCTGGTGGCCGCACCGGTCTTCCTGGTCTTTCTCGGCAACAACCGCCGGCAGCGGCAGATCCATGCCTGGCGCGGCAGGCCGTTCGCCAACGACCATCTCGACGCCTTCTTCAACGCCACCGTCGATGGCGCCATCGTGATGGCGACGTTCATTGCCGCCGCCGAGGCGGTCGGGCTCGGCTGCTGCCCGATCAGCCAGATCCGCAACCAGGCGCGGCTCGTTTCGGATGTCCTTGAGCTGCCCGAGCACGTGTTCCCCATCGCCGGCCTGGCCCTCGGCTGGCCGGCGCGCGACGGCGAGCTGGCCTGTCGCTTGCCGCTCGATGTGCGCGTGCATGTCGACCGCTTCGATGAGACCGGCCTGACGGCGAAGATCGACGCCTACGACCGCCGCCGCGCCGCGGTGCAACCCTATCGCCGCCAGCGCGACGAGACCCGCTTCGGCCGCGTCGACTTCTACGGCTGGTCGGAAGACAAGGCCCGCCAGTACGCCCGCACCGAGCGCGACACCTTCGGTGCCTACGTCCGCGCCCAGGGCTTCAAGCTGGATTGATCTTCTCCTCTCCCGCATGCGGGAGAGGAAGGGGCCCATCGCGAAGCGATGGGAAGGTGAGGGCTCCACGCGAGGTGCCGTGTGCGAAGCCCTCACCCGCCGCGCTGCGCGCGTCGACCTCTCCCGCGGAGCGGGAGAGGTGAAGACAAAAAGAACCCCTCTCCGTGGGGAAGAGGGGTTCGAGTTTGGCGTCGCGGGCCCGTCAGGGGATGGACCGGGCGACGCGCGGGGAAAGCATTCGGCGCGGCCTCATGAGCCGATGTCGCCGCCGTCGTCCTTGGTGATCGCCACCACCGAAGGCCGCGGCGGCACGCCGTCCTTGAAGTCGGGCCAGCGCGTGGCCGGCGTGTCGAAGCTCGAGCCCTTCACGCCATCGACCGCCGGGTGCTGCACGGCGACGAACAGCGTCTTGCCGTCCGGCGTGAACTCGGGGCCGCACATTTCGGCGCCGATCGGTATGGCAAGGAAGCACTTGGTGACGTAGGCCGAGGCGCCTTCGGTCTCGCAGGCCCAGACGCCGTCGGCGATGCCGCTCTTCGGCCATGCGGTGCCCTGGTCGGTGGCGATCCACAGCCGGCCCTTGGGATCGAAGGCGAGATTGTCGGGAGCAGCGAACCAGCCATTGCGCGAGACGCCGGTTGGATACTTGGCCTTGACTTCAGGCTTCGATGGATCGCCGGCAAGCACGGGAATCTCCCACCGGAACGCGTCGGCGGTATGGTCGGCCTGCGCTCCACGACCACCCGGCGGCGCCAGCACCAGCAGGTGGCCGAACTCGTTGTTTGCCCGTGGGTTGGCGGCGTCGATCTGATCGGGCTTGCGTTCGGTATTGTTGGTCAGGAGGACATAGACAGCCCCGGTGAGCGGACTGGCCTCCACTTCCTCCGGCCGATCCATCCTTGTCGCGCCCAGCAGATCCGCGGCGCGCCTGGCCTCAATCACCACGTCAGCCTGCGAGTTGAAACCGTTTGAGGCATTGAGCGGACCTTCGCCGTGGCGCAGCTTCAGCCACTGCATCGTGCCATCCGCCGCGAAGCGGGCGACCGACAAGGTGCCGGCATCGAGGAGGTCGCGGTTGGCAGCGCGATTTGTCGGATCGAAGCGGCCGTCCGTTACAAATCGGTAGACATACTCGAACCTCTCGTCGTCGCCGCTATAGACGACGACGCGGCCGTCTCGGTTGACTACCATCGTACCGGCTTCATGCTTGAATCGACCAAGCGCTGTCCGCTTTACCGGCACGGAGGCAGGATCGTAGGGATCGATCTCCACTAGCCAACCGAAGCGGTTAGCCTCGTTCGGCTCCTTGGCGGCGCTGAAGCGCGCTTCGTACTTCCCCCACCATGGATAGCGTCCGTCCTTGCCGCCGACGCCGTAGCGGCGATGATTTGCCACCTCGGCTCCCTCGACGGTGCCGGAGAAATACATGTGGAAGTTTTCTTCGGCGGTCAGCACCGTTCCCCACGGCGTCTTGCCGCCACCGCAATTGTTGATGGTGCCCAGCACCAGCTTGCCCGTGGCATCGGCCGACGTCTTCAACCGGCTATGGCCGGCCGCCGGTCCGGAGATTGCCATTGGCGTCGTGGCGGTGATGCGCCGCGCGTAGCGACTGTCCGGCACCACGGACCACACGCCGCGGGATTTGCGAACCTCCACCACGGTGGCACCGTGTGCTGCCATCTCCGCTCCGACGCGGTCGGCGGTCATCTTTTCCATGACCGTGTCACGGTTGATGCCCGACCACATGAAGTCCGTGTTGGTGAATTCGTGGTTGATGAACAGCAAAGCGTGCTCGGCGCTGGTCGATCCGAGCGGCAGGGGCATATAGGCGATCCAGTCGTTGTTGTAGCCGAATTGTTTGGCCTGAGAAGCGGCCGTCACGTTGGCCGGGTCGAAGGCGGGGGCGCCGGGCAGCACCGGGTCGCCCCAGCGCACCAGCACGCGCGCCGAATAGCCAGCGGGCACATGATGTGTGGGCGTGACGGCGCTCGACGTTTCGGCAAAGGTCAGGCTGGTTTGGTTGGCGACCGCCGGCTGCGGCAGCACGCTTGACAGCGTGCCGGTCGCTGCTGCGGCGGCAAACAGCGAGGCCCCGCGTAAGGCGCCGCGACGGCTCAAGCGTTGGGCGGCGATTTCGCCGAGGCTGGGATTGGGCGTCGGATTGCGGCCGACATCGTCGATCGGATCGTCAAAGCGCATTGTCAGAGCTCCGTGCGGGTCGGTGGTCGACATTGTGCGCCTCGCAGATTTCCTCTCGTGCGAGTCGCGGTGTAGGAGAGGCGGGTTGCTCGCCCATGACCGGCACAAGTCAAGAGCGTTACAGGCTGTGGAGACCGGGGATTGCCCTGTGGATATGGGGAAAAACGGGGACTTTTCATACCTTCCCCCGCTTGCGGGGGAAGCTGGCGCGCAGCGCCGGATGGGGGTGTCTTGCGGCCAGACGGAGTCTGTGGCGGCGCCCCCCATCCGCCCTTCGGGCACCTTCCCCCGCAAGCGGGGGAAGGTAGGAACGAGGCCTTCGCGCGGGAGAAGGACTCAATCACCCGCCCTGGACGTCAAGCGCGTAGCCCGCCGCCCGCACGGTGCGGATCAGGTCGGGCTGCCCCTCCAGGTTCAGCGCCACGCGCAGGCGGCGGATATGCACGTCGACCGTGCGCGCCTCGATGTAGACGTCGCGGCCCCACACCGAGTCCAGCAGCTGCTCGCGCGTGAAGACGCGGCCGGGGTGCTCCATGAAATGGCGCAGCAGGCGGAACTCGGTGGGCCCGAGATGCACCGGCTTGCCCTGGCGCGTGACGCGGTGCTGCACCAGGTCCATGGACAGGTCGGCGTAGCTCAGCACCTCGTCGGCCAGCGCCGGGCGGATGCGGCGCAGCACGGCACGGATGCGGGCGATCAGCTCGGCCGGCGAGAACGGCTTGCTGACATAGTCGTCGGCGCCGGCGTCCAGGCCGCGCACGCGGTCGTGCTCCTCGCCGCGCGCGGTCAGCACGATGATCGGGATGTTGGCCGTGCCCGCGGCGCGGCGCAGCTGCCGGCAGACCTCGATGCCCGACATCAGCGGCAGCATCCAGTCGAGCAGCACCAGGTCGGGCCGGTCCTCGTCGATGGCGCGCATCGCCGCCTCGCCGTCGCCGGCCGCCGACACGCGGTAGCCGGCGCGCTCCAGGTTGTAGCGCAGCAGCTCGACCAGAGGCGCTTCGTCCTCCACGATCAGGATGTGCGTCTTGTTGGTACTCACGCCGACGGCGGACCGGTCGGCGCCAGGGGGGGCAATTTCATGAAGTCCCACGGGGTCGCTCCTCGACGACCTCCTCTCCGGTCCAGCGGAAGAGGAGGAGTTCGGCGATGTTGGTGGCGTGGTCGCCGATGCGTTCGATGTTCTTGGCCATGAACATCAGTTGAGTGCAGGCGGATATGGTCCTTGCGTCCTCCATCATGTAGGTCAGCAGCTCGCGCACCAGGCCATGGTAGACGTCGTCGATGTCGGCGTCGCGTGTCCACACGGCGCGGGCGCGGTCGGCGTCCTTCGTGGCCAGCGAGTCCAGCACGTCCTTGAGCAGGGCCTGTACCAGGCGGCCGAGCCGGTCGACGCCGCTCAGCGCCGTCGACGGGGTGGTCAGCGTGTGGAGCTGCAGCGACCGCTTGGCGACGTTCTTGGCGTAGTCGGCGACGCGCTCCAGGGCGCTCGCGATCTTGATCGAGGTCACGATCAGCCGCAGGTCGTCGGCCATCGGCTGGCGCAGGGCCAGCATGCGGATGACCTGCGCCTGCACCGTGCGGTCGAACTCGTCGACGCGATGATCGGCCTTCATGACTTTCTCGGCCGTCACCGAATCGCGCTCGCGCAGGGCGGCCAGCGCCATCGACAGCTGCGACTCGGCGAGCCCCCCCATCTCCGAGATGGAGGCGTCGAGCTTCTGCAGCTCTTCGTCGAAGCGTTTGACCATGTGCTCGGCGGGCATCGTACAACTCCCAGCGTGGCGGGTCAGCCGAAGCGGCCCGTGATATAAGCCTGTGTCCGTTCTTCCTTGGGCTTGGTGAAGATCTGCGGCGTGTCGCCGTATTCCAGCATCTTCCCGAGATGGAAGAACGCGGTCCATTGCGAGACGCGGGCCGCCTGCTGCATCGAGTGCGTGACGATCACGATCGTGAAGTTCTGCTTCAACTCATCGATCAGTTCCTCGATCGTGGCCGTGGCGATGGGATCGAGCGCCGAGCAGGGCTCGTCCATCAGGATCACCTCCGGGCTGACGGCAATGGCGCGCGCGATGCACAGGCGCTGCTGCTGTCCGCCGGACAGGCCAGTGCCCGACTGGTCGAGACGGTCCTGGACTTCCTTCCACAGGCCGGCGCGCTGCAGGCTGTTGGTGACGATTTCGTCCATCTCCGCCTTGTTGCGCGCGAGGCCGTGAATGCGCGGCCCGTAGGCGACGTTCTCGTAGATCGTTTTCGGGAAGGGATTGGGCTTCTGGAACACCATGCCGATCCGGGCGCGCAGCTGCACCACGTCGACGGACCGGTCATAGATATTTTGTCCGTCGAGGGTGATCGCGCCGTCGACGCGGCACGAGGGAATCACATCGTTCATGCGGTTGATGCAGCGCAGGAACGTCGACTTGCCGCAGCCCGAAGGTCCGATCAGCGCCGTGACGTTGTTGGTCTTGATCGGGATGTTCACGTCGAACAGTGCCTGCTTGGCGCCGTAGAAGACGTTGACCTTCTTGCCCTCGATCTTGGGCGCTGCAGCGGCGGCGGGGCCGGACATGGGACCATCCTGTCGCAGTGGTTTCACGCGGTCGTCGAGCGGAGACATGGTTCTCACTCCTACCACTTGATCTTGTTGCGCATGCGGATGCGGAACCAGATGGCGAAGCCGTTCATCGCCAGGGTCATCACCAGCAGCACGAGGCCGGCGGCGGCGGCGTTGGACTGGAACGCCGGATCGGGCCGCGACACCCAGTTGAACATCTGGATCGGCATCACGGTGAACGGGTCCAGCAGCCACTGGAACGAGATGAACGGGAACTCGCCCTGGACCGGCGGGGTCGGCAGGAAGGCGATGAACGACAGGGCGCCGATGGTCACCAGCGGCGCCGTCTCGCCCAGGGCGCGCGACAGGCCGATGATCACGCCGGTGGCGACACCGGACGACGCCGACGGCAGGACATGGTGCGATGTCACCTGCCACTTCGTGGCGCCGACGCCGTAGGCTGCCTCGCGGATCGAGAACGGCACGGCGCGCACCGATTCGCGGGTCGCCACGATCACGATGGGCAGGATGAGCAGGGCCAGCGTCAGGCCGGCGGTAGCCACGCTCTGGCCGAGTCCCAGCCCATACACGAACAGGCCCAGCGCGAGCAGGCCGTAGACGATGGACGGAACGCCGGCGAGGTTGTTGACGTTGATCTCGACGACGTCGGTGATCCAGTTCTTGGGTGCATACTCTTCGAGGTAGACGCCGGCCCCGACGCCGACCGGGATGGCGACGGCGGCGCACACCAGCATGACGACCATGGAGCCGACCCATGCCGACAGGATGCCGGCCTGCCCGGCGCGGCGCGACGGGAAGTTCAGGAAGAAGTCGGGCGTGATGCGACTCCAGCCGTCGTGCGCCAGGCCCGCCAGCAGCGCGATCAGCGTGATGACGCCGATGCTGGTGACGCCGATGCCGACGGCGACGAAGATGGCCTCGGCCCGGCGCGCGCGGGCGATTCGGGCGGTGGCGGAGAAGCCCTCGTCGGCGCGCATGGCCGCCTCGTCGGTCCGGGCGACAGCCATGATCAGTACGCCTCCCGGAAGCGCCGCCGCAGCGCGTAAGCGGCCAGGTTGAAGACCAGCGTCATGCCGAGCAGCGTCAGGCCGGCGGCAAAGATCGACTGGTAGGCGATGGAGCCGTGGGGCAGGTCGCCGAGCGCGACCTGGGCGATATAGGCGGTCACGGTCGCGGCCGACTCGGTCGGGTCGAAGGTGAAATTGGGCTGCTGGCCGGCGGCGATCGCGACGATCATCGTTTCGCCGACGGCGCGGGCGATCGCCAGGACGGCGGCAGCGGCCAGGCCCGAGAAGGCAGCGGGCAGCACCACCTTGATCGAGGTCTGCAGTTTCGTCGCGCCGAGTGCCAACGATCCCTCGCGCAACGCGGTGGGCACGGCCCGCATCGCATCCTCGCTCAGCGAGCTGATGTACGGGATGATCATGATGCCCATCACGATGCCGGCGCCGAGGATGTTGAAGCCGGGAAGGTTCGGCATGATCGTGGCTTGCAGCAGCGGCGTGATGAACAGCAGGGCGAAGTACCCGTAGACGACGGTCGGGATGCCGGACAGCAGCTCGAGGAACGGCTTCAAGGTCTCGCGCACGCGCTCGTGGGCGAATTCGCTGAGGTAGATGGCGATCACCATGCCCAGCGGGAATGCCACCGCCAGGGCCACGCCCGACGACAACAGGGTGCCGGTCACCAGCGGCAGGATGCCGTACTTGGCGTCGGCGAACAGCGGCGTCCAGACGGTGCCGGTCAGGAACTCGAAGATGGAGACGTGACCGAAGAAGTGGGCCGATTCCAGCACCAGCACCGCGACGATGGCGACGGTAATGGCAACCGATGCCGCGCCGCAGAGAAGCAGAACTGTTTCGATCACGCGTTCGCGCAGGCGTTGACGCGCCCGTCGCGCGCGAGCCTGCGGCGAGTTGAGCCGCGCGACTGTTGACACGCCGGCTGTCTGAGTGATCGACATACGACTGCCCCCCGTTGATTGGCGATGCGCAGGCTGCCGGGGCGGCGTTCGCCGCCCCGGCAGTTGCTGGTCAGACTTTCGGTTCGCGCTTGAGGATCTCGAGGATCGGCAGGCCGACCTCCGGATGGCCGCCGAACGCCGAGCCCTTGGTCTTCTTGGCGATACGGTCGGCGCCGATTTCGTAGGCCTTCGGCGGCAGCGGCACGTACTTCACCTCTGTGATGAGCTTCTGGGACTTCAGGTAGAAGGCCAGGAATTCCTTCACCTCGGGCCGGTCGATGGCCTTGACGTTGATATAGACGAACAGCGGCCGCGACAGCGGGCTGTAGGTGCCGTCGACCACCGTCTTCTCCGACGGCAGCACCGGCCCCTTGCCCTTGCCCTCGTCGATGCCGAGCGCCTTCATCTTCGCGGCGTGCGGCTGGTAGTAGGCGTAGGGGATGAACCCGAGCGCGCCGCGATCGTTCTCGATGCCGGTCACGAGCACGTTGTCGTCCTCGCTCGCCGTGAAGTCGGAGCGGCTGGCCTTGGCCTTGCCGTTCACGGCTTCGGTGAAATAGTCGAACGTGCCCGAGTCGGCGCCGGCGCCGAACAGCTTGAGCGGCGAATCGGGCCAGGACGGCTCGACGTCCTTCCATTTCATGACCTTGCCCTGCGCCGCCGGCTCCCACATCTTCTTGAGCTGGGCGATCGTGAGCGACTTGACCCACTCGTTCTTCGGGTTGACGGCCACCGTCAGCGCGTCGAACGCAACCGGGATCTCGACGTACTCGATGCCGGCCTTGGCGCACGTGTCCATCTCCTCCTTGAGGATCGGACGCGAGGCGTTGGAGATGTCGCTCTCGCCGCGGCAGAACTTCTTGAAGCCGCCGCCGGTGCCGGAGATGCCCACGGTCACGCGGACCTTGCCCTTCTGGGCCTTCTGGAATTCCTCGGCGACCGCTTCGGTGATCGGAAACACCGTGCTCGAGCCGTCGATCTTGATGGTGCTTTGCGCATGGGCTGCGCCAGCCGCCGCAAAGCTCAGCAGAGCCGCAGCGGGTACGATTCGTTTCAGGATCATTCAGGTTCTCCTGGAAGGGCGCGGTCCTGTCGTCACCCCAGGCGGCGGACCGCCGACCGCCGTCGGCGGCGAGTCCTAGGAAGCGGACAACACCGTTTTATTGCCGAAATATTTCAGTTCGGTGACATCCAGTGCGTAGTTCTTGCACTGTCGATGATGGACAAGTGCCTTAGTTGTTGAGGAAATTGGCCTTTCAAGGCCGAACCAGCTCTCGTGGAGCGGTGGAAAACTCTTCAGCTGGTAACAGAACGGTAAACGTCGAACCCGCACCGACCGCGCTTTCTACCGCCAGCCGGCCGCGATGGCGATTGAGCACGTGCTTCACGATAGCCAACCCCAGGCCGGTACCGCCCATCTGCCGCGATCGCGCAGTGTCGACTCGATAGAACCGCTCGGTCAGGCGCGGCAGGTGCTCGGCGGCGATGCCTTCACCCTGGTCACGCACGACCAGCTGCACGCTGCCGTTCAGGCGGCCGGCTTCGACCGTCACGGTTGTCCCCGGCCGCGTGTACTTGACGGCGTTGTCGATCAGGTTCTGGAACGCCATCGCCAGCTCGTCGCGATCGCCGATCACGGCCGGCAGGTCGCCCTTCACGTCGAGTGTCACCGTCACGTCGCGCGGTCGCGCCTTCATCTCCAGCATCTCGACCAGGCCGCGCAGCAGCGGCCCGACCTCGACGCGGCCGGTCGGCGGCTCGTGCTCGCGCTGCTCGATGCGCGACAGCGACAGCAGATCCTCGACCAGGCGGCGCATGCGCCCGGTCTGCTCGGCCATGATGGCAAGGAAGCGGTCGCGCGCCTCCTCGTCGTCGCGCGCCGCGCCACGCAGGGTCTCGACGAAGCCGACCAGGCTGGCCAGCGGCGTGCGCAGCTCGTGGCTGGCGTTGGCGACGAAGTCGGCGCGCATGCGCTCGGCCCGGCGCAGCGCCGTCATGTCGTGCAGCACCACCAGCACCGACGATCCGTCATCGGTCGGCCGCGGCAGCGCCGCGATGTGGGCGGCGAGGATACGCTCGGGCGGGCCCGGCACGGTGATCTCCGGCGGCTCCTCGATCGGCTCGCCACCCAGTGCCGCATCGACCGAGTCCAGCAACACCGGCTGACGCAAGGTCGCGGCAAGATCGCGCCCGGTCTCGATCGGCCCCAGCAGGGTGCGGGCGGCGCGGTTGAAGCGCACCACCCGCCGGTTGGCGTCGATCCCCAGCAGCGGATCGGGCAGGCCGTCGACGATCGCCTGGGCCGAGGCCGACAGTGAATCGATGGAGGTGCGCTGCCGGCGCCACAGGCGGGTCAGCGCCGCGACGCCGCCGGCCAGTTCCTCCGCCGCCGGCGACAGCACGAAGCGCGGCACGTCCGGCTCGTCGCCGCGCGCCAGCGCCTCGACGAAGCGCGCGAAGCGGCCGACCGACAGCACGTAGCGGCGCACCACGATCGCCGTGGCGAAGGCGATGGCGCCGAACGCGACGGCGGCATGCGTCAGCGGCAGCACGTCCATCCATACCAGCACCATCAGGGCTACGCCCGACGGCGCCAGCGCGATGGCGTTGGCGATGACGTGGCGGCGCAGCGGCAGTGACGGCAGAGGGTCGGCCATGCGTCGAGTATAGCCGAACCGGATCGCGGTCGGCTCAGCGCGGTGGGGCGTGCCTGTAGGACAACGGTATGACGGCCTGTGAGTAACGTCTTGCCGGGAGCGCGCCACCAGCAAGAAACAATGCCCCCGGAGCACAGGCGACCCGCCTGGCGTCCCGCCCGCATTCGCCCGCAGCGCCAGCGAGGGCGAAACTACGCCGGACAAGACGAAGAGCGCGGCAGGAGTCGCGCGGTCCGCTCGCGCCAGCGTGCGTCAATTTCCTTGCTTCACTTGATATTTTGAGTATTCTGGAAATATGGAATCTACGCAAGCTGCAGCGGCGTTCTCAGCCCTCGCCCAGGAGACGCGTGTCAATCTCCTGCGGCTGCTGGTGGAGAGAGGCGCCACCGGTTTGCCAGCTGGCGATCTCGGTTCCCGTCTTGGGGTGCCGCCTTCGACACTCTCCTTTCATCTGGCCGCCTTGGAGCAGGCCGGCCTGGTCCAATCGACCCGCCGCGGCCGCCAGATGATCTACGCCGCGCGGATCGCGGGCCTGCGCAGCCTCCTGTCTTTCGTGACCGAAACCTGCTGTTCCGGTCGTCCCGACCTTTGCGGCGATCTCGCGCGACTGCTCCCCGACGACGAGGAGGATCAGACCATGACCGCGGCATTCAACGTCCTTTTTCTCTGCACGCAGAACTCGGCGCGCTCGATCATGGCCGAGGCCATCCTTGAGAGCGTCGGCAAGGGACGTTTCCGAGCCTGGTCGGCCGGCTCGGATCCCGCTTCCGCACCTCTGCCCGAGGTCATCGAGAAGCTGCGGACGCTCGGCCACGACGTGACGGCGCTGCGCAGCAAGTCGTGGACCGAGTTCATGCGGCCCGATGCGCCGCGGATAGACTTCGTCATCACACTCTGCGATGCGCCGCAGGGGCAGGTATGCCCAGAGTTTGGCGACAAGACGGTCACCGGCGCATGGCCGCTGCCCGACCCCGCCAGGTTCTCCGGCTCGCCGGTCGAACGGGCCGTGCTGCTGAACGAGCTCTACCGCGGGCTGCGCCGGCGGCTCGAGATCTTCTGCAGCCTTCCCTTCGCCACCCTGGATCGCATGGCGCTCAAGGTCCGACTCGACGAGATCGGCGACAGCAACCGCGTGCTGGCCTGAGGCGGAGGCATCGACATGGCGATCGGCATCAACGGCATGGGCCGTATCGGGCGCCTGACGTTGCGGGCTGCCCTGGGTGGTGTGCCGCGCCACGACGGCGATCCCCGGGCGGCCAACCGTCTCGACGTCGTGCACGTCAACGAGATCAGGGGCGGCGCCGCCACCGCCGCCCATCTGCTCGAATTCGACACCGTCCATCGCCGCTGGCGCACGTCCTTCGCGGTCGAGGGCGACTCGGCGATCATCGTCGGCAACCGGCGGATCGGGCTCAGCGCCGCACCGACGCCGGCGGACGTGCCATGGGGCGATCTCGGCTGCGATGTCGTGCTGGAATGCACCGGCAAGTTCCTCAAGCCGGATCAGCTGCAGGGCTACTTCGATCGCGGCGCGAAGGGGGTCATCGTCGCGGCGCCGGTGAAGGATGCGGCGGCGCTGAACATCGTCGTCGGCGTCAACGACAACCTGTACGACCCGCGACGCCACCGCCTGCTGACCGCGGCTTCGTGCACCACCAACTGCCTCGCGCCGGTGGTCAAGGTGGTGCACGAGGCGATCGGCATCCGCCACGGCCAGATCACGACCATCCATGATCCGACCAACACCAACGTGATCGTGGACGCGCCGCACAAGGATCTGCGCCGCGCCCGCTCGGCGATGCATTCCCTGCAGCCGACGACCACCGGCAGCGCGACGGCGATCGCCCTGATCTATCCCGAGCTGAAGGGCAAGTTGAACGGCCACGCCGTCCGCGCCCCGGTATTGAACGCCAGCCTCACGGACTGCGTCTTCGAGCTGCAGAGCGCGACCACGGAGGCCGAGGTCAACGCGCTGTTCGAGGCGGCCGCGCAGGGCCCGCTCGCCGGCATCCTCGGGGTCGAGCACCGGCCGCTGGTGTCCGCCGACTACGCCGGCGACACGCGCAGCGCGATCGTCGATGCCCCCAGCACGATGGTGACCGACGGCACGCTGCTCAAGGTCTATGCCTGGTATGACAACGAGATGGGTTATGCTTGCCGCATGGTCGACCTCGCCAGCATCGTTCTCGAGGCGGGTGCGTGAGAGCCCGAACATGAGTTCGGCGGAAAGAATGACCTGCACCACTCCAGCAGCCTTCATGGTGAGCCTGTCGAACCATGAAGGCCTCGCACGAGCAGCGGTGCGGCGCTTCTTGGTTCGATCCGGCAAAACGCGGAGCGTTTGTGCCTGTGCTCGCCATGAAGCTTTTCCCCATTGGTCGGTGAGACTGTGATGTCGGCCGCCCGCAACTATGCCGTCGTCACCGCGTCCTACTGGGCCTTCACGCTGACCGATGGCGCCCTGCGGATGCTGGTGCTGCTGCACTTCTTCCGCCTCGGCTATACGCCGTTCATGCTCGCCGTCCTGTTCCTGCTCTACGAGGCGGCGGGCATCTTCGCCAACCTCGGCGGCGGCTGGCTGGCGACGCGCTTCGGCATCCCGCGCATGCTGTCGGTGGGCCTGTCGCTGCAGATCGCCGGCCTGCTGATCCTGTCGGCGCTCGATCCCGGCTGGAGCGCCGCGGTTTCGGTCGCCTGGGTCGTCGCCGCCCAGGGCATCGCCGGCGTCGCCAAGGACCTCACCAAGACCGCGTCCAAGTCGGCGATCAAGGCCACCGCCGAGGCCGGCAGCGGCCAGCTCTTCCGCTGGGTCGCCTGGTTCACCGGCTCGAAGAACGCCATGAAGGGCGTCGGCTTCTTCCTCGGCGGGCTGCTGCTCGACATGATCGGCTTCCAGCCCGCCCTGTGGTCGATGGCGGCGCTGCTGGCTGTGGCCCTGGTCGCGGCCGTCGTCTCGCTGCCCGTCCGGCTCGGGCGCGCCGAAGCCTCCAAGAGCATGCGCGAGCTGTTCAGCAAGTCGTCCGGCGTGAACCTGCTGGCGGCGGCCCGCATCTTCCTGTTCGGCGCCCGCGATGTCTGGTTCGTGGTCGGCCTGCCGGTGTTCCTGTACGCGCACGGCTGGCGATTCCTTGAGGTCGGCGGCTTCCTTGCGGCCTGGACCATCGCCTACGGCGGCATCCAGGCGCTGGCGCCGTCGCTGGTCACGCGCAGCACCGACGGCCTGAGCCGCGAGGTCGGCGCGGCGCGGCTGTGGGCGGGCCTTCTGGCCGCGGTCCCCGCCGCCCTTGCCGTCGCCGTCATGATGCCCGGCGACTTGCGCATCGATGTGACGGTGGTGGTCGGGCTGACCGTGTTCGGTCTGCCGTTCGCGGTGAGCTCGTCGCTCCATTCCTACCTGATCCTCGCCTATGCCGGCTCGGAAAAGGCCGCCGAGGATGTCGGCTTCTACTACGCGGCCAACGCCGGCGGGCGCCTGCTGGGCATCCTGCTCTCCGGGTCGCTGTATCAGGTGGGCGGCTTGACAGCATGCCTGGCCGGCTCGGCGGTCATGCTGTGCGTGTGTTGGGTGGTCACGTTCCTGCTCCCGTCCCGTCGGGAAGACGCCCTGCCGGCACGCACTGCATAGCGGCCGTCGACAGGGTAGGCTCGCTTGTGGACGTGTGCAGGCAGGCGTTGCTGGGGGGCACGCCGGCACCGCGGTTTGGGAGGCAAGATCATGCACAACGGGAACAAGCCGCTTTCGTCCGGTGCGCCCGATGGCGTCCGCAGCGGGGCGGATGGACGAAGCGCGACGCCTCAAACCGCACCGGAACGCCCGGGCGCGCCGGGCGAGGTGCTGCGCGTCTTCCTGAAGCTCGGCCTGACCTCGTTCGGCGGCCCGATCGCCCACCTGGGCTACTTTCGCGACGAACTCGTCGTGCGCCGCCGCTGGATCGACGAAGCGGCCTACGCCGATCTCGTGGCTCTGTGCCAGTTCCTGCCGGGGCCGGCATCGAGCCAGGTCGGCTTTGCGCTGGGGCTGCGGCGCGGCGGCGGGCTGCTCGGTGGCCTGGCTGCCTGGGGCGCCTTCACGCTGCCATCGGCGCTCTTTCTGGTGGCCTGCGCCTTCGGGTCGCAGATCTGGAGCGGGCCGGTGGCAGCCGGCATTCTTCACGGCCTGAAACTGGTGGCCGTCGCCGTCGTGGCGCAGGCGGTATGGGGTATGGCGCGCACGCTGGCACCGGACCGGCAACGTGCCGCCATTGCGCTCGCCGCGGTCGCGCTCGCGGTGTTTGCCGGCGGTGCGGTCGGCCAGGTCGGGGCCATCGTTCTCGGCGCGACCGCCGGCCTGTGGCTCTGCCGCAATGGGCCGGGCGTCGCGGCGGGGCATCTGTCGTTTCCGGTCAGCCGGGGTGCCGGCGCCTGCGCGCTCGTCCTGTTCGGCATCCTGCTGATCCTTGCACCGGTGCTGTCCCGGATGTCCGGGTCGCAGGCTCTCGCGCTGTTTGACGCCTTCTTCCGCTCCGGCGCCCTGGTGTTCGGCGGCGGTCACGTTGTTCTGCCGCTGTTGCGCGCCGCGGTGGTCGATACGGGCTGGGTGACGCCGGACGTGTTCCTCGCGGGCTACGGCGCGGCGCAGGCCGTGCCCGGGCCGCTGTTCACGTTCGCCGCCTACCTCGGCGCGGTCATGGGGCCGGCGCCGAACGGCGTGTGGGGCGCCGTCGCGGCGCTCGTGGCCGTGTTCCTGCCCGGGATCCTGCTCGTCTACGGCATGCTGCCGTTCTGGGACGCGCTGCGTGCCCGGCCCCTGGCGCAGGCGGCGATGCGCGGCACCAACGCAGCGGTGGTCGGGATCCTGGGTGCAGCCCTCTACGACCCGGTCTGGACGAGCGCGGTTCTCGGCCCGCGCGACTTTGCCCTGGCGCTTTTCGGGTTCGTGCTGCTGGCAGCCTGGCGCGCGCCGCCCTGGGTCGTCGTTGTCCTGGGCGCCGCCGGCGGCTCGTTGCTCGGCATCATCTAGCCCTGGTCCAACGTGGTTCCGCTCCCTCGATGTCGAGGACCGGGCGACGGGCGAGGCCATCAGGGGGGCATGAACCCGACGGCCCAAAGCCAGAGGCCGGCCAGGGACATGGACACCAGCGTGATCGGCACGCCCGCCTTGGCATGATCGGCAAAGCTCAGCCGGACACCCTCGATCTGCGCGCGCTCGACAACGATCAGGTTGGCAAGGCTCCCCACCAGGAACAGATTGCCGGCAAGCGTGGACAGGACTGCGAGACCGACGAGCACACCCGGTGGAATGCCCTGCCACACCTTCAGGATCATCACCACAGCCGGAACATTGCCGATCGTGTTGCTGAGAATGAGGGTCGCGGGAGTCAGGAGGGAGATCCGGTCGGGCAGCAGCCCATGCGCCACGAGCGTGCGCATTGCCTGCTCGGCGAGGCCCGTGCGCGCGAAAGCATCGTTCACGATGAACAGGCTGGCGAACAGGATCAGCAGCGGGAGGTCGATCTCGTCGAGCAGCTGTCTCGTGCGCAAGGTCCGGCTCACGATCAGGCAGGCGGCAATCAGCAGAGCCGAGATTTCGCGCGGCAGCGACGTCGCGAACAGCACGAGAAGGGCCAGCGTGCCGACACCGCAGGCGCCGGCCTGGAGCCGATCGAACTGTGGCGGCGCGATGGACGTTTCCGCGACCGACACGGAGAGGCACGAACGCCAGGCCAGCGCGATGCAGCCGAAGGCGACGGCCAGGGCGGCCAACGCCGGCACGACCGCCGAGACGAAGTAGGACCAGAAGCCGAGATTGCCGATCTGCCCGATGAGGATGTTCTGCGGATTGCCGATCAACGTCGCGGCCGAGCCGGCGTTGCTGGCGGCTGCGAGGCCGAACAGGAACGGCCGCGGATCGAGCTTGCGTGCCGCCAGACCTCTGCACAGCAACGGTGTCATGGCGAAAACGACGATGTCGTTGACCAGCACGGCCGACAGCAGTCCGCCGACGGCGATCGTCAGCGCCAGGAGGCGCAATGGCCGGCCGGCCTGGCGCGCGATCCACGCGGCTGACGCATCGTAGAAGCCCGCCGCCCCGACGCGCGCCGAGACGATCATGAGGCCGCCCAGCAGCAGCAGGGTGGGGAAATGGATGCCGCCGGCCAGTTCGTCGACCGGCAAGGCGCCGGCGGCGACGAGGACAACGGCGGCGATCATGGCGATCCCGGACCGGTCGATCCGCAAGCCGGGCACGCGGCCCAATGCCATGCCGACATAGGTCAGCGCAAAGACGATGGTGATGAAGGCGATCATGCGTCTGGATGCGGCCGCGCGCTTGGGTCAGAACCTGACTGACAAAGGGTGAGTCGCTTCATGGTGAGCACAGGCAGGCGCTTCGCGTCTTGCCGGGCCGAACCATGAAGCGGCCCCAACCGCACGATCGTGCGACCGCCTTCATGGTTCGACAAGCTCGCCATGAAGGCTCCTGAAACAGCGCACTGTCTGAAGCTCAGTCGACGCAGCAACTCATCTTGCTTGCTACCGGCGGCACGTCGAGCGCCGGATTCTCGTCGAAGAAACCCACGGGATGCAGGGCGAAGCCGGCCGTGGTGACCGGCTGCACCGGGAAATCCTCGGGCCGCGGCAGGTGGTGCAGGCCGAAGCTGTGCCAGACCACCACGTCGGTATCGACCAGCGGCCGGTCGGCGGCCGACCAGACCGGCAGGCCGTCGCCGCCGGCGCTCTGGTTCGGGTAGCGGCCGGCGGCATGCATCTCGTCGGGGTGGTAGGCGGTCACCCAGAGCTGCCGGGTCATGAAGGCGGCGCGCCGGGCGACCATCGACTGCGGGCTGGAGAAGATCGGCACCGGGCTCAGCGGCACCAGCCGGTAGGCGGTCGGCTGGCCGAGCCCGTTGCGGCGCTCGGCGCTCTCGATCTTCCACAGCCGCGCCGCGTTGAAATCGACGTTGCGCTGCGCCCGCAGCTCCGACTCCAGCACCGTTTCGCGGATGGTGAAGGCGTTGCCGTGAGGATTGTCGGGCCCGACCGGCAGCGCCACGGTGTCGACCTCCACGACGCGGTTGCGCTCGCCGTCCACCGCCATGTCCAGCCGCATGTTGAAGACGTGCTGGTGATAGTGCGCATAGACGCCGGGCGACACGATGGTGCCGAAGTCGGGCGCTTCGCCGGGCCTGAGGCCGGCCGTATTGAGGATGCCCGTCGCCTTCATCTCGAAGTGGATCGAGCCGTCCTGGTAGAAGTACCAGAACAGGCCGTACTCGTAGTTGCCGACGGTCGAGATCGACGACACCACCAGGCGGCGCGACCGGCGCACGTCGACCTCGCCGGTGAACAGGTCGGTGTGCTTCCACAGGACGCCGGCGTCCTCTTCGTGCAGGCAGACGGCGCTCTCGATGCAGTACGGGTCGCCCTTGCTGTCGTTGAGCCAGGCATCGAAGTAGCGGATCGCGCCGAGGCAGTCGCAACCCAGCGTCAGCGAATTCGCCAGCACGCCGATGCCGTACTCGCCGACGTCGAAGGCGTTCTTGCGGAAATGCCCGCCGCCGGGGTGCGCATAGGGCACGACCATCTCCGACAGCGCCGCGCGATGGAGCACCGGCCGCAGCCGCTCGCCGTCCTCGTAACCGACCGTATGCAGCACCAGGCCCTCGCGCCCGTTGAAGCCGACGCGCAAGCGCCATTTCTGCCAGCGGACCTCGTTGCCTTGCACGGAAAAGCCCGGACCGTCGGGCTGCACGATCTCCAGCGGCTTCACGTCGGTGCGGTAGGTCTTGCGATAGCGTGCCGCATAGTTGCGGTTCGCCATCGGCACCGGCGCTTCGCCGTAATCGTCGATCCGCAGGATCTCGGCGCGGTCGAGGTCGACCACGGCGCACAGCCCCTCGATGGGGTGGGCGTAGCCGTTGTCGTTGGGTTCGCTGCGATACCAGCAGAAGGTGTGCGACAGCCGCCTGCCGGCCTCGTCGGGCAGGCCGTAGTTGCCCGCCGACCACGGATCGACCTGGACCCTGTCGATCTCGGTGATGCCCCGCCTGGCCAGCGCGTCCCGGAACCGCGGATCGGCGCGCGCCACCTTGCCGACCAGCTCGATGTCGTCGACCAGGATGCGCGGCCGCACATCGGGCACGTGACGCCAGTCGGTGACCCGGTCGCGGCCGAGGTCGACGCAGGCCTCGTAGACCCTGCCATTGGTGCGGTCGAAGGCGCAAACGAAGGCCTCGCGCGGCACCCGCCCGCCCGGACGGAACGCCCGTACAGCCGCCTTGTCCGGCTCGCGCAGGCTGATGGTCTCGAACATCATGCCGGCGCCGAGGTCATGCGCCGCCCGCACCGCGGCGGCGGCGCGGCGGATCTCGGCCGGCGTCAGCGGATCAAGCGGATGACCCAGGGTCTCGGCTGCATGGGCTTGCTCGACGACGTCGGTCATGCTGGCGCTCCCGGCAAATTCGCGGGTGGGACAACCATCTTGCCGGGTTCGGCCGGCGATCGCCATGTCCCTACGGCCGGTGAGCGAGCGTGGACAGCAGGGGGCAATCCGGCAGGTCTCCCTGGGCGCACGCCTTTACCATGTCGGCGAGCACCCGCTCCATCCGCCGCAGGTCGGCCAGCTTGGCGCGAACGTCGGCAAGATGGCCTTGTGCGATCTCGTGCACGCGACGGCATGACCGCGAATTCTGATCCGCCAGGTCGAGCAGGCGGCGCACCTCGTCGAGCGAGAAGCCAAGATCGCGGGCCCGGCGGATGAAACCGAGACGGTCCGCGTCCTGCGGCCGGTAGAGACGGAATCCGCCGCCGCTGCGCGCCGGCTTCGGCAGAAGCCCGGCCCGTTCGTAGTAACGGATCGTCTCGATGTTGACGCCGCAGCGGTCCGACAGGACCCCGATGGGGAACGTGCTTGAGGTGTGCATGGCGATCACCTTCGTTTGATCGGGAAGGTGTTGAATCTGTAGTCGCTACAGGGTGTAGCGTGCCGGCACGATGACGCAAACCAAGACGCAAGCCAATATCTCCATACCACGCGCGGTCCCCACCGGCCCGGGTCGCCAGGCGGCGAAGACCGCGCTGGCGGCGGGCGGCTTTCTCGCCGCCTTCGGCGTTGCATCGTGCTGTGCGCTGCCGCTGGCGCTCTCGGCTCTTGGCATCAGCGCCGCCTCGCTCGTCGGGGTAGGGTACTTGGCGGCCCAGTATCAGCGCGAATTGTTCTATGTCGCCGTGGCCTGCCTCGCGGGTGCGGCTTTCATCATGTGGCGGCAACGGCGGGCGACGGCGTGTGCGCCCGGCGCGGCCTGCGCGCGCCCGGCGTTCGACTGGGGCGGCCGGATCGCCATGATGATGGCGGTGGGGTTGCTTGCGCTGACCTTCTGGATCGAGCCGCCGGTATGAGTGCCCATCTCGAGTCCCTCCTGACATGCCCGCACTGCGGCGTTGCCAGAACGGAGACCATGCCGACCGACGCCTGCCAGTACTTCTACGAGTGCACCGGCTGCGGCATCCTGCTCAAGCCCAGGCCGGGCGATTGTTGCGTGTTCTGCTCGTACGGCTCGGTGCCATGCCCGCCGATCCAGGAGAGCCGAGGCGCGGCGGCTTGTTCGCCGCGCGGGGCCGGCGAGGCCTGGCAGTTCTGCTCGCTTGATGGCGGCGCGTTCACGGAGCGGATGGCCGAGATCGGCAGCACGGTCGCGCGGTTCCGCGGGCAGG
>Ga0187894_10001949_pt1 | contig 25535 bp, 19 predicted proteins | sample GBC1701081metaG_FD_136650 | JGI IMG/M metagenome (GOLD analysis project Ga0187894, IMG submission 136650) | White microbial mat communities from a lava cave in the Kipuka Kanohina Cave System on the Island of Hawaii, USA - GBC170108-1 metaG ... | reverse complement strand
GCCGTGATGGATGCCCGCCGGCAACGCGCCGCGCCGGAACGACGTGCACTGCGCGAGATCGCCGCGCTGACACCAGGCGCAGAGCGGCAGCCCGCGCGGCTCGCACGAAAGCCAGGGATTCAGCACCACGCGCGCACCGCGCTCGAGCTGCGCGCGAGCGCCCGGCTGCTCGACGCTCGCGACGACTTCGTGCCCCAGCACCTGCGGAAACGAGATCATGCCCGTCATCGGGTTGTCGAAGCTGCCGTTCAGAAAGACCTGCTTCGCATCGCTGCCGCAGATGCCGCACAGGCGTGTGCGCAGCAGCGCCCAGTCTTCGGCCGGCAGCGCGGGCGGCGCGATCTCGCGCAGTCGAATCGGCGCGAGCGGCCCAGTGAACGCGCGAGGTGTTAGGGCCGCGAGTGCCTTCGTCGCGAGGATGCGCGGCAGCGCGTTCTCGAACACGAGCGCTTGCATCGGCGCAGCATACGCTGGGCGCGTGCGCGCGAGATCACCGGCGCGCGGCTCCCGCGGACGTCCTGCTGCGAGACGAGAGGCGGGAGCTCGCGGGCCCCCGCCTCTGTCCGCTCATGCAGCTCGAGCTACAGCTCGAACTGAATCTCGCCCCCCAGATAACGCGGCGGGCCCCAACCGCGGAAGCCGCCGGGACCGAGCGGCAGCTCCTGCTCCTTGTACTGCTTGTCGGTGAGGTTGCGGCCGACGAAGCCGACGCGCAGCGAGTGCTCCCGCACCTGAAACTCGTAGCTGATGTTCGCGTCGAGCAGCGTGTAGCCGTCCTGGCTGACCGGCGTGTTCGTCGGTGTCGAGCTGCCGGCGGGCAGCGACGGCGGGATGATCCAGAAGAAGTCGTTGTGCCGTACGCGGCTGCCGAGGACCACTTCGCCGGGCCCGACCGCGCGTCGGTACGAGCCGCCAATGCTCCAGGTGAGCTCGGGCGTGCGAGCGACATCGTTGTTTCGGAACAACACCGTCGGGCAGGTGGCCTCGGATTGGTTCGCCTGCGGCAAGCCACTCGTCGCGTTGCAGACCGTGTCCCCCGCCGGAGCTGGCAGATTGTGCGAGCTCTGAACCGACGACACGAGCTCACCCGTTTGCCAACCGAGGTTGAAGTCGACGTTGAGCCCTTCGAGCAGCTCGAGACCCGTCTGCAGCTCGATCCCGTAGATCTCGGTCTCCCCGCCGTTCAGGATCAGCGTGTTGGTGCCAGTCGGCGTGATGCCCGAGATGATCGACGAGCCTTGCGCGCCGTCCACCTTGTTCAGGAAGGCAGCGAAGTTCACCAGCAGCCGGTTGTCGAACCACGTGCTCTTCACGCCCAGCTCGTGCGAATCGACGTTCTCGGGATCGAACAGCAGGCTCCACGAGCGCGGGTCCGCGGCTGTCGGCGCCGGCTGCGAGCCGCGCAGGCTGAAGCCGCCGGAGCGGAAGCCCTGCGCGAACCGGTAATAGGTCATCAGGTTCTCGAGCACCTGATAATTCGCGCCCGCCTCGAAGACCACGTCGTCCCAGGCGCCCTTCAGCCCTGAGAGATCGATCTGCTTGCACGGCGAGGTATTCACCGGAACCGTGTTCGCGCAGAACGTCTCCGACGTGATCGGAGTACCGACGATCGTGCCGGTGCTGTTGATGTTGTCGAAGCGTGTCGCGAAGTCCTTCTGCTCGTCGATGTAGCGGACGCCGAAGTTCAAGCGGAGCCCCTCGACCCAAGGCAGCTCGTACTCGAGCGAGCCGAACAGCGCCCACGATTTGTTGGTGAGGAACGTGCGCTGCCAAGCGAATGAGGTGGGCAGGACGCAGTAGATGAAGGCGCCCGACGGGTCGGTCGGGCCGCTGAAACCCGGGATTCCGGGGACGCACGCACCGCCGAAGGCGGGCGCGGGCAGCTGCAGCTGCTGCTCGGTTCGCTGGCTGTGGTCGTGATCGTCGCGCGCGTAATAGAACCCGCCGACGTAGTTCAGCGAGCCGTCTAGCAAGTTGCCGACGAGCCGCAGCTCCTGCGAGAACACGTCGAACTCTTGCTCGCGCCGCGTGTGAAGGCGCGCAAACACGGCCTGCGGGTCGTTCTGCGTCGGGTCCGCCGGGTTGCTGACGCCCGCGTCGAAGTCCTGATAGACCAGATCGGTGCTGTCCCAGTACGCCGTGATCGATGTAAGCCTCGCTTCGAACGGCAGATCGTAGTTCGCCTCCATGCTTACGACGCTCACGTTGTACGGGGCGAGCTCCTTCGGCACGCGATCGGATTTGTTGATGTACGGATCATTTCCGCCGTGGCCATCGAATGTGTCCCAGCGCGCGTCCTGCGGCGGGATGTCGCTGCGGTCTTCGATCCAGTCCCAGTTGAAGAGCAGCGAGAACCTCTCCACCGGCTGCCAGAGCAACTTCGCGTTGATCGCGTTGTAGTCGATCGCGCCGCGGTTCTCGCCGTTGACGATGTTCTTCGCGTAGCCGTCCTCGTCCTTGAACGTGTATCCGAGCCGGAGCGCGAGGCTCTCCTCGATCAGTGGGATGTTCGCGACGCCCTGCACCTTGAACGCGCCGCCGTCGCCCTCGCCCTTGTAGTCGCCGTAGCTCGTCAGCAGCTTCGCGTCCCACTCGCCGAGCTCCGGCGAGCCGCGACGAACGACGATCGTGCCGCCGGAAGTGTTACGGCCCCACAAGATCGCCTGCGGTCCGCGGTTGATGTCGATCGACTGAATGTCGAAGGTGTCGATCAGCTGGCCCGTGCTCGACGGCACGAAGATCCCGTCGATCACGACGCCGACGTTCGGCGTCTGGGTCTTCTCGATGTCCGCGTAGCCGAGGCCGCGGATGTAGATCGCGCTCGCGCCCGGGCCCGCGGTGTTCATGCCGATGAAGACGTTCGGCGTCAGGCCGTCGAAATCGCGCAGCGTGCTCGGCGCGATCGACTCGATTGCCTCCTGGCCGAACTGCTGCACCGCGATCGGTACGTCCTGGATGGACTCTTCGCGCAGGCGCGAGGTCACGATGATTTCTTCGATCCCGCCGTCGTCTGTCGGCTCTGCCGCCTCCGCGGCGGGCGCCGGGGCCGGTGCGGCCTCCTGAGCCGAGATCGGAGCTGCGGCCAACAACCCGATGACGGCCAGCGCCGAGAGTCGCTCGAACGTTCGTCGATTCACGAGGTCCCCCACGTTGGTTGCGCCCTGAGCAGGCTCTGGCGAGCCCACTCCGCGTCCCGGGAAGCCCCGACAAGCGCGGCGCTTCCCGACTGGGCGGGGCGCACGCTATCACGTTCAAATCGGGACTTGAACGTGTTTTTTCCATGGTGCGGTGGGTAGTTGGCCGGCCGGGTGCCGCCGAGTCTCAGCTGGCTAGGCGGCGGGCGATCGAGACGAGCGCGTCGCAGAGCGCTGCTGTCTTTTCCAGGTCGACCGCGTACGGCCAGCGGTCGTCAGGCGCGTGAAAGCGCGGGTTGGTGCCGAGGATCGAGAGATAGGGCCGGTCGGCGATCTCGCGCGCCTCGCCGAGCGGCGGCGTCCCCGGCGGCACGAAGAGCTCGGGGAGGCGGCCGGATGCAGCGAACGCCGCACGGGCGAGATCCGCGTACTCGGGGCTCGAGCTCTGCAGCGCGACCTGCCCGCCCGAGGCCGCGAAGTTCGCGCCGAGGTGGAGCCAGGCGTGCGCGTTCGAAGCGATCACCTTGTGCCATGCGAGCCACGCGTGCAGGCCGAGATGCCCGAGCTCGTGGCCACTGGTCGCGATGAAGTGGACGTCGCGCGCGGGCGGCGCGTCGTACAGCGCGCGCGCGATCTCGAACAGCGCCGCGAGCCCGCCGCCGCGTTCGGAGGCGCAGCCGAACCAGCCGCTGCGAGGCGTCATCACCACCAGCGGCGCGAGCTCGGGCTGCGTCCCGCGCAGCCGCGCCGTCACGTTCAGCCCGCTCGCCGCAATGCGCTCCGCCTCGACGATCACGCGCGCGGGGGCGCCCGCCTTCATCCCGTCCTGCAGCGGCCACGCGTGCGTGCCGGCGAGCTGAACGAGCGGCGTCGCGTCCGGCGTCGCGGCGTGCTCGGCGTTGATCAGCGCGAGGTCGCCATGCGCGGAGCCGCGTTCGGGTAGCACGACGATCGCGCGGTGTGTGCCCGCGATGCGCGCCCGCTCGAGCTCGGCGAGCATCGCGGGCTTCGGGCTCGGCGCGACGAAGGCGACGGCGATCTCCGCGTTCGACCCGAGGCGTCCGAGCTTTCCGCTGATGCCCACCGGCCCCGTGATGCCGCCGTCGAATGCGGCCAGGCCGTGGCGCCGCTCGCCGCCGCAGATCACGTCCGCGCGCCGCTGCACGAAACGCTCGAAGTCGAAGCGCTCGAGGCGCCCGGAGAGTCCGGCGCCTGCGAGCTCGCGAACCGCCCAGCGCGCACTCGCCTCGTCGACGACGGTGCCGCTGCGATGCTCGCCCTGCGCGTCGTACTCGGCGATCACGTCGGCGATGCGCTGCAAGCGTTCCTCCCGCGCGCTCGCGACTTCCGCACGAGCGCCGCGTATGACCGAGGCGAGCGTGGCGGCGAGCGCGCCCCGTAACAACGCGCGCCGCGAGAGCGAGCCGGCATAGAATGCGCGCGCCGCCTCCTCGCGCGGCGAGGAGGCCCGATGCCTGCGCCCGCCGAGCCCCAACAAGACCGCGTCGAACCTCGTCACTTCGCGTTCCTCGGCCTACTGACGTTGCTCAACGTGCTCAACTTCGTCGATCGCCAGCTGCTCGCGAGCTTCGCGAACTTCGTGATCCCCGACCTCGGGCTGACGAATACCCAGTTCGCGCTGCTGACCGGCTTCAACTTCCTGATCTTCTACGCAGTGATGGGGCTGTTCGCGGGAACGCTCGCCGACCGCGTGCATCGGCCGCGTCTGATCGCCGCCGGCATCGCGCTCTGGAGCGCGCTCACCGCGGTCTCGGGTGCGGCGCGGGGATTCTGGACACTGGCGCTGCCGCGCACGTTCATCGGCGTCGGTGAGTCGGTGCTGACGCCCTCGTCGATGTCGCTGCTCTCCGACCGCTTCCCTCCGCGCCTGCTCGGCTTCGCGGCGGGCGCCTACTACATGGGCGTGCCGATCGGCGTCGCGGTGAGTCTGCTGATCACCGGCTACCTCGGCCCCGAGCTCGGCTGGCGCAAGTGTTTCGCGCTGCTCGGCGCGATCGGGATCGGGCTCGCCGCGGTGGTGGCGTTCATCCCCGAGACGCCACGGCGGCACGTCGCGGCCGCCGGCGCCCCCAAGCCCAGCTTTCGCGGCGCCATCACGACGCTGGTCGTCGCGCTCCGCGCGTCGCCCGCGCTCGTGCTGACGATGGCCGGCGGCATCGCGCTGCACTTCATCCTCGGCGCGGCGACCTGGGATCAGGTCTGGTACGTGCAGGAGCGGGGGTTCGAGCGAGCCGAGGTCGCGCGCTGGACCGGCTGGATCGGCCTCGTCGGCGGCATCCTCGGCAACCTGCTCGGCGGGCTCGGCAGCGATTGGTGGCTGCGCCGCACCGGCACCGGCCGCCCGATGTTCCTGTTCTGGGTCTCGCTGCTGCTCTCCCCGCTCGGCTTCATCTATCGCCTCGTACCGGGCGACAGCCCGTGGTTCTGGATCGGGCTGTTCAGCGGCTACGTGCAGCTCGGCGCGATCTACGGGCCGACCTTCTCGACCGTGCAAGAGCTCGTGCCCCCGCAAATCCGCGCGACGGTCGTCGCGTTCTTCATCCTCGTGCTGAACCTGGTCGGGCTCGGCATCGGCATCACCTTCAGTGGGATCGTGCTCGACGCGCTGGTCGCGCGCGGCGTCGCGCAGCCGTACACGAAGACGCTGATCGTCTTCACGGCACTCTCCGTTTCCGCGCTCCCGCTCTTCTGGCTCGCGGGCAAGCGCTTCGTCGGCGACCGAGACCGCCTCTACGCCTCGTTGGGAGCAAGCGCCGCGTGAGGCGCGCGGGCTACGCTGCCCGCCCTCAACGCGCATCAGGAGCACCCCCAAGTGGCCGGCATCGTTCGCTACGGCAGCTACGTCCCGTTCTTCCGGCTCTCGAGAAAGCTGATCGGCGCTGGCAAAGGGGAGCGCGCGGTCGCGAGCTTCGACGAGGATTCCGTCTCGATGGCCGTCGAAGCGGGCCGCGAGGCGCTGCGCGGCGCGCCGAACGTGGACACGCTGCTGTTCGCGACGACGAGCCCGCCGTACGCGGAGAAGCTGAACGGCGCGACGATTCACGCGGCGCTGCAGCTGCCCGGCAAGGTGCGCTCGCTCGATCTCGGAACTTCGTCGCGGATGGGGCTCGGCGCGCTGCTCGCGGCGCTCGATGTCGCCGCGGCCGGCAAGCGCGCGCTGGTGTGCGCGGGGGACGTCGTGATCGGCGCGCCCGGCGGTGGGCGCGAGAGCGCGAGCGGTGACGGCGCGGCCGCATTTGTTACGGGCCCCGATTCGGAGAGCGCTGCGGTGCTGATCGGCAGCGCTTCCTCGACCGTCGAGATCCTCGACGTCTGGCGCCTGCCCGAAGATCGTTTTGCGAAGAGCTGGGAGGAGCGCTTCGGCGCCGACACGCTGGCGCCGCTCGTCGCCGACACCTGCGCGCGCGCGCTCGCCGACGCGAAGGTGCAGCCGAGTGAGCTGACCGCCGTGATCGCCGACGCCGCGAACGCGCGCGCGGTCGCGGGGCTCGGCAAGGGACTCAAGCTACGACCGGAGCAGCTCGCCGACCCGCTCGGAGAGAGCGTCGGGCGCACCGGCGTCGCGCACTCGCTGCTCCAGCTCGCGCGCGCGCTCGACGGCGCGAAGCCCGGCGACCGCATCCTCGTGCTGTCGCTCGCCGACGGCTGCGACGCCGCGGTGTTCGAGGTGACGAGCCGCATCGCCGCCGCGCGGCCGAAGCATTCGGTCGATGCGTGGATCGCCTCGAAGCGCGGCGACGTCGCGTACAACACCTATCTCAAGTGGCGCGGCATCCTGCCGTTCGAGCCGCCGCGCCGTCCCGATCCCGAGAGGCCCGCGGCGCCGCCGATGGCGCGCCACTCGAGCTGGAAGCTCGGCTTCGTCGGCTCGCGCTGCGCGGCGTGCGGCACCGGCCACCTGCCGCCTCAGCGCGTGTGCGTGAAGTGCAGCGCCGTCGATCAGATGCGCGACGACGATTTCGCCGAGAAGCGCTGCAAGATCGCAACCTACACACTCGACCACCTCGCGTACTCGCTGAATCCGCCGACCGTCGCGGGCGTGATCGATTACGAGGGCGGCGGGCGCGTCACGTGTGAGGTCACCGACGTCGATCCCGCCGCCGTGAAGATCGGCGACGAGCTGGAGATGACGTTCCGGCGGCTCTACACCGGCCAGGGCGTCCACAACTATTTCTGGAAGGCGCGGCCGCGCCGGTAGTCCCTGGCCCTTTGGGGTCAGACCCCAAAGGGCCAACCACACTCATATCGAGAGGAGATCTCTCATGGCATCTCGAGGCATCTGCGACCGCGTCGCGATCGTCGGCATGGGCTGCACGTCGTTCGGCGAGCATTGGAACAAGGGCGCCGACGACATGCTGGTCGAGTCGACGCAGGATGCGTTCAAGAGCGCGAACGTCGCGAAGGATCAGGTCGACGCGTACTGGCTCGGCACGATGGGCAGCGGCGTCTCCGGGCTGATGCTCAGCGAGGCGCTGAAGATCGACTACAAGCCGGTGACCCGGCTCGAGAACATGTGCGCGACCGGCAGCGAGGCGATCCGCAATGCCGCCTACGCGGTGGCGAGTGGCGCCTACGACCTGGTGATGGCGGTGGGCGTCGAGAAGCTGAAGGACTCGGGCTTCTCGGGGCTCGTCACGGGCAGCGTGCCCGACGACGGCACGCGGCCGAGCCTCACCGCGCCGGCGATGTTCTCGCTGCTCGCGCCGGCCTACGCGAAGAAGTACGGCGTCGACGAGGGCACGCTGAAAGACGTGATCTCGCGCATCGCGTGGAAGAACCACGTGAACGGCGCGAAGAATCCGAAAGCGCAGTTCAAGAAGGAAGTTCCGATCGAGCAGATCAAGGCGAGCCCGAAGGTCGCTGGCATGTTCGGCGTGTTCGACTGCTCTGGGGTCAGCGACGGCTCGGCGGCGGCGATCCTGTGCCGCGCGGAAGATGCGCACAAGTACACGGACAAGCCGATCTTCATCAAAGCGCTCTCGTTCGCGGCCGGCCCCGCCGAGGGCAACTTCTCGCAGGACTACGACTTCACGACGTTCCAAGAAGTCGTCGCGAGCGCGAACGAGGCCTACAAGCAGGCCGGCATCACGAATCCGCGCGAGCAGATCTCGATGGCCGAGGTGCACGACTGCTTCACCGCGACCGAGCTCGTGCTGATGGAGGACATGGGCTTCTCGCCGCGCGGCACCGCGTGGAAGGACGTGATGGCGGGCCGCTTCGACGGCAACGGCGCGCAGCCGGTGAATCCGGATGGCGGGCTCAAGAGCTTCGGGCACCCGATCGGCGCGAGCGGCCTGCGCATGATGTACGAGATGTGGCTGCAGCTCCGCGGCGAGGCCGGCCCCCGCCAAATCGAGAGCCCGAAGTTCGGCCTGACCCACAACCTCGGCGGACAGCCCGGGCGCTGCGTCAGCTTCGTCTCGATCGTCGGCGTCTAGCCAGCGAAGCGCGCAGCGAGGCGGAGTCTACGGAGCCGAGCGGTGGCCCTTTGGGGTCTGACCCCAAAGGGCCAGCGCGATTCCGCTGAGCCGCTCGGGTATCCACTGCTTTGGATCGCAGCGCACCATTCCGAAGAAGGCGTGCGTGAAGGAATCACTCACTCGCCGCCTGCTCTTCTCCGCGCTCGCAGTGGCCCTATTCCTCGCGCTGCTCGAGGGCATGCTCAGTTGGGCCTACGCGTTCATGAAGACGCGCGAGCGCCTGGCGCTGCGCGAACGCCCCGAGCAGAGCCACGCGCAGCACGACGCGGAGCTCGGCTGGACCAACGTGCCCAGCCTGCGCGTCGCGAACCTGTACGGCCCGGGCGAGCACTTCACGAGCAACGCGCAGGGCATCCGCGCTCGCGAGGAGTACGCGCGCGAAATCCCTGAGCACCGGCGCCGCGTCGTGTTCGCCGGCGATTCGTTCACGATGGGCTTCGGCGTCGGCGACGAGCACACCTACCCCGCGCAGCTCGAGCGCCTCGATCCGCGGCTGCAGAGCGTGAACCTCGGCATGGGTGCCTACGGCGCGGATCAGGCGTTCCTGCGATTGCGCCGCGATGGCGCACAGCTCGAGAAGAACGCCGTCGTGTTCGCAGTGATCGCGCACGATTTCCGGCGCATGGAGCTCGACCACTACATGGCTCCGAAGCCAAAACTCGCGCTGCGAGACGGCGCGCTGATCGTCACCAACACGCCGGTACCCGAGCGCGACGCTGGCGAGGACGCGCGCCTCGCGCTGCGCGAGTTCTTCATGTGGCTCGATCTCGGCAAGGCGTTCGGACGCCTCGCAGCGGCCGTGACGCCGCGCGCGCCGGACGCCGCTGCAGACGAGGCCGCGATCGAAACATCCGAATACGCGCCGCTCGCCGACGCGATGCTCCGAGAGCTCGCCGCCGATGCGAAGCGCGAACGCAGCGCTCTGCTCGTCTTGTTTCTCCCGACCCGCGCGGAGCTCGAGCACGGCGGGAGCCGCGTACGCGATTGGCTGCTCGCCAGCGCCGCGACGCACGGCATTCGCAGCTTCGACGCGAGCCCTGCCTTTGCTGGACGCGACCTCGCGCCGCTGTTCGGCGCCGACGGCCATTACAGCACGGCCGGCAACGCGCGCGTCGCGGTGGCACTGCTGCCGGTCGTGCAGGAGCTGTGCGCGCTCGCGCCGCCGGCGGAGCCGGCGCGGTAGCGTTCGCGCATGAACGGCGCCGCACGTTACGAGCTGCTCGCCTCCGGCTACGGGTTGATCGAGGGCCCGACCGTCGCCCCCGACGGTGGCCTCTATTTCAGCGACGTGCTCGGCGGCGGCGTGTTTGCGCTCGCGAGCAGCGGCGCCATAACAACCGTCGTGCCGAAGCGGCGCGGCGTCGGCGGCATCGCGGCGCACGCGGACGGCGGCATCGTCTGCAGCGGCCGAGACCTCGTCCACGTCCGCGACGGCGTGACGCGGACGCTGTTCTCGATCGACGGCCTGCCTGGCTGGAACGACCTCTGCACCGACTCGCGCGGCCGCGTCTACGCGGGCGCGGTGCGCTTCCGCGTCTTCGATCCAGGCGTCACGGTCGTGCCCGGCGAGTGCTGGCGCGTCGACGCCGCGGGCCGCGCGACCGAGCTCTACACCGACGTCAAGCACGCCAATGGCATCGCGCTCTCGCCGGACGAGCGCTTCCTCGCGCACTCCGACACGCGCGGCGAGCGCGTGATCGTGCACGCGCTGCGCGAGGACGGCAGCGTCGGCGAGCGCCGACACATTCCGGTGTCGGGCCACGCGGACGGCCTCGCCTTCGACGAGAGCGGCGCGTTCTGGGTCGCGCTCGCCGGCGCCGGCCGCATCGACCGCTTCGCGCTGGACGGCACGCGCCTCGGCTCCGTGCAGGTCCCCGCGCGCATGGTCACCAGCCTCTGCTTCGCGGGCTCGGACCTGCGCGACCTGATCGTCGTGACGGCCGACAACACGCTCGAGCCGAGCGGCAAAGGCGCCGTGCTGCGCACGCGCGCCGAAGTTGCCGGCGCGAGAGTGCATCCCGCGCGCGTGTGAGCGCGGCGGCGAGTCTTCGAATCGCCACCCCACGCCCCGTGACGCCCGTCACTTCAAGTGCCCCCTCGCCGCACCGATGAAGTGAGATACGGGGAGGGGTGCGTCCGCCTTGCAGTCGCGAATCGATGCCATGCGGAACGACCGCAAGCGCCTGCTCGCGGAAGCCAACCGCGAGCTGCAGGGGGGCGACGATCGCGCCGCGGTGGCGTTGTACCGGCGCGTTCTTCTCGAAGAGCCGCGCAATGTCGCGGTCGCCCTGAAGGCCGCCCCGTTGCTGGCGCGCACGAGCGGCCAGTTCGAAGCGTGGCAGCTGTTTCGGATGGCCTCGCAGGAGCTGATGCGCGCGCGGCGGCGCGAGGAATGTCTCGCCGCGCTCAAGGAGGCGTGCCGCTGCGTCCCGCACGAGTTCGAGGCGTGGCGGCTGCGCTCGGAGCTCGAGCTGAAGCTCGGCCGCGAAGACGGCGCGTTCGAGACGCTGCTCGAAGGGCGGCGCGCATTCCGCAGCCCGCACGACCGCGCTCAGGCGATCGCGCTGCTCGAGCGCGCGCGCCAGATCGAGCCCTGGGATCTCGAGGTCGGGCTCGATCTCGCGAGACTGTATGCGCGCACGGAACAGCGCCATGCCGCGCTCGAGCTGCTCGAGCTGCTCTCGCTGCGCGCGGAGGCGAAGGATCTGCGCCGCATCGGCGCGCTGCGTTTTCGCATCACCTGGGCGCCGCGAGATTTCTGGGCGTGGCTCGGCGCGCACTTCGTGCAAGCGGCGCCGCAGGGCATGCGCGGCACCGAGGAGTCGCTCGAGCTCGAGCTGCTCGATCCGGTGCTGCCCGCTGCCCTCGAAGGCGGACGCGCGCGCCCCGATCCGACGCTTCCGCTCGTCGAGACGGTGTCGCCCGACGACGATCCCGACACGTGGCGCTCGGACGAGCGGATCCAGAATTAACGCCTGCGTGGCTCCACGCCGCGGGCTTCGCCAACCCAGATCCGCACGCTCAGCGCCCTTCGATGAAGCGACGGCGATAGTCGGCGAACTCGGCGCGGATCTGTTGCTCCGTGAGCCCGAACTCGGCCAGCGTGTACTCGTGCGGCGGGCGTTTGTCGCGGCGGTTGTCGCGCAGCCAGCCCTCGAGCGCCGCGCGCGCGGCGGGCGTGAGCTCGATGCCGAAGCGCTCGTAGATCCGCGCGACGACTTCGAGCGGCTTCGCGAGCGCGTCGAGGAACCAGACGTCCGCGATCTGGCGCTCCGGAATCTTCTCGCGCGAAGCGAGGCAGCGCTGCACGGCCCACACCATGCGCTGCTCCCACTGGCGCGCGAGCTCGCGGTCGTCGACCGCGTCGCTCGAGAGGCGCCAGAGCGAGCGATTCAGCGAAGCCGCGGAGGGAATCGTCTGCACCGGGTCGCGATGGGTCTGCACGATCAGCGCTCCGGGGAAAACCCTGAGAAGCGTGTCGAGGTAGCCGAGATGTCCGGGCGTCTTCAGCACCCAGCGCTCGCGCAGCGCGCCGCGCTGGCGTTTTTGCCACTGCAAGAACTGGAGGAAGCGGCGCAGCGTCGCGTAGGCCGGCGTCCAGTCCTGCGCGTCGATCCACGCGCGGTAGGTCGGCAAATTCGTGAACGCCTCGGGCACGTGCGAGAGAAAGCTGTGCTCGAGCAGCATGATCTCTTCGTCGGGCGCCTGCGCATTCCAGGGGTGGATCGAGGCCTGCTCGGGATCGGCCGCGAGGATGCCCGCCACCTCTGCCTCCGCGATCGGGATGCGCGGATCCGGCGCGTCCCAGCGCGTGCCGGGCAGCGGAGCCGGAAAGCGCACCTCCCACCAGAGCGGCCCGTGGTGGCGCGGATCGCTGGCGAGTAGGCGCTGCAGCATCGTGGTGCCGGTGCGCGTCTGACCGACGACCACGATCGGCGCCGCGATTTCTTCAAGCTCGATCTCGGGGTGGCGCCGGATCCAGTCTTCCGTGCGCAGCCGAGTCATCAGGCTCTCGAGGATGCGCGTGCGCAGCATCGCGATGCCGACCGCGTTCAGCGGCGCCTCCTCACGCAGCGAGCGCAGCAGTACTCCGAGCGGCGCGCGAAACGCTTCGTCGCCGAACTCCTGCAGGCCGGTGTTCGCGCGCGCCTCGGCGAGCAGAGCGTCTTCCTGGAATGCGGAGCGGATCGCGCTGCGGTCGGTCATCGCGCTTCTTTCGCGGGTTCTTTCGCCAAGAGCTGCTCGCGGAACGGCGCGAGGTCGGGATAGCCGGTCGTCTCCCACGCCCCGTCCACGAACAGGTTCGAGCCCGAGATGTAACTCGCTTGGTCGCTCGCGAGGAAGAGCGCGGCAGAGGCCATCTCGTCGGGCGTACCCCAGCGGCGCAGCGGGATGCGCGCGAGGAACGCAGCTTCGAGGCCAGGCGCGGAGCGGAAGCCCGCGGTCGCGGGCGTGTCGGTGAGCCCCGGCGAGACGGTGTTCACGCGAATGCGGTGGCGCGCAAGCTCGAGCGCGGCGTTGCGCGAGAGCATCTCGACGGCGGCCTTCGCGCAGGCATAGGCGGCGCCGCCGTGCATCGGCACGTGCGAGTTCAGCGACGCGATGTTCACGATCGCGCCGCCGCGACCGCTCGCGATCATCTGGCGCGCGGCGTGCTTCACGCCGAAGAACGCGCCCTTCAGACACGTGTCGACCGCGGTATCCCAGTCGCTCGCCGCGAGCTCGACGATTTCGCCGAACGCGCCGACTCCGGCCACGTTGAAGGCGAGTTCCAGCGCGCCGAACCGCGCGGTCGCGGCGGACATCAGCGCCTCGACCTGCGCCTCGCTTCGAACGTCGACCTTCATCCCATGCACTGCCGCGCCGAGCTCGGCGCAGATGTTCTCGAGTGCGTCGGGGTTCATGTCGCCGATCGCCACACGCGCGCCCTCGGCGACGAGCCGGCGCACGATCGCGAGGCCGATTCCGGAAGCGCCGCCAGTCACCGCGGCGGCGCGCCCCTCGAATGCGCGTGCTGTCGCCATTCCACTCCTCCACCCAGGCTCGGGGAAGCGCAGCATGTCACGCGCGGCGCGGCATCGCTCGCGCCGTTGAATCCGGCGTGCGGCGCTCTACCGTTCCCTAATGACATCGCTGCTTCGCGCGCTACTTGCCGTCGCTGCCGCCACCGTTCTCGCGTGCTCCTCGCAGGAAGACGAGAGCCCGCATCAGACACCAGCCTCCGCGCCCACGGGTTTCATCGAGGGCCGCGTGATTTCCGGGGAGGAGCATCCCGAGGCAGGGGTCTGGGTGATCGCGGAGACGACCACGCTGCCGACGCCCTACCGCAAGATCGTCGTCACCGACGACGCGGGGAAGTTCGCGCTGCCGGAGCTGCCCGACGCGTCCTACGAAGTTTGGGTGCGCGGCTACGGGCTCGAGGATTCGCCGCGCGTCGCCGCGCAGCGGGGCGAGCCGCTCGAGCTGCGCGTGCGGCTCGCCGAGACGCCGCAGCAGGCGGCGGCGATCTATCCGGCGAGCTATTGGCTCTCGCTGCTCGAGCCGCCGGGCGGCAGCGCCGCGTGGGTGAATCAGTTCAAGCTCGGCTGCCAGCTCTGCCACCAAGTCGGCAGTGTCGTTACCCGTAACAAGACGCGCGAGCTCTACGACGTCGGCCTGCGCAAGGCTGCGGTGATGCACACCACCGCCGATGCGCTCGGCCGCGGCCGGCTGCTCGACGCGCTCTCGGCATGGAGCGCGCGCATCGCCGCGGGCGCGGTGCCGGAGCCGCCGCCGCGCCCGCACGGCGCGGAGCGCAATCTCGTGATCACGCAGTGGGCGTGGGGCGACGCGACGACTTATGCGCACGACGAGATCGCGAGCGACAAGCGCGATCCGCGCGTCAACGCGAACGGCCCGATCTACGGCGTCGACATCGGCAACGACCACATTCTCGCGCTCGACCCGACGCTGCACGTCGCGAGCGCGCTGAAGACGCCGACTCGCGACGGGTTCGCGACGCCTTGGTGCAATCAAACGTATCGCCCGCTCGGCGGCGACGCCGAGCTTGCGGTCGGCTTCGGCTCACTCGGCTGCCCAGCGCCCGGCGGCGCCAGCAGCATTCCGGGCGGCTACGCGAACCCGGCGAACCCGCACAACCCGATGCTCGACGCGCACGGCCGCGTCTGGATCACGACGCAGCTGCGCCGCGAGTGGGGCGAGGACGTTCCCGAGTTCTGCAAGCAGTCGCCGGTGATCGCGAAGAACTACCACCACCGGCAGCTCGGCGTGTACGACCCGAAGACGCGCGAGACGACGCTGATCGACACTTGTTACGGAACCCATCATCTCCAGTTCGACGCGCACGGCCGGCTCTGGAGCAGCGGCGATTCCTACGTAATCGGCTGGCTCGACCCGGACGCCTACGACCCCGCGAAGCCGGAGACGCTCGCGAAGGCGCAAGGCTGGAGCGAGGTCGTCGTCGACACGGACGGCGACGCGAAGCCCGATCTGCCGCTGGTCGGCTTCAACTACGGAATCATCCCGAACCCGACGGATGGAAGCGTGTGGACGGCGCAGCCCGGCAACGATCCGGGCGCCGCGTTCGATCACCCGGGCCGGCTGGTGCGCTACGACCCGAAGAGCGATCGCCACGAGACCTACATCCCGCCCGCGCCCGGCGCCGGGCCGCGCGGCGTCGACGTCGATACCCGGGGCGTGATCTGGGCTTCGCTCGGCGGCAGCGGACATCTCGCGAAGTTCGAGCGCGCGAAGTGCAAGCAAACCTTCGGTGCCGGCAAGCAATGCCCCGAAGGCTGGACGCTGTATCGCAGCCCCGGCCCGATCCTGCGCACGAAGCCTAATGACTCTGGCGAGCTGGGCGCCGATTTTCACTACTACTTGTTCGTCGACCAGTTCGACACGCTCCGGCTCGGCAAGGACGTCGTGATCGTCAACGGCACCGGCAGCGATTCGCTGCTCGCGTTCGACCCGCGCAACGAACAGTGGACGGTGCTGCGCATCCCCTACCCGCTCGTCAGCTACACGCGCGGGCTCGACGGCCGCATCGACGACCCGAATACTGGCTGGAAGGGCCGCGCGCTCTGGTTCACGAACGGCCTCGACCCGTTGCTGCACTCGGAGATTCCGCAGAGCTACGTCGGCAAGCTGCAGCTGCGTCCGGATCCGCTCGCGAAGTAATCAGGCCGCGCTGCGCGCCGATCCGCCGGGAACCAGCTCAGTCGCTCAGCTTCCGGTAGCGCGGCTTCTTCCCGGTCGTGCCGTAAGCGATCCCCGAGAGCGAGCGCAGCTTGCGAAAACCCGGGGAATGATCGATCAGGCGCGGGCCGGCAGCGGTGAGCGCGCCGTCGACGACGAGCAGGTGACCGCTGACGAAGGTGCTGTCGTCGCTAGCGAGAAACAGAGCGGCGCCCGCGATGTGATGCGGCTCGCCGCGATCGGGCCAGGGCTGGAGGCCCTTCACCCATTTGTCCGCCGCCGCCTCGTTGCCGCCGTGCATCAGCGGCGTGTAGATCGCGCCCGGGCAGATCGCGTTCACGCGGATGCGATGCGGCGCCAGCTCGAGCGCGGTGGATTGCGTGATGCTCGCGACTGCGGCCTTCGCGGCGGAATAGGCCTGCGCGCCGGCGCCGCCCGAGAGCGCCGCGACCGACGCGGTGTTGATGATCGAGCCGCCGCGCCCCGCCGCGATCATCGCGCGTGCGGCGTGCTTGATGCCGAGGAAGACCGAGCGCGTGTCGATCGCGAAGGTCTCGTCCCAGGCCGCGACCTCGGTCTCTGTAATGGGTCCGAACGCGCCGCCGACCCCGGCGTTGTTGAACATCACGTCGAGGCGCCCGAACTCCGTGAGCGCGGCCTCGACCAAGCCCGCGACGTCGCGCTCCTCGGCGACGTCCGCGCGCATGAAGCGCAGCCGCTTCGCGTCGCAAGCCTGCGCACGCGCGGCCTCGAGCTCCGCGCCCTTCGCCTCGTTCAGGTCGGCAGCGATCACCGAGGCGCCCTCGTCGAGGAAGCGCTCCACCGATGCGCGGCCCATCCCGCTCGCACCGCCCGTAATCACTGCGACGCGACCTTCGAGCACCATTTCGTCCGACCTCCGTTCGCCAGGGCGAATTCCATTCGCCCTACGGCTCATTGCGCGCGCCCTGCACCGCTTACGCGGTGCTGGGCCGCTTGCTGAACGTCCGCCTCGGCGGCGTTACTCAACCGGCGGTTCTGTCACTCGCCAGCGCCTTCGCGATCAGCGCGCTGGCGTCGGGCACGCCGCGCGGCGTCGTGAAGGCGGCGTCCTCCGCGAGGCGGCCGCAAAAGGCGGCGACGTCTTCGATCGTGACGCTCGGGTCGAAGAAACCGTTCGTCTCGCCGACGAAGACGCGCGCGACGCGGCCGGCTCCGGCGGTGAGGATCTCGCCCGCGAGCGTGCACGACTCGTGACACAGAAATGCGACGACCGGCGCCACCTTCTCCGGCGCCATGTGCGGACCCAGCTCGCTCTCCGGCGCCATGTGCGGACCCAGCTCGCCGGTGAGGCCCTCGGTCATGCGCGTCGCCGCATTCGGGCTCACCACGTTCGCCTTCACGTCGTACCTCGCGCCTTCGACCGAGATCGTGCGCGCGAGTCCGACGAGGCCGGCCTTTGCCGCCGAGTAGTTGGCCTGCCCGAAGTTCCCGTAGGTGCCCGACGGCGACGACGTCATCACGATCCGCCCGAAGCCCTGCGCGCGCATCTTCACGTAAGCGGGCCTCGTGATGTTGAACGCGCCGCGCAGATGGACACCGTGCACGGCGTCCCACATCTCGGCGGTCATGTTGTGGAACGCCTTGTCGCGCAAGATGCCGGCGTTGTTGATGACGATGTCGACCCGGCCGAACGCTTCGAGCGCGCTCGCGACGATCGCCTCGCCGTTCTCGGGCGTCGCGACCGAGCGCGGATCGGCCAGCGCGATTCCGCCGGCGGCCAGAATCTCCTCGACCACGCTCTTGGCGGGCTCCTCGCTTCCGCCCGAGCCGTCGAGGCCCGCACCGTTGTCGTTGACGACGACGCTCGCACCGCGCGCGGCGAGCAGCTTCGCGTATGCGCGGCCCAGCCCGCGCCCGCCGCCCGTAACAATCGCGACGCGACCGTCGAATCGAAGCTCCGCGATGCCTGCGCCCTCCGTCGGGCGGAACACTATCGCGGCGCGGCTGCCGCCGTCGCGATCGTGAGCGCGCTCGCAGAGCCTGCGCGCGAACCTTGGCCTCGAGCAGCAGCTCAGTGCGGGACGCGGATCCGCGCGAGCAGCTGACCCGAGCGATCCTCGCGTAGCTCGTACTCGACGACGTTTGCGGTGAAGCTGCCGCCGCCGGGCGCTGGCTGGACGCCGGTGATCACGAGCAGCGCGTCCGCCGTCGCAGCGCCCATCGGACCCAATAGGTCGCGAATCGCCTGCGAGTCCTCGGGCGGAACCTTCCAGGTCTGCGCCGCGAGGCCGTTGCCGAAACGCAGCTCGACCTTCTGCTGGAACGCGTCGAAGTGCACGACCGAGCTGGGCGCGAGCGCGCGCAACGTGAACTCGCCGTAGGTCGGATCGTAATCGCTGAGGTTCGCTTGCAGCGTGAGGCGCAGTACGCCGACGCCGCGCACTGCCGCGGCCGCCGCCTCGAGCTCGGCGCGCACCATCTCGCGCGCGGCCGGCTTCTCGATCGGCTTCACGTAGGCGACGCGCGAATCCGCCTCGACCCAACGGTCGATCGGCGGCGCGATGCCGGCCATGTCGTAATAGAGCAGCACCATCGCGCTCGCGTCGGGGTTCACCAGCTCGCCCGTGCGCCCCGCGATCGGCTCGGGCGCTTCGCCGGTCCGGCGAGCGCGCTCGGCGTCGACTTCACCCGACTCGCGGGCCGCATCTGCGGCTGCCGCCGCAGACGGCGCTGCATTCGTGCCAGCCGACCCTGCCGGCTCGCCGCTGCCGCATCCGACGGCCGCGAGCACACCCGCGATACCCACGACGACGCGAACAGCGAGGCTAGAGCGTCGGCGCATCGGTGTTCTCCGCGGCTTCGCGCGTCTCGCGCGCCTTGCGCTCGGCGTCGCCCGCCGCGAGCGCTTGCTCGGTGCCGGTGATCGCCTGATAACCGCCCGCCTGATCGATCGCGCCGACTTGGAGGTACTGCGCGAGATCCGGATTGGTCGGCAGCGGAATGATCTGCGCGTGGACGACGAGCCCGCAATCCGGCGAGAAGTTCGTGCCGCCGTCGGGGTCCGAGACGCCAGCACATTGGGTGTAGAGCGGCGAAGTCTCGGTCGCGAGGCGGCCGCGCGGGTCGTAGATCCACCAGATCAGCCGCTGGCTCGTCGTCTGATCCCGTGACGGCGTTCCATATTTCTCGATCAGTGCCTGCGCGACGGCGTCGCGCGTCGGGTTCTTCCCCTCTGCGAACCATTCCTCGCGCGCGACGCTGATCACGCGCTCCTGCTCGGGCAGCCCCATCGTCGCGACGTACCACTTCGACTGGCCGGGCAGCATGTCCTGCGTCACTGCGTTTCCGCTGCGCGCGATGAAGCCGTCCTGCATCTCTTTCATGATCTGTTGCGAGGATTTCTCCGCCTCCGCGAAGCGTGCGCTGAAGCCTTGCCGCAGCGTGGCGCCGTAGGTTTGGATGTTGAAACCGCGCGTGTCCTGCGTGGCGACGAGCATCTCGTGGCTGCAGAGCACGGCGTTCAGCGCCTCGTCGTACGTGAGGCCGGGCCGCACGCCGACCACGTCGTCGACCGGCGCGCCTTCCGCGCGGTCCGGTGAGTCGATCTCCGCGGGACAGTCCACGTCGCCGCGCGCCTGCTCCGCCACGTCCTCGGCGCTGGCGAGATCTTCTTCGCCGCGACCCGAGCTGGGGTCGGGCAGTCCGATGTCGTCGTCGTCGGTGCCACAGCCGAATGACGCGACGAGAAGGAGAGAGCAGAGAACGAGCCGAGTGCGCATGCTGCCTCCAGGCAGGACCTGACATCCATCCACGCCTACCGCGGGCGCTCAGGGCCTGTGATGGTCTGATCGAAGCGAGCGGAGCTCAGGCCGGCGAGCCGGCGAACTCGGTCCAGGCCTCGTCGACGACTTCGAGGTTTTGAACGCCGCGGCGGCGCATCCACCAGCCGAACGCGAGCAGCGGGATCCCGATCGGCGCCATCACGATCAGCAGCGTGCAGAGTCCGCCCATCACCATGACGTAGGTGCCAGCGAGCTTCGGGAACTTCGCGGCGGACACGAGCTTCGTGCGCTGCGTGTGGAGCACGTCGGGGTCGCGCGTGCCCGTCGATTTGAGGAAGCCGACGGCGGACTGCTTGTCGAGCTTCAGGAGCGGGCTCTTCTCGATTTCCATCTGAATTCTCCGGTATGCCGCTCGTGATCGAGCGGGCGTTCACTCCGCATTGCGCGAGCCCGGGTCTGCAGCCGTCATCCGCGGCATACTTTTTTCGCGGGCCTCGGGCTCCGCGAGGCAGGCGATGGCGAACGGGCCGGGTGACGACCTCGAGCTGGGGCCGACGGGGCTGGTGGGGCTGCCGAAGCGGCCCGATATCGACGCGCTGTTCAGCCTCACCTACGAGGAGCTGCGCCGGCTGGCTGCGAGCGTGCGACGCGGCGAAGCGGGCTCGACGCTGAGCCCGACCGTGCTCGTCAACGAGGCGTGGCTCAAGCTCGCGAGCTCCCCGCCGCACGCCGCGCTCTCGCAGCTCCACTTCAAGCGCATCGCGGCGCGAGCGATGCGGCAGGTGCTGATCGAGGCCGCGCGCCGGCGCGATGCCGACAAACGCGGCGCAGGCTTCGCTCCCGTCACGCTCGACGAGAGCACGCCGATCGCGACCAGCGCCGCCGAATTGCTCGAGCTCGACGCCGCGCTCGAGAAGCTCGCGGCGCTCAGCCCGCGCCAAGCCGCGCTCGTCGAGTGCCGCTTCTTCGGCGGCATGGACGTGGCGGAGACTGCCACGCTGCTGCAGGTCTCCGAGGCCACGCTGCTGCGCGACTGGCGCGCAGCGCGAGCATGGCTCGCGACCGCGCTGCGCGGAGAAGCGTGATGGACGCCGCGCGCTGGCAGCGCGCGCAGGAGCTGTTCCACGAGGCGCTCGAATGCCTGCCCGAAGCGCGCGACGCGTTCCTGAGCGAAGCCTGCGGCGCCGACGGCGCCATGCGCGAGCAGGTCGGTGCACTGCTGCGCGCCGACGCCGGCAAAGCGCCGCTCGATCGCCCGCTCGCAGAGCTCGCGAGCGCGCTGCTGCACGCCGCCGATGCGCCGCTGCCGCGCGTCGCGTTCGGGCCGTATCGCGCGCTGCGCGTGCTCGGAGAAGGCGGCATGGGCGTCGTCTACCTCGCCGAGCGCGCCGATCTCGGCAGCGTTGCAGCGATCAAGGTGTTACGGGATGCCTGGCTCTCCCCGGCACGGCGCGATCGCTTTCGCTTCGAGCAGCGCACGCTCGCGCAGCTGAGCCACGCCGCGATCGCGCAGCTGCACGACGCCGACACGCTGCCCGACGGCACGCCCTGGTTCGCGATGGAGTACGTCGACGGCGCGCCGCTCACCGATTACTGCAGCGCGCACGCGACCTCGCTCGAGGGCCGGCTCGAGCTGTTCCGCAGCGCGTGCGCGGCGGTTCAGCACGCGCACGCTCACGCCGTGATCCACCGCGATCTCAAGCCCTCGAACATCCTCGTCGCGCGCGACGGTGCGGTGAAGCTGCTCGACTTCGGAATCGCGAAGCAGCTTGAAGACCTCGACAGGCCCGTCGACCAGACGAGAACCGGATTGCGCCTGATGACTCCCGCCTACGCGGCGCCCGAGCAGATTCGCGGTGAGCCAGTCGGCATCCGCAGCGACGTTTATTCGCTCGGTGTGATTCTCTACGAGCTGCTGGTGGGCCGGACTCCGTTCGATCTCTCCGGCAAGACGCCCGCCGAAGCCGCTTCGCTCGTCGCTGAGCGCGAGCCCGAGCGGCCCTCGCTCGCGGCGCGCAGGGCCTCGGATGGAGCGAGCGCCGCGCCCCGCGCGCGCGCGTCGGGTCAGGTGAGCTGGCGCGATCTCGACGTGCTCTGCCTGACCGCGATGCACAAAGATCCCGCGCGCCGCTACCAGACGGTCGAGGCGCTGCTGCGCGATCTCGCGCACACGCTCGCGAGCCAGCCGCTCGAAGCGCGGCCCGATTCGGCGGGCTATCGGCTCGCGAAGTTCGTGCGACGCAATCGCGCTTCGGTCGCCGCCGTCGCCCTCGCGGGCGCGCTGCTCATGGCGCTCGTCGGCTTCTACACGGTGCGGCTTTCGCGCGCGCGCAGCGCCGAGCTCGCCGAGGCGCAGCGAGCGCAGCGCATCCAGCGCTTCATGCTCGAGCTGTTCTCAGGTGGCGACGAGGCTGCGGGCCCAGCGAGCGATCTGCGCGTCGCGACGCTCGTGCAGCGCGGCGTTCAGGAGGCGCAGAGCCTCGAGGCCGAGCCCGCTACCCAGGCAGAGCTGTACGACACGCTCGGCGGCATCTCGCGCAAGCTCGGCGAGCTGCCGCAGGCGGAGCTGCTGCTGCTCCGCGCGCTCGAGGTGAGGCGTGCGCGGCTCGGGCCGAGCCACCCCGACGTGATCGAGAGCCTCGTCGCGCTCTCGCTGCTGCGCGCAGACCAAGCGCGCTACGCCGAGGCCGAGACGCTCGCGCGCGAGGCGCTCGCGCTCGAGGGACGCGCGTTGCCACGCGATCACCCTGCGCTCGCCGCGGCGCGGGCCGCGCTCGGTCACGCGCTCGTCGAGCGCGGCGCGTACGCCGAGGCGGTGCGCGTGCTCGCGGAAGCGGCAGCGCTGCGCGGTGAAGGCGGCGCGCGCACGCCGGAGCTGGCGGAGGCACTGCGCGAGCTCGCGAATGCGCACTTCTATCAGGGTCATTGGCCGGAGACGCAAGCCTTGCGCGAGCGGGTGCTGGCGCTCAGCCGCTCGCTCTACGGCGAGCGCCATCCGCGCGTCGCGGCGATCCTCGTCGATCTCGGGGCGATCCATCACGAGCAAGGCCGCTACGCCGAAGCCGAGCGATTCCATCGCGAAGCGCTCGAGCTTACGCGCGCGTATTACGGCGACGAGCACTACGAGACGGCCGCCACGCTGACGATGCTCGGGCGCGCGCTGATCTTTCAGGAACGTTACGACGAGGCGGAGCCGCTGATGGGCGAAGCGCTCGCGATCCAGGAGCGCGTATTCGGCGCGAATCATCCGCGCGTCGCGTCGCCGCTGAACGAGATCGGCTCGCTCGCGCTGATGCGCGGGCAGTGGAGCGAGGCGGAGGGCGCGTTTCGGCGCATGGTCGCGATCTATCGGGCGACGTATCCGGAAGGCCACTACCTGGTCGGCATCGCGATCTCGAACGTCGGCAGCGTGTTCATGCGCTCCGAGCGCCATGCCGAGGGCGAGCCCTACTTCCGCGAGGCGCTCGCGATCTTCCTCGCGACGCTGCCGGCGGATCATCTGAACGTCGGCATCGCGCGCATCAAGCTCGGGCGCACGTTGCTCCGGCAGAAGCGCTATGCCGCGGCCGTCGCGGAGACGCTCGCGGGGCACGACATTCTCGCGAAGCAGCAGGAGCCTTCGGTCAGCTGGCTCGAATCCGCGCGCGGCGACCTCATCGAGGCCTACACCGCGCTCGGTCAGAGCGAACGAGCGGCACGCTTTCGCACCACTCCCGCCGCGACGGCGGCCGCCGCTGCAGCCGACTAGCGGCTCGCGCCCGAGCTCAGTCGCACTTGTTACGGACGTCCACCAGCTCGGGCAACATCCAGGTTTGGCCGGCGGCCTCCACGCGAACCTCGAGCTGCGCCGCGAACGCGCTCGTCGCGAGCTTCGTGTGGAAGGAACCGCCACGCGTCGTCGTCAGCTGGAAGACCAGGTCGCCGGTCGCCGGGTCGATGCCGGTGATCACCGCATCCGCCGGCGCGCGCTTGCCGCGCACCTTCAGCTTGAAGCCGTCGCAGCTGCTCTTCGCACGCAGCGTCATCAGCGGCTCGAGATCGCAGCTCGCGGGCGCGCCGGCCACGCCCAGCGTCGCTCCCATCAGGCCGCCGCTCGCGACGGCCACTTGGCAAGGGGGGATGAACGGGCGGACGTTCAGGTCGAAGTCGCCCTCCGCGCCGCGTTGGCCGAGCTTCAACGCGGAACCGTCGTCGAGGATCGCGAAGATCTCGAGGCCGTCGGCCGCGCCGTCGCCCGCCACGTGCAGCGAGCCGTGCGCGCGGTCCGGGTCCCACGAAGCCTCGCTTATCACCGGGGCGCCGGCCGGCGGATTCGTCGCGAGAGCCGAAAGCATGAACGTCTCCTGTGCGCGGCCGACCGGCATCGCGTTGTCGGTCGCACTGCACGTCACCGAGCTCGAGCCCGGCGCGCTGGGCGACCAGACGATCTCGCCGGTGCCGTTCCCTACGTCAGTGAACGCCGCGCTGCCGGGCAGGCCGCTGCACGCGAGCGTCAACGGGTCGCCGTCGGCGTCGCTCGCGACGAGCGCGATGCGCGCGGTCTGACCGACGTTGACGCTCCTGTCGCCGATCGGCGCGAGCGACGGCGGCCGGTTCACGCGCCCGACCGTAATCACGATCGCCTCCGAATCGTTCGCAGCGGGCGTGCCCGAATCCGTGACGCGCACCGTCACCGGATAGCTGCCCACCTGACCCGCGCTCGGCGTCCAGCGGAACGCCGCGCCGTTGAGCGTGGCGCCCGCAGGCAGCGGCATCACCGAGAACGTCAGCGAGTTGCCGTCGGGGTCGCTCGCGGAGAGGTTGATCGCGAGCTGCGTGCCGGTGTTCACCTGCTTGTCGCCGACGGGCGCGAGCACCGGCGGACGATTCGTCATCGCGCCGACCGTAATCAGTACGTCCAGCGTCGCGCTCGCCATCGGCGAGCCCGCGTCGTTGGCGTGGAAGGTGACCGTGCGATTTCCATTCTGCGCCGCGGTCGGCGTCCAGCGGAACGTGCCTGTGCCGTTGCCCGCGTCCGTGAACGTCGCGCCGTTAGGGCTGTTCGAGACCGAGAGCGCGATCGCGTCGCCGTCCTGATCCGTCGCGCTCACGCCGAACTGCAGCTGCTGCCCGGCCGTCGCCATCTTTGCGGAGATCGCCGCGAACACCGGCGCGTGGTTCATCGGTGCCGGCGCGGAGCAAAACGGGGAGACGTCGACGAAGCGCGAGCGCTCGAAGGCAACCCCGGCCGCAACCAGTCTCCCGCCCGGGTTCGCGGCGTTCAGGTGACACAGCCCGCAGTTCGTCTTGGCCGGGTCGTCCTGGTTTTGATTGTTGGGATTGAATGGCTTCGCAGGCACCCAGCCTCTCGCGGTACACGTCGTATCCACGTAGGTGCCGAAAGACCCGAAGGCGAGCGCCGGTGCGGCCGCCGTCAGCAGGAGCCCGATCGTCACGAGCCCGATCGCGAAGCGAACCGTATTGCGCATGACAGCCCTCTCGCAGCCGCCGCGAGACGCGGCGCACCGTATCTCGCTTCCATCGGGCTCAGGCCGGGAAGCTGCGTGAGGCGTGTCACCCCCACGGTCCCAGACACGGGAGTTGCCGACGCGCTGCGAGCGGGTGTTAGGTGCGAGTGCAGTCGACCCCGCGCGCGCGAACCGCCGTCGAGCCCGTAGACCCCTACGCGGCTCTTGGGCATTGGTGGTGGGCCGCCTGGGACTCGAACCCAGAACCAACGGGTTAAAAGCCTGACGACACCGTAATGATTTCGCGCACTTGCTAGGCGTCGGTGACGTCTCGCGAAGGGCGCCATGGCTCTGAAGATCTCGAAGACGCTCACCCTGCCGCTCGACTTCGCTACGAAGACCGCCGCGATCCTCGCGCAGCGGCGCAAGGGCAAGACGTACACGGCGAGCGTGATCGCCGAGGAGATGGTCGCGGCGAAGCAGCCGTTCGTC
>Ga0187894_10001948_pt1 | contig 25551 bp, 21 predicted proteins | sample GBC1701081metaG_FD_136650 | JGI IMG/M metagenome (GOLD analysis project Ga0187894, IMG submission 136650) | White microbial mat communities from a lava cave in the Kipuka Kanohina Cave System on the Island of Hawaii, USA - GBC170108-1 metaG ... | reverse complement strand
CTTTTCCGCTACGGCTAAAAATTCCTCCTTGGTCATAGGCTTCGTTTTTATTTAAATTTACAAAATCGCGACAATTTGAAATGCACCCTTTCTTAGGCAATTCCCTTATATTTGGCGGCATTTAAAATTAAAATTCACGTCTATGTCAAAGTATGATTTGATCGTTATTGGAAGCGGTCCCGGGGGATATGTTGCCGCTATCCGTGCCTCTCAATTGGGTATGAAAGTAGGAGTGGTGGAGAAGGCCGAACTTGGAGGTATTTGTCTGAACTGGGGATGTATTCCTACGAAGGCGTTGCTGAAAAGTGCCAATGTGTTTGAATATATCCAGCACGCAAAAGATTATGGCATAGAGGTGAAGGATGCGAAGGCGGATTTTGGATCAATCATTAAACGGAGCCGTGAAGTAGCAGGCGGTATGAGTAAAGGAATTCAATTCCTGTTTAAGAAAAATAAAATTGATCACATTGCCGGCACGGGTAAATTAAAGAAAGGCGGCAAGGTTGAGGTAACGGATGATGCAGGAAAGAAAACCGACTACGAAGCAAAAAATAGTATCGTGGCTACGGGCGGTCGCTCGCGTGAATTGCCAAACATTAAAATTGACGGCAAGAAAATTATTGGCTATCGCGAAGCAATGGTATTACCGGAACAACCCAGGAAATTATTAGTAATCGGCTCCGGTGCCATTGGCGTTGAGTTTGCTTATTTCTATAGCACGTTGGGTACCGAGGTAACAATTGTTGAGTTCCTCCCAAATGTTGTTCCCGTGGAAGATGTGGAGGTTTCAAAAGCGTTGGAGAAGACTTTCAAAAAAGCAGGCATGACAATCTATACAAGTTCCGAGGTAACGAAAGTGGACATTGCCGGTAAAGGATGTGTGTCTACTGTGAAAACTCCAACCGGTGAAATTAAGATTGAATCTGACATTGTATTATCGGCTGTAGGGGTCGCCACCAATATTGAAGGCATCGGACTGGAGGATGTGGGAGTAAAAACCGACAAAGGAAGAGTAATTGTGGATGATTTCTACAAAACCAATGTGGCAGGAGTTTATGCGATCGGTGATATTGTAAAAGGGCCGGCACTGGCGCACGTGGCTTCTGCCGAGGGGATTATTTGTGTAGAGAAAATGGCAGGACAAAACCCTCATCCCCTGAATTACAACAACCTTCCCGGCTGCACGTATTGCAGTCCGGAGATTGCCTCTGTAGGTTACACCGAAGAGGCCGCGAAAAAAGCAGGTTATGAAATTAAAGTCGGGAAGTTTCCGTTCACTGCATCGGGCAAAGCAAAAGCAGCCGGTGCATCTGATGGTTTTGTAAAACTAATTTTTGATGCGAAGTACGGTGAGTGGTTAGGTGCCCACTTTATTGGCGCTAATGTAACGGAGATGATTGCAGAAGTTGTTGTTGCCAGAAATCTTGAAACAACGGGCCATGAAATTATTAAATCGGTTCACCCGCACCCTACGATGAGCGAGGCCATCATGGAAGCAGCTGCTGCTGCATACGGTGAGGTGATTCACTTATAATCGAAAAGAATTCAAACGCAAAAGAGGGTGACTCGAGAAGTTAGTATTGTCAGACTGACATTTGGTAACTTTTGAGGCATCCTCTTTTTTGTTGAGAGGATCTTAAATATTATGGCATCACTACCGCATCAATCACGTGAATCACCCCATTCGATTGATTCACATCCATGATGGTGATTTTAGACGTGTTGCCTTTTTCATCTTTTAACACTACGTCTTTTCCGACTTTCATTGCCCAAAGTTTTCCACCCTGAACTGTTGTAAATTCTGCAGTACCGTTTCCGGCTTTAATTGCTTTGGCAACATCGGCCGAACTGAACTTACCAGCCAATACGTGGTACGTGAGCACGGCAGTAAGCGTGGCTTTATTCTCTGGTTTCAGCAAATTGTCAACTGTACCGGCAGGTAACTTAGCAAACGCATCATTGGTCGGGGCGAATACGGTAAATGGACCGGCACTTTGAAGAGTCTCTACTAATCCTGCTGCTTTTACAGCGGCTACAAGCGTTGTGTGATCTTTTGAGTTCACGGCATTTTCAATGATGTTTTTGGTCGGGTACATCGGTGCGCCACCAACCTCAACAGTTTTCTGAGCAAAAGCCGCAACAGCCAAACATAAACTGAATACTGAAATGAATAATTTTTTCATAAAAAGGGTTTTTTTAGTTTATAAATCCACATACGATGCAAACACCGCAAGTGGATTTTTAAATGGTTAAAAGAAAAAGGTCACCCGTATTTTGGCGAAAAATGGAATACCGGGTGTAAAATGGATTTCCGAAACTGGCTGAGCTTCATTTTCTAACCGTGATTCCGTATCGAATTGAGCCTCATTCCAGTCTGCATTGAAGATGTTTTCAAGGGACAACCCAATTTCATAACGGGGTTTCGTGTAGTTAACCATCGCATCCATTAAAAAATACCCATCAGCCCTCACGCTATTATCTTCATTGGCAGCCCGGTTATCAAGGAATCGATAGCGCAAACTTCCATTCAATCCGTTCCTGGCGTGCACGGTTAATCCACCGATACTTGAGAATTTAGGTGCCAATGGAATATAATCTTCGCCTTCAGCCTCGCCTTTTGCTTTTGAGTCGGCCAACGTGATATCCGCATCAGCAAACAACCATGAAAGTGGTTGATAGCGAAGTGAAACGTCAAGTCCCTGCCGCTGGGTCTTTCCGCTGGGTTCAACAATGCCTGCATCACCTACATAAACAAACTCCTGCTCAAGATCCAATCGCCATAGCGCAACATGCACCAATAGTTTATCAAATAGTTTTGTATCCATTCCCAAATCAACACCGATTGCGCGGGGCAGAATTTCTTTTGCCTTCTGCTCTACCACAACGCGGGTGTCGTTGGAATGAAATCCGGTTCCTGAACGAACATACAGTTGTGTGTTGCTGCTGACTTTATAAGTGATGTTCAGCTTCGGGCTCACAATGGAAGCGCTTTCAGATTTGCTCTCGCCCGTGAGCCTGTTGTTGTACCGGAATGAGAAGTAATCAAACCGGACGGCAGCATTGACCGACAGGCGATCCGTTAACGCAAGTGTCTCACTTAAAAATGCATTTGCATTGGCCTCATCTACATCTCCGCGCTGAACACTGCTTAAAAACTCACGCTTAACTGTGTTGGATAAACGGATGTCATTCACATCGTCATACCGGAATCCGCCCCCTATGTGCGAAGCAAGTTCTTTTCCGAACAAAATTCCGGTTGTGTGAAAATTGGTTTTATAACCATAGATCATCCGCGATTCTTTTTGCTGGATCTGATCGCCATTTACCGGATCGTTCAGGAAAAATGTAAAGTTTGAAAACAGGTTAAAATTATAATGCACGGCATTTGCCTGCTGATCAAACGTTGATCCGCCCGCAAACTGATGATCATGTTTCAGGTAGGCATTGATCCTTCCGGTTTCACCGCCTTCGGTATTGTCCAACGACCCGAAACGTGAAATGTCTCCGCTTTTAACCGCCCGCTCCGGAACCTGCCCGGAAGCATCCCAACTGCTGTTGAAAAAACTGGCGCCAAACGTTAACAGGTCAGTGGCTGTAACTTGATTGGAGTACTTACCCGAAACATTGAAGCGTTTAAAATCCTGTGCGCTTTCAAAGTATCCATCCGAACGATAAAATTCGGAAGCGATATAGCCGGCTTGCTTCGATCCTTTTGGAAACAGGTTGACGCCAGCCACTCCGCGAAACGTCCCGAACTGCCCGCCTTCTGCTTTGATAAAATTATCGTCTAGTGAATTCTTCGTTCGGAAATCAACATACCCCGCTGTGGTAAAGTCTCCTTTGTCGGCAAAGTAAGGACCTTTGTCAAAGTCTACGAATTGAACGAGCTCGGGAATTAAGAAATGCAGATCAGAGTATCCCTGGCCGTGCGCATGCGAAACCATGTTTACCGGAAGACCATCTACTTCAAGATTAATGTCCGTGCCATGATCGATGTCGAAGCCACGCAGGAAAATCTGCTCGGCCTTTCCGCCACCGGCATGCTGCGCGATAAACAAGCCTGGAACCATTCTCAAAATATCCTGCGAAGTATTGGTTGGCCGGAGCTTGATATCAATGGGCGACAACGTGTTCATGGGTCTTTCCGCACTGGCTGAGATCACCACGTCAGCAAGCTCAATACTTCCAGCCATTAGAACAACCGACTGGTTGATGGTCTCGTTGTCGGTGATGGTTACGTCAACCGACTTTGTTGCGTATCCTACAAAAGAAATGGTAACGGTATAGGTGCCAGCCGCAATATTGACTATCCGAAATACACCGTTCATATTGGTGGCGTCACCCTTTGCTGTACCGGTTACCAAAACCTGGGCACCGGGCAAGGGTTGAGCCGAAGCTTCTTCCGTAACTGTGCCCGTTAAAACACCCTGGGCATGCAGCATGGAAGAACACAATAGCAATATCGCTATGATCTTTTTCATGTTAACTAATTAAGAGTTGAGAAATTTTTCCTGCATCATGTTTTGACATCCGATAACTATCGGGACAACATGACAGAAGAAGAGGATGAAAAAGATTAGCCTAGCGGTGGGGGAGTGAGCGGAGCTCGATTCAGTGAATGAAAATTTTGTAATAATTCATTGCTGTAAAGATCAATAGAATGACCGGAAATGAAGAGGGCGGAAGGGGTTTGAAAGAATAATAAAAAATTAAAGATTTTAACCGGATCTTTTGATTCGGTTGCCTGATCCGTATCCGGAGTGAAGGCGCTTTGATGATCTTCTATGTGATGATGTCGATCATGGTGATCGGAATGTTCATTCTGATCACGATGGTGGTGTTCATCCTCATGATGATGGAGTTTGTTTTTAAACGCGTGTAATATTTCGTGTCCGCCATCGAGCAAAACGTATCCGGCTATGGAAAGTCCGTACGCGAAGATCAATAGTTTTGCAAGAATGGCGTTCATGTTACAGCGTGTCTAACGCTTTTTTAATCTCACGGCTGATCACAGGCCCAAGTTCAAATGAACTTTTCAGTGCCTCTTCTAAATGTTTTTCCGCCTCGTCCTCAAAACCGTTGGCACGGTAAATCATGCCCAGATGGTAAGCAGCATCGGGCTCGAAGGTTCTGCCTTCCACGTACTTTTGTGCGAAAGCCAATGCCTCTTTTTTCCGACCCAGGTGAAGTAAAGCCCAGGCCTTCAAATCGAATGATTGAGGGGTGGGTCTGTTGCTGATTTCTTCTTCTGCTATAACGAGGCTTTTTTCCGGTTGATTCAGGTCTTGCGCATATAAAGCAGCCAGGTATTTGGCATACATGGTTTTGTAGCCTTCGTTATCGGTGAGGCTCACGAACCGGTTAAGGTGTTTTTCTTTTTCAGCAGGATTGCTCTCCAGCTCAGCGATTTCTGCCAGCATCAGATGCGCCTCCGGCATGCGGCTGCGCGAAGCAAGCGTATGGATAATACGTTCGGCTTCGGTAAAGTTTTTGTCATTGGATATCGCTATCCAGGCAATGCCTTTGAGCGCGTAATCGTACCCGGGATCTTTTTGTAAAACAGAAAGGTACGCGTTGTATGCATCTTCCACTCTTCCGGCATGGCCGTACATGTCGCCCAGGTTTGATAACGACCAGCAATAAAGATCTTTATTTCCTTTTACGCGATCGTGCGCAGCCTCCATAATCAGAATTGCTGATTCCAAATCGCCTTGCTGATCTTTCACTTTCACCTGGCGGATGCGGTGCGCAAAGGAATTCTGGTTTGTGAATTGTTTTAGAATATTTTTTGCTTTGTAGCAATTGCCCAGTTCAAGGGCTATATCGGTACTCACGAGTAAGGCAGTGGGCCTGCGCTCACCAATAGCGATCGCTGAATCGGAATACATTTCGGCTGTTTTGAACTGATGCTGCGTGATTGAATTTTGTGCAAGGCCTAAAAATAAACCAACCCGCCCTGTGGTTGCTGTTTTTAACAGCTCATGATAAATACTGTCAGAAATCTTTAATTCCTCCACCAAGCCGGTCGCCTTGAATTTTGCTGCATGCAATCCGGCAAGCTTGCGTGTTGAAGCTTCATCTTTCGGCATGCGCTGAAGACGTTCGATCCAGAAAGTCATATCGTCATCCAGCGAATATTTGCTGGCCGCTTTTTGAAACGTTAGGTACGTTTCATAATCGGTTGCATGAACAATTGACTTTTTTTCTTCCCGGCAGGAAGAAAGTAAGATTAAGATGACAAGGAAAAATAAAATTGGTCGCATAAGATGTGGTTGTTCAGTTGAGAGCTGAGGCTGTCTCAGAGTATACCGAATGTCAGTCTGAGCGTAGTCGAAGACTATTTCGTGCTCCGAAATCAGGTTTCGACTCCCTGTCTGCCGACAGGCAGGCGCTCAACCTGACAATCCTAACCTTTTGAAACAGCCTCAAAAACTCAACGCGAGGTTAAATATTAGAACGGAGCGGCCAGGTACGGGAACGATGGTAAAAACGGCTTATCGTTTGCATCCACGTTATCGTTCGTTAAGCCCGGATTGCTTGTGCCTGCTGCTCCACCGAAAATGAGCAAGAGCTCCGTATTGATCACATCATCGCCCAACGCACGACCTGTGAGTACATTGGTTCCATCAAAGAATGTTGTCGGAATGGTGTTCGATAATGTAACATTCAATACATCCGTTGCGAGTAAGCCTGCAAAAGTTGGTTTGTCCTGGCCAAGTGCATTGGAAGTATAGCCAAAACCAGTTAACACGGCAGAAACTACCGGTGTGTACACAGCCCCCATAGCTGAAGGAATGGTTTCGTTGAATGCATCTTTCGGTGCGCCCGAAGCAATAAACACGGTGTTAATGGCCGGGCGTGCCATCTGGTCTTCCTGCGTATAAGTCGCAGGGCTATCATCATCATCACTGCACGATGTGAAAGTAAACGCTCCTCCAATAAGTGCGATGGTTGCTAAATAATTAAGTATTTTTTTCATAACTGTTTCAGATTAGTTTTTACGGTTTGAAGTAGCCCAGATGTTAATAGTGCCTGTGCCTAATTGTGATTTTGGAACTTCAACCACCAACGACATGACGTTTGTACCGGCAAATGTGTCAGCCCCGGGGCTGTCGAACATCATTGCTGTTCCGGCAATGATTTCTTTGTATACAACAAGATCAAAAAAGAACGGATCATCGCGCGGGCCGGCAAATACTTTTACGCCACCGGAATTTCCGATAGCGGGGGCATCACCGTATTCGGTAATATCCGCACTTACGGTTGTACCGCTCACCAGTGTGCTGGTTAAGCCTGTTGTTACAGGAGCTTTTGGTCCGTGAATGCTTACTTTGCCATCTTCAAACGTAGCCTGGATCACCAGGTCTTCGATGTTGTCTTTCGTAGCATCGTTGTCGATGTTAATCTCCAGCATTACTTCTTCATCGAAGGTTGCTGAAGCGGTTGCGGCAGGTGATAATAGGCCCTGCGTGTTTACTACGAACACCATGTTGTCGCCATTCGCAAAGGCATACACATCGGTGATATCAGAGCCGAGGCTAGCACCGCTATCACTCATTACCCCGGGAGCATCAATGTGGTCAGCGGCAATCAGGTACGCACCCGATGCCACGGCTACCAAACATGCTGCGCCCAGCACTTTCATTTTGTGTGTCATTTTCATAATAATTTATGGTTTAATTGCCATGACATACGTAGTGTCCATACCAACTGGATTCTTTCGCTTTGATAATTCACATTCTTTACAATAATTTGCCACTTATTAATTTTTAGCGTTATCAGGACATCCTCTCTTTATATTGATGAAAAAAGTTTAGTCAGCCGTTTGAGGTCTAAGGATAAAATTGCCTTTGCGTATTTGTATGATCACTATTCCGGGGCATTGTTTGGGGTTGTAAGCAGGATTATCCGCAAAGAAGAAGTAGCAGAGGAGGTACTCCAGGATGTGTTTTTAAAAATCTGGGATAAGATCGAAAGCTACGATGCGGAAAAAGGCCGTCTTTTCACCTGGATGCTGAACCTGGCCCGAAACCAGGCCATTGATAGAGGCCGCTCGAAAGAAATTAGTAAAGAAGGTAAAACCAGTGGAATTGATAACCTCGTAAATAGAATTGACAAGCGCGAATTTGCTGAACAGGGTGTTGATTCAATCGGGGTGCGCGACATCCTGAAAGGACTACCCGAAGAGCAGAAATTTGTGATGGAAAACTTATATTTTAAAGGATATTCCCAATCCGAGTTGGCGGAGGAATTCAATATTCCGTTAGGCACCGTAAAGACCCGGACGCGTTTGGCGCTTAAACAGTTACGATCTATAGTGAAGGCATTTTGAACACACAGGATTACATATCGTCAGGGATACTAGAGGCTTATGCACTCGGTGAACTTTCAGCACTTGAACGGGCAGAGGTTGAGAAGAATCTTGCTCAATACCCCGAACTGAAGGAAGAGCTTTTATTGATTGAAGAAACGCAGGAAAAGTTTCTGCAGAAGGGTGCCATTCAACCTAAGGCCTCTGTAAAAGAACAGCTTTTCAAAAAAATTAGACAGAGTAAACCAGATGGTAAAATTGTTTCGATGCCAGCTGGCAATTCCCAAATCAGCTTTTGGAAATATGCAGCAGCGGCATCTGTAGCCATCGCTTTAGTCACATCCTATCTGGCGTACAATTACTATGGGAAGTGGCGCAGCACGGAAAACAATTTGAATGAACTCGTTGCACAGAACCAGCAGATGGCTCGCGATTATAACACGGTAAATCAGCGGTTAGATAAAATTGAAACGGATATTAAAGTTATTGATAATCCTGCTTTTAGCCGAGTAGTGATGAAGGGGACAAACAACGCCCCGGAGGCGATGGCGTATGTGTATTGGAATGAAAGTTCTAAAGAGGTTTATCTAAGCATTCAAAACATGAAGACCCTTGCTCAGGAAAATCAGTATCAATTGTGGGCCATAGTAGATGGCAAGCCAGTAGATGCTGGTGTGTTTGACGGCAACATGACCGGCCTGTTGAAAATGAAAGACTTAGGTGGAGCAGCAGCCTTTGCAGTGACTGTGGAACCACGAGGAGGCAAGCCTGCACCTTCCCTGGAGACTATGCAGGTAATTGGCAACGTAATCAAAGGATAATTTCAACCTCAAAAACAGTCTGTTTACTTCGTTTTCAACCAATCTGTCGAAGTATTGCGATCCAAGAACAACTTTTAGTGCGTAATTGAAGTTATACTTTAACACAAACCCATTGGCTATGAGAAAGGCACTGTCCCCCGGTTCATACTTTGTAAGGGCCAAAGTATTTGCATACCTGATAGTATTAAGCGCGGTTTTTTATATGTTTTTTAATGTTTTCCGGCTTTTAGGCATGGAATAACCAATATGAAGAAGACCATTCCATTAAAGTCTTATTTTAACCGAGCCAGGTTGTTCGGATACGTTCTCATCCTCATTTTGGTAAGCATTGCTGCCTATCTTGCTTATACTTCCTTTTTTGCATAATCTGCCGCTTCACTTATTTATGATTGGTCTTCATGGGAAGTGAGTTTTTTACTCATTTTCAAGTATTTCCCATCCCCTGATTTGTAATTTTGTTCTCCGCCAATTTCCGAAACTATGTGTGTACGTATTATTTTTTTATTATGCCTGATTTCTCTTTCTTCTTTTTCGCAAAAAACAGATTCTTTGCTGGAGGTTCAGTATCAGGAGGCCCTGGGCAAATTCAAAGACGGCAACTTTAACGTAGCTTCTGCACAGTTCACGCAACTTATCAACTCAGGATTTTCAAATAAAGAAGTGTACGTGAAGCGTGGCATAACTTTTTTTCGACAAAAGGATTTTGAAAAAGCGAAGAGTGATTTTGACGAAGCGGTGAAGGGTCGCATCAATACTGCAGAACTTTTTGAATACCGGGGTAACACAAAGTATAACCTGAATGATTTTCAGGGATCGGTAACTGATCTTGAAAAAGCAGCAGGCCTGGGTGCCAGTAGTTTTGAAACATTCTCTAATCTGGGGAACTGTAAATTCAGGATGGAGAACTACCGGGAAGCAATCAATAATTATGATAAGGCTATTGCATCAGGGAAAGCTGATGCGGTGCTATACAATAATCGGGGTAAGGCTAAATTCAATTTAAAGGATTATAAAGGATCTCTTCCCGATTTTGATAAAGCACTTGAATTGAAACCCGGCTACGATAAAGCTATTGAGAATCGTGCAGAGGCACGCTATCTCTTACAAGATTGGCCGGGCAGTATCGCAGATTTTGAAAAGCTGATTTCCAGCGGCCGTTCTGATGTGGAGATCTTCCAAAAAGTTGGGACTGCACATTATACATTGAAAAACTCAAAAGGCACCCTGGAAGCCTTAAGTAAAGTCGTTCAGAAGGGAGTAAAGGATAAAGAGGTTTTTAAAATGCTGGGCTTAAGCCAGGCTGCAGAAGGAGATTGTGCCGGAGCAAATCAAAGTTTGTCAGCAGCGGTTTCAATGGGTTTAAGCGATAAAGATGTTTTCACTCAGTTAGGGTTGTGCCAGTTTAAAAGTAAAGAGTATGCAGCAACAATTGAATCCCTGAGCCGGGCAGTTGGATTAGGCGCTGCCAGTAAGGAGATTTTTCAGGCCAAAGGAAATGCTGAGTTTATACAGAAGGACTTTGATAATGCTCAGAAAGATATGGAAAAAGCTGTTGCATTAGGTGTGAACGATGCAGAAGTATTTAAAAATCTCGGTGACATCAGGTTTCTGAAGAATGATTTCGCGAATGCCCTCAGGCAGTATGATAATGCGGTCAGGCTTTCAGATAAAGACGCCATTGTTTTCAACAATCGCGGGAAAGCGAAAATGAATACAGGAGATGCAGCTGGTTCGTTGGCAGATTTTGATAAAGCCATTCAACTCAACCCCGGCTACTCAAAAGCAATTCTAAACAGAGGCACAGCAAAGTTTAGTTTGCAGGATTTTTCCGGAGCAGCTGACGACCTGGAAAAATCGAAGGGAACGGAAGGAGAATCGGCAGAAGTGTTGATGATGCTGGGTGTTTCAAAGTTTAGACTCAATCAAAAGGATGCCGCTAAAACCTATCTTGAAAATGCGATTAAAGCCGGTGTGAAAGATGGTAAGGTCTTGTTGTATGCCGGTTATCTCCGGTATGATGCTGGCGATTTTAAAGGAACAGTTGATGCACTTACAGCCGCTGAAATGGCTGGAGAGAAAGAAGATGGCGTGTATGAAAAAAGGGGAAAATCATCCTATCAACTCAAACAATACCCTGCCGTAATTATTGACCTGGAAAAAACAGTTCAAAAAGGAATTGCTGATTTAGGCACCTGCGAAGCGTTGGCCATTTCCTACTTACAATCACAAAAAGAAAAGGAGGCTGAGCCCATGCTAGAAAAAGCAGCCTCGCTGGAAAGCAAAAATAAGGATGTGTATTACCAACTTGGTAATATTCGCTTTAAGAAAAACAATTTCATAGGAGCCATTGAGGCTTATGACAAGGCTATCTCTCTTGGAGCGAACGATGAAATAATTTTCAACAATCGCGGTAAAGCAAAACTCAATGGGGGTATGGTGAAGGAATCGGTTGAGGATTTTACACGCGCTCTTGCCTTAAAAGCAGATTACGTTTTGGCGATGAAGAACCGTGCTGCGGCCAGGTATCAACTGAAAGAATACCCGGGTGTTATTGCCGATGAAGCTATTGTCATCTCTCGCAACGAAGCAGGAGCAGAGGATTTTGCATTTTCAGGACTGGCCAGGTTTAATACCAAGGATTACAAGGGTGCCATTACAGATCTCACGAAAGCTATTGACAACGGCAGCAATGATCTAAAAGTATTTGGCGCACGGGGAGTGGCCCTTGTTGAGTTGAAGGAGTACGAAAAAGCGTTGCCTGACCTTACTAAAGCGATCAATGGGGGTGAAAATGATATCAACCTCACAGTAAAAAGAGGTATCGCTAAATTTAATGTGAAAGATTTTAAAGGCGCTCTTCCTGATTTTGATAAGGCAATTGGTGTGGGTACTTATGATGCTTCAATCTTTGACATGCGCGGGTTGTGTTATTATGAACAAGAGAATTATGTAAAAGCAACAGAAGATTTTGGAAAAGCGATTGAGCAGGATTCAAAATCAGGGGCTGCTTTTTTTCATCGTGGAAATGCGAAGTTGAAATTGTCTGACCCTAACACGGCTATTCAGGATTATACACAGGCAATCACATTGGGAATCAAGGATGCTGTTTTATTGAATAACCGAGGCAAAGCGTATTTGATAATTGAAAGTTATCCGGAGTCAATTAAGGATTTTTCTGCGGCTATTAATCTTAATCCAGAGTATGTTACAGCCTTTGATAATCGTGGGCACGCTTACTTTAAAACAAACAAATTTGAAGAGGCAGCGAAAGATTTTCGCATGGTAGAGAAACTGACCGAAAAGCCGGAATCGGAGTTGTACAAAATGTTGGCGGAGTCATACTACAACATGAAAAATTATAACACGGCATTAGAGTACTTTGATAAAGTAATCGCGGGAGGCAACAAAGAGAAGGAGGTATTGTATAAACGAGGAAGGGTATTACTTGAAACGGAAGACTTTACTGCCGCTATTCAGGATTTCGAAGCGGCATTAAAGGCGGGAGAAAATACAGTTCAGCTTTTTCTTGATAAAGCCAAGGCCCATCTTGGGTTGGAGGACAATAAATCAGCGATTGTAGATTTGAACAATGCTGTTAACCTGGATAAAAGCAATGGCGATATTTACTTTAATCGCGGATTGATTAAGGAAAGTATTGGGGATTTTGAAGGTGCCGTGTTGGATTATAATAAGGTGATCAACTTAAATCCGGATGACGGATTAGCCTATTACAATCGTTCCACCTGTAAGGCTGGCCTTGATGATTATGGAGCAGCTGTATCCGATATGGATGAAGCAATTCGTGTAGAACCTAAGAATGCATCTTACTACAAGCAACGCGGAAATTTTTATTATCAGATGGAGAATACGGAGAAAGCTTGTTTTGACTGGAGACGTGCAGTAGAATTTGGAGATCAAAAGGCCCGTTTTCAAATTGACCAGTATTGTAAGAAATAAAGCCGTGTGTCATAATGCGCAAATAAGTGTCCCTAAATGGGACGCTTTTGTTTTCTGCCATAATAATGAATTGGAAATTCGGCCTATTGGTGGTTGGCATTTTTTTAGCTCTAAAATATTACATGTGAAAGTTGGATGTGTATTCTGAATCAGGATCACACAATCCCTGTTTTATCTTGCACACAGCTTAAATACTAAAAGTTATGAAAAAGTTGATCGTTGTCTTGTTAGCGGGTATTACTCCTTTCACTTTGTTAGCGGGTGATACGTTATCCGGAAAAGTGAAATCCGTAATAGATGGAAATACACTAGAGATTGAAGGTGAGAACAAGGAAATCCATACGGTTCAGTTAGCGGGAATTGATAGTCCTGAGTTAGGGCAGGACTACGGGAGTCAGTCAAAATCACATTTAGAAAAATTAGCGCTGCAGAAAAATGTAGTGGTCAGCTTTGTGGGCAAAGATCGCTGGGGAAACCAACAAGCAACTGTTATGGTTGATGGTACGGTTGATATACGCCTGGAGTTACTAAAAGAAGGCCTTGCCTGGACAGCCGAGCGCAATCCACTGCCTGAATTGGAGTCCGTAAAAGAATTAGCGCGCAAAAGCACCAGGGGACTTTGGAGGCAAGATAACCCAACACCTCCCTGGGTTTTTCGCAGGCAACAAACAATGTTACAGGTAAAAGGAAGTTAACCTGCCAGTTAACGGTTATAACCTGCACCTTGTCGATTTGCAGGTAAGTGACACAATTTCTCTAACCGGATACAGTTAATATCTTTGTGCTATGCTGAGGTATTTTTTCACAATCATATTGGTCATGGTGGTAGTCACTTCCATTGCTCAATCCAAAAAGAAGAAGGCAAAGAAGGCGGATACGTCCTCTGCAGGCCAACCCAGTTCATTGGCGCCTTATTATCCTCAGAAGGAGTACGAACCAAGGAAGAAGAAATCTTCCGGAAAAGTCACGTACGATGCCACCAAAAAATTCTACGATCGCAGAGAGGAGCTTGCTAAACAAGAACGCAAGAATGAAAAGGAACTGGAAAAGCCAGCGAACTCCAATCCACTGTATTTCGGCCATAAGCGCCCGCCCAAAAAGCGCCCCGTGCATAAAATGAAATACTGTAAAGTTTGCGGCATACGTCATTAGAAAATTTACAATTGTCAGATGGCCATTGTAAATTGATGAATGAACCTTGCGCAGTATATTGAGCACACCAATCTTTCCCCCACGCTTACCATTCGTGACATCGATACACTGGTTGATGAAGCGCGTCAATTTGGATTTTTAGGAGTATGTGTTCCGCCTTTCTGGGTGAAACGGGCTCAGCGGGAAATCGCAAAAGATGAAATTGTATTGGTAACAGTAGCCGGATTTCCACTTGGCTATAGCATGACGGAAACAAAAATTGATGAAATAAAACGGGCAATCGATAACGGTGCCGATGAGGTGGATGTGGTTTGGAACCTGACATCCTTTAAAACAGGCATTCCCTGGACAAAAATTGAAATTGCCAAGTGCAGCAAAATCACACATGACAACCAAAAATTACTGAAAGTTATTATCGAAACAGCGTATCTTTCAGATGAAGAAATTACCGAAGCGTGTAAACTGTGTGCAGATGCCGGTGTAGATTTTGTAAAAACATCTACCGGATTTGCACCTATCGGTGCGAAGGTAGAACACCTTAAACTCATGCGAAGTGTACTGCCGGCACATGTGGGTATTAAAGCATCAGGAGGAATTAAAACGTGCGAGCAGGCAATAGCGATGGTAGAAGCGGGAGCTGACAGACTTGGTACTTCTTCAGGAGTTAAAATAATATCACCGTAACCTTAACCCAACTGACCATGAGTAATTCGCCAGCTGAAATTTTTCCGGCAGAATCTTCCATACCCGATCAATTTAAAATCACGTCCTACCTTGAGCAACGCGAGTATTTGATTGATGGCGAACTCAAAACCTGGAAAGGTGATCTTAACCCGGTCATGAGCCCGGTATTTATAAAAGAAGGCAGCAATCTCAACCAAAAAGTAATTGGCAGCACACCGTTGCTAAAGGCGGATGAAGCGTTAAAAGCACTGGACTCAGCCGTAAAGGCGCATGACCTCGGTAAGGGAGCCTGGCCCATGATGTCTGTTTCTGACCGCATCGGTCATGTGGAAAAATTTCTGGCTGCCATGCGTGAGAAGCGAAACGAAGTTGTGAAGTTGCTCATGTGGGAAATTGGCAAGTCGTTAAAAGATTCTGAAAAGGAATTTGACCGTACGTGTGATTACATCGTGGATACCATCAAGGCTCTTAAAGAGCTTGACCGCCACTCAGCCAAACTGATCGAAGATCAGGGATTTATGGCGCAAATCAGACGCGTGCCATTAGGGGTTGCCTTGTGTATGGGGCCCTTCAATTATCCGTTGAATGAAACCTTTACTACACTCATTCCAGCGCTCATCATGGGGAATACGGTAATTTTTAAGCCGGCCAAGTATGGTGTGCTGTTGATCAAACCCTTGTTAGAGGCCTTTCGCGATAGTTTTCCAGCGGGGGTAATCAACATTATTTATGGACGCGGAAGAGAAACAGTGGGCGCGTTAATGGAAACAGGGAAGATAGATGTCTTTGCATTTATCGGCACGAACAAAGGCGCCAATGAATTAAAAAAACTTCACCCCAAGCCTCATCGGCTTAAAGCCATTCTTGGATTGGACGCAAAAAATCCGGCCATTGTTTTACCCGATGCGGATTTGAATACAGCCGTGAGTGAATGCATCATGGGCTCGTTGTCGTTTAACGGACAGCGTTGCACAGCCCTGAAGATTTTATTCATCCATACCAGTATAGTGGATTCCTTTATTAAGAAATTCAGCGAAGAAATTAAGAAACTGAAATGCGGCATGCCGTGGGATGCCGGAGTAAACTTAACGCCCGTACCAGAGCCCGGTAAAACGGATTACCTGAAGGACCTGGTGGAAGACGCAAAGCAACACGGGGCAAAAATCATGAATGAAGGTGGTGGAGAAATTCTTCACACATTTTTTTATCCGGCAGTACTGTACCCTGTAAGCTCAAAGATGAGAGTGTATTCGGAAGAACAATTTGGGCCGGTTATTCCGATTGTACCATATGAAAACGTTGATGAGCCCATGCATTATGTAATCAACTCTAACTTTGGTCAGCAGGTTAGTATTTTTGGCAATGATTCAAGGACCATCGCCAGACTGATTGATGTGTTCTCTAACCAGGTGGGAAGAATTAACCTGAATACCCAAAGCCAGCGAGGCCCTGATTCATTTCCATTTAACGGCCGCAAAGATTCAGCCGAGGGAACGCTTTCTGTGGCGGATGCATTGCGTGTTTTCTCAATACGTACCCTGGTAGCCACCAAAGCAACAGATGACAACAAACAAATTATCGAGACTATTATCAAGAACCGTGAGTCGTTATTTTTAAGTACGGAATATATTTTTTAGAATAATAAATCCCCGGCCTTGTCTGCCGGCAGGCTTGTGCCTGCCTGTCCGGTAGGCAGGCCGGGTCTCAATGCATAGTATGGGTGGTGAAGAGCGTGAGTGTGATTGTAGCACGAAGCCGAAAGGTTGATAATTTATGAAGCACATTTCCATTAATATCTCCGGCAAAGTTCAAGGCGTTTTTTTCCGTGCCTCAACAAAAGATGCTGCTGAAAAATTGGGAATTACCGGATTTGTTAGAAATGAATCGGATGGATCAGTTTATGTTGAAGCAGAGGGCGAAGATGAAAGACTGAAAAAATTTGTTGAGTGGTGCCATCATGGCCCTAAGCAGGCTGTGGTCGATCACGTACGGTTAAAAGAGGGAAGCTTGAAGGGGTTTACAAAGTTTGAGGTGAAGCGTCTATAAGAAATTATGAGTATGAAGAGCCGGACCAGGTCCGGCATGACAGACCTAATTTGGAATGGTAAACTTGAATGTGCTTCCTTTTCCGGCTTCGCTTTCTGCCCACAGCCTGCCTCCGTTTTTTTCAACGAATTCTTTGCAGAGTAACAAGCCAATTCCTGTTCCTTTTTCATTTCGGGTGCCGGGTTTTGTGCGGTTCGAGTCGATTTCAAAAAGGTGTTGCATGAAATCCTGATTCATTCCCACTCCGCTATCCAAGACACTGACTACCGTTTCTTTTCCATTTACTTCCATGGTTATTTCCACGGTTCCGCCATCGGGTGTGTATTTTATAGCATTCGAAATCAAGTTACGAACAATGAGTTTCGCCATGTTAAGATCGGCCGTTACTTCTGCTTTAAAATCAATGTGGTTCACCAGTTTAATGTTTTTGGTTTTTGCAATGTTTCGGTAAAGATTCAAATTCTCTTCTACTAGGGGGAACAGGTTGATTTTTTCCGGAGTTGCATGAAGCCCTTTCATTTGGGTAGAAGCCCACGACAGGAGATTATCCATCAGCTGCAACGAGTTGTTTAGATTTTGCTTTACAGAGGGTAACAGGTTTTGTAATTCTTCCGGTGAAATTCCACTGCCTGTTAGGTCCAATATTCCTTTTAAAGAGTGTAACGGACTTCTCAAATCGTGCGATATGATCGAGAACATTTTATCTTTTACCAGGTTTGCGCGTGATAATTCTTCCGTACGTTTCTCGACTCTTTTTTCTAATGAGTGTGATAACTCCTCTATATCTTTAAATGCTTGTGCAAACCGAATGGAAAGTGCAATGGCTTGAAACAACAAAAAAAATACAACACCAATGCCTACGCCATTGAGAATGGGATTCATCCGTTCGGGAATTACCCCGGAAACCGTGAGCATTTCAAACCCAATGAAAAAAAAGCAACCGATGATTCCAATAAAAATAATGGATGCGCCAAGTCTTTTTTTTTGATCGCTCTGAATAAAACCCATAATACAAAAAGAAAACTAAGAGACATCAATACGTGGAATACATCCAGTGATTGACCGGAAATATGAAGTGGAGCTACAATAACCAGTAAAACCAGAAGCCCGCTTACCACCTGAAATATTCGAAGTCCTAATCGTGGAGTTTCAAGCGGGAAGAGACTATCAATAAACATGGGAAGCAGGGCGATACCAGCGTATACGCTGCCAAACTCTATCGTTTTAATAACTGAAAAACTAATGCCTTCAAACAATCTGAATACCAAAAGCGAGCTATGATAAGTAGAGAGGGCGCGTACTAATATGATAAAGCATAATGCACTTAAAAGCAGATAAGATGCATTTCGTTTTAACTGAAAGTATAAAGCCATATGGTAGAAAATCATCAGAATAAGAAATCCAATTTCGATCATTTCAAAATCTGAAAAAATTCGTTCACGTTGCAACAACACTTGCTCATCGCCAAGCGTGGCAGAATGCGCGATTCCAGGAAAGGCATATTCGTAACAAGAGGCCTGCACGACTAACTCAATTCTTGGTTCTCCCGGAAGTTTAATAAAGTGATGCTTGCGATCTGCCTTTGACTCTTCTTTGGTTACTGAAACATTTCCTGCTTCCGACAGCAATTTTCCATTTACCCATACTTTACTGGCGGTAGCAATACCAAGAATTTTTAGCATTAGGTTTTGAAGTGTGTCCTTATTGTGGAGGGTTAATCGGTAGGTGGCGTAGCCCTGAACCTGAATATTTTCAATGGGGTATGATTGCCATTTATTTGGAACATACTGAAAGGAGGGTTTAATAGCACCTGATTCAAATGCTTCCGGTGTCAGCAATTGATTCCAGTAAAATTCCCAATCGCCATCTAACGAAAGAATGGTGCCGCTGGTAATGTCTTGTTTTTGTATTTCAACTTTCCCTTCCTTTACGATTGGTTGTGCATACAGTATTTGACCCAGTAACCAAATCGCAATAAAAAATCGAAACTGCATCATGTGCTAAGATACTATGCCACGCTCTTTTTCAAAATGCCCTTTTGAGGGTGTATTCTCAGTTCAAAAAATTGTGAAACGAAAACGGTAATCCGGTTACCGATAAATTGTGCCTCAGCTTCTTTCGGGTAAAAGACCGTGAGCTCCAGTACGCCCCAAATAAAATTTTTTTGCTGGCAAAGTTCACGCGCCCACTTTTTAAACTCTAATGACCATTCATCGCAGTATCGGTCGTAAGGTTCACGTCCATCAAAATTAAATTCAAGTTGGTTGTCGTGGTAGTGCTTAAACCTGAAAATGCCCATCAGGGTGATGTACAAGTCGCTCAGTTTGCTAAAATATTTTGAGTCATGCTTTTCAATACGCAGTACCGTTTCATCCACCAGGCCCAACGAATTGTACTGCAACATGTATTGCACTTTTACATAATCCACTAAATATTCAAGCAGGGAACTTTCAAGCGACAATTGTGCTTTTTCCAGAACGTAATTCTTATCAAGTGGAAAGAATTTTCGAAGCACTGTGTTAATAGGTTTTACAAAAGTAATAAAAAAAGGGGCAGAGCCCCAATTTGATTAGCTGATTTACGAAGGGTTAGGTTCCAAAAGTTTCTGCAGAGGCCTTGTTCAGGTACGATTCAAGTTCAATAGGTGCATCGGCACTATCCAACAGGCAGCCATCCGGAACTGGCGGATAAATTTCTGCGTAGGTTTTCACCATGTTCATAAATACTCTTCTGTATACATGGGTTCGATTGATTTTTTCGGGATGATCAAGCCCGGCACACGAGAGTAGTTCCACGAAACTACCTACCGTATTTTTGTGGTAATTAGCCACACGATCTTTTTTATCCGCTATTACCAATCCTTTTGTAAAGTAAGGATCTTGTGTAGCCACGCCCGTAGGGCAAGTATTCTTATTACATTCCAACGCCTGAATGCATCCTAACGCCAGCATCATGGCACGTGCGCAGTTAGTAAAATCGGCACCCAATGCCATAGCCCGAACAATGTGAAAACCTGTCATTATTTTTCCTGAAGCATCAAGCTTAATATGTTCCCGAATTCCAAAACCACGTAATGCGTCATCGGCAAACGCGAGTGCATCCAACAGGGGCATGCCAACATAGTTGCTGAATTCCGGAGGCGCGGCACCCGTTCCGCCTTCTCCTCCATCGATGGTGATGAAATCCGGATAGGTATCGAGTTGCACCATAGCTTTACAGATGCCGAGGAACTCACTCTTCCGACCAATGCAAAGTTTAAAGCCGATAGGTTTTCCTCCTGAAATGTCGCGTAACTGTTTTACAAATTGGATCAATCCAACAGGAGAATTGAAAGCGCTATGAAAGGGAGGTGAGAAAACGGTGGTTCCGGCTTTTACTCCCCGGATGGCAGCAATTTCAGGCGTATTTTTTTTGGCAGGTAAAATCCCACCATGCCCTGGTTTAGCTCCCTGTGAAAGTTTGATTTCAATCATCTTCACTTCCGAGCGCAATGCATTTTTCTTAAACGCTTCTGGTGAAAAATTCCCACCTTCATCCCGCGCTCCAAAATATCCGGTTCCGATTTGCCAGATAATGTCACCACCGTTTTTTAAGTGGTGCGGACTGAGACCGCCTTCACCGGTGTTATGTGCAAAGCCACCAATTTTTGCCCCCGCATTAAGCGCTTCTATTGCATTCCCGCTCAAGGACCCGAAACTCATGGCAGAAATATTCATAACACTGGCATCATAGGGTTGCTTGCAATCCTTATTGCCAACACGTACACGAGGGTTGTGATCCAATTTGTTGTGATCCATCGGATTGATAGAGTGTGTCATCCACTCATATCCTTCCGCGTACACGTTGAGTTGCGTTCCGAAGGGGATTGTATCAATTTGCTTTTTCGCACGCTGATAAATGACAGAACGTTCATTCCTGTTCAACGGTGTTCCATCCGTATCTGACTCAACAAAATATTGCTGAATCTTAGGCCGCATATCTTCAAAAACATACCGGAGTCTTCCCAGCAGGGGGAAGTTTCGTCTGATTGCCTGGCGTTCCTGAGCCATGTCAGCAAAACCCATATAAACTAATGGGCCAACCAGAATAAAGGCAAAAAGGGCGTCAATCCAGAAGTAAGCCCAAACCAGAATAAGGGCAATTGACAGCACAGAACCGACAATAAATATTTTTCTCATAGGGTTTACGGGAAGGGATAGAACAAGTTAAGCGGTGCGTTGGAAAACACCAAGAACGTGGTTATTTTTAGTTTCCCGAACGCATTCAGGATGGCCAAAAAAATATTAATTGGGCTTTTACTGCTGGTGGTTATTATGCAACTTTTGCAGCCAACTAAAAACGTTTCAGAAGGAATTTCTGAAAATGACATCTCCATCGTATACGCCATGCCGGCTGATGTTCAGAATGTGTTGAAAAAAAAATGTTACGACTGCCATAGCAGCAATACGCGTTATCCGTGGTATGTCAACATTCAGCCAATTGGTTGGTGGATGGCTTCTCACATCAAGGATGCGAAAGATCATTTGAATTTTTCTGAGTTTAAAACCTATAATGAGAAGCGTGCTGCCGACAAACTCGAAGAAATGCTTGAAGAAATTAAAGCGGGTGAGATGCCATTGAAAAGCTATGTATGGCTGCATGCCGATGCAAAAGTTACGCCTGAAGAAACCAAAGCAATCAACGATTGGGTTCAGTCACTGGGTGTTGCGGCAGAAAAAGCAGATAACTAAATTGATTGGTTAATTGTACCGGATAAAGGCCGGAGCATTTACAAATCCCGAGCTGTATTTTACCCTGAGATTGCTGGATAATGTAATTCTGAAATGTGACAGGTCCTCTATTACCCTCGGGAAGTAGTACATGCGCAGTTCAATAGTACCAAAAATTAAATTTTCATTTCGGGTGCGAACTCCTCCCCCTAACGCGAAGTAGGTTTTTTGTTTAATTAATGTTTCATTTTTCGGGGCAATCATGGCCATCTCTGTAAAAACTAAAGGCGCAAAGTGAAAACCTAAAAGTGTTGGTCGGATAAAAAGTAAAGTTTCCGCGCCAATACCGAATCGCTGTGTACCCACCAGGGTACCCACATCAAACCTTCGCAGACCGAACTCATTATTGATTCGCAGGGGTAGAATAACTTTTTGATTAAGAATGGTGGTGTAGCGCAATCCAACAGATTGTCTGATTTTAACATTTTTCCAAATCAATAATTTGCTGAATAACGATGCCGAGGCAAGAATGGTAACATCCTGAAGTTGACCTTCATTTCTGAAACCTCCTGCGCGAAGGGAATATTCGCGAAAGTCGCCATTCTTTCGGAAGACAGACTTTTCAAATTCTGCTCCAAAATAGGGACGCACATAACTCAACTGCCTGCCTTGTCCGGTCAGGAAGGTTATCCGCCTTCCGTACGGAACGTCCTCTGTTCGGCCAAAGCCGTAAATGTATTTAGTCCGGTAGAAGTTTTGTTTATAGAAAGTAAATTCACTGAGTACGTAAGTCAGGTTGTTGTAAATTGGACTGAGAGACTCAGCGTTCTGTGCCGGACGATCTGTAAAACTTTGCCTGAAGGTTCTGATCCCAACAAAATACCGGTCCCGGTTTTCAACTTTTTTCTTTATACCGATATTATATCCAACCCAAAAATCCTGTATTGAGTAAGTATAATTTCGAAAGGATGTATCCATTACACTGAAAACATTCTCTGACCAGTTACGACTCACCTCTAAACCACCTGCCCATCGGGTATAGGGCGAAACTAATGGACGATCTAATTTTAAGTAGATCGCATTTTCATTTTCGAGACCATAACTTGCCCCGGTATTTAACTGGGTATACGATATAGTGGCATTAATGAAACTTCCCCTGATGCTGTTTTTATGGTAGAGAAGCTGCATGCCAAATTGCGGATCGCGATCGGTATCAACCAGCCCTCTGAATTCAGCACGTTTGCCTAATCCGGAAAGATTGGCATCGTACAATTTAAAACCTACACTCGAGGTTGAACTGACAGATAAACTTCCGCCCAAACTGAATACATCCCGTGTGTAAACGATCACATCCACCATATCACGGTTGCCCGGTACGGGCCTGACAACAATCCGGGCATCTACGATAAAAGCAAGGTCGCGCAGGTAGCGTTCGTTATCTGCGAGTTTGTACGGATCGAGAGGTTTACCCTCTTTGATAAAGAGGTTGTTGCGGATTACTTTCTCTTTGGTATTCGTGTGCAACGAATTCGCTGCACGGGTTATACGATTCACCACCTTGTAACGAGTGGTATCGTTGATGTCGCGTTCGAAACCAATAAGATTAATAGTGATCTTACGAACCATTTTCCCGGCATACCGCTTATAAGCCAATTCGCTTTTTTTATCCATCACGGTATCTCCCGGATTTTGAGAAACCCATCCCTTGACTCTTTTGGTAACCTTGTTGTCCAATACGCCATTCTTCTTTTCATCCTGCTCCTCTTTCTTATTTTTTTGTGAAAACACAGAAACCGGCATTAGAAATATTGCCAGGAGTAATAACGAGAAGACCCTGTTGGTGAGCATGGCTGCGAAACTGCAATAAATAAATGGATCGTAAGAAACTAATTCTTTCAGTTGCAGAAATAAGAAATTACCCTCCGGGTTATCGGAGGGTCAAAATTAGCCCTTAACGCCCCGAGGCTTCATTAATAATGGGCCCGTAAAAAATGGCGTTTGTAAATAGTTTATTGGTGCCAAGCCAGAATGCCCGGAAGCTCAAATTTTCGGTAAAGCCTATCACCCTTCCACGACCCAAAGCGGTTACCCCAACCACCGAACTATTTTTTAATTTTTCGTAATTCGGTTTTGATATGTACCCGCTTAACAAAGGTGAACCTCCGAATACAATTGGATTGCCGTAGGCATTTTTTGATTTCTCCATGTACAAATTGCCCTCTTTATACAAGGGCATCTTAGTATTAAAGTATCCATACAGCAACGGATGGGTTAAATCCACTACCGCTTCAAAAATTGCTCCCGGTGATTGTTGTGCACCCCTGAACTCCTCAATATCTGCGTAGGCTCTTGGTGCCGGCATTTCTCTTTTGTCCTTGTCGGGGGTTTCAGATGAGCCTGTCGAAGGTTTCATATCAAATTTTCCAAGCCCAGCGGTTGTTAACCAGTTTAATGCGGCATCAAACCCAATCACGATGCCACCGTTTTGTACCCATGTTTTTAATTTTTCTTTTGATGCATCATTTATTGACGTGTACGATCCGGAAGGGAAAACAAGGGTGTTATATTCGTTCAGGTTTGTGCGATTAAATACCTCTGCAGGCAGCATCGTTACCGGAATTCGCATGCGTTCATCCAGTAAGTGCCATAGTTCTCCTGCATCGTTGCCGTTCACGCCCTCACCAACTATCATAGCAATATCGGGTTTGTGAACTACCTGGAAAGAACTGCTGCCTAAACTTACGCCTTGATAATCGAGGCCTGTTTTAAAATTGTAGATATCTATTCCGTCTTTTTGAAGTATCTCCTGAATAAGGTATTCGATTGACTCGCCCAATTTTTCCTGTCCAGCTACGGGAACGAAAATGGAGCCGCGCTCAAATCGTTTTCCGCTGGAATGGTAAAATGGATCGGTGGCAACTTTTATACGAACATCGTGTTGCAGTAATCGATTCATCGCACGCGGGGCATAGTATCCTGTCGATTCAAAAACGTACGCGTAATCTGATTTTCCTCCAACGAGTTTTCCGGCTGGAATTTTTAGCTCCGCTACTTTCTCGCCTAACGCTGGCAAGGTCTTTAATTCTTCATACTCAAGCCCTAAAGCCAATGGTAACGTCCAGGTTGAGATGTCGTAAAACAAACTATCCTTAAACTGAGTACGTTTTTCAAACATTCCCTTAATGATTTTGTACTGAGCCTGATTCATCGTTACGATGTAACTTGACTCCTTGTCAAAAGATTTTCCATTGATTGTTTGTGTAGAGGAAGGTTTGTAGAGATCAATGGTATGAAGGGTAATTATTTCGGCCAACATCTTTGAACGAACATTATCTTTTGATCCAAAAACGATTGCTTTAACAGGATCTTTGGACGCATCAGAAATAGCTGATTTAAAAAAGTCACGTTGATAGTTAAGCAATTCGGTCCGCATTGCATATACCGCAGTTAATGTACTGAGGGCGGTGGTGAATTGATTTCGAATCGTAAAAGGGAAGTGAAGAATGCCGTTCACACTTTCCTGGGCATGACCGCGCGAACTGGCTTGTTCAAAAAGAATTCCTACAGCTCCCTGCGCATCAGGAAAGGTAGAGCCTTTACCGTAGTAAAAATCATCAAACCCCTCTTGTGTGTAATAGAGTGATCCGATTTCATCCAATGCCCTGGCATGGAAGGTTCCTATTTTCCTGGTCAGTTCCTGATTTTTTTCCGGAGTAAGCGGGTGAACACGCGATGGAACACCGGGCTGAAAAAAGAATGTAGCGTTCGTGCCCATCTCGTGATGGTCGGTCAGCACATTCGGTTTCCACTGGTGAAATTTTTTAATACGTGCCTGCGATTCGGGTTGTTGAGCCACCAGCCAATCGCGGTT
>Ga0187894_10001947_pt1 | contig 25588 bp, 24 predicted proteins | sample GBC1701081metaG_FD_136650 | JGI IMG/M metagenome (GOLD analysis project Ga0187894, IMG submission 136650) | White microbial mat communities from a lava cave in the Kipuka Kanohina Cave System on the Island of Hawaii, USA - GBC170108-1 metaG ... | reverse complement strand
CTGCGATGAAAGCCGATGTGACGAACGAAGCCGACGTGCAGCGTCTCGTGAACAATGTGATCCGAAAGACCGGCCGCATTGATGCGCTCATCAATCTCGTCGGTGGCTTTGCCATGGGCCGCGCGGAGGAGACAGACGCAGCACTCTGGCAGCGGATGCTGACCATCAATGTCACAGCCGCATTCCAGCTCTCGAAAGCGGTGATTCCTCATATGGTGGCCCGTGGGACGGGTCGCATTGTGCATGTGGCAGCCTGGGCGGCGGTCGAGCCGTTCCCCGGAGCTGCTGCGTATATCGTTTCCAAGTCGAGCCTGCTCGCATTGATCAAGGTGCTCGCGCTGGAATTGAGCGGGTCCGGGGTGACCGTCAACGGGGTCCTGCCTCACACCATTGATACGCCGGCCAACCGCGCAAGTATGCCTCAGGCCGATCCGTCCACATGGACGAAGCCGGAATCCATCGCAGAAACGCTGCTCTTTCTCGCCTCTGACGAAGTCAGACAGATCAGCGGAGCATTCATTCCGATCGGGACACGAATCGGTACGAAAGCTATGGACAGGTCATAACCAGGGAAATTCGATCATGTCGGATTTGAATCCAGGAGTTTCGCATGTGGACCAACTCCGCAGCGCGTTGCTCCGTCTGCACAAAGCATTGCTGGACGACGAACGTGTGTCCTATGAACGGGTATATGGGCGGATCGCATCCAACGGCGAATTTCTCCAGCTCGTGCTGAGCCATGCGTGGTTTGCCTGGTTGCGTCCGTTATCTCAATTGGTGGCTCAGCTCGATGAGTTTGTTGCAGAAGACGAGCCGCCAAGCAGCTCGTCTTCTGCCAGCCTCATCGCAACGGTTCGAACACTTCTGACTCCGTCGGAAGAGGGAACCGGATTCGGCAAGCACTATTACGATGCTCTTCAACGAGAGCCTGATGTGGTGTTGGCACACGCGGCGGTCAGAGCGCTGCTCCGGTAGCCATCGCTCAACAAGGAGTGATTCCGATGAAAGCACACTATCTCGGCCATGTGGTGTTCTACGTGAAGGATCTCGAACGGTCGCTGGTTTTCTATCGCGACCTGCTGGGATTCCAGGAAGTCGGACGGATTTTCAATGGCGCTGCCGCCGCGCTCACCTCTGGCCGCACGCATCACGAATTGCTCCTGATCCAAGTCGGAGACGCCCCTGGGCCTCCAGAGGGTCGTCGACGCGGGCTCTATCATATCGGTATAAAAGTCGGCGATAATTTGGATGAACTACGGGCCGCGAAGCAGGATTTGGGGCAAGCGGCTGTCACGATCGACGGCATGAGCGATCATACCGTGAGCCAGAGTCTCTATCTGCACGATCCTGACGGCAACGAAGTCGAACTGTACGTGGATGCTGATGAGTCGGTGTGGAAAAACAATCCCGCTGCCGTCCTCGCGCCCATCAAGCCGTTGCATCTGTAACCTACAAAAGGAGGGCTGTTCATGGAGAAACCACGCATTGCAGCCAAGCAGCCGGCCGTGCTCTCGTTGGACCCGGGAACCTACTATTGGTGTCAATGTGGACGCTCGAGGGACCAGCCGTTCTGTGACGGATCCCACCAAGGAACCGGGATCGAGCCGGTAGAGTTTACGCTAAATGAAAAGGAAGAAGTCGCCTTGTGCCAGTGCAAGCAGACTAAGACTCCGCCGTTTTGCGATGGCACGCACGCGACGCTCTGATTTCGCTGGAAGGCCCGCATGCCTTCCGTATGTTTCGCAGCTAGTAGGGCACACCGATTGTGCGTATCGGTTCGTGGTCGCGGTTTAAGTGAGAGAGCTGCCCGATCCCGCCACTCGACCGGAGAGGAGCTGCACCATGAAGATCGCATTGATTGGCGCGACAGGTTTTGTCGGCTCGGCAATTCTGAAGGAGGCATTAGATCGTGGCCATGAGGTGGCCGCCATCGTGCGGAATCCTGACAAACTGACACCGCACGCAAAGATTCATCCAATGAAAGGCGATGTCTACAATGAGGATGACGTGGTCCGCTTGGTCACGGGTCATGATACGGTGATCAGCGCCTTTAACCCGGGATGGAGCAGTCCCGGCATCTATAACCAGCAGGTCAAAGGCGCACGCTCCATTGTCAATGGTGTGAAGCGAGCCGGTGTGAAGCGGCTGCTGTTTGTCGGAGGAGCCGGCAGCTTGGAGGTCAAGCCGGGTGTTCAGTCTGTGGATCTCCCGGAGTTCCCTGCTGAGTATAAACAAGGCGCTCTCGCGACACGTGAAACCCTGAACCTCCTCCGCAAAGAACCGAGCTTGGATTGGTCCTTCCTCTCTCCTTCAGCCGATCTTTTCGTGGGTAAGCGAACCGGGAAATTCCGCTTGGGAACAGACCAATTACTCGTGGATGCTGAGGGGAAAAGCCGCATCTCGGTCGAGGACTATGCAATGGCGATGATCGATGAGGTGGAGAAGCCACAGCACATACGCCGTCGCTTCACTGTAGGTTATTGAGTTGTGATGGTTGGAGACACAAAGTCTTAGGTTTCTGTTTCGGCACACGTGTATGCCATCGAGAGCAGGGTTCGGCTCTACGGCGTAGGGTGCCTCGTATCGAGAAGAGCTCTCTATGTCGCCCTCCGGTATTGTCTTTCTCTTCGACGTGGATAACACGCTGCTGGAAAACGATCGGGTGACGGAGGACCTGCAGCGGTATCTTGAGCGCGAAGTCGGTCATGAACGTCGAGAGCGATACTGGGCGATCTTCGAACAGTTGCGGGTCGAGTTGGGGTATGCGGATTATTTAGGGGCACTTCAGCGGTACCGAACAGAGTACCCTCGCGATCCCCATCTGTTGATGGTCTCGCATTTCCTGATTAATTATCCATTTGCCGACCGGCTGTACTCAAACGCCCTCGAGGTGATTGAACATGTCAAACAGTGGGGGCCTGCCGTCATCCTGTCCGATGGGGATGTGGTGTTCCAACCGAGAAAGGTCGAGCAATCCGGATTGTTCAAGGCTGTAGGCGGAAACGTCTTGATTTATATTCACAAAGAACAGGAGTTGGTGGACGTGGAGCAGCGCTATCCTGCCGAGCATTATGTGTTAGTCGACGACAAGCTCCGCATTCTCTCAGCCGTGAAAACCATCTGGGCCTCGCGCGTCACGACGGTGTTCCCTCGCCAGGGCCACTATGCCCTGGATCGGAATGTCACGGCTCGTTTTCCACCAGCGGATGTCACTATCGCCTGCATAGGAGACTTGCTCAAGCACGATCCCTCGACATTACAAATAGGACAATGAAAATGCGGACTGTGGCTACCAAGACGTGTGGCACGATGTCGAGACGACCCAACGGCACGATCGCACCGGACGCGACTTTGGAACAATGACAAATCGAACAGGAGGATCGTTATGGCGAAGAAGCTCAAGATTCCTAGTGCTGCGAAAGCTAAAAAGTATTTCCAGGATAAAATGGCTTTTACGACCGGTCTGGTCGAACTGGAGCGCTGGTTCAAACAGGGAGAGCCGGTGAATATCGTGGATGTGCGTGCGGCCGAAGATTATGCGGAAGGACATATCCCTGGCGCACTTAACCTGCCGAAGGATCAGTGGGGCGATGCGAAGGTCGTGAAGGCACGGCTCCACAAGAACAGGATTAATGTGCTGTATTGTTATTCCCACGTGTGCCACCTGGCTGCGACCGCAGCGGTGCTGTTCGCGAGCAAGGGCTACTCCGTGATGGAACTCGACGACGGCTGGCGTTGATGGAAGAACGACGGGTTCGAGATTGAAAGATAAGCAGGACGCAGTTGCGTCGGCCGGATCCCAGTTGAGGACATGAATATAGGAATGTCCTCTTAGGTTTCCCATTTGAAGTGGCGTCCGAAGGGCGTACGGAACATGCATCCCACTCCAGGCCGTTGTTAGATGTCTGTCGAATTGAACAGCCTGATTCTTTCCGCTGGAATCCACAATCGAGCCAGTAAGTATTCTTTAAACGATTCCTCATATGGCTGAACAGAAATGGCGTGTTGCATGCAGAGCATCCATGCGTCTCGCTCGTTAGTTCCAATTGGGAATTGCTTATGAAAATCAGGGAGGTTGACTCCGCCGTAATGATCGATATACAGCCGAGGGCCGCCGAGCACTCCGCACAGAAAGTACGTGAGTTTTTTCCGCGACTCGGTTAAATCCTCGGGATGCATGTTCCTAATCACACGGGCTTCCGAAAAGGTATCCATGTTTGAGTAAAATACATCGACCAGGCTCGTGATCCCTGCAAGTTCTCCAGCTGCATGATATGGGTTCATGTCATTGACGTTTTCGTTCATTTTATTAATCCTGCGCGAGCGTGATGAAGAAAATGAACAATACTAGACTGATCCGTAAAATGCGGAGGTCTGGCTTTCTGTCCGTATAACATACTGTGGTATGTCTAGGAAAAGAAACGGGGCATTGCATTCTGAATAGGTACGGGCAGCCGCTTGAGGATAAGCCACCAGCAGGGCAGCGGACTTTGTCCACTTCGCTCTCATGGGATCAGCCAGCCAGCCCTTCCCTGCGCGTATCGGACGGCCATCGTCGATATTTGATCGATCTTTACAAGCTTGCTAGATTCTTCTCCCCGGGAAGGGTACCCATGTTGGTCTAAGTGCGGCCGTCGAACGAGGCCCTTCTGAGGGCACGCGTTCCGGGAACACAGAACCAATGTGGGTGCCCTTCCCATCCTTTTGAGACCGCGCGTTGCGCGAGCACAGAAGACCATCAGTCTCCATCCCTCCCCCCTCTTGAGCCGTTACTGACAGATACGCCATACTTACCCCCCATGGATACGTTTCCTTCATCCCCCTGTGAGACGCTGGCGGAGCGATACCAGGCTCTGCTGGAGGTTGCAGAGGCGATTTCCGTCCACCGCGATCTCCACGAACTCTTTCGAGACCTAGCCCAGCGCCTGCCTCGGGTGGTCCATGTGAATTTTGTCGCCCTGTCTTTACACGATCCTGTTCGAAACACGATGCGATTGCATACCATTCAGGCGAACGTGCCGGCCGATCTCGTGGGCGGCCATGAGGGGCCGGTCGAAGCGAGTCCCGACGGATTGGTCTGGCAAACGCAGGAACCCATCATCGTGCCGGATCTTGCCGGAGAACGTCGCTGGCCGAAGGTCACTCAACTCATGAACGAGGACGGCGCCAACTCCTTTTGCGTCGTTCCCTTGACGACCGCGGTGCGGAGGCTGGGCGCCATGGGGTTTTTGAGTGTGCAGAAAGAGGCCTATGGTGAAACGGACCTGGAATTTCTCCAGCAAGTCGCCAAGCAAATCGCTGTAGCGGTGGACAATGTCCTCCATCATCAAGACCTCATCCATGGACGGGACCGGTTACGTCTCCTGCTGGAGGTATCCGAGTCCATTGCGTCACACCGCGACCTTGAAGAGTTGTTTCGCGATCTCGCGCAACGGCTTCCTCAGATCGTCCCGTTCGATTACATCAACGCGGTTTTGCATGAGCCCGCACGCGATGTCATGCGTCTGTGGCTCTTGGTGACCGCAACACCCAGCACGATCAGCCCCGGCTTGGAGCTATCCGTCGATGAATCTCCCGGGGGATTGGTGTGGAAAACCCAACAGCCTTTGACCGTGAACGATATCGCGCAAGAGCGGCGCTTTCCGAAGCTGATGGCCATGCTGCGCGAGAACGGTGTCCAATCTTTTGGAGTGGTTCCTCTCACCACGGCGCAGCGTCGTATAGGGGCGATGGGATTTGGGAGCTATCAGCGGAGAACCTATCAGGAAGCAGAGATCAACTTCATGCAGCAGGTGGCGAATCAGGTTGCTGTGGCCGTGGACAATGTCTTGCACGCGGCGAGCGCTCAATCCGCTCAGCAGCAGCTGAAATACGAACGAGACCGGCTTAGCTTGGTGCTGGAGATCAACAACGCCGTCGTGTCGCACCTCGAACTGCGAGAACTCCTGAAAGCGATCTCCGCCTGCCTCCGTCGTGTGCTCCCGCACGATTTCGCGTGGTTTTGTCTCTATGATCCCGCGACGCGCCAGTTGCGGTCTCATGCGCTCGATTTTCCCAGCCATCAAGACTTTGTCGAGGCGGGAGATTCCATTCCGTTGGAAGGCACCCCGGAGGGGCTGGCGTTCACGACTCAACAAACCGTTCTCGTCAGGAGTCTCGACCTTACGGAGTTTCCTACGGAGATCATGAAACGGGCCAAGGCCGAAGGCCTGAAATCGGGATGTGCTGTGCCGCTGATCTTGCACGGACGTGCGCTCGGCACCTTGAGCGTCGTCAGTATGCACGAGGGCGCGTTCACCGACGACGATGCGAAGCTGCTCAGCCGGATCGGCGCCCAGATCGCGCTTGCCGCTGCGAATTCCATGGCCTTTCAGGAAATCTCCTCGCTGAGGGATAAGCTGGCAAAGGAGAAGCTGTACCTGGAGGAGGAAATCCAGACCGCGTACAACTTCGAGGAAATCGTCGGGGACAGCCGGGCTCTCAAGCTGGTTCTCAAAGAGGTCAAGACAGTGGCGGCGACGGATTCGACGGTCCTGATCTTGGGCGAGACAGGGAGCGGAAAAGAACTGGTTGCGCGGGCGCTCCACAATGGCAGCACGAGGCGGGAGCGAACGCTCGTGAAGCTGAATTGCGCCGCGATTCCGACGGGCCTGCTGGAAAGCGAACTCTTCGGACATGAACGAGGTGCATTCACCGGCGCGATTGCCACCAAGGTCGGCCGATTTGAATTGGCCGATCGCGGGACGATCTTCCTCGACGAGGTGGGAGAAATTCCACTGGAGTTACACGTGAAGTTGCTCCGCGTGCTCCAGGAACAGGAGTTCGAACGATTGGGGAGTACCAGGACGATTCGCGTGAATGTTCGCATTCTTGCCGCAACCAATCGCGATCTTGGTCACATGGTGGAGGAGCAGAAGTTTCGCAGCGATCTCTATTACCGGCTCAAGGTCTTTCCGATCACGGTGCCCCCCCTGCGTGAGCGCCCGGAAGATATTCCCTTGCTCGTCCGGCACTTTGCTCAGAAATTCGCCCTGCGGATGAAGAAACGCATCGAGACGGTCCCGTCGGAGGCCATGAAAGCGCTCCAAGCCTATCACTGGCCCGGTAACGTGCGAGAGCTGGAGAACTTCATCGAGCGAGCGGTGATCCTGACCCAAGGACCGGATCTATTTGTGTCACATGCCGAATTAAAGCGAACATCGAACCATACAACAAGCGCAGGGACTACGACTCTTGAACAAGCCGAACGCGAACATATTCTCAAGGTCCTTCGCGAGTCGGAATGGATCATCGGTGGCCCTGTCGGGGCTGCTGCCAAGCTTGGGATGAAGCGAACGACTCTCCAATCAAAAATGCAGAAGCTCGGTATCTCCCGCCATCTGTAATTAGCCAGGCCCTCACCAGTCCCTATGAATGTTCCAGCCTCGTGCCGACCTTTCGGCACCCTGCCGTCACTTCGGCAGGTCGTCTTCGGCACTTCTTTTTTCCGCGAGGGATATTTCCGAACAGGATCACCCATCTCCTCTATTTTTTTCATCGACATCGACGATTCAGGTTGAGCAGGACTCTTCTGGAACGCGAGTTGCCATTCATTCTCGTTATGAATGGTGTGAGATTAAAGCTGAAGGAGGCATCAATGGGTACGGCGCTGGCGGTGACACAACAGCAATCGATTGAGTTGGCCGATCGACGTTGGGCAAGAATCCACAATACCGATCGTTGTCCGCGCTGCAGTGGACTCATGGTCGCCGAATGGTGCCAGGATCTGTCGGACTACAGCGCTCAGCGCTGTGTGCAATGTGGCGAGATGGTCGATCCGGTCATTCTGCGCAACCGAAGGATTCTGTAAGGAGCGATGACAACTCAGCTTGCAGGGAAGATGTTGCCAAACAATTGCGTGACGAGGGGTCATGAGAATGGAGACTGGTTTCTTCTCCCCGTCTCGGTGGCGCCCGACTACGCACGGCGTCGCCCGCTGAGGTAGATGGGTCCCTCTCTACACCCCGGAGGGATCCATCTACTCGGTGAGCCATGAACAATGAGGACAAGAATGAAGGAGATGTATTGTCAGCAGGGATGAGGAGGGCAACATGGACCAATTGATCTTAGTGGCAATCGTAGCGCTTTGCTGGATCCTAAGTGTCGAGCCATGGAGAACGGTGAAGGCACATGTGCACGTCGCTCAGGGCGTCTCGCAGCGTCGAGTGCGGAAATGTCTCTGACTAGATCGTTGAACGTACAGAGAAATAAGGGGGAACCCGGCGGCTACGGACCGGGACTACGCCAGAGACGACGCATAGGGATCGCTGAGCTTCACGGCCCATCGCCTCCGTGGACAGAGCGATCAGCAGTTCATTGCCTGGTTCCAGGAGGGTTTGGCCATGATGAAACACATGACAGTGGCATGTTCGACGGTGCTTCTTCTTGTTACCACACTGTACCACCCTGAAGTTGCTGCTCCACATGGAGCAGTGAGCGGAGAAGACGATCCATGCCTGCGCCACGTCGGGGAGAGGGTTGTACACTTCAACGCCTATCAGCCGCAATACCAGTTAAAGGATCAGTACTGCACGGACATTCCCAAAGAAGGCGAGACCTTCCTAGTCGTAGACCTCGTGGACCCGGCGTTGCGCAACGAGCCGATTGGGATGCGGGTCATGAAGGGAAATGGGAGTACTGATGCAGAAGATCAGATTGTGGCAGATATTCGTCCGAGCACCCACCCGGACGGAGTGCTCCGGGGCGAAGTTCGTCTGGCCGAGGGCCTGTACACGGTCACCATTGCGTCGGAAAAACAGAATCTGCTGCGGCGTCCGCAGTATCTCTTGCGGGTGCACATGACGGATTATCAGAGCCTGGTGCGCACCGTAGGCCTTCCCCTGTTCGGCGTGCTGCTCGCGGCTTGGTTTGGGTACAAGCTTATCCGATCGAAGCGGCTGCGGAATTGGTGGACAGCCCCACGTTCTTAGGGTCCGAACGTTCCACGATGAACAGAAACGGGGCAGTCTGAATGTCTATGCCATGCATTGGTGGCGTCGACAATTCGAAGCCACGTCGAAATGTCAAAGGAGGAAAACATGAAATCGGAGACGAACGCATTCAACTCAGTCTCGCTCAACCTTTTGCAACGGAAGAATCAGATCGCATGCCGGAATTGTTATGGCGCGGGTGGAACTGGTCGGACTGTGCTGGACGACAGCGGGACCTTAGCGATCACGGCCTGGACCTGCGCGAAGTGCGGCGGAGTCGTCGAGGAAATCCGCATCATGGTGCAGGACGGAAAGGCGCAGCCACGTCCGATTGGATACGCCGTGGCGCCACCGCACTCGACCGGACGACCAGCGCCGGTTGTGCAACGCGCGCTCAGGAACTGAAGTTGAACGGAGGCGTTGGTCGACCGGGGGTGGGGTGTGAAAATGGCGCTCAGTCCATCGAATAAATCGACTGCACAGGCCGGCAGCCATGAACCGACCGACCGGACGGTTGACACCAGACCGACCGGACGGTATTCTTCACCCATGAAACAGACAACCCCGAAGTTACAGGACATGCTACTCGACGCCACGGAAGCGGTGGTCGCCCGTCAGGGCATCGCGAACCTGACGCTCGACGCCGTCGCTGCCGAGGCGCGCATGAGTAAAGGCGGCCTGCTGCATCACTTCCCGTCGAAGGACCGGCTCGTCGAAGCACTGGTCATCCGCACCGCCGAAGGTTGGCGATCCTGCTACACAGAAGCGTACGAGCGCACACCGAAAGGGCCCGGGCGCATGGCTCGCGCACTCTTGGACCACTGTCTTTCGGACGCCAAGTGCTGGACGGAGGAACTGCGCCGCAGTTCCTCCGCGGTGTTCGCAGCGCTCGCTCAGAACCCCGCCTTGATCGAGCCTATGCGCGCGGTCTATGCCGATCTCCATCGGCGCATCGCGCAGGATGGTCTGCCGCCGGGCGTTGCCGAAGCGGTTGCCGCCGCGATCGATGGACTCTGGCTCGACTGGGTGCTGGGGATCGTTCCACTCGAACAAGTCCGCGTCGTTCGAGTGCGCCGCGCGCTCGAGGATATGGTCGCCCGCGCGACACAGGATCGCCGTTCGCCCAGGGCCAATGGTGTTTCAAGGAAGCGTTCGGGAGGGCGTCGCGTATGAATCGTCGGAGTTGGATCGGATCTTTTCTGCTGCTCGTCACGGTTGTTTCGATCGGCGTTGGCTTGGCAGCCTGGAAGTATACGTCCATACAGGCAACCGTGGCGGCTTCTGCGAACCAGCCTGAGCCGATGGAGTCGGTGACGGTCGCCCTCGCGAGGGAGGTCGAGCATCGCCAAACGGCCACATCCATCGGGACGGTTCTGGCGCTGCAGTCGATCACCTTGCGTAACGAACTCCCTGGCACTGTCCGTCATGTCAGTCTCACACCCGGGCAAATCGTCGACACGGGCATGGTGCTCGTCGCGCTCGATGTGTCCGTCGAGGAAGCTGAGTTGAAAGCGCAGGAAGCGCAGGCTGCTCTCGCGCGCGCGGTGCTCAATCGCAGAAAGAACTTGAGTCATGACCGTGCCACGACCCAGGAAGAAGTGGATCGCGCGCGCGCAGACCTCGATGTCGCGCTGGCTCAGATCGCGCGCACCAAGGCGATCATTGCCCGCAAGACCATTCGGGCGCCGTTCCACGCGCGAGTAGGCATGGCGGACCTGCACCTTGGCCAGTATCTGAACGAGGGCACCGAACTCACGACGCTGCAGGGTATCGACGACGCAGTGCATGTGGACTTCACGGTCGCGCAGCAGGTCGCCGCCGGCCTGCGGAAAGGCGACAGCGTCGAGGTGTCCGCCGCCGGCCAATCGTCTCCGGTCCCGGCCAGGATCGTCGCGGTGGACGCGCGTATCGACCCCACGACACGCAATGCCATGGTGCGCGCGAGAATAGAGGGCGCTGCCAACGCGCCGTCCCCCGGCGCCTCGGTGCGCGTCCGGGTTCCGATCGGCCTGCCGCGCAAGGCCGTCGCTGTTCCCGCGAGCGCAATGCGAAAGGGTCCGGGCGGCGATCAGGTGTTCGTGATCGAGCCGGACAAGAACGGCAAGACGCGCGCGCACGTGCGGCAGGTCGAGAGCGGCGCGATGCTCGGCGACGAGGTCGTGATTCACGCCGGGCTGTCCGTCGGCGAACAGGTGGCGGTCTCGGGGTCGTTCAAACTGCGAGAAGCCGCGCTGGTCGTGATCGCCGGTAGCCCTGAGGATGGGAACGGATCAGGTCAGGTGATCGTCGGCGAACGCTGAGGGGAGCCGGCACGACAGGAAAAGGACATCCGCATGCGCTCGTTCACCGACATCTTCATCAAGCACCCGGTACTGGCGGTCGTCGTGAATCTCGTGATCCTGCTCGCGGGGTGGCGGGCACTGACGACCCTGCCCTTGCAGCAATACCCGAAGATCGAGAGTTCATCCGTGATCATCACGACGGTCTACTACGGCGCCAGCGCCGAAACCGTCCGCGGCTTTCTCAGTACGCCGATCGAGCGAGTCGTCTCCGCGATCGGCGGTGTCGACTATGTCGAATCAACCAGTCGAGCTGGGGTCAGCACCGTTACGGTGCACTTGAAGTTGAACCATAGCAGCACGGCGGCCTTGGCCGAGGTCACAGCGCGATTACAACAAGTACGATCCGAGCTGCCGGCGGAAGCCGAGCCGCCTGCGATCGAAATGCAACGGGCCGATCGTCCTTACGCGTCATTCTATCTCAGCTTCACCTCCACGGAGCGCAGCGTGCCGGCCGTCACGGATTGGCTGTTGCGCACGCTGCAGCCCCAACTCTCGACATTGCCCGGTGTCCAGCGGGTCACCTTCGAGGGTGGCCGCCAGGTCGCCATGCGAATCTGGATCGACCCTGATCGTCTCGCCGCGCTCAATCTCTCGCCCGGAGACGTGCAGGCCGCCCTCAAGCGCAACAACTTCCTTGCGGCCGTCGGTCGAACGAAGGGCAACCTGGTACAGATCAACCTGCTCGCGAATACCGACCTGCGCTCTGCCGGGGAGTTCGAAAACCTGATTGTCGCCGACCGGGGAGGCGCGATCGTGCGGCTGAGAGACGTGGCCCAGGTGGAGCATGGGGCCGAAGAAGCCGACATGGTCGCGAAGTACAACGGGAAAGAAGGCGTCTACCTTGGGATCTGGGCGCTGATCGGTTCGAACGAGATCGATGTCGCGCACCGGCTGCGCGATGAGATGGAGCGTATCCGACCGACACTGCCGAAGGACATCGACATGCAGCTCGTCTGGGATGGCACGATGTTCATGCGGAATGCGCTGACAGAGATCAGCAAGACATTATCGGAGACAATCCTGATCGTGGCGTTGGTTGTGTTTCTCTTCATGGGCTCGGTGCGCACCGCGCTGGTGCCGCTCGTCGCGATGCCGGTTTCACTGGTCGGAGCGGCGACGTTCATGTTCGCGTTCGGCTTCAGCCTCAATCTCTTGACGCTGCTCGCGATCGTGTTGTCGGTCGGGCTGGTCGTGGACGACGCGATCGTCGTCGTAGAGAACGTCGAGCGGCATGTGCGCCTGGGCAAGTCTCGGATCGAGGCGGCGCTGGCCGGTGCGCGCGAGCTGATCGGTCCGATCATCGCCATGACGATCACGCTGGCCGCGGTCTACACGCCGATCGGTTTCCAGGGCGGCTTGACCGGCTCGCTGTTCCTGGAGTTCGCAATGACGCTTGCTGTGGCGGTGGTCCTGTCGGGGATCGTGGCGGTGACGCTGTCGCCGGTCTTGAGTTCGCGGTTCGTGCATCCTCAGGGCGAGGAAGGCCGGCTGACCGCCTTCGTCAACAGAAGGTTCGAAGAAGTGCGCCGTGTCTATGCCTGGCTGCTCGACCGTGCGCTGGAGATGCGATGGGCGGTCGTGGTGGCTTCACTGCTCATCATGATTGCAGTGTGGCCGTTGTACATGTTTTCTCGGCAAGAACTCGCTCCCGTTGAGGATCAAAGCCACATCAGCTTGTTTTTCGAAGCGTCGCCGGATTCCACAGTGGCCGCCACCAACCGCGAGCATTTGCAGATTGTCAAGACCATCACGTCCTTTCCCGAGACGGAATTCACGTGGTCGCTGACGGCGGCATGGGGCGGATTTGGAGGCTTGGTCGCGAAGGACTGGCACGGACGGGCACGATCGACCGAGGAGATGTACGGTGAGGTGTTTGGCGCGGTGTCGCAGGTGCCGGGTCTGCGCGTGTTCCCACGCTTGGACCCGCCGCTGCCCACTCCCGGCCAGTACGACGTCGAACTCGTGCTGCAGAGCGATGTGCCGCCCGAGCAGATGCTCGAAACGGTCGGCGCCGTGCTCGGCGCCGGATGGCAAAGCGGCAAGTTCTTGTATGTGGACACCGATCTCAAGATCGACCTTCCTGAGGCGCGTGTGGTGCTTGACCGTGAGCGTCTCGCCGACTTAGGGCTCGACCTGGCGGGGGTCGGCCGCGAACTCGGAACACTCCTCGGCGGCGCGTATGTCAACCGGTTCAACTATTTCGACCGCAGCTACAAAGTCATTCCACAGATCGGCGACAAAGACCGCGCGACGGTCGATCCGCTCCTCGATCTCAAGATCAAGACCCCGGGCGGCCAGCTTGTGCCGGTCTCGACGTTCACGCACATCGAAACGAGCACCGCACCGCGCACACTGAACCGCTTCCAGCAGCGCAACGCGGTACGAATCTTCGGCGGCGTCAAGCCGGGCGTCACCAAGGAAGAAGGGCTGCGCGTCCTAGAAACCGCAGCCGCTGCAGCAAGCGGCTCCGGCGTCGCCCTCGACTACGCGGGCGAGTCACGACAGATCCGTCACGAGGGATCTGCGCTCATCGTCACGCTCGGGTTCGCGGTCGTGCTCATCTATCTGGTGCTTGCGGCGCAGTTCCAGAGCTTTCGCGACCCGTTGATCGTCCTTGTCGGCTCGGTACCGCTCGCGATTTCCGGGGCGTTGATATTCAGTTTCCTGGACCTGACCACGATCAACATCTACTCCCAGGTCGGACTGATCACGCTGGTCGGGCTGATCGCGAAGAACGGCATCCTCATCGTTGAATTCGCCAACACGCTGCAGGCCCGCGGTCTCTCGAAGGCTGTCGCGTTGCGCGAGGCGTCGTTGACGCGCCTGCGACCGGTGCTGATGACGTCGGCGGCCACAGTGTTCGGGCATCTCCCTCTGGTGCTGGCTTCGGGACCGGGCGCGGCTGCCCGCAACAGCATCGGCATGGTGCTGGTCACCGGCATGACCGTGGGCACGGTATTCACGCTCTTCGTCGTGCCGGTCTTCTATTCGCTGATCGCGGCGCGGCACCAGCCGAGCCCGTCGCACGAGGAGAGTGAGCGCAACGAGCTGCTGACGGATGTGAACGGCCGGTCGCTTGAGCAGACAGTTTCCGCTGGTTGAACGGCTGGTCTACGCCGTCTTCTTCGGGGATCTTAGCGGAAATCGGCTTGAGATGTGTTACTGGGAAAGCAAGCGATCCCCGTAAGCGATGGCGCTTCGCCATCGCACATGCCTTCGTCCGTGGCGAAAGAGCAGTGGGTACTTTGTGGCGTGTCGGCCAGCTAGCTATCCGAGCATTCACGACGCCGGCTTGTGTGTAGAAGAAGTCCTGGCAGCTCACTCGCTGATCCGTTCTTTCATCTCCTGCCGGTGGTTCGTCGTGTGCCGGGATATCGGCGGGGCACCATCGTCATCTAGACGTCTCTACGACACGGACATCGACATATTTTAAGAAACAACAACGTGTTATACAGATGAATTTGCTCTTGACCGCTGGAATACTCCTTGCCATTTCATACAGGTGAAGGAGAGAATCCATGCTGAAAATAACGACGCTCCTGAATGCAAAATCGACCGTTCTCAGGCTTGAAGGACGTTTGGCCGGACCCTGGGTACAGGAGTTGGAACGGTGTTGGGATTCTACCGTCGGCACGCCGACCGACCACCCTCTGTGTTTAGACCTGTCAGCCGTGACCTATGTTGATTCAGATGGGAAGGATCTGCTGAAGAAGATCCATCGACAGGGGGCCAAGCTCATCGCCTCCGGTTGTCTGACAAGCTGTATCGTGAATGAGATTGTGCACGTGGCTCAAAGGAGTGAACGTGCGAAGTGACCGGATGATCCCCGAAAAACGATTGATGCAAACATGACGACACAGAATCGAGTAAACAGACCCATGTTCAGTATGCTCGGTGTTCTCATGGTTCTCGGACTCCTCGGACTCCCTGGGTGCAAGCAAGAGGCGGCCTCCACGCCGGCTCGTCCCGTTCCGGAGGTGCCGGTGGTGACGGTATCGTCTGTCACGATGCCGGACGAACCGGAATTCATCGGTCAGACCGAAGCGTCGCGACCGGTCGAAATCCGCTCTCAGGTGACCGGTATCCTCAAAGAGCGGTTTTTTACTGAGGGGCGCGACGTCAAGCGAGGCGACCGGCTGTATCAAATCGATCCGATTCCGTTCAAAGCGGCCATGAGCAGCGCCAATGCCAGGGTGGCGCAAGCAGAGGCAAGGCTGGTGCAAGCCAAGCAAAATTCTGCTCGCGTGAAACCGCTGCTGGCGGAACAGGCCGTGAGCCAAAAGGATGTGGACGACGCGGTGGCGGAGGAAATGGCTGCCAAGGCGGCGCTGGAGGGAGCCAAGGGCGATCAGGTGAAGGCCAAGTTCGATCTCGACAACTCGCTCATCATCGCGCCTATCAGCGGTCGGATCGAGCGGAGTCGGCTCTACGAAGGGCGCCTCATCTCCGCTCAGACAGATCTGCTGACCACGATCCACCAGTTGGATCCCATGTATGTGAACGCGAGCGCTCCTGAAACGTTTGTCCTCAAACGCTTCAGGGACCGCGCGACTCATCGAATCCAAGGCGCGACACTCTATGAACTGCGGGGTGTCATCACGTTTACGGACGGCAGCACCTATCCTCACGAAGGCAAGTTTGATTTGCTCGAAGTCGGTGTCCGCTCTGCCACCGGCACCAGGGACTTTCGCGTGATCTTCCCCAATCCGAACAACGTGCTGTTCCCGGGACAATTCGTGAAAGTCCGCATTTTGGGCGCCGTGAGAACCGGCGTCATCCTGGTCCCCCAGAGCGCCGTCCAGCAGGGACCCAAGGGGCCCATCGTGTTTGTCGTCGGGCCCGACAATATGGTGGAGATCCGCCCTGTTCTGGCCACATCCTGGCGCGGCAATCAGTGGTCCATCGAAGATGGGTTACGTGAGGGAGAGCGGGTGATCATCGCGGGGTTCCACATGATCGCGCCGGGCGCACCGGTAAAAAGCGTTCCGTATAATCAATCCGACCCAGCCGCTTCCGGCCAGCCGGCAGATGCGAAGCCGGAGCAGGCAAAATGATCCCGCACTTTTTTATCGATCGGCCGATCTTCGCTTCGGTCCTGTCCGTCGTGATTGTTGTCCTGGGGTTGGTCTCCTTACAAGGCTTGCCGATCGCCCAGTTTCCGGAAATCACGCCGCCCGTCATCCAGATCGACGCGGACTATTCGGGCGCGAGCGCGGAAGTGATCGCAGATTCAGTCGCGCGCCCGATCGAAGTGCAGCTTCCCGGGATTGACAACCTTCTCTACTACGATTCCACCAGCACCAATGACGGGCATATGACCATCAAGCTCACGTTCGAGATTGGGACGAACGTGGATATTGCTCAGGTACAGACCCAGAATCGCCAGAAGCTGGCGGAGCCCCAGTTGCCGCCCGAAGTTATCCGTCAAGGCATTTCGGTCAAGAAAGTGTCGCCGGACCTGTTGGCGGTCGTCGCGCTTAGTTCAAGCGACCCCACGAAAGATACGGTCTTCGTCTCCAACTACGCGCTCCTCAACGTCATCGATAATCTCAAACGATTGCGCGGCGTCGGGGACGCAGTGGTCTTCGGCGGACAGAATTACTCGATGCGCCTGATCCTGGATCCGACCAGGATGGCGCAACTCAGCCTCACGCCCACCGACATTGCCAATGTTGTCCGCGAACAAAATCGGGACTTTCCAGCCGGGACAATCGGGCGGGAACCGGCGCCAAAAGGTACCGAACTGACCATCCCGGTGATCACACAAGGGCGTCTCACGGACGTGAAGGATTTCGAGGAGATGATCGTGCGGGCGCTCCCCGACGGATCGATGATCCGCTTAAAAGATGTCGCGAAGATCGAGCTGGGCGCTCAATCCTATAGTCTCGAGGGTCGGTGGAACGGCAAACCCAATGTGTTTCTCTTGACCTTCCTGTCGCCGGGCGCCAATGCCCTCGATACGGTGAAACGAGTCAGGAAGGAAATGGAGGCGGTATCGAAGAGCTTTCCCCACGGGATCTCTTACGATATTCCGTACGACACGACCAAATTTATCGAAGTGTCCATCAAAGAAGTAGTCATAACTCTGGCGCAAGCCATGGTGCTGGTCATCCTCGTCGTGTATGTGTTTCTCCAAAGTTGGCGCGCAACGCTGATCCCGGGCGTGGCTGTGCCGGTTTCCCTCATCGGTACCTTTGCCGGCATGCAGGCACTCGGCTTTTCGATCAACACCCTCACCCTCTTTGGGATGGTCCTTGCCATCGGGATGGTGGTCGACGACGCCATCGTGGTGGTGGAAAACGTCGAGCGCCACATCAGAGCGGGACTCTCGCCGAAGGATGCCGCCAAGAAGGCGATGGATGAGGTCAGTGGACCGGTGATTGCGATCGTACTTGTACTCTGCGCCGTATTCGTGCCGGTGGGTTTCTTGGGTGGCATCACGGGCGAGCTATACAAGCAATTTGCCATCACCATCGCCATCTCCGTCATCATCTCCGGGATCACTGCCCTCACTCTCAGCCCAGCCCTCTGCTCCTTGGTGCTGAAGTCAGGCCACAGCCAGCGTAGAGGTTTTTTCGGTGTCTTCAATCGATTATTCGGTTGGACGCAGGATCGCTATACAGCCGTCGTGGGAACGCTCCTCAACCGCTCGGTCTTATCCTTGGTGCTCTTTGGCATCGTCGGCCTCTCCGCTGCCGGGCTGTTTAAGACGATTCCCTTCAGCTTCTTGCCGGAAGAAGATCAGGGCTACTTCATCACGATCGTCCAGCTGCCGGATGGCGCGTCGAAGCAACGGACCGATGCGGTGCTGAGTAAAATTGAAAACTATTTTCTCTCAATTCCTGCGATCCATTCGACCGATGCGTTGGCCGGCCAGAACTTCGTCTTCGGGACCAGAGGGCCGAACGCGGCGACGATGTTTCTGCCGTTGCATCACTGGGACGAACGAGAGGGGCCGCAGAACCACGTGAAGGCCCTGATCGGCGCCGCGTATGGAGAGTTCGCGAAAATTCCTGAGGCGCTGATCCTGGCATTTAACGCCCCGTCGATCCGGGGACTCGGCGCCACGGGCGGATTTTCCCTCCAGCTTCAAGATCCCAGCAGCGGGGACTTCAACAAGTTTGCCGGCGTGATCCAAGAGTTCCTCGTCAAGGCCAGACAGCACCCGGCGATCGGAGCGGTCGGCTCCAGCTTTCGCGTCAGCGCGCCGCGAATCTTTGCCCATGTGGACCGGGAACGAGCCAAATCGTTGGGCGTGCCGATCTCCGAAGTGTTCGACACGCTGCAGGCCTATTTCGGCAATCTTTACATCAATGATTTCCTCAAATTTGGCCGTGTCTACCGGGTGCAGACGGAAGCCGAGGCACAATTTCGATCCTCGCCTGAGGACGTTGCCAAAATCTACGTGCGCGCCGTGACTGGGCAGAGATCCACGATGATTCCGCTCGATACAGTGGTGACGACGGAATTCACGAGTGGACCGGATCCGGTCACCCATTTCAACGGATATAACACGGCCTTGGTCTTGGGAGCGGCGGCGCCGGGGTACAGTTCAGGGCAGGTGCTCGATGCGCTGGATCAGGTGGCCAAGGAGGTATTGGTTCCCCAAGGATACAGAATCGATTGGAGCGGGATCTCCTACCAGGAACGCATGGTCGGGCGGCAATCGCTTTTTGCCTTTGCCTTCGGCTTGCTGATGGTGTTTCTTGTGCTGGCCGCGCAGTATGAGAGTTGGGCTGTGCCTTTTGCCGTGCTCCTCGCCGTGCCCTTTGGGATTTTCGGAGCCTTGTCCGCCGTGTGGGTGATGGGGATGAGCAACGACATCTACTTTCAAATCGGATTGATCACGCTGATCGGACTTTCCGCCAAAAACGCCATTCTGATCGTCGAGTTCGCGAACAAACGCTATGAAGCCGGATACTCCCTGGTCGATGCCGCGATGGAAGCCGCCAAGATTCGGTACCGGCCGATCGTGATGACCTCGATGGCCTTTATTCTGGGCGTTGTGCCATTAGTGCTCGCCACCGGCGCGGGCGCAGCCAGTCGTAACTCTATCGGCACCGGCGTGTTCGGTGGCATGTTGGCTGCCACGTTCCTTGCCATAAACTTCGTGCCGTTCTTTTTTGTGCTGGTGCGGAAACTCAGTCGGCGTGGTGCCGGTCAAGCGGGTCCTCGTCCCGGGACAAGCTCAATTCCGTTAGGGACAGAAGGAGGAGAGTGATATGCGCAGCCTCGTCCTCGCAGTCTTTTCGATGCTCCTGCTCGCGTGCGCGATGGGACCCAACTATTCTCGTCCTGACATTTCCACCTCCGATTCCTTTCGCATGGCTGAAGAGGCGAAAGATCTGCCTTCGCTGGCGAATATGCTGTGGTGGGAACTCTACCAGGACGAAGAACTCCAGCGGCTGATCCGGATCGCACTCGAAGAGAACAAAGATCTTAAACGAGCGGTCGCCAGTATCGACGAATTCCAGGCCCGTCTGTATACGGCTCGCATGGACTTTGCCCCTCAACTCAGCGCGACGGGCAATCTTCCCGTCGCTCGCCTGGGCGGCGTGGTCTTCCCCGGTTTTCCCAGCCCCTTTGCCCATTATATGCAAGGATCTCTGTCCTGGGAGATGGATATCTGGGGGCGGATCCGCAGGGCAAATGAGGCGAGCTTGGCAGAACTCTTGGCCCGGGAGGAGACTCGAAGAGCCGTCACGCTGCAAATCGTGGGTGGCGTGGCGCAGTCGTATTTCGATCTTCGGCAATTCGACATGCAGTTGGAGATCGCCAAGCGCACGTTGCTGGCATGGGAGGAGTCGGTGAGAATCGGTCAAGCACGGCTTCGGCAGGGATTGATCAACAAGCTGGATGTTGACCAATTTGAAGCGGAGCGGGAGAATGCCGCCGCTCGTATTGCGGAGCTGAAGCGTCATATGATTCAGAAAGAAAACGAGCTCAGCGTGCTGCTGGGGAGGAATCCCAGTCAAATCGCCAGGGGACGATCACTGACCGAACAAATCATGCCGCCGGTGGTGCCCGCCGGCCTTCCTTCGGAACTGCTCCAACGCCGTCCGGATGTCGTGGCGGCGGAGCAGCAATTGGTTGCAGCGACCGCCAGGATCGGGGTGGCGAAAGCCGAACGGTTTCCCAAACTCTCGCTTACGGGTATCCTCGGCGTGGCAAGTCCGACTCTGACGAATTTTGTGTCGCCGGAAACCAATTTCGGAGTCCTCGCCCCGGTACTGACCGGCCCCTTGTTGAATGCCCAAACGTTAGGGTTTCAACAGCAGGCCGTCGAAGCCCAAGCCAAACAGGCTGTGGCCCAGTACGAACAAACGGTTCTCGTCGCGTTCAGGGAGGTTGAAGACGCATTGGTGGGGGTCAGCACGGCCCGTGAGCAGGCGGCCGCCCAGGAAAGGCAGGTCAATGCCCTGCGGTCGGCCTTGCATCTCGCCAATCTGAGGTACAAGGGCGGCTTGGCAAATTATTTGGATGTCCTGATTGCGCAGCGGAGCCTTTTTGTGACGGAATTGGCACTTGCCGACACCCATCGGCTCCATTTGGTGTCGGTCGTGCAACTTTACAAAGCGCTGGGTGGCGGATGGTCGCCGGGCGAAGCGGGTCGCGAGCGCCCGGGTTCGTCGGTGCCGCCAGGGGGCCGAGGATGATGTGATGTAGGGCAGGGAGTTCCCACCGACGGTCGATTCACGACCTTCATGAAGGAGGTAGCCATGCCGAAACGTACGACACAGAAAGAGGACGCACCACGAATGAAGCGCATCATCTTCGGAAAAGGAGCGTCCGCTTCTCGCGGGCCATCGCAGGGTGAGATTGAGCGGCGCGCCTATCAGATTTTCCTCGAACGCGGCGGTATCGACGGCCATGCCGAAGAGGATTGGCTGCAGGCAGAATATGAGCTTCGCCGAGAGAAGGGGCAGGCATGAGGGACGATGATGGAAAAACCGGCTGACACGCAGCATCCCATTCATGACCTGATCAAGCGGCGATGGAGCCCGCATGCCTTTTCCGACCAACCGGTCGAAGCGGAGAAGCTCCACATGCTCTTCGAGGCCGCCCGGTGGGCGCCATCCTCCTACAATGAGCAGCCGTGGCGCTTCGTCGTTGCGAATAAGGGCCACGCGATCGAGTGGAATCGGCTTCTTGCTTGTCTGGTGGAGAGCAATCGCACATGGGCCTCCCGCGCGCCAGTTCTGATATTGTCCGTGGCGAGCCTGAACTTTGTGGATGACTCCACACCGAATCGCCATGCTTTTCACGACACCGGCATGGCGGTCGAGAATCTCGTGCTCCAAGCAGCTGCGCTCGGACTTGCGACACATCAGATGGCCGGCTTCGACGTGGAGAAGGCGCGCGCCGACCTCATGATCCCGTCAGGCTACGAGCCGGTCGCGATGATCGCGGTGGGCTATCCGGGAGACCCCGCTTCCCTTCCAGACCGGCTACGCGAACGAGAACTGCGATCACGAAGCCGCCAGCCCATTTCAGAGTGGACGTTTTCCGGGCAGTGGGGAGACCCTCTGCGGTAGCAGTGTCGTGAAGGAGACAGGCAGATGGGATCGTTGAGCGGAAAAGTGGCTATTGTGACTGGGGCTTCCAATGGAATCGGTCGAGCGATCGCGGAGCGATTGACCGAAGATGGCGCCATTGTCATGTAAGAGATGAACCGGCCCTTCGATCCGGACATGTTGGGCGAAATCGAGGCCGATGCCATTCTGACTCAAGAAAAATCTTAGAGGCAAGCGTGTGCTTTCTCAGATGAATCGACAGGCGCCGGAAATCAGGCATCTGTCCAAGACTGATCCGGTCATGAGGCGGTTGATTCGTCAAGCGGGTCCCTTCACTTTATCTCCGCAAGCGAAGCGGTCGCCGTTTGAATCGTTGGCGCGGGCCATTGCCTATCAACAACTCCACGAGAAAGCGGCTGAGAGTATTTTGCGCCGGTTCGTGGCCTTGTTTCCGACAGGGCGATTCCCTCGACCAGCCGATTTGCTTGCGATGAACGAGCAGGCGATTCGTCGTGCCGGCTTTTCGCAAGCCAAGGTTGCGGCGCTTCGCGATCTGGCTGCCAGGACGCTCGACGGTACCGTGCCGACAGCTTCCGTCGTTCGGAAGCTCGACGACGAGGCGATCATCGAACGGCTCGTTGCGGTCCGTGGGATTGGCCGTTGGACGGTCGAAATGCTGTTGATCTTCCAACTGGGACGACCGGACGTCCTGCCGGTCGACGACTTCGGTGTGCGCAACGGGTTTCGCATCGCCTACGGGCGGCGTTCGATGCCGACGCCAAAAGAGGTGTTACGATACGGGGAACGCTGGAAGCCCTACCGCACTGCTGCAGCTTGGTATCTTTGGCGGGCGGCCGATCGCGCGAAGGAATCAGGATGCTGAAAAAGTCCGCCAGCAGGGGAAGGAGCGGCCAGGTGCCCTTCTTGCTCGCAGAACGCGCACGATCAGAATGTGCTCGTTCGATGCGCGCAGTAAAGGGCAGCCTTGGCCGCTCCCTTTAAAAAAGGTAGTACGATGGCCGATGAGAAAAAACGACTCGACTCCAATGTCGCAGGCAACTTTTTTGTCGATGCGACCTGCATCAACTGCGATACCTGCCGGCAGTTGGCGCCGGCGAGTTTCGAAGAAGTCGGCACGTTTTCCGCGGTCACCAAACAGCCGACCGATGATGGGCATATTCAGCAGGCCTATCAAGCACTCCTCGCCTGCCCGGTCGGCTCGATCGGCACCGAGCACAGCGACAAGTTGCGGATGAAAGAAGCCATGGCGAGCTTTCCGCTCCAAATTGAAGCCGAGGTGTTTTACTGCGGCTTCAATTCGGAGAAGTCGTTCGGCGCGAACAGCTTTTTCATCGAACATCCGGACGGCAACTGGCTTGTCGATTCACCGCGCTATCTTGCACATCTCGTTGAAGCTTTCGAGCAAAGGGGCGGGATCGCATACATCTTCCTCACGCATAAAGACGATGTGGCCGATGCGGAGAAGTATGCCGCACGCTTCGGCGCGAAACGGATGATTCATCGGGCGGATGCTGGAGCAGCTCCGGATGCGGAATGGATCATTGAGGGGGCTGACAGTCTACAAGTCATGCAGCAGTTTCAAATCATTCCTGTGCCGGGCCATACGGCCGGCAGCATGACCCTGCTGTACAGAAACAGGTTCCTCTTCACGGGGGATCACCTCTGGTGGGACTCTGCACAGAAGATGCTCGGCGCTCCGAGCCGACTGGTTTGGAGAAAGCATGTACTGGCGGACTCCATCCGGAAACTCCTCGACCACCCCTTTGAATGGGTACTGGCCGGGCACGGAGACCGGATACGCTTGCCGGCTCATGAGATGCGCGCACAGGTGCAGGCACTGGTCGAGCGCCGCCTGCCCGTCAGAGTATTACCATAGTGATGTTCACGCGTTTCGCTCGGTGGATCGACCGCAACATTCTTTCCCTCGGCCGTGAGATGCGGCTCTCCTCTCTTCCACCGCTCATGGTCTACATGGCCTACGGCATCTCAGGCCTCACCGGCATCGTCGGCACCTTCTTTGTCAAAGACTACTTGGGTCTCTCCGCCTCGTTCCTCGCTGCTCTAGGATTTTGGGCCGGCATTCCCTGGGCACTCAAGATGCCGATAGGACATCTGGTCGACCTCATGTGGCGCTGGAAAGGCTGGCTCGTGGGCCTTGGAGCCGGGCTGCTGGCCGCCAGTCTTGGGATTATGGCGGCATTGATCGGGAGTCGGGAAGTGATGACCGCCATCATGCCGGCGGAAGCCTGGTATGTGGTCAGCACATTGCTTGGACCGATCGGTTATGTCGTGCAAGACGCGGTCGCGGATGCAATGACGGTCGATGCCGTGCCGCGGGTGGATGAACGGGGGCAACCGTTCGACCAGCAGACAGTCAAGCTCATGCACACCACCATGCAGACGCTCGGGCGCGTGGCTATAATCGGTGGCGGGATTCTGGTGGCGATGATCAACGTCTATGTCTTCACAGGGGTCGAAGGGCTCCCACAGGCAGAGATCGTTCGGCTATACAAGCAGGTTTATCTCATGGCCCTCGTGATCCCGTTCGTCTCGGTGCTCGGGGTGGGGGTTGCTTGGTCGCTGCAACAACGTCACATGCGGCAGCTTCGACAGCAGGGGTTCACGCGTGAGCAGATCAGTAGGATGGTGCGCGACCAGGGGAGCCTGATAGAAAAGACCAGGCCGAATTGGTGGGTTCTTGGCGGGAGTCTCGCGTTTGTCCTGTTCACGCTCACGATCGGATTCGGCGGTTTCTCTTATAGTGAAGAGATTGTCTTTGTCGGCTCGATGGCCATCGTCTTGTTCTTGATGGGCCGATTAGTGCGAGAGCTGGAGCCTGACAAACGATTCACTTTGGTCGGCACGGCCGTCGTCGTCTTTATATTCCGCGCGATTCCGGGGACCGGCCCAGGGACAACGTGGTGGATGATCGACCAGCTGAAGTTCGATCAGCAGTTTCTCTCCATCCTCTCGCTGATCGGCAGCACGTTAACCTTAGCGGGGATGTTCATCTTTCGCCGGTTCATGGCCGAGCGGTCGATCGCCTACGTCGTGGGGTTTCTCACGGTGATCGGAACGATTCTGACTCTCCCGATCGTGAGCATGTTCTATGGCTTGCACGAATGGACGGCAAAGCTGACGGGTGGGATCGTCGATGCGCGATTCATTGCGCTGATCGATACGGCATTAGAATCGCCGCTCGGCCAGATCTCCATGATTCCGATGCTGGCCTGGATTGCGAATTCTGCGCCCGCGAACTTGAAAGCCACCTTTTTTGCCGTAATGGCCTCCTTCACCAATCTGGCGCTTTCATTAAGCCAACTCGGCACCAAGTACATGAATGAAATCTTTGTAGTCAGTCGGGAGGTCCATGACCAGGTCTCCGGTGCCATTCAAATGTCTGCCGACTATAGCCAGCTTGGTTCGCTCCTCATCGCGCAGCTCATCCTCGGCCTCGCTCTCCCCTTCGCCGCAATTCTCTTTGCCAAAGTCACGCGCTTTAAAAGCGCGTGACAACACCGAACCTTTGTAACGTTAGGTTGCCACAGTGCAGGGAGGTGTCGGGCCAGGGCTCGTTCTCTTTCCGTGCGTGCTGGCCGTGGGCGTGGCCCGCTTCCCTCTAGCTTTCTCCCCCTGCGGTTCGGTACCCTGCGAGAGCGCGCCGCAGTCGGGTGCGGCGCCGAGCCGGGGGAGGGACGCGCGCATGCGGGGGCGACGACTGGTGTCTCTCGTGGTGCTCGGG
>Ga0187894_10001946_pt1 | contig 25598 bp, 22 predicted proteins | sample GBC1701081metaG_FD_136650 | JGI IMG/M metagenome (GOLD analysis project Ga0187894, IMG submission 136650) | White microbial mat communities from a lava cave in the Kipuka Kanohina Cave System on the Island of Hawaii, USA - GBC170108-1 metaG ... | reverse complement strand
GACCGCGCGGCACCACGTACTCCGTTCCGGCCAACTCGATGGGCACGCGCAAATAACGATTGGCCACCGAGAGCACCGCTGGATTGTACTCCGCCAAATCGCAAAATGCCGCGGCGTAGTGCAGCGCCGCCGCTACCTGCGGCCCCATCGCGATGGATATGTGCGGAACCACCGCGACACCATGCTCCTGCGCCACTCGCGCGAGCCGGCGTCCCTCGGTCAATCCCGTGCGCCCCAAGTCGGGCTGATACACGCGCAGCGCCTGACGTTCGAAGAACGGCGCCATCTCGAACCGCGTGCGGTAGCTTTCGCCGATTGCAACGGGAGTCGTCAACGCGGCGGCCAGGGCCGCATGCGCCTTGGAATCCTCGGGCGGAAGCGGAGCCTCAAACCACAACGCCCCTCGCGCATCCAGCTTCTCTCCAAACCGCTGCGCGCTGGCGGGCGTGTGCCGCCAAAGTGCGTCCACCGCCACGCGCGTTCCGGAGGGCAAGGCATCGACATGCTCGAAAAGCTCGTCCTCGGTGTGTGTGTCGAAGAAGAGCTTTACCCGCTCGAATCCGCGCGTATCGCAGGAATCTTTCGCGAGGCCACTCAAGTATGCGGGGACCTTGTCGCGCGCCGCTCCTCCCAGCAACTCGGAGACTCCGCGCCCGGACATCTTCCCCGCCAAATCCCAGAGCGCGATGTCGACACCGGCAATGGCGTCGAGCATGAATCCGCCGGTTTGCCCGCGCACGCGCATTGTCGAGTACATGCGCTCCCAAAGCCACTCTAAGCGCTCGACCGAGCCATCGAAATCGTCGCCGGTAATCGCCGGAGCGAGCAACCGCTCGACAATGGCGCAAGCGACTTCCGGCGCGAGCGGAGCCTGGGCCTCGCCCCAACCGACCAAACCGTCGCTCAGCTCTACACGCACCATCGCTGTCTCGAAGTTCACCGAGTACAAGCACGGATAAACCTCGCTCCAGCGATAATCCGACGTGCCGGCCGTTAGCCCGGTAGGCGAACCCGCGGTTCCGGTGGCGCTCCCCAGATCGCGCGGAATGCGGACGGGAAACGCCTGTATGCGCCGGATGGTCATGAGCGCGGCGGTATTAGATCGCGGAGGGTCTTCAACTCTTCCAAGCCTATCGAGTCGAGCGACTGCGTGGGATGCCGCACCCGCGCCGACTTCAACACTTTCTGCGCAACCAGATTGTGCTTGGCCGCCGAAACGCCCAGGCCTGGCTGCAATTCAAAGCGGATCAACGGCAGCGCCACCGAGAAGAGCGACCAGGCTTCCGCCCGCTTCCCGGCGGCGAGCATTTCCATTACCCGCACATAAACCCAGGTCAGATCGCTTGACGGCATGGTGCCCACCGCGCCGCGATCGATTTCCTCGATCAAGAACTGCCCATTCAACCCGCCGAAAATTGCGAACCCCGAATTCACGGCTTTCGCTAGTGCGCCTGTCTTTGCGGCCGTGGGTGGAGCTTCCACCTTCGCCGACCGCACGTTCGCAATCTCCTTCGCCATCCGCGCGAGCAGCGGCACGGGCATCGGAACTTGCGACATCAAGGGAGCATCCTGGACCATGATCGGAATCTTGACGGCGGCGGAAATACTCTGGAAGTAGAAGAAGATCCCTTCGCCATCCGGCTTTAGAAAATACGGTGGGAGCACCATCAAAGCGCCCGCGCCGCCGTCTTCGGCTTCCCGGCTCAACTGCACGGCCGCATCCGTTCCGGTATGGCCGGAACTTACGACCAACGGCACACGCCCATTCACCCGCTTTACGATGCGCTTGAGCATCTCAGCGCGCTCGGCGCCAAGCAGCGTATAGCCTTCGCTGGCATTTCCGAACAATCCCAGGCCGTGCGCGCCTTGCTCGATCAGGTGATCGATCAACCGGTCGAGGGATTCGTGGTCAATCGACCCATCGTCGTGAAACGGAGTAACAACGATCGGATAAACGCCTTTAAGCATGCAGTTCTTATCAGTCCTTTAACCCTTCGATCAAACTTCGCCGGGCGCGTTGGATATGGTTCCGCAGCGCCGCTTGAAGCCGGGGCAAATCTCTAGCCTCTAGCGCCGAGGCAATCTCTTCGTGCTCGGCGTGCTCGATTTGCAGACGCTCCGCCCAATCGCTTTGTTGCGAATGGACGCGAACAATCTGCAAGTGCGCGTTTAGTCCCTCATAAGCCTCGGCCAGGCGCCGGTTCCCGGAAGCTTCGATCAACAGCCGATGAAAGCACCGGTTATCCTGTTCGTGGCGCTTGCGGTCGTTGTCATCGGCCACCTCGCGGCCCAACTCGCCCAACAGACGCCGCATCTCGGCAAGTTGGCTGGCGCTGACAAGCTCTACGGCTCCCTCCGCGGCGAGGCATTCGAGCGCCGTGCGAAGGTCGAACGTCTCGTCGACATCCTGGGCGGTCAGCCTAGCCACGAAGGTTCCGCTACGCGGGCGAACCTCGATTAATCCTTCGGTGGCCAGTTGCTGGATGGCGTGCCGGACAGGAGTAAGCGAGACCCCTAGTTTTGCTGCTATTTCATCGACTTGCAGGCGCTGTCCGGGCTCGAACAGATGGGACAAAATTGACTGCCGTAGCGCCTGGTAGACCTCGTCCGAGGTACGTTGGCGGGTCAACTTGGTCAGCTCCATACGAATTCCAGCATACACTGAAGCTTAAAATTCCAAATCTGAAATCTGAAATATTTTTCTTGCAACGCCCATCCCACCTGTGAAAGAATCTGGATCGAACGGGGTGTCTATGAAAACCACATTGACTCGATTGGCCGCCATGTTGTGTGCCGCCACGGCGTTGCTCGCGCAACTGCAAAACGGAACCATTTCCGGTACGGTCACAGACGCGCAAGACGCCGTCGTTGCCGGGGCTACTGTGGAAATCAAGAATGCCGGCACGAACGCCGTCTTTCGCGCCACAACCAATGACAGCGGCAACTACACTGCCCCCAGTTTACCGAGCGGCGAATACGAAGTCTCCGTTCAGATGCAAGGGTTCAAACGCGGGGTTCGCTCCGGCATCACCCTCCAGGTGAATCAAAAGGCGCAGGTCAATGTCCACCTGGAAATCGGGCAGGTCGCCGAACGCGTCGAAGTCGTCGGCGAAGCGCCCCTTGTCGATACCGGCAGCGCCACACTAGGAGCCGTCATCGAAAACCGGCGCGTCCGCGACCTCCCTCTCAATGGCCGCAATGCACTTTCGCTGACTCTCCTCAACCCTGGAGTCATCTCGAACGCCGGTCCCACCAACTCCGGCTTCGGCGACCGCGGCATTCAAATTTCTTCCCTTAGCATCAACGGTAGCCCCAGTTCCATGAACGCCCAAATGCTCGACGGGAATAACAACGTCCTCAGCTATGTTGGCGAGGTCGGAGTGCCTCCGGCGGTGGACGCCGTCGAAGAGTTCAAGGTCCAAAGCGGAACGATGTCGTCCGAGTTCGGCTTCACAGCCGGGGGTGCAATTAACCTGGTCACTAAGTCCGGCACCAACCAATTTCACGGCACGCTTTACGAATTTCTCCGCAACGACAAGCTGGATGCGCGGAACACGTTCGCCGTCCGCCGGCTTCCCCTCCGCTATAACCAGTTCGGCGGCTCCATTGGCGGGCCGGTGATCAAGAACCGCACCTTCGGTTTCTTCAATTGGGAGGAATACCGCCTCCGCTCCGCGGCCCCGCGCATCGCGAGCGTACCGCTTGAAGAATGGAAGAACGGCGACTTTTCCCGATTGCTGAACGCGAACGGTACTCTCATTCCCATTTACGATCCCGCCACCACCCGTGCCAATCCCAACGGTGCGGGCCAGGTCCGCGACCTCTATCCGGGCAACCGTATCCCTTCCAATCGCTTCGATCCGATCACCCGCAAGATCCTGGATTTCTGGCCCGCGCCCAACCGTACTCCGAGCAACCCGTTCACTTTCAGCCAGAATTTCCAGGACAACTCCGCCACTAAAACCAACTGGACCCAGGCGAGCGTCCGCGTCGACCACCGCTTTAGCGACGCCAACTCGATGTTCTTCCGCTACACGCACGCCCGCCACTACACGCTTGGCAACTCGATTTTCACCGATCCCACCGTTGGCCAGGCGCGTGAAGACACGCAGCTAAACCGCAACGTCATGGTTTCGGACACCCACACTTTTTCGCCTACCCTAATCAACAGCCTGCGCGTCGGCCTGATGCGCCAACACTTCACCTTCGAAGCCGTCAATGCCGGCAAAGGCTGGCCACGGAAGCTCGGACTGCCTGAGATCGTCCCCAACGATCAGTTCCCCCAGATCGACTTCGGCTTCGGCACCATTGGCGGGCAGGCGTATGGAGAGCGGGGCTCGCTCAATTGGGACATTCAGGACATGATTACCAAGATCGCGGGCAATCACACGATCAAGGTTGGCTACAACCACCGCATTCTTTATGGTGGCAACCGGCAAGGCGCCGCGCTCTCCGGCAACTATGTCTTCGGCGGCCTCACCACGAACCCGCAGGTCCCCGCCGGCACCGGCTCCAACCTCGCTCAATTCCTCACGGGTGATGTCGGCAACGCCGGTATCGACCGAATCCTCGGCAACTCGTGGCATGGGCTGGCCATCAGCACGTTCTTTCAGGACGACTGGAAAGTATCCCGCCGCCTCACGCTGAACCTCGGCCTGCGCTGGGACTGGCAGCAGAAGCCTTACGAGCGCAACGACGGCCATATTAATTTCGATCGCTCGGTACGCGTCCCCAACTCACCGTTTCAAGGCGCCACGGTTTACGCCGGCCTCAATGGCCAGCCGCGCTCCTTTGTCGATGAAGACCTCAATGACTTCGGTCCTCGCCTCGGGTTTGCCTTTGACCTTTTCGGTACCGGCAAAACGGTTCTGCGCGGCGGCTACGGAATCTTCTATCCCTCCATCTTCTGGCGCAACTTTCTCGGCGACCCTCAGTTGTTCTCGACCACCAACACGGCATATGTGGCGCAGTCCCCCGGCCAACGAGCTTTCCGCTTCCAGGACGGATTTCCGAGTAAGCCTATCGAGTCGCCTGGAGCGTCGGCCGGTCCCCTGGCTCTTCTCGGCCAGACGGTCAGCATCAACGAGAACGATCCCACTACGCCTCTTACGCAACAGTGGAACTTCGGTATTCAGCATCAGATCGGCGGCTGGCTCTTCGACGCCACTTACGCCGGTAACAAGGGCAATCACTTCGCCGCCAATGGCTACAACCTTAATCAAGTCGATCCCGCCATTCGCCTGCAACTTAAGCAGGACCTGAACACTTCTGTGCCCAATCCCTACGCGGGCCTCGTCCCCGGCGGCCTGGGAGCTGCCACCATAACCCGTGAGCGTTCCTTGATGGCCTATCCCTACTACAATGCCGTCAACGTACGCAACCCGCGCCTGGGCAATTACCTTTCGCACCAGTTTCAACTCAATGTTCAAAAGCGGATGTCGCGGGGCATCCTGGTGAACTTCGCCTACACCAATGGCAAACGCATGAGCGATTCCGCCGTCGTGCCCGTCGACTTTGGCCCCATCGAACAAGTTGTCGAAGGCGGCTTCCAGAGCGCCACCTACGACCGCCAATCGAACAAAGCCGTCGATCCGGCCGATGTTTCTCAACGTCTTGTCACCAGCGTTCTCTACGAACTCCCCTTCGGCCGCGGCAAAGCCTTGAACCCGTCCAACGGCGTGCTGAGCCGAATCGCCGGCGGCTGGCAGCTAAATATGATCAGCGTGATGCAAGCGGGCATTCCGCTGACTGTGCGCGGCGCAAGCAACAACGCGGCGGACCGGCCCAACTCGACGGGCGTCAGCGCGAAACTCCCGCGAGGCGAACGGACAGACCGCCGCTGGTTCGACACGACGCAATTCCTCAATCCGCCTCAGTTTGAACTGGGCAACGTCGGCCGCACGATTCCCGATGTTCGCCACCCCGGCACGGTGAACTTCGATTTCTCCATGATCAAAGACACGCGCATCACCGAACGCGTCAATCTCCAATTCCGCTTCGAATCGTTCAACACGCTCAACCACGTCAACTACGGGTTGGTAAACGACAACTTTGGCGCGGGCCCCGACGGCCGTAATTCCAGCGCCACCTTCGGCACCATCGTCACCGCGCGGGACGCGCGCATCAACCAGCTAGCTCTGAAGCTGATTTTTTAACGCTTGCGGAAGATGGCGAGGTATTGCGAATCGGGGGTGAACGGCTTGGATTCGATGAGTTCGAAGCCGTGCTGCTGAATTTCCTTGAGGAAGCCTTCCTCGTCGAGGCGTATGTGGCCAGGGTCGCGGAAGCCGCGCTTGTAGAATTCGACGAGCGCCAGGCGGCCGTTAGCTTTTAGGGCTTTGTGGATGGAGGCGAGCATTTCGGCGGGATAGTCGAAGTGATGATAGGCGTCGAGGATAAGGGCGACGTCGGTTGAGTTTGGCGGAAGCTTGACATCTTTTTCGGTGCCGTGGATGAACTCGATGTTGGCGGCTTTCTTTTCGCGGACCTTGTCGAGGAAGTCGGGGAAGATGTCTTCGGCGTAAACCTTGCCCGCCGCGCCCACCGCTTCGCTCAAGTGGGGGAGCATGTAGCCGACGCCGGTGCCGATGTCGGCGACGGTCATACCCGGTTTGACAGCGATGCGCGTGATGAGTTCCTTGGGACGCTGGCGGGTATCACGGTCGTGGGCTCCAAGTGTGGAAGCGATACGCGCGCGGCCTTCGGGCGTTTGATAGGTCTTGTTCGCATCGGCGGCGACTTGAAGGAGCGCGAGGATTGCGGCCAAGAAAGTCATAGCGAGGCCTCCATCGGTAATGCTAGCGGGGGTTCGCGGAGGAAGTCGAGGGTGGACATGCGCTCGACGGCTTCGTGGACGAGCTGGCCGGAAGTGGTTTCGAGCGTGATGACGAAGGGCAAATCGTCTTTCGAGTCGCTCGGGAGTTGGAGCACGGCGTCGAGACTGATTTTCTTTTCGGCCAGGATCTGTGCGAGCGCGGCGATGATGCCGGGGCGGTCATGGACGCGGAAGCGGAGGTACCAGGCGGTTTTTTGTTGGGTGATGGCGGTGGGGGCGTTCACGCCGAGGCGCTCGTGGGCGAAGGGGGAGACGCGTTCGGGGGAACCATTGCGGATTTCGCGGGCGACGCGCATGAGGTCGCTGACCACGGCGACGCCTGTGGGATGAGGGCCTGCGCCGCGGCCGTAGTAAAAGGTGTCGGCGCCGTATTCGCCGCGAACCCAAATGGCGTTGTATGCGCCTTGAACGCTGGCGAGGATGGTCTGTTGCGGGAGCAAAGCCGGGCGAACGCTGAGCAGGAGGCCCGCGTCCGTCTTGCGGGCGCTGCAGAGGAGCTTGATGGTGTGGTTGAGTTTGTGAGCGTATTGAAAATCGAGCGGCGTGATGCGGCGGATGCCTTCGGTGTGAATATGGGCCGGGGTGATTTGCTCGCCGAAGGCTAGCGCGGCGAGGATGGCAAGTTTCGAGCGGGCGTCGTAGCCGTCGATGTCGGCGGAGGGGTCGGCCTCGGCATAGCCCAGGCGTTGTGCTTCGGCAAGTACGGTTTCGAAGGCGGTTCCGTGGCGTTCGATTTCGGTGAGGATGTAGTTACTGGTGCCGTTCAGGATGCCGTAGAGGGCTTGAATGCGGTCGCCCGAGATGCCTTCGCGCAGAACGGTGTGAATGGGGATACCGCCGGCGACGCTGGCCTCCATGGCTACGTTTGTGCCGCGGGCGATAGCCTTTTCCCAGATGGCCGCGCCTTCAAGAGCCATGAGTTCCTTGTTCGCGGTGACGACGCTCTTGCCTTGGGCGATGCAGGCGTCGATGAGGTCGCGGGCGGCCGAGGTTCCGCCGATGAGTTCGCAGACGACGTCGATGGAGGGATCGTTGACGATGTCTTGCCAATTGGCGGTGCGTTTGATGCCGTGGGGGAGTTCGCGGGTGGCGATGGAGCGGCTGCAGAGAGCGGCGATTTCGAGAGGGAAGCCGAGCTTTTGTTCGATTTGACGGGCGTTTTCGGTGAGGATGGAAAACGTTCCGGAGCCGACGTTGCCGAAGCCGACAATAGCGACACGAACAGCGGCGGGGGTTTTGCTGGGGGGCATAAGTGGTTAGGATAGCAAGTGGAATTAGCCACAGATGAACACGGATAAACGCCGATGGTTAGGAGTGTTGGTTGGCGGGTTGGTTTGTACGGCGGAGGCTTTGGGATGCAGTTGCGCCCGCCAGCCCGCGCCTTGCGAGGCGGTGGTGCATGCGGATTTCGTCTTTTCGGGGACTGTGCTTGAATTGGCCGATGCGGGGAACTACCGCAAAACGGCAGTGATGCGGGTTACGGAAAAATTCAAGGGCCAGTTGCCGGAGACTGTGCGCCTGTTTGATGACGGCATGTGCGATGGCCCAGAACTCGAATCCGGACGACGCTATTTGTTCTACACGTGGGGAGATCCTTCGCATGGGCTTCCTTCGCGCGGCTGTTCACGAAGCCGCTTTTTGGAGGATGCGGATGAAGATATTTCCTATCTGAGGAAGTATAGAGATGGGAACGTGACAACGGCCGTCTCCGGGACCGTTTTGTTCCGCCCGACGGACACTTCCGACAGCGATGAGTCAAGGACGCCAATGAAGGATGTGGTTGTGCGGTTGTCAGGCGAGCGAGGTGACTTTCGCGCCAAGACTTCGTCGCTCGGCCGTTACGAGATTTCAGATCTTCCCGTGGGGGAGTACGAGGTAACCGCCGAGCTAGCCGGCTACCAGATGAACCCGCCTATGGAGCCTGTGACGGTGAGACGCAATAGTTGCGCAACGGCCGACGGACTGCTGTCGGTGGACCGAAGGATCTCGGGCCGTGTGTTCGACCATCTCGGCGCGCCAGCCAAGGATGTGCGTGTCGAACTGGTTCCAACAGGAGACCTGAGCAATGCCCACCGGTGGTTCTTGTCTGATACATCCGATTCGGGCGGTCACTACTCCATCAATGCCGTACCCTCGGGTGAGTATTGGTTAGGAGTCAATATTTCGAGGGTTCCGCGAAGGGACAGCCCCTATGGGAAGCGCTATTATCCCGGTACAGCAGATATCCAGGAGGCCGTCCGCATCCATGTGGGCGTGGGTGTTTCGGCGCGCAATCTTGACCTAATGGTCGAGCCCCCGCTAGCGGTCGTCCAAATGACTGTGAGGATCGTCGATAGGGACGGGAAGGCTCTTGAAGGATCAAGACCGAAGATACGGGTTGGTTCTGGCGAACGCTTCTCCCGCATCGACGTTGGTGAGACGGAGGCCGATGACAAGGGCCGTATTCAATTTGAGGTTTGCGATGGTGTGCGCTATTCGATATGGGCGTTCCACGGTCGCGGCTCCGATTCCAAATATTCCGGTCAACTCGAGTTTACAGCCGCGGCAACGCAAGAAGAACTAACGCTGGTCATCGACAAGACTCTCGAGGAATTCGAAAAGCTCGCTGGCAGGGAGAATAGGTGATGGCATCAAAGATAGGGTCCTCAACGCGTTTGCTTTTGGCCGTTGCCGTCGCTGCCGCGGCGCTTGCTCAGTTGCGGACGCCTCCGCCAGACCATGCAGAGGAGGGGCCGAAGCTGAAGCAATCGCAGATTGAGGCGATTTTGAAGGAGGACCACCGGAAGTCGTTGGAGGACGCGGGGGAGTTGATGAAGCTGTCGGAGGGGTTGAAGATCGAGTTGGAGAAAAGCGACCGGCACCAGTTGTCGTTGGCGGCGATCAAGAAGACGGAAGAGATTGAAAAGCTGGCCAAGCGGATACGCGGGCGTTTGAGGAGGTTCTAAAAAATAGGGGCCGCTGACTGCCGCGGCCCCTTTGCCACAAAGGGAGGATGTGCGGATCGACGTCCGCTGTTTGTTTCTCTCTACTCTCCGACGTTGGCAGAATACGGCTGGGAAGAGCCGGCGTCGATAGACCGGTACGTTCAAAACCATTCGGATTCTGTACTAGCGGGCACTAGAACCGCTTGCCATTCGATTGTACTTTACATTGCAAAGTTAATGCGCTAGGATGCTGCCATGCGGTTTCATTTGGCGGCGATTATGGATGGCAACGGACGGTGGGCGGCGGCGCGGGGGCTTCCCCGTTTGGCGGGGCATTACCGCGGCGTGGAAACTTTGCGGCGCGTGGTGGAGGCTGCGCCTGGGCTGGGGATCACGGATTTGACGGTTTATGCGTTCTCCTCCGATAACTGGAAGCGGCCGGCGGAGGAAGTTGGCGGGTTGATGGGTTTGTTTTCGGACTATTTGGAGCGCGAGGTGGAGCGATGCGCGCGCGAGGGAGTGCGGCTTGGGGTAATTGGACGGCGGGACCGTTTGCCGGTGGCGCTGGTACGCGATATCGAGGAGGCCGAGCGATTTACTCAGGACGCCCGGCGGCTCACTTTGCGCATCGCCATGGACTATTCTTCGCGGGCGAGCATATTAGATGCCCGGCGCGGCGTGGGTCTGGATACGGGCGTACCGGATGTGGACTTGATGATTCGTACGGCGGGCGAGCAGCGGCTCAGCGATTTCCTGTTGTGGGAGTCGGCCTATGCGGAGTTTTGGTTTACGGCGAAGACCTGGCCGGAGTTCAGCGTCGAGGATTTGCGCGAGGCGGTGGCGGCGTATTCGCGGCGCGTGCGGAAGTTTGGCGGGTTAGCCTATAGCGATGGTCTCGCAATGGACAGCGGAAGAGGCGCGGGTGTTGCGGCGGTTGAAGACGCCGGCATTGATACAGTGGTTTCTCGATGAAGAGGTGAAGTACAACAAGGAGGTTGGCGGGAACACGTGCCTATCTCCGCGAAGGGTCTTGCGGGAGCGGAGGGGGCAGTGCATGGAGGGGGCGTTGTTCGCGGCCTCGGCGTTGCGGTTTTTGGGATATCCGCCCTTGCTGATGGATTTGGAAGCTACGCGCGATACGGATCATGTTGTCGCTATCTACAAACGCAATGGCGCGTGGGGCGCTTTGGGGAAGTCGAACTTCAGCGGGCTGCGGTTGCGGGAGCCGGTTTACGGCTCGCTGCGCGAGTTGGCGATGAGCTACTTCGAAGGCTACTTCAATCTTCGGCGGCAGAAGACTTTGCGCAGCTATTCGCGGCCGGTGGATTTGCGGCGCTTCGATAACCGCGATTGGGAGCGTACGGAGGAGTTCGTGTGGTTTGTGCCGGAGCATCTTTGCGAAATTCCGCATACGCGATTGCTGACACCGCGGCAGGAGCGCGAGTTGGTGCTGGTAGACCGGCGATTGTTCGAGGCCGGGAAGGTCGGTTCCGTTTGGGGTTAGCGTTTGAGAAGGCCTTCGATGGCTTCCAGTTCGCGGCCGGCCTCGCTCCATTTGCCTTGCGTGGAGAGCTCGCGGTAGCGGCGCATGCGGCGGCGGACTTCTTCCAGGGTGTTGCCGGTTGGCGCGCCGGGCGGCGGAGGCGGCGAGCCGGGGGTTTGGGCAACGGCGGGCGCGGGGGCGGTCGATTCTCCGGCTAGCGCGGCGAGAGCTTCTTCGTAGGTGTCGCGATAAAAGAGATCGTTGCCCGCGGCCACGACCACCTTCTTTAGCTGCGGCATGCGGGCTTCGTTGGCTTGGATGTAAATGGGCTCGATGTAGACAAGGGTGTCGCCGACGGGGAGCGTGAGCATTTGCCCGCGGAGTACTTGCGAGCCTTGCTGGTTCCAGAGGGAGAGGTCCTTGGAGATGTTTTGATCCTGATTGATGCGGGCTTCGATTTGCATCGGGCCGAAGATCAACGCTTGTTTGGAGAGTTGAAGGAAGCGCAATTCGCCGAGGTTGGCGCCGTCACACCGGGCGACCATCAGGCCGATCAAATTGTCTTTGTTGCGCGGGGTGAACGGGAGAGCGAGAAGGAACTCGGGTTTCGTTTCGCCGGGGAGGTTGGCCACGACGTAGGTGGGCGCTACTTGCTGCGGGCGCGATTCCTGGCCGTAGATGTTGCGGGCGATGTCCCACATGTCTTCCTTGTTGTAAAAGGCCTGGGGATTCTGCATGTGGAAGGTGCGGTAGATCTCGGCTTGAACGCGGAACAAGGTTTCGGGGTAGCGGGCGTGCTCGCGGATGGATGCGGGCATGGCGCTTGCGTCAAGGAAGAGCCTGGGAAAGAGTGCCCGGTAGGCGGCGATGATGGGATCGGCGGGATCGAAGACGTAGATGTTGACATTGCCGTCGTAGGCGTCGATGGTGGCCTTGACGCTGTTGCGCATGTAGTTGACGCGGCCGGGGCCATCGACGCGGACGAAGGCGGAATAAGGATGGGCGGCGGAGGTGGTGTAGCCATCGACGGTCCAAACGAGGCGGCCCTCGGCGGTGAGGGCGAGATAGGGATCGGCATCCCATTGGAGGAACGGCGCGAGTTCACGGAGGCGTTCGTCGACGCGGCGGTGGATCATCATGCGGCTTTCGCCGGTGAGGAAGCCGGTGAGAAGAATGTTGGGATCGGCTTCGCGGAGGGCGGCGGCGATACGGACTCCGAGCGAGGCGACGGGGAAGCCGCCTTTGCCATCGTAGCGGGTGAAGATGCTGTCGTTGCCCGATGGATAGCTGAATTCTTTTTGCGCGGTGCTGACGAAGACGGGCTCGTGAGTGACTTCGCCGTAATAGATTTCCGGGCGCGTGAGCTTGAGGCCGGGGTCTTTGATTTGCGGCGGAGCGTCCTGCACCACCATGTACGGAAGGCCGTCCTGGGTGATGCGGTTGGCTTCGGCCATGACCATGCCGTAACCGTGCGTGTAGATGAAGTGCGGATTGACCCATCGCGTGCGGGCATCGGGCATTTGGCGTATATCGAGTTCGCGCGGCGTGAGGAGGACCTGCTGAAGCTTGCCGCCGATCATGTAGCGGTCGACGTCGGAATCGTTGAAGACGTAGTAGGGGCGGAGCGCCTGGATTTGGGTGGTGGTGTCATGGAAAGCCCGCCAGTCCCAGAGGCGGACGTTATCGAATAGGGGTTTATTGGCGGCTACATCAATGCGGGTTTCCATGCGGGCTGGATACTCGGTTTCTTTGACGCGCGTGGAAAGTCCGAACGCCTGGCGGGTGGCGGCGATGTGGCGCTCGATGTAGGGGCGTTGGAGAGTGATTTCATTGGGGCGGACGTAGAGCGCGTTGATTGCTCCGGGAACGAAGGAGTGCAGGAGCCATGCGGCCACCGGGAGGGCGAGGGCGATTTTGCGTTTGAGGAGGATGCCGATGGCGCCGAGGACGAAGGAGACGATGAAGAGCCAGCGCAGCGGAAGGACGATGTGTTCGTCGACGTAGTCGAGGCCGGTCATGAAGCCGTGTTCGTTGGCGAGGAGTCCGTAGCGGCCGATGAACGCGCTGACGGCTACGACGATTAGCAAGATGGCCAGGCTGACGCGGAGGAACGTGGCTTCCAAGTTGAAGCCCTCCTGGAGGACGCGGAAGTCGAGTTCGATTTGACCGTCGACGCGCTGGATGGTGCGGGAGAGCTGCCAGATGCGGGAGGAGATCCAGTAGACGATGACGGAGAGCAGAGCGAGTCCCATGACGTAGGCGCGGAGGTCGCGCCAGAAGGGAAGGTCGAAGAGATAGAAGGCGAGAGGTTTGTTGAAGACGGGATCGACCCATGCGCCGGCGGAGAGGCCGCGCGAGCCGAAGAAGCGGACGACGGTCCAGGTGTCGATGGTGGCGGCGAGGAAGATGCTGACGATGGCGATGACGAGGGCGGCGATGCGGGCGTAGCCTTTGTGCTGGCTGAGGCGTTCTCCCGCGTGGCGGGTGCCGGCCATTTGAGCGAGCCACAGGACGGCGAAGGCGATGGTGGCGGCGGCGGCGAGGGGGACGATGCTGTAGGTCCACATGCGCCACCAGGTTTCGCTTTGGCCGAGTTCTTTCCACCAGAGGAAGTCGATATAGGCGGAGGCGATGGCGCGGACGCTGGCGAGAAGGACAAAGACGGCGAAGATGAGATAGGGAAGCTTACTGGTCCGGCGGTGCGGGGGGAGGTAGGTTACTTCCGGGTAGTCGGTGGGCACTGGATTTAACTATACTGATGTTCCGCGGCGGGTGGAATTTCGCGGAAGTGTAGGATTGTGCCGGATTCCTGGCGATTGAGGGGAAGTTGCGGCGAAGACCGGAGCGCGGATTTTGGATTTGTTGGGGGAAGTTGGGGGATTTTGGGGGATTGGACAAAGGGCCGCCGATTTCCGCCGGTTGGGCAAGTGGTTCGCGGGAAGTTGAAAAAGTGTGGAATTTTGTCGAGTTGAGTAGTGGCTGTGCGCCCGGGTTCTGTCATATGCTCCGCGCTTAGCGTAGCGTCGTGTGCTTGGCGGCACGCAAGGCGGCCGCCGGGGGGCGATTTGTTTGAAGAAGATGGATGTAGACCGATGGACGTGACTCGAATCGCTCATTGTAGGATGGGGGCAGCTAACCTTTGGAAAGAAATAAATCATGACCTGCCGACTGCTTGCAGTATTAGCTTTCATTACTAACTCCTTGCCTGGGGGTGACCCATCTATTCAGGCATGGATTAGAAGTACTGGTTATTGCACTCAAAAGAACGGTCTAGACGTCTTCAGCGTTGAGATAGCTACAACCTATAAAAATAATGGTGACAGGAAATTAATTATTCCACGTTTTGCCACGCATGCAGCTACAAGCCTTTACCAAAGGGAGATCGAAAAAGAGATCAGAGTAGAGCGTATTGTTGATGGTGACCTGCTTTCCGAGACCGTATGGCGCACTCCGCTTCCCGATGCAGAGTGGTTTACCGTGGTAGACCCCGGACAATCTATGCGTGGCCGCATCTTGACGGACTACTTTGTAATCTCGGGGCAAACTAACCCTTCTGGCAGTGTGCGTTCTGGCGAGTATTCTATACGTTTTCTGTTGAATCATGGCGACGGGCTTCGTGGGAGTGTGCCGCAGGCCTGGCTGGATATAGGAGATGTTGTTCAGAAGATGCTAAGTACTTCAGCGGTATATATTCAGATACCCTCCGGCCGTCCCTCCGCAAAGTGCAGCGGCCCTCCGTTCATAACAGTGCGATAACGAACACATTAGTTCACACGATCTGGCGCCTCTTGGCTCAACATGGTCGAACGCTTCTTCCGCGATCCAACTGCGCGTCGGCTTCGGCGTGGAGTGTTTCGTGATGCCTCGGATATCAATCGTTCATCGTAGGATGGGAGCAGCTATGACGATTGAAATTCGCGATGCCGATTTGGAAGCGAGGATCGAGCGCCAACTCCAAGCGACGGGAGAAGACGTTGAGCAACTGCTTTTCCGGCTGCTGCACAATCAGGAAGAGCAGGACGAGTGGCTGCTGGATAACGGCGGCGAGTTGAACGCTAAGATCGAGTTGGGGCGGGAGCAACTTCGCCGTGGCGAAGGAATTCCAGAGGGCGAGTTGGACGCGCACTTAGCGAATTTGAAATCCCTTCCGGAGTGAAAGACCCATACGTTATCCGCAAGGCCACGAGTGAGCACATGGTGGATCGGTCGAGGCGATTTCTTGCGGTCTATTCTTACTTGGTTGTTTATGTGGAGGGAATTTCGCGAGGGGGCGGCCAGTGATCGGGATCTATTTGAACTAGCGTTTGAGTCTTGCCATCCAGTCGAGTTCCACGGTAAGGGGATGAACGCGCGGCCCTTGCGATTGGGTTTGGGCAGCGGGCACATTCAGGACGAAGCGTTGCGCGTCGGGGGTCATGGCGAAGTATTGAAGTATGGGCCGCGGGTCCATGGCTACCTGAAAGAGCCGCCTTGGAGAACTGAATTCGAGTTTTCCGTTCTGCTCGCGTACCTCTACCGATAAAAATTTTCCCTCGCCTTCGTGAAACACCAGTTCCTTCCCGTCGCTTTTCCAACGCGCCAGGCGGCCGCCGTCCCGCGACACGCGCCACTTCCCGTTACCGGGCGGGTGGCTTTGGACGTAGATTTCCGAACGCCCGGACTCCTCGGAGGCGAAGGCGATCCACTTGCCGTTGGGGGAGAATTGCGGCCACGACTTTCGAGACACGCCGCCTATCGGCACCGCCGGCTTTTGCGGCTCGTCCACGGACACTATCAAGATGTCGGTCCCTAAGCCGACGTTCGTGGTCTCAACGGCCAACTGTTTGCCGTCCGGCGTTGGCGCAAGGTGATGGAAGGCGCCTTTGCGAATCAATAGGGGAATGCCGCTGCCATCGGACGGAGCGGTGTAAATGCCCGAACCCTCGCGTTGCGTGGTTCCGGCATAGGCATAGAAGATGCGAGAGCCGTCGGCTGAGAACGCAGCCGGACTCTCCGATCCGGGGTCGAAGGTGATCGGCGAAGCTACGTTGCGTCGAAGGTCCAGGGACCACAGATCACGAGTGGCGTCCGGCGAGCCATCGCGGCCTCGGCCGGAGCGATCTCCGAGCAAGCGCGTTCCATCGGAGGATAGCTCCGGATGGTTCCAGAAAGGCTCGGCGCCAGTCGATAAGGTGGCCAGCCGCTTTGCCGCGCGGTCCAGCAGGATCGTTTCCAGGCCGGCGCCCGCGCCCGACGCGGGCTGCGAATTCCAAAGCATCACGCGGGCCGGGATCGAAACAGAAACCGGGAGTACTCCTCGTTGGGTATTGGCTAGATTTTCGCCCACGGCAAATTGGCCGGACGTTACGGCGCGGGTTTCGGCATCGAAGGCTCGGCCCACCAACGCGCTGCCGTCGCGGTAGAGCAGGATGCCGTTCTTTAAGTCAGCCGACGCGGCAAAGACTGCCGCGCCCCCTTTCATTGGAAATAGTCTTCTTGGCGATTCCTTCCCTTCTGAATCGGCAACCATGACGTGGTAGGCGTCGGCGCTGAAACTTGTGTAGAGGAAGAATCGGCCGTCCGGCAGAAAGTAGGGGAACCCATGGCCCGTTTCGCCGGCCGAGGTGTTGAGCTTCGTTACTTCAGACGGCGCGCCACCGGAAGCGGACACGCGCTGAACAGGACCTGCGTTCGAGCCGAACAGGATCGCGTTGTTCGCGTTCCAGCTAAAGCCGCGAAGGCTTTCATTGGCGGGACACAGAGTGGAGGTGAATCCGGTTTCGAGATCGAGTGTCTTGACAAAGCCCGCCGTTCGAAAAACGATGGCGCGGCTATCGCGGGAAAACTGCGGTTCTGTCAGCGAGTCTGCGCCCGGTAACTGACGGTATGAGGATGAGTGAATCGGCCGGATATAGGACTCAGCTTTTCCGGAAGCCCCCGCGCGAACCAGCAGCAGGCGGCCATCCGGAGAGACCTGGTGCCCGGAAGGCGCGAAGCCGATGCCTTCCGGTGGAAGCAAATCGAAGCGCGCGGCTTGGGCTTCGGGTGTCGTGGGTTGACGGAAAAGGAGCACCGCCAAGGCGAGCGCGCCGATCGCGGATGCCCCGGCTATCGCCCAGGGAAGCCAGTTTGTGCTGGAGCGGGATGGGGCGCTGGCCTGAGGAGTGGATTCGTTTGCGGCGTCCAGTTCAAGGCGTGCGTCGGCGATGTCGTGCAGGCGCTTTTTGCGGTCGCGTTCGAGGCAGCGATGCAGAAGGCGGCGGATGGAAGGGGGCGTTTCGGCGGGGAGCGCGTTGAAGTCGGGACTCGTTTTGAGCACGGACGCGAGCGTGTCGGCTATTGTTTCGCCGCCGAAGGTCACATGGCCCGTGAGCATTTCATACAGCACGAGGCCGAAGGCCCAGATGTCGGCTCGCTTGTCGGCGGCGAGACCGCGGGCTTGTTCGGGACTCATGTAGGCCGCGGTGCCGAGGACGAAGCCGGCGCGCGTCATAGCGAGCGTCATGGTGGGTGAGTCGGCAGTGGTTGGCGGTGTCGATTCGGGTTCGAGGGCTTTGGCGAGGCCGAAGTCGAGGATTTTTACTTTGCCTTCCGGGGTTAGTTTGATGTTGCTTGGTTTGAGGTCGCGATGGATGATGCCTTTGGCGTGGGCGGCTTCGAGAGCATCGCAGATTTGCCGGGCGATTTCGATGGCGTCGTCGATGGGAAGCGCGCCTTGCTTGATGCGGTCGAGCAGCGTGGGGCCTTCGACGAGTTCCATGACGAGGGCGGGCGTGCCGCCGGATTTTTCCAGGCTATAGAGCGTGGCGATGTTGGGATGGTTGAGCGCGGCGAGGAGTTGAGCTTCGCGTTCGAAGCGCGCCATATATTGGGCGTCGGCGGCGACGGCGTGGGGGAGGACCTTGATCGCCACGTCGCGGTTGAGAGAGGAGTCGCGAGCGAGCCATACCTCGCCCATGCCGCCGGCTCCGATAGGACGTGTGATTTGGTATGGCCCGAGTTGGGAGCCGGGGTTGAGGGGCATGTTGGCGCGGTTTACGCTGGGTTTACGCTGATGTCCTACTGACCGGTTCTGGGCTGCGGCCGGGCTTGCGGGCGCGCGGGGGCAACGTAGTCGACCAGCTCGTCCGCAGGCTTTTTCGCGGCCCAGGCTATGCCGCGGAGCAGCGTTCGCTGGATTTGGTAGTTGGAGAAGTTCGCGTAATTGTGCCCTTGCATCCAGACGAACGCGCGAGCGGTTTGGTTGGACGTGGCGGGATGTTCGTAGATCCAGATTTGGGGGACCTTCTCGCCCTTGTGATCGCCCGCGCTGCGGGTGGGGGCGATTTCGGCGGTGGCGAGAACGTGGATGCCCGGTTCGGGGGCCCAGGTCATATTGAAGAAGGCTTCGTCGAGCAGGGTGAAGTTGCCCATGTCTTTCATGATGGGGTGGGCTTTGTCGACGACTGTGTAGGGGACGGTGGCCTCAAGCGTGTAGTTGACTTCACCGTGCTTTTTGGCGCCGCCGAGGAGTTTGGAGAAGTAGGCGGGGTCGGGGCCGCAGAGGGCGTCGTGGATGCTGACGAGGCCGCCGCCGCGTTGGACGAAGGCTTCGAGGTCGGCTTTGGCTTGATCGGTGAGGTAGCCGGCGTCGCCTTTGTAGATGACGACTACGTCGGATTGATCGAGGTCGTGGCGGGAGGGAGGGTGGAGGGCTCCGCGGACGACGGCGCCGCGCTCGGTGAGGAGTTTGCTCCAGTCGGCGAGGAATTGGGGGTAATCGTGCTGGCCGGGGCTATGGGTTTTGAGGCCTGTCCATAAGAAGACGCGCATGCCTTCGGGGTTTTGGCCGGGAATGCGGGGGGTGCCGGGGACTTGCGCTAGCGCGAAGGCGGCGAATAGGAGGAGAGTGGCGTGGAAGCGGATCACGCCAAACATCTTACTCCGGTTGGCTGACGTCGAAATCGACTTTCTTTACGCAGTTCTGCGTCTGAGGGGTGTGCGGGGCTGTGTGCCACTTCCCGTCGATCGGTTGAATCGCGAAGAGTTTGCTGAGGGTGAGGCAGCGCCAGTTCTCGGGCGAGCCATCGCGTTGAAGGGGACGGCTGAGGCTTTCGCCGCCGAATTGATAGAAGAGCGCCTGGTGCTCGCCGTTTTCGTTTTGGCCAAGTTGGTGGGGGCAGAGGAGGCGATGTTTGCCGTGGTAGACGGCGGATATGGGCTTGCGGCGCTGAATGGCGTTGCGGATGATCTCGTATTTTTCGGAATCGGATTGACCAAATGCGCGCTTTGGTCCCATGGGGGGGGTGCCTTAATGAGAGGGTACCGGAAACGGCGACGGGGCAGCCTATCCGAGTTGACGGCGGTCAGGACACGTGAATAGAATCGCGTGGGATACTGGTGAGGTCTATGACCGTGCATCTGACGCCTGAAGTGGAGCAAATCATTCGCGAGGACTTGGCGCACGGAACGCATGCTTCGGCGGAAGAGTACGTCGCGCGCGCGGTGAAGGCATTTCATGAGCAAGAGGCTGAACTGGCGGCGGAGCGGCGCGCCATTTCGGATGCGATTGAGGCCGGCTATGAGCAGGCGTCGCGAGGGGAAGTGGTAAGCGCAAGTGAGGTCCAACGCCGATTGGGCGAGTTGCGTCGTGTGGCCCGTAGCGGCTCCTGATGGAGCCTTACGAGTTTACGCAGCAGGCAAGTTCCGATCTCCTTGCAATTTGGAGCTACATCGCGCCGGATAACCAGGTAGCGGCCGATGCGGTAGCGGATGCGGTGCTGGACTGTTGCTTGTTGCTCAGCCGGTTCCCAGAAATGGGGTTTCGGCGGCCTTTTCTTACGCAAAGGGATGTCCGCTTTTTTGTGGTTTCGCAGTTTCCGAACTACGTAATCGCCTACTTGCCCGACACAGTGCCATTGAGGGTTGTGCGAGTTCTGTGGGGCTTTCAGAACATGCGGCGGTTAGTGATCGATTCGGAAAAGTGACCTTGCTACCGGCGAGAGTGCGGTGAGCCAAAATATAGCCGAAACATTTTCGTCGATTCTCGTCGTATGGCAATTACGGACGTGAAAGTTTTTCGGAATCGGATTGACCAAATGCGCGGCCATGGGTCCTCACGCGCAAGCGATGGTAGAATCCAGAGGCGTATCGCTTGGCGGAAGCAATCGCCAAGGAGACAGGGCAGAGTTTGACCAGGGTAGTGATTGACGCACTTCGCGAGAAGCACGAGAAGCTCGACAAGCGGAAGAGCAAGGCGAGTTTGGCCGAATTGATGAGCATTGCCAAGCGGGCCGCTCGCGGAGTGAAACGGCGGCCCTACGCCGGCCATGCGGACCTGCTCTACGACGAGCACGGGTTGCCGAAGTGATTCTGGATACGTCGGCTTTGGTCGCGGTTCTCTTCGGCGAACCGGAGGCGGAGGAGTTTGCGGAATTAATTCTCCATGCGGATGTGTGCAGGCTTAGTGTCGTGAACCGGTTGGAACTCGCGATTGTTTTGGAGAAGCAAGCGACGCCTGAGACTGCCCGGTGGACGAGGGCGGCACAAGGCGGCGCTCAATTTCGGCGATTGCTTTGCGTATGCGTTGGCCAAGTCGATGGATGAACCTTTGCTGTTCAAGGGCGGGGATTTTGCGAGAACGGATGTGCGATCCGCGAGACGCCGCGCGTAAGGTGATCAACGGCTGAACTGACGCCAGCAGCGTGGGATATCCCATGGCGCCGCCCTCGATCTCGGGGTCGTATGTTGACATGGGATACTGAAGAGGCTGCTATGACGGTCGAGCTTTCGGCTGAATTGGAGAATCTGATCCGCCAGGATTTGGCTCGCGGAACTCACGCCACAGTGGAGGAGTACGTTGCGCGGGCGGTGGCGGCATTGCACGAGCAGGAAGCTGCGCTTGAGGCGGAGCGGCAGGCAATTTCGGATGCTATTGATGTTGGATACGAGCAGGCCATGCGGGGGGAAGTAGTAAGCGAGGACGAAGCCTTCCGCCGAGTTGAGGAGAGGATTCGTTTGCACCGCCGCGCGTGATGCCGCCTTTTGAGTTGTCGGCTCAGGCGGTCATCGACCTGGAGACAATCGCCGACTTCATTGCCTCCGATAGTCCGGCTGCCGCCCGGGAAGTGGTCGCGGCGATTCGGGAGTCGTGCCGGTTGGCGAGCCAATTTCCTGAGATGGGATTCCGGCGGCCCCGCTTGACCAGCAAGCCCGTGCGCTTCCATGTAGTGCCGCAGTTTCCGAACTACTTGATTGCATACCTGCCCGATTCCAAGCCTCTCCAGGTGGTGCGCGTTCTTCGCGCGTTTCAGAGCACGCGGCGATTGGTGGTCGATTCGGCTGAGTAGCGGCGAGGTTAGGTGGAAAAGTAAGGGCCCCGCCGAGAACGACGGGGCCTCGTTTCTGAAAATTCGGATTCGCTTTAGTCGCCCATGGCGCCGACTTCTTCGTTGGCGGTGGGCTTGGGCTTGTTGGCGGTGGCCATGAGGTTTTCGAGGCCGACGAAACCTTCCTGCTTCTTTTCTTTGAGAACGACTTCGCGGTAGAGCTTGGCCATCTTGGCGTTTTCGGCTTCCTGTTGCATTTTGAGCTTCAGGTCGCGGGCGCGGATTTTTTCTTCGCGGGCGTTCTTGGCGATGCCCATTTCGTCTAGGTCGGTTTGCTTTTTGAAGGCCACGTGCTCGGCGTTCAGGGTGAGCGAGTGATTTACGGTGTTGAGATTGACGTTCTTGTTGCCGGCGAAGATTTCGTGGCGGCCGTTGCCGTCGTACCACTTGGTGAGCGTGGCCGTCATGTGCATCTTCTCGATGATGTTGCGCCAGCCGATGCCGGTGTTATAGGCGCAGAAGCTGATTTCACCTTCCTGCGTGGCGTAGGGAATGATGCACTGTTCGGTGCGGCGGAAATCGTAGTTGAACAGGTCCTGGAACCACATGCCGGCGATGAAGAGGAAATTCCAGCGGTCGGCGCGGCGCTTTTCGATGTCGGCCAAGCGGTTTTCACCGTGAACCTTCCCGTAGTTCTTGCCGGTGGCTCCGAAGCTCTTGTCGAATTTCTTCAGCAGGTCGGTCAGTTTGAAGTGCGTCGGCGACTTGAAGGGGTCGTAGTTGCGCATCAAAGCGAGCGCCATGCCGGTGATGGCGAGCCAGCGGCCGCGGGCGGCGTCGTTGACGCGCTTCAGGTCGTTGGCAAGCTGATCGGCGTGGAGGAACGCGGTTACCGGGACGGCTTCCTTGGTTTCCTTGTCGCACATGACGGCCATGCCTACGCCGCAGTTGGGGTGGCAGCCGCAGCTCATCTGGCCGAAGTTCTTTTCGGGTCCGTGAACGATGTCGGCCCAATCGCTGAAGGTGGAAACGAAGCTGATCGGGAACCAGTCGCGAGTCGGCTCGCCCAAGCCGGTCTGGCGCTTGACGTCGTGGGCCAAATGAGAAAGCGTATAACGCTGAGCGGCGCGGCGTTCGGGGGTGACCTCTTCATCGCGGCCGGTGAAGCTTACGGGTTGAAAGCTGAGGAACGGAATTTTCTTTGGATTGTCGAGAGCGAACTGGACGATGTGGCCGACCTGTTCGTTGTTGATCCCGTTCACGATGGTGGTGACCGGGATGATGGTGACGCCCGCTTCGTGGAGATTCTCGATAGCCTGAATTTTGACGTCGAACAGGTTACCGACTAAGCGGTGCGAGTTGGCTTCGTTGCCGATGCCGTCGAATTGGAGATAAGCGTAGCGAAGCCCGGCTTCCGAAGCCTGGCGGGCGAAGTCCTTGGACTTGGCGAATTCGATGCCGTTGGTGGCGGCTTGTACGCTGGTGTAGCCGACTTTGCGAGCGTAACGCACGGCGTCGATGAAGTAGGGGGAAAGCGTGGGCTCGCCGCCGGAGAACTGGACGGACATCTGGCGGCGGGGCTTGATGGTGATGGCGTTATCGAGGAGCGTTTTCACGTCCTCCCAGCTCAGCTCATGGACGAAGCCGACCTGGTTGGCGTCCATGAAGCAGGGGTCGCACATCATGTTGCAGCGGTTGGTGAGGTCGATGGTGAGCACCGATCCGCGGCCGTGGGTGACGGTGGAGGAGCCGTGGTTGTGGAGGCGCTCGTCGTTGTGAGCGCGGATGTCGCGGCCGGGGAAGACCTCTTCGAGGTGCTTGAACATGGCCGGATCGATGGACATGACGTCTTCAAAGTGGCCGTGTTTGGGGCAATCCTTGATCATCAGGATTTTGCCATCGCGCTCGATGATCTGGGCTTTGATTTCGCCGACTTTCTCGTTGACGAGGATGGTGTAGTCGACGTGGCCGTCGAGGATTTCCTGACGGGCTTCGCGGACGCAGCCGGGGCAGAGGGAGTCGGTGGTGCGGGGCCAGCCGAGCGGCGGTTTCGTTTTCTGCCAGGACTTGAGGAGGGGCTTGTCGCTCCACTTGGGCGTGAAGGAGGGGTTTTGGTTGAACTGATTGAGCGTGTCGAAGACAGTCCAAGCGCCTTTGGCGGCGTAGGTTACGACCTTTTCGACATACTTGATCGGCTTGTGCATTTGAGCGACTCTCCTGAAGATTTGGGCACGGAGGGACACGAAACAGAACTACATCCCTACAGATTCATGAATATAGCACCGGGTTGCGGCTCCGCCAGAGCAAAGTATCGAAGGGGGTATATGCTCATTGTAGTGGCGATTTTGGGGGTTGAACGGACGCTTGCGGAACTTGCTGATTCGGCTGGATTTGTGATGGCCGGTGCCGTGGCTGCCTTGCCACATCCGGATATGGCGGCATTTCGGGATTGGGCAGAGCGCGGACTGGCGGGGGAAATGGGATATTTGACGGACCGCCGGGGGGAAGTGCGTGGGGATCCCCGGGAGCTGCTAAGTTCCGTGCGCAGTGTGGTTTGCGTAGCCAAGGCTTACCACGGTCCGGAGGCTTATTCGGTTCGGTTTGACGATCGAGCACGGGGGTGGATTTCGCGGTATGCCTGGGCCGAGGACTATCACGCTGTGGTGCGGAGGGGGTTGGAGGGGTTGGCCGCGGGGATGACGGAGGTCTGGGGAGAGCACGAGTGGCGGGCTTGCGTGGATACGGCTCCGTTGCTCGAGAGGAGCTATGCGCGCTCGGCCGGGTTGGGGTGGATTGGGCGGAACCAGTGCCTGATCGATGAGCGGTGGGGATCGTGGTTTTTCCTGGGGGTGCTGCTGACCTCGTTGGAACTGAGGGAGGGGGCGGTTGCGGCGGACCGGTGTGGTACGTGCCGGAGGTGCATTGACGCATGCCCGACGCGGGCGATTGTGCCGAACGCGGGTGCGCCGGGGGGATGGGAGTTAGATTCGCGGTTGTGCATCAGCTATCTGACGATTGAGTTGCGCGGGGGAATGCCGGTTGAATTGAGGGAGGGGGTCGGAAGGCATCTGTTTGGCTGCGACATTTGCCAGGATGTCTGCCCTTGGAACGAGCGGTTGTTGCGTGGGCCGGCGCTGGCGGGAAGCGAGGCTCGCGAGGGGCTGGTTGCTCCGCCGCTTTCGGACATGGCGGCACTTACACCCGAGGAATTTCAGGCGATGTTTCGCGGTACGCCGGTGACGCGGGCCCGCTATCATGGCTTTCTGCGGAACGTGGCGGTGTCGATGGGGAACTCGGGGCTTGCGGAGTTTCGAGAACCGTTGGAGAAACTGGCGGCGATGGAGAACTTGGTTGTGGCGGAGCATGCACGATGGGCGCTTGGGCGGCTGGGTTAGTTCTTACGGCGGGGCTTGCGTGGGCCGGAGAGCGCGAAGTTAGCCGCGGATTCGACCATTTTTACAATTTGGAATTCGATCCAGCGATTTCTCTTTTCGAAGGAGAAATCGCGGCACATCCGGAGCGTGCCGAGTTATACAACCACTTAGCGCAGTCCTTGCTTTACCGGGAGATGTTGAGAGCTGGGGCGCTCGAGAGTGAGTTGGTCAGCGGGGGGAACGCCTTCCTGCGGCGGGAGAGGATGAATCCGCCGGTGGAGGACCAAAAGAAGTTCGACGGTGCGATTGTGCGAGCGATTGAATTGTCGGCGGGCGACGGCGTGGAAGCTCTCTATGCGCGGGGCGTGGCCTATGGACTAAGGGCCAATTACAATTTCCTGGTTCGCAAGGCGTGGATGGAGGCTTTGCGGGATGCAACGAATGGGCGGAAGGCGCATCAGCGGGTTACGGAGATCGATCCGGAATTTGTGGACGCGCGGTTAGTGCAGGGCGCGCACGAGTATATTGTCAGTGGCCTGCCTTGGCACTATCGGATGTTCGGCTTTGTGGTGGGCTTTCGCGCAGACCGGAAACGGGGCATTGATACTCTGCGGTTGGTTGCGGAAAAGGGACGGCGGAACCGGGACGATGCGGCGATTCTGCTTGCGGTGATTTATCGAAGGGAGCGTAAGTTCG